>Ga0315906_10003834_pt1 | contig 19689 bp, 19 predicted proteins | sample LakEriMetagenome_4_FD_203526 | JGI IMG/M metagenome (GOLD analysis project Ga0315906, IMG submission 203526) | Freshwater fungal communities from buoy surface, Lake Erie, Ohio, United States - Buoy 2 MA122 | ecosystem: Environmental > Aquatic > Freshwater > Lake > Lake biofilm | place: USA... | reverse complement strand
CTTCTGGGCGATATAGAGGGCTGGGCATTGTTAAGATTCATGTTTATTTGCAAGCGAAATGATATAGCGTTTCGTTTGCCTGAGCGATTCGCATAAGGTTGGCTGCGCCGATCAGACGTTGTCTGGGCCTTTAGGCGCTTGCCCTGCGCTTTTGCGAACAACAGCGACGGGTTCAAGGCCGGCATCTCCGAGCGCAATCTGGCAGATTTTTGGAAGCAATCCTCAGACGGTGCTTCGTTATAATCGTTTCGAAAGGATTTTCGATGGAACACCTCAAACCTGATGACGCGCACCTCTTTCTCGCCAAGGATCCAACCGCTGTTTTTGTCGATTGCCGCAGCGAGATGGAGTTTCTATTTGTAGGTCACCCGGTTGGCGCAATGATGATTCCCTGGAATGACGGCCCCGACTGGGACATCAATCCGCATTTTGTCGGACAGGTGAAAAAAGCCTGTGGTCACTCCATCAATCGGCCAGTGGTGTTGATTTGTCGGTCGGGCAATCGCAGTGTGGACGCCGGTCAGGCGCTCGAAAGCGCGGGTTTTACGAAGGTCTACAACGTTCTCGAAGGCTTCGAAGGTGACCTCGATGACAACCACCAGCGTGGCAACATTGGCGGCTGGCGCAAACACGGACTACCTTGGGAACAGGTATAAAGCCCAGCAAACACCGGCATTTCCAGACATTTGCGCTTGGAACGCGCCGTCCCTACATGTTTTTTCTATGGGAACTTGAGAGCGCCCTTCTATTGATCCGGCAAGCAAATATGGAAAACCATTTCAGCCATTCCCGTCCCCGCGCACAACCCCAAGGGATGCGCCGGACGGAGACCCATCAATTTTATTCAGCGCAGGTGATTCCGATATTGGGCTCCCGCCTTCGCGGGAGCGGGGGAGTATGGGTTTAGTGGTTGTTAATCTAACCCCGTCCCCGCGCAGGCGGGGACCCAAGTTGACCCGCCCGCGCAGGCGGGGACCCAAGTTGACCTGCCCGCGCACAACCGCAAGAGTTGCGCCGGGCGGGGACCCGTCAATTTTATTCGGTGCGGATGATTCCGATATTGGGCTCCCGCCTTCGCGGGAGCAGGGGAGTATGGGTTTAGTGGTCGTTCATCTAACCCCGTCCCAGTGCAGGCGGGGACCCAAGTTGACCTGCCCGCGCACAACCACAAGGGTTGCACCGGACGGAGCCCCATCAATTTTATTCGGTGCGGATGATTCCGATATTGGGCTCCCGCCTTCGCGGGAGCAGGGGAGTATTGGCTTAGTGGTTGTTCATCTAACCCCGTCCCCGCGCAGGCGGGGACCCAAGTTGACCTGCCCGCGCAGGCGGGGACCCAAGTTGACCTGCCCGCGTACAACCCCAAGGGTTGCGCCGGGCGGGGACCCGTCAATTTTATTCGGTGCGGATGATTCCGATATTGGGCTCCCGCCTTTGCCGGAGCGTGGAAATTCACCATGTTTACTTGCCGGATCAATAGGATGAAACGCTTCTATCTCGCAGCCGCCATCATCGGGGGCATCACTCCCTACGCGGTCTACTTCGGTTATCTCGCCTATGCGCCGGGCGCGTCCGGTGCCCTCTCGTTAGCATGGGGAAACCCCATCGCCGCTGCCACACTCGCTGACTTCACCATTTCTTGTATCGTGTTCTGGCCGTTCTTATATGCGGAATCTAAACGTCTGGGCATTCGTTATTGGTGGGTGTTTATTCCCGCCAATCTCATCATTGGTTTGTCTTTTGCCCTGCCTGCATTCTTGTACATCCGCGAAGCCAAACTCACGAAGCGACAATGACGTCATCTCCGCGGACGCCACCGATTTCACTTGCGTGGTTGGTGTGGGGTATTGGCGCGGCACTCTACTTCGTTGGCTTCTACCAACGTGTCGCGCCCGCCGTCATCACGGCAGAGTTGTCCCAAGCCTTTAATCTCACTGCTGCCGGGCTGGGCAATCTGTCAGCCTTCTATTTTTATAGTTACGTTGCGATGCAAATTCCAACAGGGCTGCTCGCGGATCGTTACGGCCCGCGCATCCTGCTGACATGTGGCGCAGTGATAGCCGCATGTGGCACTGCGGTTTTTGCGATGGCCCAAGATGTGTTTTGGGCAAACACAGGGCGGTTGCTAATCGGCGGCTCCGTCGGTGTTGCCTTCGTGGCAATGTTAAAACTGGCAGCGCACTGGATGCCGGCACGCCAGTTCGCACTCGCCTCTGCAGCCGCACTTGCGGTGGGGGTATTTGGTGCGGTTGCGGCCGGCGCGCCACTGCGGCTGCTGGTGGATGCGTTTGGCTGGCGCAATATCATGTGGGCTAGTGCGGCGTGCACACTGCTGATTGCTTGTGCGGCGTGGTGGATCGTGCGTGACGACCCCGCCGATCGTCAATATCTTTCCCACTCGAGTCACCACACCGAAAACAACACGCAGAGTGTATGGGCAGGCCTGCTTGAGGTGCTCAGCTACCGCAATACAGTCCTTTTGTTTTTTTTGTCGGGTTCCATGACCGGCTTGGTGTTGACGTTCGCAGGTCTGTGGGGCGTGCCGTTTCTCACCACCCAATATGGCTTGACGCAAACGTTTGCTGCCGGATTGTGCTCAACCATGATGGTCGCATGGGCGTTGGGCACACTGGTGTTTAGCACCCTATCGGATCACATCGGCAAGCGACGTCCCTTGTACATCGGCGGTGTGGTTGCAGCTCTGGCACTCTGGTCAGTGTTGATCTATTCAAAACTTCCCTCAACCGTCATGCTCGCCACGCTCGTCGCGGGCATCGGTTTTTGTGCGGGAAGTTTCATCATCAGCTTCGCATTTGCGAAGGAAAGTGTACCGGCGCGCCTGGCGGGCACAGCCTCGGGCGTGGCGAACATGGGCGTCATCGCCGGCCCTATGCTACTGCAACCGTTGGTTGGTGTGGTGCTCGACCGATCGTGGCAGGGGACGTTAGGAACCGGTGCCTTCACCGGCAAACGTGTCTTCGATTTCAGTGCCTACAGTCAGGCGTTTAGCATGATGTTGGTGTGGGGTGCGCTGTCGATTGTGCTGCTCACGTTTACCCGCGAGACACACTGCCAGCAACGCCAGTAGTGGCGGGTGGCGAATGATAAGTAACGAAGGCCGGGCGAACTAGCGATCTTCGCGACTGCGCGTCACCAGGCGCCGATACCCAAACCAGCACGTCCAGCCGGTCAACATCAATGCTGCCGCCGCGACAGCCATCCAAATGGCGGAATGAGAAACCGCCGGTGAGACGACACCCGCGACCAGCACATTCACCAAGCCCATGACAAAACCTGACAGTGAGGCCGCCATGCCACGCCGCGCTGGAAACAGATTCATCACCATCAGGGAGATAGAAGGAAAGGCCAAGGCGGAGCCGATGGCATAGAAGCCGATCGGAATGACTGCCCACGGGATTGCGGGTTTGAAGAACGACAGATAGACCAGATTTGCGACGACTGCCGTAAACATGATCACGTAGCCGCCGCGTACCGTTTTTTCTAGCGACCATCGACCGGCAACACGCCCTGAGATAAACGCACCGGTCATGATGCCGCCAATACCCGGCGCAAACAGCCACGCGTATTCGGTTGGGCCGAGCCCTAGTTGCCCGGGGAGATAGATGGGCGAAGAGAGGATATAGAGGAAAAAACCGTTGAAGTTAAAACCCGCCGCTAACGACAACAGGATCATCGGCGCACTCGCCCCAACCTGTCGGTAGCCCTCAAGCAGTGGCCCGGGCTTAAACGCATGGCGCTTTTCAATTGGCAGCGTTTCGTGGAAGACAGTGTAGCTCATTACCAGCAAACAGAGCGTAAACAAGGCGAGGAACCAAAAAATTGCTTGCCAGCCCAAGCCGCTGTAAAGATACCCGCCGATGATGGGCGCAATAGCCGGTGCGATGCCAAACCACAGTGTGGTCATCGCCATGATACGTTGTGAGTCGATATCGGAATAAAGATCGCGCACCATTGCACGGCCTACCACCATACCGGCACCGACTGAAAGTCCCTGCAGCATTCGCCAAAAGAGTAGCTGACCAATAGTGGTAGACATCGCGCAACCAATACTGGCGATGAGAAAAACGATCAACCCGCCCATGATCACGGGTTTCCTGCCGAAACTATCCGATAGGGCACCGTGAAACAAGAACATGAACGCAAAGGCAAACAGATACGCTGAAAACGTCTGCTGCATTTGCAGCGTACTTGCGCCTAAGTCGGCGGCGATGCTGGGGAATGCCGGGATGTAGGTATCAACCGCAAACGGACCCAACATGCCGAGCGCGGCAAGTAACAACGCCAGCAGCCAGCGTGGTGTGTCATGATGCGCGCGCGGCCCGCGGGGTGGGAGCTTCGGAGAATCGTGGGATGAATTCACAAAGTCTTTGACTGTCAGCCACTTTCAGGCGTTTTGCTTAAAAACGACCGTCGATATTTGCGGTGACTATCTGGTTCTAACCGTTGGTCTTGTCCATGCGCCGATACTGAATCGCCTCGGCGATGTGCGCGGATTCGATTGTGTCACTTGCAGCCAAGTCGGCGATGGTACGTGCCACTTTCAGCACACGATGATACGCTCGTGCCGACAGCCCCATCCGCGAGATGGCGTTTTTTAGCAGGACGTCGCCGGTCTCTGATGGTGCGCAATACTGGTCAATATCTTTCACTTCAAGTTTTGCGTTTGGTTTTTGTTGACGCTCAAGTTGGCGTTGATGAGCGAGATCGACTCTCTGCCGGATTACCTCGCTCGCCTCTCCACGTCCGACCTTGACCAACTCAAGTTGCGGCACTGCGGGGACTTCGATTTGCAAATCAATTCGATCCAGCAACGGGCCGGAAATCTTACCGCGATAACGCGCCACTTGGTCAGGAGTGCAACGACACTTGTTGCTGTAGTGCCCCAAATACCCACACGGACACGGATTCATCGCGGCGACTAATTGAAACTGCGCGGGGAAATCGGCTTGTCGTGCCGCTCGGGAGATGGTGATACGGCCAGACTCTAATGGCTCGCGCAGAACCTCAAGTACGCTGCGGTCAAATTCCGGTAGCTCATCCAAAAACAACACGCCGTGGTGTGAAAGCGAAATTTCGCCGGGCCGCGGATTCGAGCCACCGCCAACGAGCGCAACACCAGAGGCGGTGTGATGGGGGCTGCGAAAAGGACGCTGCTTCCAACGCTCCAGTTTGAAACCTCCCGTTAAGCTTTGTACGGCGGCCGTCTCCAGCGCCTCGTCATCTGTCATGGTTGGCAGCACGCCAACAAAACGTTGCGCCAACATCGTCTTGCCGGTTCCAGGCGGGCCCATCATTAGAATACTGTGGCCGCCGGCTGCGGCAATTTCCAGCGCACGTTTTGCGCCAGATTGTCCTTTGACATCGGCGAAGTCGGCAACCTCTCGTTGCGCTGACAGCGGAGTTTGCTTATCCACCACATACGGCACAATCGCCTCGCGTCCGGCTAGATGTGAGCAGACTTGCAACAGCGAATCAGCAGGAAGTACCGTCGCATCACGAACCAATGCCGCCTCAAACGCCGAGGCTTTTGGCAAGATAAACGCACGGCCATCGCGATGCGCTTTCAAAGCCATTGCCAAAGCTCCGCGGATCGGGCGCAATTCGCCGGTCAAGGCAAGTTCGCCTGCGAATTCATACTGATCCAGTTTGTCACCTGGTATCTGCCCGGTTGCGACCAGAATGCCAATGGCGATCGGCAAATCAAATCGCCCGCTATCTTTGGGCAAATCCGCTGGTGCTAAGTTGACGGTAATGCGCCGGGCGGGAAACTCGAAGCGCGCGTTTTGCAGCGAGGCACGCACCCGATCCTTACTCTCTTTGACTTCGAGTTCCGGCAGGCCAACGATGGTGAACGACGGCAGGCCGTTTGCCAGATGCACTTCGACGGTAACGGGCGGCGCTTCCATGCCCGTCAACGCTCGGCTGGTGAGCACTGCTAGAGACATTAGGCCGACTTGTGTTCGAGTGCGGCGATCCTGTCCTCGAGAGCTCGCAACTTAGCGCGGGTCTTCTCCAGCAACGCGCGCTGCGCGTCGAATTCCTCGCGAGTCACCAAGCCCTGCTTTGCCAACTGCGAAACAAAGTGTTGGCGGGCATTTTTTTCCAGCTCACCCGCCGGAGACGCGGCGATCACTTCGCCGACTCGCTGGGCCAAGCTGGTTAACTTGTCGAACGTGGGGTTGGGCGTGTAATTGCTCATGGCTGTATTGTAACGCGCAGGGGCTGCCCCGCCGTTGACGCCATCCAGCGCAACCACAATGGCGATTGCACCAAGTAGGTGCATTTAGGTCATTTAAGGTAATTTACTGGTGCAGCAAAACCAGGGATATCGAATAACTTAATTTTTTCAACCCCTTACCACGTCGCAGCAGCTGGCACGCAATATGCTCGATATCAACCAGGTGACATTACAAGATCGATTACAACCGCAGAGGGAAACTTCATGAAACAAGCATCTCAACTAGGCAAATCCACCTTAAATGCACTTATTGCCGCATTGGCCGCCAGCGGCGCATTGTCGATGAGCAACGCGATGGCACAGGCAGCGCCTGCGGCACCGGCAACGCCGGAGCCCACGCCAGAACATACATTTGTTCCAAAAATTTCTCTGTTCAGCGAATACGAATACCGCGGCATTTCGCAGACCTCAGAGAAGCCGGCCGGTCAGCTAAATTTCGATTATTCACATTCATCTGGCTTCTACGCCGGTGCGTTTCTGTCCAACATCAAGTGGATCAAGGACACCAAAACTGTTGTGACACAAGGTGCGCCGCACGGCAGCACGGTTGACGGTAGCGCCGGTGGCGTGGAACTGGATCTGTTTGGTGGCTTTAAGTTTGAGTTGGTCAAAGGCGTGACGATGGATATTGGATATCTGCGTTACGAATATGTCGGCTCCGACGAACAATCGTTCACCTTGGCACGTGTCAAAACCGTTGCGCTCGCCAAACCGAATACCGATGAAGTCTATGTTGGCCTGTCCGGTGGACCGTTCAGCTTCAAATACTCCTATTCAACGGGCAACACGTTCGGTGTTATCAACAGCAAAGGATCCACCTTCGCCGAGTTCAACTGGGCGCAGGAAGTCATGCCCAAGCTCACACTCAATGCCCAAGTCGCGCGGCAAACCTACAAGAACAATGGTGGGTTCACCTACACCGTCTACAAAGCGGGCGGCACCTATGACATCGGTGATGGCTGGAACGCAGGCGCCTATTACAAGACTACCAACGCCGTCGAAGCGAACTACACGTATCTGGGTAAGGACTGGAGTAAAGGTCGCCTGGTCGCATTCGTTTCCAAGTCGTTCTAACTTCACGCTATAAGAACCTCGCCTCTAGCAAACACACGACCAGTCCGGCCGGAGTCTCGGCGATTGGTCGTGTTGAATCTTAACCACCGGGAGCACAAAACATGAAACTGGTTACCGCAATCATCAAGCCGTTCAAGCTCGATGAAGTGCGTGAGGCCCTGTCCGCCATCGGCGTGCAAGGCATCACTGTCACGGAAGTCAAAGGCTTCGGACGTCAAAAGGGACACACCGAGCTGTATCGCGGCGCGGAGTACGTGGTCGACTTTCTTCCAAAGGTAAAGATCGAAGCCGCGATCAAAGACGATTTGCTCGACCAAGTCATCGAGGCCATCGAAAAATCCGCGAACACCGGCAAGATTGGTGACGGCAAGATTTTCGTGTTCGACCTACAACAAGTTGTTCGTATTCGCACCGGGGAAACCGGCGCGGATGCGTTGTAACCCTGGGAGCCCCATCACATGAAAACCTTATTTGCTTCAGTCGCCATCGCGCTGATGGTCACGGTCGGCAGTATTGGCCTGGCAAGTGCGCAAGACAAAAAAGCTGAAACGCCGACCCCAGCAGCGGCGTCACCAACAGCCACTTCTGCCGCGCCGACGCCAGCGACACCCGCAGTCGCAGCCGCAGCGGCACCCGCAGCAGCAGCGGCCCCGGCACCGGTTCCAAACAAAGGTGACGTTTCCTGGATGCTGGTGTCAACCGCGCTCGTGTTGCTGATGAGCGTTCCAGCGCTGGCACTCTTCTACGGCGGCTTGGTTCGCTCCAAGAACATGCTGTCGGTGCTGATGCAGGTGTTCGTAACCTTCTCGCTGATCACCGTACTTTGGGTGGTCTACGGTTACAGCCTTGCGTTTACCGAGGGTAATGCGTTTATCGGCGGCTTTGATCGATTGTTCTTCAAGGGCATTGCCGATGTACCGAAGGGCGAATTTGCAATGGCCGCGACGTTCAGCAAAGGCGTTGTCATTCCTGAAATGCTCTTTGCAGCATTCCAGTGCACCTTCGCAGCGATTACTTGCTGCCTGATTTTGGGCTCGGTCGCTGAGCGTATGAAGTTCTCTGCCGTACTGCTATTTGTTGCGCTGTGGTTCACGTTTAGCTACGCACCAATCGCCCACATGGTCTGGTTCTGGATGGGCCCCGACGCATACACCGATCCGAAGCTGGTCGATGGCCTGAACGCAAAAGCCGGTCTCTTGTGGCAGTGGGGTGCACTCGACTTCGCAGGCGGTACGGTGGTACACATCAACGCCGGTGTTGCAGGCTTGGTCGCGGCATACATGTTGGGTAAGCGTGTTGGCTACGGCAAAGAAGCGCTCACGCCGCACAGCTTGACGATGACCATGATCGGCGCTTCCATGCTGTGGTTCGGCTGGTTTGGTTTCAACGCGGGCTCCGCCCTCGAAGCTGGCAACTCCGCTGTGCTGGCGTTTATGAACACCTTCTTAGCCACCGCATGTGCTGTCTTGTCATGGACCTTCGCCGAGTGGTTGCTTAAGGGCAAGCCATCGATGTTGGGCGCGGCATCCGGCGCGGTGGCAGGCTTGGTCGCCATTACGCCAGCTGCGGGCAACGTCGGCATCCCTGGCGCATTTGTCATTGGCACCCTGGCCGGTCTGGTCTGTTTGTGGGGTGTTACGGGCTTGAAGCGGCTGCTGAAAGCCGATGATTCACTCGACGTGTTCGGTGTACACGCAGTTGGCGGCATACTGGGCGCATTGTTGACGGGTGTGTTCGTATCGCCGGATCTGGGCGGCCCAGGCTTTGTGACTGACTGGGTGAAGGCGTCGACCGGCTTCACCTCCATCGGCGAACAGGTGCTAATCCAAGCCAAGGCGGTTGGTTTAGCCGTTGTCTGGTCCGGCGTTGTGACCGCTGTTGTTCTGTTTATTGTTAAGATGGTAGTTGGTCTACGCGTCTCGGAAGACGATGAGCGTGAAGGGCTAGACATCGCCTCACATGGTGAGACCGCGTACAACAAGTAGCATATTTGGCGGGGCAACCCGCTGCATCTTTCGTTAGGTTAGAAGTAAGAGGGGCATCCAACGTTGGATGCCCCTTTTGTTTGTAGAAATGACTTGACCACCCTAACCGCGCTCCAATCCCCCCAGCCCTACCTAAGTCATTGTTTTGCCTTGTTTTTGCCCGGCAGGTAGAATGCTCTCCTCGGCTTCTCAAAACACCACATGAATCAACGCCACCCCCACCTACCTTTTACCCCTCAATCTGATGCTCTCCGGGACGGCGTCCCAGACGTGCAGGGCCGCGCCGACGTACGCCACATCGCTATCGACCAAGTCGGCATCCGCGGAATTCGGCACCCACTCCGCGTCCAATCTGCAGACGGCTCGGTACAACACACGGTTGGCATGTTCTCGATGACGGTTAACTTGCGCGGGGACGTGAAGGGTACACACATGTCGCGTTTTGTCGAACTTCTGGAAGCCGAACGCGCTGGCAAGGCCGCGCTTGACCCGGCGGGGCTTCATTCGCTTTTGCAGCGCATGGTAGCGAAGCTTGAGGTAAACGAGGGCGTGATCTCGATTGAATTTCCATACTTCATCGAAAAGTCGGCACCCGTTTCAGGCGTTACCTCACTGCTCGATTACCAAGTGACTTTGACGGGGAGAATGCGCTCAGGGCAGTTTTCTTCAACCACCAAGGTGGTTGCGCCGGTGACGAGCTTGTGTCCGTGCTCAAAGGAGATATCGGATTACGGCGCACACAATCAACGTTCACACATCACCATGACCATCGAGGCGGCGAAGCCGATTACGATAGACGAAATCGTACGCATCGCCGAGGAACAAGCGTCTAGTGAACTGTATGGCGTATTGAAGCGTGTCGATGAAAAATTCGTCACCGAGCGGGCATACGACAATCCCAAGTTTGTTGAAGACTTGGTACGCGATATTGCAGCTGCGCTGAATCGTGACGAACGCATCATAGCCTACACGCTCGAAGCCGAAAACTTCGAGTCGATTCACAATCACACCGCGTACGCGCTGATCACGCGCCACAAGTAAAACTCTAATAAACACGGTCGTTTCCAAACAATAATTCTTGAAACTGGCCGCCAGTCGGGCGGTTTAGTTTTTTGCTGTCAACCGATCCAACGCCTCGCGGTATTTGTCGCTCGTCCGCTGCGCAATATCAGCCGGTACATCAGGTGCCGGCGGCCTGCGATTGAAACCAATCGAATCCAACCAATTGCGGATGTATTGCTTGTCAAAGCTCTCGGGCGATGAGCCAACCTTGTAGGTGGCGAGCGGCCAAAAGCGTGACGAGTCCGGTGTGAGCACCTCATCAATCAAATGCAGTTGGCCCTTGCCATCCAAGCCAAATTCAAACTTGGTATCGGCAATAATGATGCCCTTGGTCAGCGCGTATTCCGCCGCTTCCGTGTACAGCCGGATAGCAACTTCACGCACTTGCGCTGCACGCGCCGCACCGATGATCTTCTCGGTGGTCGCGAAGTCGATGTTTTCATCGTGTTCACCGGCCAAGGCTTTGGTCGCCGGGGTAAAAATCGGCTCTGGGAGTTTTGATGCGCGTTGTAAGCCCGCAGGTAATTTCACGCCGCAGACACTTTGCGTTTGCTGATACTCGGACCAGCCAGATCCTTCCAAGTAGCCACGCACGACGGCCTCGATTGGCAGCACTTTGTATTTGTTCACCACAATCGCCCGACCGCGCACTTGATCACGTTCGTCTTGCGCAACTACCGATGCTGGGTCGATGCCGGTGAGTTGATTCGGCACGATGTGCTGCAACTTCGCGAACCAGAAGTTGGCAAGACGAACAAGAATCTCGCCCTTATGCGGGATGGGCGTCGGCAGGATCACGTCGTAGGCCGAGAGCCGATCACAGGTTACAAGCAAAAGTTTGTCATCACCAACGGCGTAAATGTCGCGCACCTTGCCGCGCGCGATGAGGGGAAGCGATGTGATGGAGGATTGGTACATGTCAAATCAGGATAGAAAAAATAATGATGCCGCCGGTAAGCGCCACTAACAGAAGCGGACAAAAAGTGCTGATGACTGCGCAGCGCAGTGCAGTCGCCCACCAGCGCCCGCCAAAATAGCGTTGCATGGCATAAACCATGTGCTCACCAAAAGCGAGGTTGCGTCGTCGGTATGATCAAAACTTAACTTGCACAATATTGCCAAATCCAGCAACCTTCTTGCCATCGCGAAATTGCCTGCTCAGTTCACCCGGCAGGCAAAACAATAAGATCAACGTCTTCCCAAGCTTTCCCTCCAGCGCAACGTAGTGCGTGATGAATTCATTCACAAATTCCCAAGCCGATGGCACACGTAGATGCGTATCTTGCCCACTCTGCGGACAATACTTCGGCACCGGAGAAAGTGGCTCAAACGAAAAACCGCAATTGCGGTAACGGTGCGTTACCGCAGCCGGGTCAGCCGATGCAGTAACGCTGTCGGTTGTCGCCATCGTCAGTTGACGAGTTGCTTCAATTCACCTTTCGCATACTTCTCGGCCATCTTGGTGAGATCTATCGGCTTGATTTTCGACGCCTGCCCCGCGCAGCTGAACTGTTCATAACGCAGCTTGCAGATTGCTTTGGCCGCCGCACGTGCTGGTTTCAAATAATCGCGCGGATCAAAGTGCGACTTGTTTTCGTTCATGAACTTGCGAACGGCGGCCGTCATCGCCAAGCGGATGTCGGTGTCGATATTGACCTTGCGCACGCCATGCTTGATGCCTTCTTGAATTTCCTCAACCGGCACACCGTAGGTTTCTTTCATCTCGCCGCCGTTAGCACGAATGATTTCGAGTAACTCCTGCGGAACACTGGACGAGCCATGCATCACGAGGTGGGTATTGGGGATTCTTGCATGAATCGCCTTGATACGATCAATCGCCAGAATATCGCCGGTTGGTTTGCGGGTGAACTTATAGGCACCGTGGGAGGTACCGATCGCAATCGCCAGCGCGTCCACGCCGGTTTGCTTCACGAAGTCAGCGGCCTCATTGGGGTCGGTCAGTAGCTGCTCGCGCGTCATGGTCGAGTCAGTGCCGTGCCCGTCCTCTTTGTCGCCCTTCATCGTCTCCAGCGACCCCAAGCAACCCAACTCGCCCTCGACCGATACACCGATCATGTGCGCCATTTCGACCACACGGCGCGTAACGTCCACGTTGTACTCGTAGCTGGCAATCGTTTTCCCGTCGGCTTGCAGTGAGCCATCCATCATCACGCTCGAAAATCCAAGCCGCATCGCCTGCTGGCACACTGCCGGGCTTTGGCCATGGTCTTGGTGCATCGCCACCGGGATATTCGGATACGTCTCGACCGCTGCCTCGATCAGGTACTTGAGAAAGGTTTCACCAGCGTACTTTCTAGCACCCGCACTGGCTTGCATGATGACTGGCGAATCGGTGTCGGCTGCCGCTTCCATGATCGCCTGCACCTGCTCCAGATTGTTGACATTAAACGCTGGCAAGCCGTAGTTGTTTTCTGCTGCGTGGTCGAGCAATTGGCGCATGGAAACGAGTGCCATGAAGTTCTCCAGATTGGGTAGCGGAACCAGGGTGGTTCCAACGAAAGCATTTTACGGCTAACCACTCCCTTGGGCTAGCCACTGCTAGGCACCGGTTAGCGGCAGTCGCATGATGAAATCTTCCATCAAAAAGCCATGACCGATGTCAATGTCTTCCTCGCCGACAATTTTGAAGCCCACTCGCTCGTAGAACGACCTTGCCCGGTTGAACTTGTTGACGTTAAGAGTAATCGCCTCTTGTCGCGGGACGACGGATGCCGTGCCTTGCTGCACAAATGACACTAAGTCATAACCAATTTGTTTGCCCTGCGCTTCGGGGAGGACGTAGAGCTTGTGGATCTTTGTAACACCACCCTCGATGTAGTCATGCTGAAAGGACACGAAACCAACCGGCACCCCGTCTAATTCTGCGATCCCAAACCAATGCCTCTTAGGACCCATTTGTTCCGACAACGCCTCAGTTGAGTACATCATGTCGAGCATGTAGTCGATTTGCGACCACGACAAGATTTCACCGTAGGCGCTTGGCCACGTGCGCCGCGCGATGGACTGAATATCCGGGATGTCCGCCAGCGTCGCGTGACGAATCCTAACCTGCATTGCATTAAGCCTTACGGTGTTCGCCGATACGCAGAATCTTCATGGTGTTGGTACCACCAGATTGACCAATGGGTTCGCCCATGGTCAACACCACCAAGTCACCGCGCTCCACAACCTTGTTCTTCAGCAGTGCTTCTTCTGCTTCAAGCATGAGCTTTTCTCGATCATGCCCTTCGTAGGCCAGTGCAAATGGCCGAACATCGCGCATTAGCGCACACTTGGTATGGGTGGCTGGTTCAGGAGTCAGTGCATAAATCGGTACCCCCGAATTCAAGCGGGACATCCACAGCGCGGTTGAGCCCGACTGCGTCAGGGAGGCAATACACTTCACCTTGAGATGGTGTGCGGTGAATAAGGCGGCCATCGCAATGGATTGATCAACGCGGGTGAAAACACGGTCCAAAAACTCACGATCAAGTTTGACCTCAGCGCTCTTTTCCGCTTCACGACAAATCCGCACCATCGCCTCAACCGTCTCGACCGGATACTGACCAGAAGCGGACTCGGCAGAGAGCATCACCGCATCGGTGCCATCGAGCACCGCGTTGGCAACATCCGACACCTCCGCGCGTGTCGGGATAGGCGAGGACACCATCGACTCCATCATTTGCGTGGCCGTGATAGTGAGTTTGTTCATTTCACGCGCCATGCGGATCATGCGCTTTTGCAGCGCCGGCACCGCTGCGTCGCCGACTTCCACAGCCAAGTCGCCGCGGGCGACCATGATGCCGTCACACGCTTTCATGATGTCTACTAAGGCCTCATTGGTTACCGCCTCGGTACGCTCAATTTTGGCGATCAGCATGGCGTTGCCACCGGCGGCGCGCATCAACTCGCGGGCCATATACATATCGGCGCCACTCTTTGGAAACGATACCGCGAGGAAATCCGCCTCTAGCATGGAGGCAGTCTTAATATCGTCCATGTCCTTGGCGGTCAGCGGCGGTGCGGTCAGGCCGCCGCCCTTGCGATTGATCCCTTTGTTGTTGGACAAGACACCGCCTTGCCGTACCAAACAATGGATTTCGTTGCCGCGCACAACGTCAACTTCAAACACCAGCAGTCCGTCATTGAGCAACAGCAAATCACCAGACTTCACGTCGCGCGGCAACTCTTTATAGTCGATGCCGACACGTTCCTGATTGCCCCGCTCACAGTTGGCGTCAAGAATAAATCTGTCACCAGTCTTCAGGGTGATCTTGTTTTCGGCAAACTTACCCACACGAATCTTCGGCCCCTGTAGGTCGGCGAGGATACCGACCGGGCGATTGTGTTTTGCGGACAGTTGGCGGACTAGCGCGGCGCGATCGATGTGGTCTTCTGCAACACCATGGGAAAAATTCATCCGCACGACGTCGACACCGGCGACGATCAGCCTCTCGAGCACCTCGGCAGAGGTTGAAGCCGGGCCTAGTGTTGCGACGATCTTGGTAGCTCTTGGCATGGTGTTCTTTCAGTTAATTACGAACACGAAACTAGCCGTTTTGCCCGAGTAGCCTTCGGCCAAATTTGTGTCCATCCGCGTTCATCTGCGTGACTATTGAATTGCTGCGTTTGCTGCCCGCTGCTGGAGAATCTCAACGGCGGGCAATGACTTGCCCTCAAGAAACTCCAAGAATGCCCCACCACCTGTTGAGATGTAACTTACTTTATCGGTGACGCCGAATTTTGCAATCGCCGCAAGGGTATCGCCGCCGCCGGCGATCGAGAATGCGCGAGAAGCCGCGATCGCCTCGGCCAACACCTTGGTACCGCCGCTGAATTGATCAAACTCAAACACACCGACCGGTCCATTCCAGACAATAGTACCGGCTTGTTGCATGATTGCAGCGAGCGCGGCCGCCGTATTTGGCCCGATATCAAGGATCATGTCGTCAGCTGTGACGTCAGTGACTGACTTCGTAACCGCTGGCTCGTTGGCCGCGAATACTTTACCGCATACTACATCGGTTGGGATCGGCACCGAAGCACCTCGCGCAGCCATCATGTCGATGATGTCTTTGGCGTCTCCAATCAAATCGGGCTCGGCGAGCGATTTGCCAATCGGCAAGCCCTGCGCCAGCAAGAAGGTATTGGCAATGCCTCCACCCACTACCAACTGATCGACCTTCTCCGCCAGCGATTTCAAGATGGTCAGTTTGGTGGACACCTTGGATCCCGCCACAATTGCTACCAACGGGCGTTTTGGTCTAGCCAGAGCGAGGCCGAGAGCATCGAGCTCCGCTGCGAGCAACGGGCCGGCACATGCCGACTTCGCGTACCTGGCGATGCCGTGAGTTGTCGCCTCCGCCCGGTGGGCAGTACCAAACGCGTCATTGACGTACACGTCGCACAGAGCGGCCATCTTCTGTGCAAGTTCATCATTGTTCTCTTTTTCACCTTTGTTGCCGCGACAGTTTTCGAGTAGTACCACTTGCCCAGCTGCGACGACCACGCCGTCTACCCAGTCGGCTTTTAGCGAAATTTCACGCTGCATGAGAGCGGCCAAACGCTTGGCGATTGGTGCCAGCGAATCCTTTGGCTTTAACTCACCTTCGGTCGGACGACCAAGATGTGATGTGACCATAACAGCCGCACCAGCATTTAGCGCAAGCTCAATCGCGGGAATCGAAGCGCGAATGCGTGTGTCGTCAGTAATATTGCCCGCCTTATCTTGCGGCACATTCAAGTCAGCGCGAATGAATACGCGTTTGCCGTCGAGTTGTCCGCTTGCGGCTAAATCCGCCAGACGTATAAACGTGGTTGTCATCAATGGCGCTTTTCGTTCGCGGCGCGTTTCATGGTCACTACGCGCCCATCAATCACTTCGCCGACATCAAGGCGACCGTAGTGTCCAACATACGATTTGAAAAGCCCCACTCATTGTCATACCAGCTCGAGACCTTGACCAGATTGCCGGATACTTTTGTCAGCGTGGAGTCAAACGTCGACGAGTGACTGTCGTGGTTGAAATCGATCGATACCAGTGGCGCGGTGTTGTAGGCAAGAATGCCTTTCATGCCGGGTGAAGAAGCCGCCTCGTTCATGATGGCATTGACTTCGTCCGCCGTTGTGTCCCGCCTTGCGATAAACGACAAATCGACCAACGATACGTTGATGGTTGGTACACGAACCGCATACCCGTCAAGCTTGCCGTTTAATTCAGGCAACACCAGACCAACAGCGGCAGCGGCGCCAGTTTTGGTCGGAATCATCGACATTGTGGCCGAACGTGCGCGACGCAAATCCTCGTGCATCACGTCGGTCAATACTTGGTCATTGGTGTAAGCGTGTACGGTCGTCATGAGGCCGGTGACCACGCCAAGTTTGTCGTTTAATGGCTTCACCAGCGGTGCCAAGCAGTTTGTTGTGCACGATGCGTTAGAGATGACCGTCATCGCAGAGGTGAGCACATTGTGGTTTACGCCATAAACAACCGTGGCATCCACGTCTTTGCCGCCCGGCGCGGAAATGATGACTTTCTTGGCACCACCTTTTAGGTGCGCGCCGGCCTTTTCTTTACTGGTGAAGAAGCCCGTACATTCAAGAACCACATCAACACCCAACTCGCCCCAAGGAATTTGCGCCGGGTCGCGTTGGGCGAAAACTTTGATCTTGTCACCGTTGACAATCAAAAACTCACCCTCAACTTTGACAGTGCCGGGAAATTTGCCATGCGCCGTGTCGTAGCGCGTCAAGTGGGCATTGGTTTCAACTGGGCCCAAATCGTTGATCGCGACGATCTGAATATCATGCGTCTTTCCAGACTCGTAATGCGCGCGGAGGATGTTGCGGCCGATGCGGCCATAACCGTTAATTGCGACTTTGATCGTCATAATGGCGTTTTCCGAGAGTCTTTGGAGTGTGATTGAATCTAACAGCCAATTATTTTAACGTAAGCCATCTAGTTGCAGGGCGTGGCATGACGTGGGCGGATCACTTACACGTACAATTCGCGGATGAGAAAAATTGTCATCGCCTCGAATAACCCGGGGAAACTGCGCGAATTTGCGACGCTACTCGCACCATTTTTCTTCGAAGCCATCCCCCAAGCGGCACTGGGCATTAGCGAGGCAGATGAACCGTTTGCCACGTTTATTGAAAACGCCCTCGCCAAGGCGCGCCATGCTTCCCGCGCGGCGCAACTACCGGCACTTGCGGACGATTCCGGTATTTGCGTACCGGCACTAGGCGGGGCACCGGGCGTTTGGTCGGCTCGCTACGCCAACCACGGCGCGGGTGAGCCAAAAAGCGATGCACGCAATAACGAGAAACTCATCCGCGATTTGGCCGACAAGGAAGATAGACGCGCCTTCTACTACTGCTCATTGGTGTTGGTGAGGCATGCAGACGATCCGCATCCCCTCATCGCCGATGGTGAGTGCTGGGGTGAAATTGTCGACACCCCGCGCGGCCAGGGCGGATTTGGTTATGACCCCCACTTCTTTTTGAGCCAGTTCGGCAAAACCGCCGCTGAACTCACTGATGAAGAAAAGAACCGCGTCAGCCATCGCGGGCTCGCCATGCAAGAGTTAGCGGCCAAACTCAAGGCGCAGCGGGCGTTTCCCGCCTAAATGACCTCAATTCGCCCGCCAATACTAGGGTTTGGCACTTCTTCTAATACATCATTGCTTGCCGCGCTGCCGCCACTGTCGCTCTATATCCACATTCCGTGGTGCATTCGCAAGTGCCCGTACTGTGATTTCAACTCGCATGAGGTTAACAACGCTGTTGCGTCCGCCGCCAAAGCGCGGACGGGCGCTACGGTGTTGTACCCGCTTGGCACCCCTATCCCCATTGCGGGAGAGGGGCCGGGGAAAGGGGGAAACACGCTCGACGCCGAGTATGAACAACGCTATATCGACGCCCTCATCGCTGATCTCGATGTCACCCTGCCAAAGGTTTGGGGGCGTCGCGTTCACACCATCTTCCTTGGCGGCGGCACACCCAGCCTGTTTTCGGCTGCGGGAATCGACACAATTCTGGCCGCAGTACGAGCGCGTCTGCCCGTCGAAGCCGACGCTGAAATCACTCTAGAAGCCAACCCGGGAACGTTCGAAGCCGACAAATTTAAAGGCTATCGCGACGCCGGTGTGAATCGCCTCTCGATTGGCATTCAAAGTTTCAACCCTACACATCTCGCGGCCCTCGGGCGTGTACATAACGATACCGAAGCCAAACGAGCCATTGAAATCGCTCTGGCGAACTTCGACAACATCAATCTCGACATCATGTTTGCGCTGCCGTCACAAACGCTCGCTGAGTGCGCGCAAGATGTTGAGACGGCGCTGTCGTTCGGCACCAATCACCTCTCGATTTACCATCTCACGCTCGAGCCCAACACGCTGTTCCATCGCTTCCCGCCTGCACTGCCTGATGACGAGCTCGCAGCCGACATGCAGGAGACGATTTTCAGCAAGCTCTCGGCAGCGGGATACCAGCACTATGAAATTTCAGCTTACGCCAAAGCCGGCAAACAGTCCCGACACAACCTCAACTACTGGCGCTTTGGCGACTACATCGGCATCGGTGCGGGCGCGCACGGCAAGATTTCATTCCCGGATCGAATCACGCGCGAAGCGCGATACAAACAACCTAACGCGTTTATGGAAAAGGCAATGTTGGGTGACGCGATTCAAGACGCATCAACAATTGGCCCTGCCGAACTGCCCTTTGAGTTTATGCTCAACGCCCTCCGGCTGACGACGGGTTTTCCTGTTGCACTGTTTACGGAGCGTACTGGATTGCCGATCAACAAAATCTCACGCGAACTCGATGCGGCTGAAGCGAAAGGTCTGATCACTCGCGACTATTTGCACATCACACCGACGGAGAAAGGTCGGTTGTTTTTAAACGATCTGTTGCAGATGTTTTTGCCTGCAAACGTTGCCTATTAGACACGCCGGATTTTCGGCTCTGCTGAGTTCCAAAAAACGGAATCGGATGACGGCTTTGCGGGAGCGGGAAGGCGCGCTCCTGACCCATTGCCGACATGGCGATTGCCCGAAAGCGGCGCTTTAATGGCGAACGTAATCTACCCGCCGGGGGCAGATCCAATTGGCCGAAACGTTATAAGCCGCAAATAGTAGTGACATATTCTTTGCAGAATTTGACGATATCAAGCTGGGCGAGGCTGTCCCGAATTTTGTGTTTATCGATTTTGCTAGGCGTTATTGAATTGTTGCTCGAAACGGATCATCAGTTGGCTTAGCGCTTGTTTCCAATTCTGAATGGGCATTGTCCAGCGTTGACTGA
>Ga0315906_10003833_pt1 | contig 19691 bp, 15 predicted proteins | sample LakEriMetagenome_4_FD_203526 | JGI IMG/M metagenome (GOLD analysis project Ga0315906, IMG submission 203526) | Freshwater fungal communities from buoy surface, Lake Erie, Ohio, United States - Buoy 2 MA122 | ecosystem: Environmental > Aquatic > Freshwater > Lake > Lake biofilm | place: USA... | reverse complement strand
ATTGAGGAAGTTCATTCGCGAAACGGGTTTGAAAATGATCCAGTGGCGCAATTTTAATATAGATCCTGACTGGTATTTTGGTAAAATTGGAGTGACTGATACCGGCGAATCAATAGGTGTTTTACAACTGATGGAGCTGATCCGTGAGGAGTTCCCCGATTTGAAATTCGGCTATTTCAATCCTTCCATGGAGAGGATTCAGGGGGATTACAGTAAGGATTTCGCGCGATGATCTGAAACTAACGATTGCTAATATGAAGCCAAGTTTGAAAAAATTAACAGCCCTGCATTGGGGTAATTTCATCTTTTTCATCTCCTTTTTAGTTTGTTTGATGCTCGGGTTACGGTCATCTTCCCAAACTTATGACATCTATATTGATAACAGAGTGCTCACCTCTGTCAATACCATGGAGTTTGATGTTTTTATCAGGAGTAATGGTAATTCAGGCTCATGGCCTTTAAGAACATTTCAGACAGGATATAACTTAAATCCAGCTTTCGTAAACGGGGGCACCCTGACGGCTAATTATGTACCAGGTTCTTCAGATTTAGAATCCACCTTCGGTAAAAACTGGGGTTTTACCTGGAATGCCTCGGCTCATGTCCTGAATCAATCTGCCAATACCGGTAGTGCCTGTCCGGGTGCAGTTGTTGGGGATGCTTCGAGAAAAATCGGAACGTTTAGAATTGTCAATTCGATGAACTGGGGATGCGCACCCGATAATTTAAGCTTCAGGACTAGCGACAATGAAAATTTGGAACTTGAATTGACTGGTTTTAATAATAACAATTGTCAGGATTCCGGAGTAATCGAAGTTTCAGCCGGCGCTAATCCATTCGTGCAGGGAGCAAATGTCGGAGAATTATTTGCGTCTGTTTACGTTGCTTCAACTGTAAGATGTGGAGACAGTACCGAGGTGCTGATTTCCGTTTCGGGTGGAGTTGTGCCTATTGGGGGTAGTGGTACTTTTTACAAGAAAGAAGGAGAGTATTTATTTGAGCTTGGCGATCAGCGGAATTGTGTTACATCTGTTACAGCAGTTGTAGAAAGGTCCTATGGTGGCAACAAATTTATTTTCAGCAATGATCTTCAGCAGGATACAGGTTTTTTAGATTGGGAAAATCCAATTTTTTGGAATTGTTATCCCGGACACCATATTATGGCAGGGGACACGGTTCTGATTTCGGGCCAAACAAAATGCCAAAATCCAACAATGCTAATTATGATTGATTCCGGTGCTGTATTTCTGATTGATTCTTCTGCATCTTTTTCAAGCGAATTTGAAAACTATGGTTTGATAATTAATTCAGGAAATTTTTCAGGTAATGGAACTAACATAGGTGCCATAATCAATAAGAATATTTGGTTAGGGTCAATCAATAACAGCGGTAATATCATAAACGATAGTTTGGCTCAGCTTACCAGCTTAAACAGCACTTCTTGGGGTTATGGATGGGGAATCATAAATAACGGAACAATAATATTAGATTATGAACTCCAAATCGATGCTAAGGATGGAGGCGTTTGCTCTTTTATTAATAATGGGACTTTGCAGATTGGCACTGGTGCAATATCTTATTTCAATTGCAGGGCATATGAAAGTTTGGCTAATAATGGAATTATTCGCTTTATGAGTACTAGTATTAATATTTGTGATGAGGATACTTTTTATCTCAAAGGGAATCTGATTATTGAAAATTATTGTACTCTGGGTAGTAGTTGTTCTGATTCCGGGATAACGGTTATTAATGAAGGGAATTTAATTCTGCAAGACGGTCAGACATCTATTGGATGTGATTTTATAAATAACGGTTCAGTTACATCCGGTAATTCTTCCAATGATTTATTAGTAGTAAATTTCGGAAATTTTGTAAATAATTCCTATATGGCATGTGGTGTGGGTAATTTTGGGAATTTTATAAATAATAAAAATATTACAATTGGGATTATGGGGTTATCTAATTACGGCTTTTTTCACAACAATGGTGCGATCAAGGATACCGTTCCCACTGGTTTTTTTTATAGTTATAACGAGTTTGTCAACTCGGGTTCCTTAAATCTTGATTATATTTTTCATAACAATCGGTTTATTAACGATTCGTCTGGGAATGTTTTAGTTAAATATTGGTTTTACAGCATTTCAGGGTCAGGGATTGACACGTCAGAATATTATCTTATTAATTACGGCAATATTGAGACTGAGCCTACATGTAAATTTCAATATTTTTCTAAAGGCATCAACAATGGCATAATTATTAATAGGGGAATCTTTTGGCCCCTTGTGCTTGATAATTTTGGGACCATTGACAATCATGGTGAAATCAATCTGCAAGCTGTTGAATATAATAATTCCCAATTTAATTGTAGAGTCAATAATTATTATTCCCTGAATAATTATGGAACCTTTTCCGGGAATGGAATTTTGAATAATCTATATTCTGGTTTGATTAATAATACTGGTTTAATATCTCCGGGTTCTACCGTTGCCTTACCTGATATCGATAGTATATTACCGGTCGGTAGTATCCCAATTAATTTAAAAAGCAATAAGTTTATTAGTGCTGAAATCTTGCAACAGGCTCCATCTCAGAATCAATATGGTTGTATCGCTTTCAATAGTAACGCGGGTTCGCCTGCTTTTTATTTTGAAATATCCGATACGATAAAATGTGAACTACAAGATTTTGTGTCTGTTGCTGACTCTTTTTTCGGAGGTAGAAGGATCGATGTTGCTGTTGCCTATACACGGGATTTAGGTCAGGAATTCACACTCATTCAATCCGATACGGTAATTGGCTCTTTCGATTCCGTATTCTTGCCTCAGGGTTGGCAATTACTATATAATTATCCGTTCAAGGGTGATGTGACGGCTAAGTACGTTGGTAATACCATTGTTGGCGTTAAAGCATTTATTCAGGGGTATTACGAAGGAGCTGGCTTAATGCGTCCGGTACTGATGAACTCCGGTGTTTCTGATGCAAATGCCATTCAAGTTGATTCCATGCAAATTGAAGTTCGTCATCCGTTAGACGGTTCCTTGCTGGCAGAGTCGATGAAGTCGGTGTTAAATACTCATGGAGAGGCCTTTGTTAATTTTCCTCATTTGAATGACTCCGGATATATTGTCTTAAAACACAGAAATGCCCTGGAAACCTGGTCTTCAGCGCCTGTTGTTTTCAATGATTCCGTTTATTTTGATTTTACAACTGCTTCAACTGCGGCTTATGGTAACAGTTTGGCAGAGATGGAGCCCGGTCAATTTGCCATGTATAGTGGTGATTTGAATCAGGATGGCATCATAGAATCAGAAGACTACCTCATGATGGAAAATGACCTGCTTTCAGTTCTATTTGGCTATTATTCATCTGATCTTACCGGAGATGGAGCGGTTGAGTCGGAAGATTATTTGCTGTTGGAAAACAATTTGCCAAAAGTACTTTTTGTTCAAAGACCTTATTAAATTATAAGCTCTTAATTGTCAAGAATGAGGTGTTTAAAGTAAAAAGTAAAAATGAAACGATTGATCTTTAAGGGTTTGATTTTGTTGAAAATGAGCATTTCAATGACATCATTACAATCAAATGCCCAAACCTATGATATCTATATCGATAACAGGGTGCTCACCTCTGTCAATAGCATGGAGTTTGATGTATATATCAGGAGTAATGGCAATACAGGCTCATGGCCTTTAAGAACATTTCAGACAGGATATAATTTAAATCCGGCTTTCGTAAACGGAGGCACACTGACGGCTAATTATGTCCAGGGGACTTCGGAATTAGAATCCACCTACGGTAAAAACTGGGGTTTTACCTGGAATGCCTCTGCTAATGTCCTGAATCAATCTGCCAATACCGGTAGTGCCTGTCCGGGTGCCATCATTGGAGACAGTGCACGTAAAATCGGAAGATTCAGGGTAGTGAATTCGGTGTATTGGGGATGTGCCAATGATAGTCTGAAATTTAAAACAAGCGGGACCGGACATTTGATTCTGGCAATTACAAAATATAACAGCCTTGACTGTTCAGTTTTAGGTGGCGTTACGGTAACAGCGGGAGCCAATCCATTTGTAACCAATCAGGCCGAGATTGAATTGGCAGCTTCGGTCAATGAGGCTTCTACGGTCAGATGCGGAGACAGCACTGAAGTGACTATTTCAGCATTCGGTGGAGTAGGGCCTTATGTTGGAACGGGAGTATATTTCAGAAAAGTGGGGCAGTGGGAGGAAAATGTGATGGATGCCAGAGGTTGTGTTTCGACCACGATGTCTATTGTTTCATTATCCCCGGGACCTAGGAAATTTACCTTTAATACTAAGTGGAATGATTCTGCATTAAACAATAACTATTCTTGGTCTGATGTACGGAACTGGGATTGTTATCCTGGGCTATACATCAATGATGGTGACACAATTGTGATTTCGGATTCCAGTATTTGTAATGTTTTTGAAACGGTTGTTTTTTCAAATAATACACTTTTACAAACTAATAATCACACACAAATCAGATTCCATTCATCCCCCGTAGTGAATGGCACTAAATTTCATATTTCTAAAGATGTAGATATTAATTCGACCTGTTGGTTTGATGCTATGCCAATAGGCAAATTCCAAATTATTAATAAGGGATTTATCGTTTCTCAAAATGCTTTGAAAGAATGTGATACTGTGATTAATTATGGTCAATTCTGGATTCAAAATGCTGCATATTATGAAAATTGGGGAGTTTTTATTAATTATTACGACGGACAATTCATGAGTATTGATAATATGGGAACTTTCATTAATTACGGAACTTTTGAAGTTCCTGAATTTAAAAATATCGGAATCGATACTAGTATTTTGTATGAAAATGGAATTGAATTCGGGCAATGGCAATTTAATTTTTATATGCCCAGCGTTAATTCCTTTGATACTGTTAGATTAGCCAGTCTTTATGCCACTTATGACACTTGTAGTACTTGTAAACGATATGGGCGATTCGTGAACTTTGGAAATTTTAACTCTTATGACTTTAAGAATATCAATTATTTCGATGACTCAAGTTTTACTAATTACAGCAAGGTTTTCATCGGAAGTAGGCTTCATAGCTTTCAAAAAATTATTAATTATGACACTTTGATTATCGGCTCCTATGGTAAATTCTCAAATTTCTTCTGGGATACGCTTTTTTTAGGAGGGATTACATTGTTAGAGGCTGGTGCTGAAATGTATAACTTCGGCGGCGGGAATGCTTATTTCAATAAGGGAGCATTTGTTTCATCGGGAAAAATATCATTGGATTATTATTCAGGTATTAATAATCAAGGAAAATTCATCAATAATGGCGAAATCATTAAAACAACCAATTCTGAATTTGCCAGAATAAGTAATGATTATAAATTAGAGAATTCAGGGTCTATTTATTGTGATTTATTCAATTATGGCTCCTTGGTGAATCTCCAATCAGGATCTTTCTCCATCCCGACTTACATGTACAATATGAATTCTATGGCTGGAGACACCAGCATTGAGTCGGTAATAAATTATGGGGTACTACAAACTGATTCAACGGCTTTTTATTACGATGATACCTGGTCCTTGTATCCGGGAAGGCCGTCAGTTATTTTTCGAAATTATGGGACTGTGAACAATTCAGGTGAATGGCGCCCGTCTTGTCTTATTAACAATGGGATTTTTAATAATTATGGGGAAGTAAACCTCCAATTTGATTATTCCTATCTTCCTGCGCTTCAAAGAGAAATCAAGAATTTTCAAATTGTCAATAATTACGGTACATTTTCCGGCAATGGCTTTCTATTAAATATTTCCGGCGGGTTGGTTTTGAATAATGGAATTGTATCTCCGGGATCAACAACAAGTGTTCCCCAAATTTTCTTTGAAAGTTCAGCAACTCAGTCTAATTCCGAAAATGAAAAAAATATTGTTAGATCTTCTTCGGCCAGCTCTTTTCAGGCACCTAACTATGGATGTCTTTTTCTTCCTAAAAGTTACGGCCGACCTGATTATTTGTTTGAAATTACGGACACATTGAAGTGTGATGCCTACGATTTTGTTTCTATCTCCGATACTTTTTTTGGAGGCAGAAGGATTGATATTGTAACTGTGTATACACCTGATTTAGGGCAGGAATTTACACTTATTCAATCCGATACTGTAATTGGCTCTTTTGATTCCGTATTCTTGCCTCAGGGTTGGCAATTACTGTATAATTATCCCCTCAAGGGTGATGTGACGGCTAAGTACGTTGGTAATACCATTGTTGGCGTAAAAGCCTTCATTCAGGGTTATTATGATGGTGCGGGTTTAATGCGTCCGGCACTGATGAATTCCGGTATTTCTGATGCAAATGCCCTTCAGGCTGATTCCATACAAATTGAAGTTCGTCATCCGTTAGACGGTTCCCTGCTGGCAGAGTCGATGAAGTCGGTGTTAAATACTCATGGAGAGGCTTTTGTGAATTTCCCTAAATTAATTGACTCAGGATATCTCGTCTTGAAGCATCGAAACGCGTTGGAGACATGGTCTTCGACACCTGTTGTTTTCAATGATTCTGTTTATATCAATTTTACCAGTTCTTCAACATCAGCTTATGGAAATAATTTGATAGAAATGGAGCCCGGTCAATTCGCCATATATAGTGGTGATTTGAATCAGGATGGCATCATAGAATCAGAAGACTACCTGATGATGGAAAATGACCTGATTGCTGTTCTATTCGGATACCATTTATCTGATCTGACGGGAGATGGAGCGGTTGAGTCGGAGGATTATTTGCTACTGGAGAACAATCTGCCCAGGGTCATTTTCTCCCAAAAACCTTTTTAAATCCGGGTGTTCTCGGTTAGTGAGTTTCTTAAACCCCGCTTCACTGACGAAGTCGGACATACCCTCTAACCTCTTAAACTCATTGAACCAATTAAACTCATTAAACTTATTAAACCTCTTAAACCCATTAAACCTCTTAAACTCATTGAAACTATCGAATTGTCTACCCCCTATACTCCCCATATATCGCCCTCAGAGTATCCGAAATCTCTCCTAAGGTACAATAGCATTCCACGGCCTCCAGTACAGCAGGCATAAGATTGGTACTGCTTTTTGCAGCCTCCGAAATCTTACTTAGACAAGATGCAACTTTAGCCTGATCTCGCCGTTGCTTGAGATCTTTCAATCTGGCAATTTGCTTGTTTTGCACCTGATTATCAATCTTAAATACGGGAGTACTTGAATTTTCGTTTAATTGAAATTTGTTTACGCCCACGATGATTTTCTGCTGTTGCTCAATCTGTTTTTGATAGAGATAGGCACTGTTGGCGATCTCATTTTGTATGAATCCCTGCTCAATGGCCGATACACTGCCGCCCATCTGGTCAATCCTTTCCAAAAGCTCCCAGGCTGCTGACTCCACCTCGTTGGTCAGCTTCTCCATGAAATAGCTTCCTGCCAGGGGATCGACCGTATTCGCTGCACCACTTTCAAAAGCTACAATTTGTTGCGTCCTGAGGGCGATTCGGGCCGCTTCCTCGGTCGGCAATCCCAAAGCCTCGTCATAGCCATTGGTGTGTAATGATTGGGTGCCTCCCAGAACAGCGGCCAGGGTCTGTATGGTAACACGGCTGATATTGTTCAGAGGCTGCTGCGCCGTCAACGTGCTGCCACCGGTCTGGGTATGGAAACGCAGCATCATGGCTTTCTCATCTTTTGCTCCGAGATCTTTCATGATTTTGGCCCACATTCTGCGGGCTGCCCTGAACTTGGCTACTTCCTCAAAGAGATCATTATGGGAGTTAAAGAAGAAAGAAAGCCTTCTTCCAAACACATCGATATCCAATCCTTTTTCCAGAGCTGCCTGCACATAGGCTTTACCGTTACTAAGTGTAAAGGCAATTTCCTGCACGGCGGTGCTTCCCGCTTCCCTGATATGATATCCAGAGATGGATATAGTATTCCATTTCGGCATCTCTTTACTGCACCATTCGAAAATATCCGTGATGATGCGCATGGAAGGTTTCGGCGGATAGATATAGGTTCCTCTGGCAGCATATTCTTTCAAAATGTCATTCTGTATCGTACCTGATAATAGGGCAGGAGAGGTGCCTTGCTTTTTAGCGACAGCGGCGTATAAGGCCAGTAAAATGAAGCCTGTCGCATTGATGGTCATGGAGGTGGATACATCCGCCAAAGGAATTCCCTTAAACAATGTCTCCATGTCTTCCAGGCTGTCAATCGCCACGCCTACCTTACCAACCTCACCGGCAGCAAGGGCATGATCACTGTCATATCCGATCTGCGTAGGCAGGTCAAAGGCCACACTGAGTCCGCTCACGCCCTGTTGCAGCAGGTAATGATACCGTTTATTACTTTCCTCAGCGGTGGAAAACCCGGCATACTGACGCATTGTCCAGAGCTTGCCCCGGTACATACTGGATTGTACTCCTCTGGTGAAGGGGTACTGCCCCGGAAGACTGTTATCTGTATTTGTCTGATCTTCCCGGGTATATAGTTCCTTAATTTCAATCCCTGAGTCAGTGAGTCTTTTCTCCGCCATGGTTGATTTTTTCTTGATTAAAGAAGCTTTCGGGCCTCATTGCTGATGGCCTCCAGCACCACCTTGTTCAGCTCGGCATTTTCAGATGTACTATACTGAAGTATTGCCCTGCTTAAGTCCGCCCCTGTAGCCTGCGCAGGCATCATCTGGGTTATCTGGTTGATGATGTAAATATTCTGATCCTTTAGCTTGGTGACTGCCTGCCAAATTTCAGGATGAACATAAATCTGCTGACTCTGGTTATACTCGAACTCCGAACGGATGGTATCAGTCAGCAAGGCCTGACCGACGGCTATTGACTCACGGGAAAAATCAAGTCGGCCAATCAGTGCTTGTAAGCCGCATCTTTCGCAAAACAAGGTCAGCCGCTCGTAGGCCTGCAATTTCAGCCGTATGGCATCTTGGTCTGTTTCCGGACTTTTCTTCAAATCCTTTTTCAGGCCGCGAATCTCCAAAATCAGCCAGACCAGGGCAAGCAAAAAAATAACCATTGAAGCCAGTATGATATTTTGCATGGCAGTATTTTCAGTATCCATATCGGTGATTTGTTCCGCCACAAATGTACTGATAACAGGCCTTCAAAGCCTCATTTTCAGTCATATAGGAGTTAATTTGCCGATTATGTACCTTTGTAGTATGGATATACAAGCAAACATTCCGGTTCAGATGACAGCCTCGGCTATCGCTGAAGTCAAGCGACTGCTTTCAGAGGCGGGCAAACCCTTTCTGAGAGTAGGAGTGAAGGGAGGCGGTTGCAGCGGTATGACTTATGTGTTGGAGTTTGATGAGAAGACTGAGCAAGATGATCAATTTGATATGGAAGGAGTTCCCTGCATCATGGACCGTAGCCATGCTATTTATCTCCTGGGAATGAAAATCGATTGGTCAGGAGGACTGAATGCTCGAGGGTTCACCTTTACCAATCCTAATGCCAGCAGCACTTGCGGATGCGGTACCAGTTTTGCCGTGTAATGAATAACGGATATACTATTATCCAATCATCGCTAATTCTTAAAATGACATTCAATAAAAAACCCCGCTACAGCGGGGTTTTGAAATTTGATAGAGTTGATTATTTTTTCTTGCTATCATCGCTAGCGCCCAAAGGCTTGTCCTTGGCAAAATCTACCAGGATAGGAGCTCCTACGAAAATAGATGAATAGGTTCCGGTGAACACACCAATGAGCATCGCGAAAGCGAATCCACGGGTAACCTCACCGCCGAAAATGAACAGTATCAAGATCGTCAGGAATACCGTAAGTGACGTCATGATGGTGCGGCTCAGCGTATCATTAATCGCCTTGTTGATGATCGTGGTTTTGTCTGAATTTCTCATTTCTCGGCTGTACTCCCTGATCCTGTCAAATACGATAACGGTATCATTCATGGAGAAACCGATCACAGTCAATACAGCTGCAATGAAATGTTGATCGATCTCTAGAGAGAATGGTACATAATCCTTCAGGAACGAAAATACTGCCAGGGTTACAAGTACGTCATGCAACAAGGTCACAATCGTTCCCAATGAATACCTCCAGTCGCGGAAACGTACGAAAATGTAAATGAAGATGATGAAGATCGCAAAAATGGTGGCCTTGATGGCGCCGCGTTTCAAGTCATCAGAAATACTTGGCTGAACGGTAGTTGAACTTTGAATATGGTTGTCTACAAATTGCCTGTAGTCGATTCCGGCAGGCAATACACTCTTCAGGCCCTCAAAAAGCTTAGATTGTACAAGGCTGTCCGCGTTGTTCTCGCCTTTAAGATATGATGTCGTGATGTTCAGATGCTTGGCGTCTCCAACCGTTTTGATGATTGGATTTTCTCCAAATGCCGCCTTCAGACTTTCCCTTACCTGGTCGTTTTTAACCTGACTGGGGAAAGACACGGTATAGCTTCTACCACCCATGAATTCCACACCATAATCAAAACCATGGAAGAAGGAAGCGATACCGGCAATGAGTACAACTACGAAAACGCCATAGGCTATTTTCCTGTATTCGATGAATTTGAAATTGGCATGCTTGAAAAGTCTCTTGCTGATTCCGGTGAAATAATTGAGATGCTTATGCTTGTTGGTCCAGATGTCTGTGAATAATCTGGAAACCATGATTCCACAGAAAAGAGAAAGCAGAATACCGATGATTTGTGTGGTGGCGAAACCTAATACAGGTCCCAGACCGAAATAGGCCAGAATGATGGCTGTCAGCAGGGAAGTGACGTGGGCATCAATAACCGGAGGTAAGGAGCGCTTATAACCATCGCTTACGGCCTGTGTATATTGCTTTCCTTTGGACAATTCATCCTTGATTCTTTCGAAAATGATAACGTTGGTATCTACTGCCATACCAATGGTAAGCACCAGACCGGCAATACCTGCTGCGGTAAGCGTTAGGCCCATGGCAGTCAGGATTCCAATTGTGAAAAGCAGATTCAATATAAGGGCGATATTGGCAATCCAGCCGCTGGTGTTATAGTACAGCAGCATCAGCAAGAAAATGACGATAAAGGAGAAGAGGAATGATTTCGCTCCTCCTGCAACTGCTTCTTTTCCTAATGTAGGACCTACCACTTGTTCTGCCACGATTTTTGCAGGAGCATCCAGCTTACCGGACTTCAGTATGTTGGCAAGGTCCTGTGCTTCTTCAACAGTAAAACTTCCGGAAATCTCAGAGCTTCCGTTTTCAATCGCATTGTTCACGTTAGGTGCAGTATAAACTACATCATCAAGGGATATGGCAATCGGACGACCCACATTCGCTTTCGTCAGATTGGCCCAGACACGCGCTCCATTACTGTTCATTTTCATGTTGATGGATGGCCTGCTGAACTCATCAAATCCCTGGGTAGCCTCTTCAATTGCATTGCCCTCCAGCCTGGCCTTGTCAGACCCCGGCATCAGTTTGACCGCATACACAGAGAAGAAGCTGACATTTCCTTTATCTGATTTTTCCTCCACACCGTAGAGGAATTTCATGTTGGAACGAAGGGAATTCTTTACTACGTCCAATTGAAGATAGCTGTTGAATAAGGCAGTATCCGACATCGCAACCCTTCCGATGGCAGGAGCGAAAAATTGCTTGCCCTTGGAATCGGTTTGAACGTCAATGGGATTCATCACCGAGAAGAATGGATTGAGGTTCTTTTTATTGAGGGCACTGTCAGCAGCGGCTGTTGCACTATCTTTTGCGGTAGTATCTGTAGTGCTGATACCATTCAGATATTTTTGAAGGTTTTCGTCTGCCGCTTTCAATGAAGTAGCCAGTTCATCAATACGGTAAACCTCCCAGAACTGAAGATTGGCGCTTGACTGCAAATACTTTCTTACCCTTTCCGCATCAGTAATACCGGCGAGCTCCACGTTGATCACTCCCTTGTTCTCATCCAGGTTGATATTGGGCTGAGAAACTCCGAATTTGTCTATACGCTTGGTGAGAATACGAAAGGTCTGATTGATGGCATCTTTTGAAGTCTTTCTGATTTTATTGATGACCATTTCGTCATTGTCGCCGATCTTGATTTCTTTTCCTGAACCTGCGAAAATTGCCGACAATTTTCCTTTCCCATTATTCTTGATAAAGGCATCGCTGAAAAGGGTAATGTAATCAGCATCCTTTGAGGATTTTTCCGCAGAAGCAGTAGCGATTGCTTTCAATAACTCAGGATCCTTTGGATTGTTGCTGAGGGATTTGAGCAACCCTTCAAGACTTACGTCGAGGGTCACACTGATACCTCCTTGCAAATCAAGACCCAGATTCAGCTCATTTTCCTTACACTTTTGGTAGGAAGCGCCCAGGAAAATTTCCTTGTTTTTGGTACTGTCCAGGATCCTTTGGGTTTTTGCCCTGATCATGGCCTCTTTCTGATCGGAAGGCAATCCTGCCGTCTGACTTTGTAACAATCTTGTTGCCTGAGCTTTTACGTCGTTTTCGTGATTCTTAATGACCCATGTATAGGAAAGTTCCCATAAGGAGATTAAAATCAGGGAAATAGTAAAAAACCATACAAAACCTTTCAGTTTCATGTTTGTCCTGTTTTAGCTAAGTAGTTAATTTTGCAAGTCTGCAAAGATACTCGAAAAAACGATTGGTAGTGAGGCTTTTATTTGGTTATTTTTGTCGCCTCTTTTGCCAATGAGACTACCCATATCATTTATTATTGTAATACATTTTTCCCTTTTGGGGGCCTCGGCACAACAAAAACCGGCTTTTCAGAGCTCATTTTCCGTTTCTGCCGATCTTCTGGACTCCGTATTCCACTCAGAAAGGGGATTTTTTGACTCGATAATGGCTCATTTGGATGATTGGAAGATTCAGTGTCTTTATTCCCGAATAGACCGCCGACCTGACGGAAGTCCTAATATTAAGACCTATCGATTGAACAGGGATACTTCTTTTCTCTATTCTTCCCGTTCAACCCATTTGCCTTTGGCTGCTTTGAGTTATCAGCGATTGCAAGAACTTTCATTCAAGGGGGTGGACCTGTATACGACCATGATTACGGAAGCGGCTCGGGAGGAACAGGTGCCGGCTTATAATGACCCTCGCTGGGGAGACGGTAGGCCGACCATCGGTAGATACCTTTGTAATCTGCTATTATTTCATGACAAACATTCGTATGACCGATTGTACGAATTCCTGGGTCAGGAATATATCCTTCAGGAGTTCTTTCGTTCCCGTTATGATATCCGGTATGCCGGACGAATACAGGAAGAATCCGGACTGTCGGCAAGCTATTCAAATCCGATCAACTTTCTGGACGCCTCCTCCAAAATAATCTACAGCATTCCGGAGCGTCATAATAAAAAAGGTTTCCCGGCCTTTTCGAACGGAAGTTTCCCGGGAGGGGCAGATGTACTCACCTTGGAAAGTCTTCACGAATTACTCTGTGGCCTTGCGTATTCCGATTTTTCTGAATGCAGGCACAGACTGAGGATTGACGGGGAAGGAAGAGATTTTTTGATGAAATACATGTCACAGAAAACTTCTGAAACGGATTTTCCCTTGTTCTCTCCCAAAGAAAAAAAACATCCTGCAATGGCAAGAGGCCTATCTGAATTTGAGGAATTGCGCATCTTTCATACCGGGGGCGTGGAAAGGGGCCAATGGCTTGAATCACTCTTGGTGGTGGACTCTTCCAATAATATCGAATTTGCTCTTTCCTTTGCTATGGTTCAGAAGGAGGAGTTAAGCGAGGAAATCATCAATCAGTTTCTGAGTGATTTGGGACTGATCATCTATGAACTGGAACAGCATCGGGAACGTAAGGTTGTTCCGGATCTTTCCCCATTCATTTTCGAGTATGATAAATAAGGATTTGACTAATTTTACAGCTATGCAATTGTCAACCTTGCTTCAGAAGTTCAATGAGCCTGAAACCCTGAAGATGGCGAAACTCAGCAGGCAAATGAGAGCTGAAGGGAAAGATATTACCGATCTCAGTCTCGGAGAGCCTGATTTTGACACTCCTGACCATATCAAGGATGCGGCCAAGAAAGCCATTGATGATAACTTCAGCCATTATACTCCTGTAGCTGGATTTCTGGATCTGCGACAGGCCGTCTGTCACAAATTCAAAAGGGATAACGGCCTGGATTACCGTCCTGAACAAGTGATGGTAAGTACCGGCGCAAAGCAATGTATCGCCAATACGGTGCTGAGCATTGTTGACCAGGGAGACGAGGTGATCATTCCTACGCCTTATTGGGTCACTTACAGCGAGATTGTCAGACTTGCCGGCGGAAAGGTTAGGCTTGTGAAAACAAGTATGGAAAACGGTTTCAAGATCACGGCACAGGAGCTTGAAAACGCCATTACTCCCGCTACCAGGCTTTTCATGTTCTCATCTCCCTGCAATCCTACCGGTGCAGTATATACGAAGGATGAACTGGAGGCCTTGAAAAACGTTTTAATGAATCATCCCCATGTCATGATCATGAGCGACGAGATTTATGAATATATCAACTTCACGGGTACGCATACCAGCATTGCCTCCTTTCCCGAACTTAAAGAAAGGGTAGTGGTCATCAATGGTCTGAGCAAAGGCTTCGCCATGACAGGCTGGCGTATCGGGTTCATGGCCGGCCCGGAGGAACTGATCAGGGCATGCGATAAGATACAGGGACAATTCACCAGTGGTACCAATGCGGTGGCACAAAGAGCGGCATTGGCGGCGTTGACAGGCGATCTCAGCTCAGTCAACCTGATGCTATCTGAATTTGAGAAAAGAAAGGACAGGGTGATGGAACTTATTGAGGGGATACCCGATATGCATTGCGCACCGCCTCCGGGAGCTTTTTATGTTTTTCCGAATATCAGCGGGTATTTTGGTAGAAAGACTCCGAAAGGTGAATTGATTGCCGACTCAGATTCTCTTTGCATGTACCTGTTGAATGAAGCTCATGTGACGGTGGTGACCGGAAGCGCCTTTGGTGAACCCGATTGCATCAGGATCTCTTTTGCCAACAGCCTTGCCAATATTGAAAAAGGATTCGAGAGAATTCGTAAGGCGCTCCTTCAGCTGAATTGATTATCTCGCGGCGATAGAAAGTAATTTTTCATGTAATTCCAGCACCTGGGGAATCAGCAGTCTTTTCTCATCATTAACGAGGATAAAATCACAAAGGCCGAGTTTCTCTGTTTCACTCATCTGACGACTCATCCTAAGCCTGATTTGCTCTTCATTTGTCTTATCTCTTTTCATGGCCCTTTCGATCCTTAACGATTCAGGGCTTTCCACCCCGATCACATGGTCCAGTTCCTTGTGGGAGCCGCTTTCAAAAATCAATGCGGCTTCTTTAAGACAATAAGCCTTACCCTCCAATTCATGAATCTTCATCCATTCGGCAGAATCGGAAATGGTCAGGGGATGTATCAGCTCATTAAGCCTGCGAATCGCGTCAGGATCGCTGAAGGCGATGGAGGAAAGGTATTGTCTGTTCAATCGCCCGTTCTCATAGCAAGCTTCCCCGAATTCATGGATGATGGCGGATTTCAACACCGGATCATCTTCCATCAATTGTCTGGCCCTCAGGTCCGCGTAATAAACCGGCATTCCGAGTATTTCGAAAATGGCGGCCACAGTTGACTTTCCGCTGCCGATTCCTCCGGTGATACCGATCCTGAGCATGACAGGTTAGAATTGATAGGTCTGAAACTGCTTCGGTATTATTTGGTCGCTTCAGCCGGCTTGTTAAGATTAGCGGACCATTCCATGCTGATGGCAGAACGCTCGATTTTGATGTAACTACCCGGACTCACTTCCATCATCAAGGTGCCATCATCATTGAGTTTGTTCACAACACCGTGAATGCCGGCAATGGTTACGATCTTGTCTCCCTTTTGCAAATCGTTGATGAATTTCTTTTGTTGCTTTGCCTTCTTGGCTTGAGGCCTGATCATAAATAGCCAGAAAACGAGAATCATCAATCCCATCATGATCAATGTGGAAGAGCTGGATCCCTGAGGGCTTTTTGGGTCAGGTGCCATCAGAAAAAAAGAAAGTAGCGTCATTTAGTATGTATTTAAAGTTTGATTTGGAATTTTATTCTTCCTTTTTGCCAAGTACTTCTCCCTCCAGATATAGCACCGGAAATGGAGGTTCGGCATTGGAGGTGACCGTAATTGATTTTTTCACCTGCCCCGGTCTTTTGTCGCTATCAAATTTTACCTTGATGAAGCCGATTTCACCCGGCTTGATAGGCTCAGTGGGCTTTTCCGGAACTGTGCAGCCGCAACTGGCCGAAGCCTGGGTCACTTCAAGCGGTTCATTCCCGGTATTGCGAAATTTGAAATTATATTCAACCACCTTGCCCTCAGGAATCTGACCAAAGTTATAAGTGGAGTCGATGATTTGAACGGTGGTAGGCTTAAATTTACTGATAGGGGCCTGCTCACTGCCGGGAACGGAATTAGCCGCGACATCCTTCTTCCTTACGTCACAGCTGTTCAGTAACAGACAAATGCTTAACACTAAAATAAAGGCCTTATACATGAACTAATTTTAAGCGAATTTAATGATTAATGGCTTTTATAAGGTGCTGTTGCGGAACACACGTTTTTGAATCTTGTTTGCAGCCAGCAAATCCTTATGAATATTATCCAGCAGTCCGTTGATGAACTGCCCGCTCTGTGGTGTGCTGTATTCCTTGGCGAGGTCTATATATTCATTGATGGTTACCTTGGTGGGAATGGTATCGAAGTAAAGAAACTCACAGATGCCCATCTGAAGAATGATGAGGTCCAGAGAGGCGATTCTGTCCGCATCCCAATTCTTCAGCTTTGGCCTTATCATCTCCATTGTCACCTCTTTCTTTTCAATGACTGTACGGAGAAGGTTTTTCGCGAATTCTGTCTTTTCCGGTGACAGGATCCTGCCGAAAAGGCCGGAAGTCGGTTTGGAAAAATAATTGTTGATGATCACAACCATGTTTTCCCCGTCATCATCCCAGTTGATAAAATGTTCCTCCAGATGGGTGAGGATGTTCTCATCCTGGAGCATGAGTCCGTTGAAGATGAAATCCAGGATTTTTTTCTCAGATTGTTTACTTCTTTCACCGGGTTCATTATACTCTACATATTCGGCTGATTGAACCAGCAACTGGTAAATCCGTTTGATTTGTTCTTCGGGTAAAAGACTTAAAAGTCCGGCATCTTTGACGGCCTTCAGAAAAACTTCGTCATTTCTGATTTTCCAGATCAAAGTGTTGCCTGCAATTTTCGTATTGACAGAGAGGTCCTGATCCGTCGGCAAATGCTTGCCGGCCCTTCTGATAGCATCCTTTTCCGCATAAAGGGCTACCTCAGTTACCAATTGCAGAAGATACAATAACAATTTATGGCTGAGCTCGATTTTGGAGAGCAGCAACTTTTGTGCTTTAACCTGGTCGATGTCAGAAGCCTCCGTTTCGAGAGAATAGAGGGTCTGCATCACCTTCATCCTGATGTTTCGTCTGCTCAGCATAATGGGAAGATGGACCGCAAATGTACATCATTATCCTTGGTCCAGGTAAAATTGACCAGGGGTGAAATTTTGTCGGTTCGTTAAGCATAAAGGCTGACAGTTATTCCTGAATACTGACATCTATTCCTTTATCGGCGATTGGTACAATTATTAGTCTACCTTTGCGGCCCCTTTCGGGGAGATTCATTTTAATTAAAAAACCAAAATAACAGAGAATTATGGCTAAGAAGTTAAGCATTACTCCTGTTGCCGGAACAAAAAACAGGGTGATTGTGCAAGCGGCTGCCGCCGAAACCAAAACTGCAGGCGGTATCATTATTCCTGACACCGCAAAGGAAAAACCTCAACGCGGAGTAGTTATGGCCGTCAGTCCCAAAGATGAGGACGGAAACGCTCCTCTGGTAAAAGCAGGTGATACGGTATTGTACGGCAAATATGCCGGAACTGAAATTTCCGTTGATGGAAACGATTATCTGATCATGAGGGAAAATGATATCCTGGCGATAGTCTGATTTGCCGGTGACTCTCAAATTAATATTGATTAACTAAACCCTGCCGGCCCTGCAGGTTTGAATATGAAGGGCTATATAGTATGTCAAAAATGATTTTTTTCAATATTGAAGCAAGAAACAAGATGAAAAAAGGTGTCGACACACTTGCCGACGCTGTAAAAGTCACTTTGGGTCCCAAAGGACGCAATGTGGTCATTGAAAAGAAATTCGGTGCTCCTCAGGTAACCAAGGATGGTGTGAGTGTAGCCAAAGAAATCGATCTGGATGATCCCATTGAAAACATGGGTGCGCAGATGGTGAAAGAGGTTGCCAGCAAAACAGCAGATCTGGCCGGTGACGGAACCACTACCGCCACGGTTCTGGCCCAGTCAATGATTGCTGAGGGACTCAAGAATGTCGCTGCCGGTGCCAATCCGATGGATCTGAAGCGTGGTATCGACAAGGCTGTGACTGCCATTGTTGAAAATCTGAAAAAGCAATCTGAGAAAGTTGGAAATGATAACAAGAAAATCGAGCAGGTAGCTTCGATTTCTGCCAACAACGACGCTTCTATCGGATCGCTCATCGCGCAGGCAATGGCCAAAGTCGGAAAAGAAGGGGTTATCACCGTGGAGGAAGCGAAAGGTACGGATACCACTGTTGAAGTGGTGGAGGGTATGCAGTTCGATCGCGGATATATTTCTCCTTATTTCGTCACTAACAGCGAAAAAATGCAGGCTGAGCTCAGCAATCCTTATATTCTGATTTATGACAAGAAAATATCCACCATGAAGGATATTCTTCATATTCTGGAGAAGGTTGCTCAGACCGGGCGTCCATTGCTGATCATTTCCGAAGATCTGGAAGGAGAAGCTTTGGCCACGCTGGTTGTCAATAAGCTGCGTGGAACCATCAAGGTAGCCGCGGTGAAGGCTCCTGGTTTCGGTGACAGAAGAAAAGAAATGCTTCAGGACATAGCGATACTGACTGCGGGAACGGTGGTTAGTGAAGAGCAGGGATTCAAATTGGAAAATGCTGACCTAGGTTACCTGGGAACCGCTGAAAGTGTTACAATCGATAAGGATAATACTACCATCGTAGGCGGTAAAGGGAAGAAGAATGATATCACTGCCCGCGTAAATCAGATCAAGGCGCAGATGGAGACCACCACATCAGATTACGATCGTGAAAAATTGCAGGAGAGGCTCGCCAAGCTTGCCGGCGGAGTAGCCGTTTTATACATTGGTGCCGCTACAGAGGTTGAAATGAAAGAAAAGAAGGATAGGGTGGATGATGCCCTTCATGCTACCAGGGCTGCCGTTGAAGAAGGTATCGTTCCCGGTGGAGGCGTTGCCTATCTCCGTGCCACGGAGGTGCTTGCCAAAATGAATGGTGCCAACGAAGATGAAACAACAGGAATAGCCATCGTCCGTCGCGCAGTGGAAGAGCCGTTGCGTACCATCGTTCAGAATGCAGGTTTTGAAGGCAGCGTAGTGATCAATAAGATCAAGGAAGGGAAAGCTGATTTTGGTTTCAACGCCAGAACAGAGAAATATGAAAACATGTTCAAGGCCGGAGTTATCGACCCTGCGAAAGTGAGCCGCATAGCATTGGAAAATGCAGCCTCCATCGCCGGAATGATGCTCACTACCGAATGTGTGATCGCCGAAAAGCCGAAAAAAGATGAGC
>Ga0315906_10003829_pt1 | contig 19697 bp, 18 predicted proteins | sample LakEriMetagenome_4_FD_203526 | JGI IMG/M metagenome (GOLD analysis project Ga0315906, IMG submission 203526) | Freshwater fungal communities from buoy surface, Lake Erie, Ohio, United States - Buoy 2 MA122 | ecosystem: Environmental > Aquatic > Freshwater > Lake > Lake biofilm | place: USA... | reverse complement strand
TTCAGTGGTGCTACTTCGGGTACAGAGCTAGGACGACTGCAATACGTCTACTTACTTATTGCCCTTGTCGTAATATTGTTGGCGATGCTTATTTCACGAACAAGCATGCCAGAGCCGGGCGGAAACGGATTGGCAGCGGTCCATGATTTCCGGAGTTTGTTTCGTCAGCCATCTTTTACCGCTGCTGTAGTCGCACAGTTTTTTTATGTCGCAGCGCAAGTCGGTGTTGCTGCATTTTTTATCAATTACTGTACGGAATCGGACTTCGCCAACAGCGAAAATGCCGCCTATTTGCTTTCTGTAGCACTGGTGTTGTTTACCGTCGGACGGTTTATTGGCACCGCAGTTCTTCGTAGCTTCGATGCCGCCCGCTTATTGACTTTATATGCCATCATAAATGTACTGCTCTGTGCAGGGGTGATGTTTTTAGAAAGTAGTTTTGGTGCCTTTGCATTGCTGGCTATTTTCTTTTTCGAATCGATTATGTTTCCTACCATTTTCGCACTGGGAATTGCCGGAGCAGGAGCGCAAACGAAACTGGCATCATCTGTGATAGTCATGTCGATTGTTGGTGGTGCGCTGGTGCCGTTGATTATGGGTTGGGTAGCTGACAACTACGGTACCGCATTGGCGTATGGTATTCCAATGTGTTGCTTCCTGACGGTGGCTGGTTATGGTATCTTGGCAAAACGGCTTTCCCGATGACGAAGCGCTATTGTTTTGGTCTTGATTTGAAAGATGATCCGGCGCTGATCGCCGAGTATGAAAGATACCACCGCGCAGTATGGCCGGAAATTTTAGCCTCTATAAAAGCTGCCGGCATCGTACAGTTAGACATTTACCGAGTGGCCAATCGTTTGTTCATGATCATGGAGACGGACGAGTCGTTCAGTTTCGAGGCTAAAGCAGCAGCAGACGCAGCCAACGAAAAAGTTCAGGAGTGGGAACTATTGATGTGGAAGTATCAGCAGGCTATTCCAGGCGGCGCTTCGGGTGAGAAATGGCGACGTATGGAATTGCTATTTTCCCTCTGAAATCGGAACTGCGTTATAATTTACGATTCGAGTTCCCTGGACAGGTAGCGATCAATCAATCGCGGTACGGCATAGTTTCGTAAGATGGTCCTGGATACTTTTTTCCAATCAGAGGGAACCGACGTTTTTTTCTGAAGCGTGAATTCGTAGAAAGCCGCGTGCAGTGTTTGATGACTCAGCTGATGCCTGGCGGTTTGGATGTTGCCGCTCATGACAGCAGCGTTGGTCCGGAAATAGTGACCGGCCTCCTTAAGCAGTGATTCCGGCGTTAATCGCTTTTTGGTTTCAACCATGGGAAATTCCCAGAGTTGTTGCCAAATGTCTTTTTCGGTGCGTTGCCGCAGATAGATGTTATTGCCATCCCGAAGCACGATGTAGTGAAAATAGCGGTCGCGTACTTGCTGTTTTTTACGCTTTACCGGCAGTTGTTCTGTGAGCTTTTTCTTTCGCGCCACACAGCTGGATCGGAAAATACACGGCTCGCACTCCGGATTTTTAGGCGTGCAAACCAATGCGCCGAATTCCATGAGCGCTTGATTGAAGTCGTGCGGAGGCGCATCGTGAATCAGCTCCTGGGCTACCGCTAAGAATTCTTTCTTTCCAGCCGTTGAATCGATGGGTGTTTGAATGCCGAAAAGCCGGCTCAGAAATCGGTAGACGTTCCCGTCGACCACCGGATAGGAGAGGTTGTAGGCGAACGATGCAATAGCTGCAGCGGTGTAATCGCCGACGCCGGGCAAGGCGCGGATACTTTCGTAGTCGGAGGGAAAAACGCCCTTATGCAATGAGGCTACAAGTTTAGCGGCTTTATGAAGGTTTCTGGCGCGGGAATAATAGCCTAGTCCTTGCCAAAGTTTCAGGACTTTTTCTTCCTTGCTGTTGGCCAGCGCTACTATATCCGGAAAAGTGGAGATGAACTTTTCGTAATAAGGTCGGCCCTGTTCCACACGAGTTTGCTGCAGGATGATTTCTGACAACCAGATGTGATACGGGTTTCGGGTATTTCGCCAGGGCAGATTTCGTCCGTTCCGGTGGTACCAGTCGATCAGGGCGGCAGAAACAGGATGTTGCATAAAGATTGGTAAAGGTAACGGCTATCGCTTGTTTTCGGCCTAAAATCTGAGGTCTGAAAGTAGTCAGGTTTTATTTACTTGACTATTAAGCCCTTTTTTATCGCTATTTGCCACGAAAATCGAATTAGCGGCGGAAAAAGTATGCAACATCCTTTTTAATTCGCTTGGAAGCACTATCTTTGCGCCCCTACTTAGATAATATACAACTACTTAATAGTCAAAGCAATGACCAAAGCTGAACTGGTGGCTGAGATTTCCACAAAGACCGGTATCGAAAAGACGGTAGCCCTGCAGGCAGTTGAAGCTGCCATGAAAGTGATTAAGAATACGATGGCGGATGGCGAGAATGTTTACCTCCGCGGTTTCGGTTCTTTCATCGTGAAGAAGCGTGCGCAGAAACTCGGCCGTATCATTTCCAAAAATACGACCATCGTAATTCCGGAGCATAATATTCCTGCCTTCAAGCCGGCTAAGACCTTCTCCAATAAGGTGAAGAACGCTAAGATCAAGAAGAACCAGACCTCAGAAGCGATCGATTAATCATGGCGATCAGCCGCACCCAGCTCTCTTATCTGGCAGGTGCCGTGTTATTGACAGTTGCGCTCTACTTGTCAATCGGTAATTCATCAGATACTTCAGTTGCTACTCAACAGTCTTCGGAGAATCTTTCCGCCGGATCGTTTGAAGGGCGTCTGACAATGTCCAAAGCGCGATTAAAGCGTCAGGAGACGGATCGGGTTAATGGTTTGGAGAAAAAAATAGAGCAGTCGTCCGGTGATACTGCACTGTTGGCGCAGTTAGGCCGGACATGGGATGAACTCGGCGATCCCTCAATCTCTTCACATTATTTTGAAGAGATTGCAACCACAACGCCGGGTGAAAGAGAATGGCTCAATGCAGCGTACCGCTACTTTGATGCCTTCAAAATGAGTGACGATTCAGTTTCTCGTTCAGTCATGGTTCAAAAAGCCATCGACTGTTACCAGAAGGTAATTGAATCGAATCCGCAAAACCTCGATGCAAAAACAGACCTGGGAGTTTGTTATGCGGAAGGCACAGCAAATCCGATGCAAGGAATTTCCTTGCTACGGGAAGTGGTTCAGGCCAAACCGGATCACGAGAACGCCCAGTACAACCTGGGAATCCTCTCGGTGAAATCCGGCCAGTTGGAGAAAGCGGTGGAGCGATTCACCACGGTGCAGAAGATTAATCCGGAGAATTACGAAGCCGGATATTTGTTGGGGCGCTGTTATATGCAGCTCGGAAAAAACGCCGAAGCAATAGCTGCACTGGAAAAAGTTAAAAACGGATCGAAGGATCCGCAATTAGTAGAAGAAGCGAATAAGTTAGTAAGTCAAATAAGTATTAACCAATAAACATCTCAACCCTATGCCAAGCGGTAAGAAGAGAAAAAGACATAAAATGGCGACGCATAAACGGAAAAAGCGTCTCCGTAAGAACAGACATAAAAAGAAATAAAGTGTAGATAGGCAGGAGCGCATACATGTGCTTCTGCCACATCACCTTTGCAGATTACAGCATCCTTTGGGTGCTGTTGCCGCCATTCAGTGGCTCGGACTTTTCGTGAACACCTCCTTCGCCGGCGATGCGTCTCCGGCTATTCTTCCGAAACTCTGCAGCGTCGTGTTCTCTTTTTTCTCCGGAACCGGTCATTCGGTTGCAGTGTTTGTAAAAACATTTTTAGTTGAATAAAGAACTTGTGATCAGTTCTACCTCCGGTGAAGCGAAAATCGCTTTGATGGAGGAGAATAAGCTGGTCGAACTCAACAGTGAAAAGAAGGATCAGTCTTTTCAGGTCGGCGACATCTATTTGGGTCGCGTACGAAAACTGATTCCTAGTCTTAATGCCGCTTTCGTGGATGTCGGTCACGAGAAAGATGCTTTTTTGCATTATCTCGATCTTGGGCCGCAGGTGCAGTCGTTACTCAAGCTGATTAAACTGACCACCACCGGAAAAAATCCGGACCCGATGCTCTCCAACCTAACGCTCGATGCAGATATCGACAAGGGTGGAAAAATCAATAACATACTTTCTGCTAATCAGTGGGCATTGGTGCAAGTGGCCAAGGAGCCAATCAGTACAAAGGGTCCGCGTATTACTTCCGAAATTTCACTGGCTGGTCGTTATGTGGTGTTGGTGCCTTTTACGGATGTAGTTTCCATTTCACAGAAAATTAAAAGCGCGGAGGAGCGGCAACGCCTCAAGCGACTTGCCATGTCCATTAAGCCGCGCGGATTTGGTTTGATTGTTCGTACGGTTGCCGAAGGCAAGAAAACCGCCGAGCTCGATCAGGACATTCAGGACTTGGTTTCCAAGTGGAAGTCTGCATTCGCGAATCTGGCAACCGCCAAGCCGCCGCAAAAAATTCTGGGAGAGCTCAACCGTACGTCGACGATCTTGCGCGATTTGCTGAACGCCAATTTCAATGCGATCCATGTGAACGATCAGGTGTTGTACGAGGAAATCCGTTCGTATATCCAGACGATCATGCCGGAGCAGACCGAAATCGTCAAGCTCTACAAGGGAAAGCAACCTATTTTCGAGCATTTCGGCGTCGAAAAACAAATCAAAGCCACCTTCGGAAAAACGGTAACGATGGCGAACGGCTCCTACCTGATTGTTGAACATACCGAAGCGATGCACGTTATCGATGTCAACAGCGGAGGAAGGGTCAAATCAGCCGATGGCGAAGCGACACAGGAAAGTAACGCCCTGCAGGTGAATATGGATGCGGCCAGTGAAATCGCTCGTCAGTTACGCTTGCGTGATATGGGCGGAATTATCGTGGTCGACTTCATCGATCTTCATAATCCGAACAACCGGAAGACATTGTTCGATCATCTCAAGAATGAGATGAAACGTGATCGCGCAAAGCATACCATACTTCCTCCTTCGAAATTTGGACTGGTGCAAATTACTCGCCAGCGCGTTCGTCCGGAAACCAACATCACTACCGTAGAAAAATGCCCTGCTTGCGAAGGAAGTGGTGAGATCAAAGCCAGCATTTTGCTGGTGGACGAGATGGAGAACCACTTGCGCTATTTTGTGCAAGAGCAAAATGAAAAAGAACTTTTCATTCAGGTGCATCCGTACCTTGAAGCCTACCTCAACAAAGGACTGTTATGGAAATCGGTTGTTCACCAATGGAAAAAGAAGTTCAAGGCTAAAATCAAGGTGACAGCAAATACTTCTTATCACATCATGGAATACCATTTCTTCAATAAAATGGAAGAGGAGATCAAAATCTGATCTCCTTACTGTGGTGAAATCATGCCGTGCCTTTTTTGCAGCACGGCATTTTTTTTACTTTTACACGAAACAAAGATCATGAGCCTTATCAAGAAAATAGTCTTAGGCCTTGCCATTTTTCTACTGCTGGTGGCAGCCGTCGGTTTGTTGTTTTTTTCGGGACATATTGAAATCCGTCGTTCGGTGACCATCAATCGTCCTGTTGCCGATGTGTTTGATTATTTGAATAACCTGAAAAATTATAATCAATGGTCGCCGTGGTACCAATTGGATACGACTGCAGCCTATACTTTTTCCGGTCCGTCATCCGGAACCGGTGCTACTATGTCTTGGGAAAGCAAAAATGAGCAGGTCGGAAATGGTTCTCTGACCTATACGGATGTTGTTTTACAGCAATCGATTAAGCACGACCTCAATTTCATGGAAAACGGTGTTGCCAAAGGGGAATACTTGCTTTCGCCGGATGGCAATGGTACGCAAGTAACATGGGTTTTTTCTTTTGAAGCCGGAGCGAATCCCTTGTTGCGTATTATGGGTTCATTGATGAAAGATGTAGTGGGAGAGGATTTTGAGAAAGGCCTTGCCCGCATGCAGTCCATTCTGGATACGGCTCCGGCATTGAATTCCGGAGATAGCTCGATAGCGCCGATTGATACGATGACACTCCACTGATTCGAGTTGTTCTGACGTCTAATTTCCCTTACAGTATTTCTGCCAATGTCGACCAAGCTCCAACTTCCGCTGACGCCCGAAAAGGCGCTTCCCAAGGCACAGCGTTATTGTGCTTTTCAGGAGCGGAGCCAGCAGGAGGTGCGTGACAAACTTTACAGCTGGGGTTTGCATCGTAATCAGGTCGAAACGATTATTTCTGAATTGATCGGGGATGGTTTTCTCAAAGAAGAGCGATTTGCAGAAGCATTCGTAGGAGGTAAATTCCGGATCAAGAAATGGGGGAAAGTCAAAATCAAGCAGGCGCTTAAAGCCAAGCAAGTTTCAGAGCCACTAATCCGGAAGGCGCTGGCTGCGATAAGTGATGCCGACTACCGGAAAATGCTCGAGAAAGTCATTGCTGATAAAGCCGCCAAGACTAGCGAAAAAGATCCGTTCAAATGGAAGCAACAACTGGCCCGCTACGCTATTTCCCGTGGATTTGAATCCGAACTGGTCTGGGAAATTATCGGAGGGCGCGACTAGCCTATAGCGTTCTGCTTTTCAACATAAGTGCGTTTTTAAGGATGAAAATTTCCCGCTAACTACCGTGGAAAGCGATCTTAGCACGGTGTTTTCCCTATCTTTGTAGCACTATGACAAACGAACAATTGAAAGAACTTAAGGGGCGCTCCGATGTGCTAAGGGGGCATCTTTGACATCGATGGTAAACTAGCGGCCATCGCTCACGAAGAAGAGCAATCCCATGCTGCCGGTTTTTGGGAAGATCCCAAGGCGGCGGAAAAGTTACTGAAAGGAATACGCCAGAAAAAGAACTGGACAGAGGCGTTTGCTAAAGTCGACAGTTCTATTGAGGATCTCGCGGTATTGTTTGAATTTTACAAAGCTGGTGAAGTCGACGAAACAGAAGTCGATACACAGTATAAACAGTCGCTGGAGTTACTCGAAGACCTCGAATTCAAGAACATGTTGAGTTCAGAGGAAGATCATCTTTCGGCCATCATCAATATCAACTCCGGCGCCGGCGGTACCGAAAGTCAGGACTGGGCCTCTATGCTGATGCGCATGTACCTCATGTGGGCGGAAAAGCACGGCTATAAAGTGACGGAGTTGGATTTGTCGGAAGGCGATACGGCCGGCATCAAATCCTGTTCCTTGCAGATTGACGGCGATTACGCTTACGGATATTTAAAAGGCGAAAGCGGTGTGCATCGTCTGGTGCGAATTTCTCCGTACGATTCCAACGCGCGACGACATACTTCTTTTGCTTCCGTCTTCGCATATCCGGTTGTCGATGATACGATCAATATCGAAATCAAAGACGCCGACATCGAGATTCAGACGTCTCGCTCCGGTGGAGCCGGCGGACAGAATGTCAACAAGGTGGAAACAAAAGTGCAGATTACGCACCTTCCAACCGGTATTGTAGTTGTTTGTCAGGTGGAGCGTTCCCAAGGAGGTAATCGCGAACGCGCGATGACGATGCTGAAATCTCAGCTCTATGAATTAGAGATGCGAAAACAGAACGAGGCGAAAGCTGCCGCAGAGGCCACCAAGAAAAAAATCGAGTGGGGCTCTCAGATCCGTAACTACGTCTTACATCCGTATAAGTTGGTGAAAGATCTCCGAACCGATATCGAAACTTCTGATACGCAGGCTGTACTCGACGGAGACATCGATCAATTCATCAAAGGCTTTTTGATGGAGATGAGTAAAAATTAAACAGCCGACCTACGGTTGACGGATTAAATAGAACACACTGTAACATTCACTACCATGCAGTTCCGCAAAGAAAAAGACACAATGGGAATCGTTGAGGTTCCTGCGCATGTCTATTGGGGTGCGCAAACCCAGCGTTCCATCGAAAATTTCAAAATCGCTCAGGATATCAATAAGATGCCGCGCGAAATTGTTCAAGCGTTCGCTTACCTTAAGAAAGCGGCTGCCTTAGCCAATTTTGATGCCGGCGTACTTTCAAAAGAAAAATGCGACAGCATCGGACAAGTGTGCGATGAGATTCTGGAGGGAAAACTGGACGATCAGTTTCCGCTCGTCGTATGGCAGACGGGTTCGGGAACGCAGTCGAATATGAACGTGAACGAGGTCGTTGCGTATCGTGCTCATGTAATCGCCGGTGGTCAATTGACCGACGAGAAGAAATCTGTTCATCCGAATGATGATGTAAACAAGTCGCAATCTTCTAACGATACGTTTCCTACGGCGATGCATATTGCGGCCTATCGTATGCTCATTCACGTCACTGTGCCGGGAATTAAGAAGTTGCGTGATACGCTGGCGAAGAAATCGTTGGAATATATGCACATTGTAAAAATCGGACGTACGCACTTAATGGATGCTACGCCGCTTACGCTGGGCCAGGAATTATCCGGTTACGTATCGCAGCTTGATCATGGTTTGCGTGCTATCGAGCATACATTGCCGCACCTTGCAGAGTTGGCCTTGGGCGGAACAGCTGTTGGTACCGGTATCAATACGCCGAAAGGATACGATGTTAATGTGGCTAAACATATTGCTCAGCTGACAGGTTTGCCTTTCCGCACGGCGGAGAATAAGTTTGAAGCGCTGGCCGCGCACGATGCTATCGTAGAAGCACATGGCGCGCTGAAGACCGTCGCCTGTTCTCTCATGAAAATCGCCAATGATATCCGTTTGCTGGCCTCCGGTCCGCGTTGTGGCATCGGTGAACTTCATATTCCGGATAATGAGCCAGGATCTTCCATCATGCCGGGTAAAGTCAATCCAACACAGTGCGAAGCCATGACAATGGTTGCTGCGCAGGTACTCGGAAATGATGTTGCCATCAATATTGGCGGTGCTACAGGTCATTTCGAACTGAACGTCTTTAAGCCGGTCATCATTTACAATTTCCTGCATTCGGCACGACTCATCGGCGATGTGTGTATTTCGTTCAACGATAAATGCGCTGAAGGAATCGAGCCGCTGCGCGATAACATCGAAAAGAACCTGATGGGATCATTGATGCTGGTGACCTCGCTGAATACCAGAATCGGCTATTATAAAGCGGCCGAAATCGCGCAGACGGCGCACAAGCAAGGACTCACCTTGAAAGAAGCGGCCATTCAGCTGGGACATCTCACGGCAGAGCAATTCGATGAATGGGTGATTCCTTCAGAGATGGTCGGAGAGATCAAGTAGTAAATTCCATCCATACTATAAACTAAAAAAGCGGAACCCGACAGTTCCGCTTTTTTTGTGATGTAGAAATTAGTTGCCGCAATACTGCCGCCGGTTTATACGTAACGATCGCCTTTTTTGATTTTCACGTCGTTGACAAGATTTCTGACTTGTTGTTCATCGTCTTTCGGACAAATCAGCAGGACGTTATCGGAATAAACGACGATATAATTTTCTAATCCCTGAATAACAGCTAGTTTGTCATTGGGAAGGTTGACAATGCAATTGGTGGTTTTGTCGAGCATGATATTTTGACCGGCGGTAGCATTGCCGGCATCATCGTGTGGAAGTTCTTCGTAAAGCGACTTCCAGGTGCCCAAATCACTCCAACCGAATTCAGCGCTGAGTACATAGACGTTTTTCGCTTTCTCCATGATACCGTAGTCGATGGAGATGTTGGTACACTTCTCGTACGCTTTCTTGATGAAATCGGCTTCTTCCGGAGTGTTATACACGTTCTTTCCGTTTTCAAACAGCAAGTACATATCCGGAAGATGTTCGTTAAAAGCCTTCATAATACTGTCTGCTTTCCACAGAAAAATACCCGCGTTCCAGAGAAACTCGCCGCTCTTCAGGAAGAATTTCGCCATGTCGAGGTTCGGCTTTTCGGTGAATGTTTTTACGCGAGAGATCTTGAAGTCTTCTTTTTTATCGTCTTCCTGAAACTGTATATATCCGTAGCCAGTGTCCGGACGGCTGGGCTGAATCCCAATCGTGAGCAAGTGATTGCCGGTTGCTGTGAAAGCGAGTCCTTTGGTTACCGCTTCGCGGAACCGTTGTTCGTCTTTAATAACGTGATCCGAAGGAGCAACAATCAAGTTGGCTTCCGGATTGATGGAATGTATTTTAGAAGCTGCGTAGGCTACACAAGGAGCTGTATTCCTGCGCAACGGTTCCGCCAATACCTGGTTCCGGTGAAGGTCCGGCAGCTGAGTATAGACGTGTTCTAGATAGCTTTCGTTGGTGACGATGTAAATATTTTCCTTTGGACAAACTTCCAGGAATCGTTCGTAGGTCTGCTGGATAAGTGTTTTGCCGCTACCGAGAATATCAAGAAACTGTTTCGGAAAATTGTTACGACTCATCGGCCAGAATCGACTTCCGATTCCTCCGGCCATAATTACGCAATAGTTATTCTTCATTCGATATTCGTTGATGAAAAATGGGGTTGAAAGGAGTGGATCAGTCTATCAGGGATGATAAAACGCTGTCCAGTTTTTTAAACACATCGTCGATTTCATGCTTGTTGCACGTGCCAACGGATAAGCGGTACCAGGTTGATTCGTCACTTGCTCCGAAGGCAGAGAAAGGTACGATAGCCAACTTGGCGTTGTCGAGTATAAATTGTGTAACCGATTTCTGATCGTGAAGTACAGTTCCGTCCGCTGTTTTCTTTCCGACCAGGTCCAGTTGAACGGTCAGGTAGATCGCGGCTTGCGGAGCAATAGCGGAAACGCGGTAACCTTTGTTTTTTAGTTCGGTGAAACCGCGATAGAATTTTTCCAGTCGCTCTTCGATCTCCAGTTTGAAGTTGTGAAGAAAGCGGTCGACAGCTGAAGAATTTTGCAGGTATTCGGCGGTAGCGATCTGTTCAGCTTTTGGTGCCCAGGCGCCAACGTGTGAAAGAATCGCTTTCATCTTATCGATGATGCGTTGCGGTCCAAAAGCCCAGCCGACGCGGATACCGGTCGCAGCTAATGACTTGGAAACACCGTCAACAAATATGGTATAGTCGCGCAGTTCAGGACGAAGACCGACCGGATCAAAATGCTGTGATGTGCCGAAGGTAAGGACCCAATAAATCTGATCGAACATCAGGTACAACGGTTTGCGGTCGGGACCGCGGCGGTTGTTCTCTTCGATGACCAGGTCACAAATGGATTCCAGCTGTGCTTTGCTGAAAACAGTTCCGGTAGGATTAAGGGGTGAACACAATGCCAGGAGTGTAGCCTCTGCGAGGTGCGGACGAAGTTCATCAGCCGTAGGCATGAAGTTGTTCTCCATTTTCGTTTCGACGAAAATTGGCGTTGCCTGCGAAAGGTGGCAATAGTGATTATTGTTCCAGGAAGGAACAGGGAATACTACGGTATCGCCTTTATCAAGTAGTGTGAGATAGGTGGCGTATATCAACGGACGCGCACCACCGGAAATGAGAATCTCCTCGGGAGAGTAGGTGAGTGATTGTCGTTGTTGCAGAAATTGAGCCACGGACTTTCGCAACTCCGGCATTCCGTTGGCAGCAGGGTAATTGGTGTGATGTTTACCATAGGCCTGAATGATGGCATCGTTCAGCTCTGCAGGAATAGGAAAAATCTTCGGGTCAAAGTCTCCAATGGTGTAGTTGAAGATACGTTCGCCGTTACGAATCTTTTCGTTGATTTCTGCCGCCAGTTTGATAATCTCTGATCCAATCAGGTTTTCGGCCATTTCGGAAACAGGAAGTCGGTTGCTCATTTTCGTTCGTTTTTCAGCCGTAACGGCGGTGCCTAAAAGCCGTGCAAAGTTAATTTAAAAAGCGCTTCCTGTAACGGCGCGGAGTAGTGTAAATAGTTGGAAAATAGAGCGAAAAAAGGCGTTTTTGGACCTAAAATTAAGCGTTCTTACGTGGTCGATTCGTCGTCCAGTAATACCACCTCGGCTATCGCGCTGACCAGGTAATCGCGCCCGGAAGCCAATTCCGTACAACGGTATCGTGTTCTGTTTTTGAGTCCTTTGCTAAATGATAAACGGCTCTTTTCGCCGTGTAACCGAAAGTGCGTACCGTGCGGTAATTCATCGAGATGATAAACACGTATGGCCGAAGGCGGGTCGTACACTTTGAGTGCTTTGATCAGCAGCGGATCATGACAGCTGGATGATGGCGGATCGCTTAGGTGACGATGTAGCGCCAATTCGAGGTCATAGGGAAAAAATCGCATGGACAAAAAGTGTCCCATCAGTACTTTGAATTCCTGTTTCCATTCCCGACCGTGAGGATCATGATATGCACCGTATTTGATGTAGCTGTGCAGGTGTGCTACCTCGTGAGTAAAGGTGATAAGAAAAGCGTAGGGATTCAGATCGTGGTTCACCGTGATACGATGACCTTTTCCTTGCTGAAGCGGACGATAATCGCCCAGTTTCGTAGTGCGAACTCCAGTGATTTTCAAATGAATATTTCTGGATACGATCCATCGCGTGCAGACAGCTACTGCTTCTTGCGGAATGTATTTTGAAAGAATTTCTTCGATGGTCGCAGACATAGTCCGGGGTCACACTAACGGAGAAACAAGATACGAAGTGAAAATGATTCCTGAACGGAAGCTGCTTCAGTCGGTTAGGGCTTGAGCAACTGAAAAACGATAAGACTGGAGATGTAGGCCAATCCGCTCATATAGACGAGCTGTATGATAGCGTATTTCATTTTTTTAGTTTCCCGATAAACAGTAGCCAGTGTGCTCATGCATTGCATGGCGAAGGCGTAGAAAAGTAATAAGGATAGTCCGACGGCCAAGGTGTAACGAGGTCCTCCGGTTTCCGGATTTACTTCCGCCTGCAGCTTTTCCTTGAGCGTACGTTGTGCGGCGTGCTCGTCGCCAACACTGTAAATAGTAGACATTGTTCCAACAAATACTTCTCGTGCAGCGAAAGAGGTGATCAGCGCGATGCCGATTTTCCAATCGTAGCCAAGCGGACGGATGGCGGGTTCGATGACTTTTCCCAGCATTCCTGCGTAAGAGTTTTCGAGTTTCTCCGCTTGTAGTTTCTGTTGCACTTCGTCCGGTGCGAATTGTGCGGTGTATTGTGGGTTGCTGTATTTCCGATCAATGTTTTCGAACGTATCGCCGGGTGCAAACGAAGAGAGTACCCACAGAATGATGGAAATAGCTAAAATTATTTTACCGGCATCGAAGAGGAAAATCCGGATCTTTTCGAGGATGTGAAGGAAGATGGTCTTCCAGCGCGGCAAACGGTACAGCGGCAATTCCATCACATAAAAACTACGTTCGTTTGATTTCAGAAAGTATTTCATCACCCACGCAGCCAGCAAGGCTGCTCCGAAACCGATCAGGTACAATACCATCATGGCAAATCCCTGCATCGAAATGCCGAGGAATCGATCGCCGGGAATGACTAATGCGACCAATAAGGTGTAGACCGGTAATCGAGCGGAACAACTCATCAGCGGCGTTACCATCAACGTGATCAGTCGTTCTTTTCGGTTTCGAATCGTTCGTGTGGAAAGCAACGCCGGCACTGCGCAGGCTACACCACTCATCAACGGAATTAGTGATTTTCCGTTAAGGCCAAATCCTCGCATCAAACGATCCATCAGAAAACTTACGCGAGCCATATAGCCGGTGTCTTCCAAAATTGCGATGAAAAAGAAAAGTAAAGCGATCTGAGGAATGAATACAACGATACCGTTGATGCCAGCTAAAACACCACCGACGATCAGATCGTTAAGGATGCCCGGCGGCAAACCCGCCTGCACTTTTTCATTGATCCAGTTGAATCCATTGTCTATTAATTCCATTGGATAGCTGGCCCAGGTGAAAATCGACTGGAAGATGATGAAGAGTACCGATAAGAAGATGAAATACCCCCAGAAACGATGGGTCAGCACTGAATCAATCTTGTAGGAATACGAATGTTGAATCGGTTCTTGCTTTTCCTGAACGGCGTCTTTAAGGAATTGTGAAATGAGTGTATACCGCTGCAGTGTTTCCTTTGCCTGTAGTTGCGGAGCGTTGAATTCGTACCGCTCATTGGTAGCAGTGATTTGTGCACGTTGGTCATCCGTCAGTTCGAACGAATCGATGACATTCAGATTGTTGGCAACTAGAAATGCATTGTAGTCGCTGTTGACGTGCAGTGTCTTGCGAATGTTGTCAACTACTTCCGGAGCAAGACTTCGTACATCCAGTTGTTGTCCGGTTGTTTTTCCGGGCAGTGAAGCGATGACGGCCTTGAGCTGGTCGAAACCTTCGTTCTTTCGGGCATTCATCGGGACGATTCGTACGCCCATGTATTCCTCCAGCTTCGCGAAATCAATCTCCGTCTGCTTGTAGCGCACGAGATCCATCATGTTGATGACCAGCACGACAGGAATATTGAGATCCCGTACTTGCGAACAAAGAAAGAGGTTGCGTTTGAGGTTGGTGCCATCAGCTATCACAATCGTGACATCAGGATGAAGCGGATGGTCCGGATTACAGAGGAGTCGAAACGGTAGTTCTTCTTCGGGTGATTTCGGATAAAGGGAGTATGTCCCCGGTAAATCGATGACTTCTGCCTGCAGATCGTTGCCGGCAGTGTCTTTCAGTTTCAATTTACCCGCCATTTGCTCCACGGTTACACCAGGAAAATTGGCAACCTTTTGTTGGAGACCCGTTAGTTCATTGAATACGGTCGACTTCCCTGAGTTGGGATTTCCGATCAATGCTATCTTGATATGGCGAGTCACAGGGAATAGGTTTCAGCGATGTGAAGTCAAGAAGTACGAACACGGATTGCACTGGCTTCGTCCTTGCGTAAGCTCAGCATATAACCGGAAACCGCAATAGCGATAGGGTCGCCTAACGGCGCAATACGAATGACTTCCACCGTTTCTCCGGGAATACAGCCCATCTCCAACAGTTTGAGCGATATTTCAAAGTCGGTAAAGTTGTCGATAAGGCCTTTTTGGCCTTTTTTCAACTCAGAAAGTACTTTTACCGGCTGCGACACGTTATTTAGAATGATTTTAAAGAAGCTTCAAAAGTAAGCCAAATTTTGCAGGAAAGCGGTGCGTTTACTCAGCTTTTGGAAATATTAAGTAACTGAAAATCAGGCTTTACTATAAAAATTGATGTTTCAGCGCAACTTGCTTGGTTGATAGTAAACTATCCGTTCCGTTTGACCGAATTCGGGTGCTTGTGCTGGCCAAATTTCGGGCAATCACACTTCTTTTTGAAGACGAAACAGCTGCTCAGTGAAAACATCACGAGCAGCAGCAGTGAAAATCGTGTGATGAAATTTTTCATTTACCACAAGATACGCAATGTTGCGCTGTTGAGAAGCTCTTTACAAATGGAATTCACGGGTTGCGCCTAAATACTAATTTTACAGGCAAGCTATGAATTGGTTATTTCATCTAGGAAGATATTGGATCTTCATCAAGGATTTGATGACGCGTCCGGAGAAGTTCTCCATTTACTGGAAGCAGTTCGTTCGTGAGCTCGATAATTTCGGATATGGTTCTTTGGGAATCGTGGCGCTCGTTTCTGTTTTTATGGGAGCCGTTATCACGATCCAAACGGTCTACAACCTGGTCAATCCGCTTATTCCGATGTCGGCGGTGGGAATTGTAGCTCGCGATTCCATCATTCTTGAATTTTCACCGACGATGATCAGTCTGGTACTGGCCGGAAAAATCGGTTCTAGTATTGCGTCTGAAATTGGAACCATGCGCGTCACCGAACAGATTGATGCGCTTGAAATCATGGGTATTAATTCTGCTGCCTATCTGGTATTACCCAAAGTGATTGCAGCAATTTTTATTTTCCCTTTTGTAGTGGCGATCTCCATGTTTCTTGGCATTGCCGGCGGATGGATTGCGGGAACTGGCGCTGGAGTAATCACCTCCGTCGATTACATATCCGGTATTCAGAATAATTTCATCCCGTACAACGTCACCTTTGCTATGATAAAATCAGTGACGTTCGCCTACATCATTACCACCGTATCTTCCTACCACGGTTATCATACCGGCGGCGGTGCGCTGGAGGTAGGTCAATCCAGTACCGACGCGGTGGTGTATAGCAGCATTCTTATCCTTGTCGCGGATTATATCCTGACACAACTCATTCTGATATGATCGAACTGCGGCATATTTCAAAGAGCTTCGACAGTCGTACAATCCTGAGTGATGTGTCTACGCGCTTCGAGAAAGGCAACATCAACCTGGTCATTGGTGGTTCCGGTTCCGGTAAAACGGTCATGATGAAGTGTATGGTTGGCCTTGAAGAAGTAGATGGTGGAGAGATTCTTTATGACGGACAACGATTTTCAGGATTGAATAAAAAAGAACGTAAACCGTTTCGTCAGGAAATCGGAATGGTTTTCCAGGGCGGCGCCTTGTTCGATTCGTTGACCGTTGAACAAAATGTAATGTTTCCGCTCAACATGTTCACCAACATGTCGCTGGAAGAAAAACGGGATCGTGTAAATTTTTGTCTGAACCGTGTGAATCTTCCTGCAGCGCAAAAACTGATGCCCTCCGAACTCAGCGGAGGTATGAAGAAGCGCGTAGCTATTGCGCGCGCTATCGCACCTAATCCAAGTTATTTATTTTGTGACGAGCCCAACTCCGGACTGGATCCGCGTACGTCCATCGTCATTGATAATCTCATCAAGGAGATCACGCAGGAATTCAACATCACGACGATCGTCAATACGCACGATATGAATTCGGTGTTGGAAATTGGCGATAAGATCCTGTTTCTTTATCAGGGTAAAAAATGTTGGGAAGGAACCGTTGATGATATTCTACGGACCGACAATAAAGAAATCAACGATTTTATTTTTGCCTCTAAGCTGGCGAAAGGCATCAAGAAAGTTTAAAATCGGCTTTCCTAATTCGTGGTTCGCAGTTTAATAGTGTCCAGGAAATCCTTCGCCCTGCACGAAAAATCGGCTTCGTTCCATAATTCTTCCGGCTTACCGCGTTCAGAGTAAATAAACTCGTAAACTTTTTGTGTTTCGTTTTTATCTACAACAAGTACCGAATAGAAAGAACGTACAAGAAGAAAATCATTGCTGCCTTTATTGCCCGCATCCAGGTCTTTTGCTTCGATATACCTTACGTAGCTGAAGGTTCCGGGTAATTTCCAGTCGATCGTTTGCTCTTTTATCAACTCATCCTCTTTATCCAGCAATCCTTTCAATGCTTTTTTACGAAGGTATTTATGGAAGTCGGTGGAGTCTTTGAACTTGGTTTCTTCCACATACCTCCCCAATGCAAATTCACTATAAGTGGGCGATGAAAGTGAATCGAAGTAAGACATGGCACTGTGACCAACACCCTCGAAAAATTCCACTACATTGCTCCAGCTTGGAGGACTGAACTGAATGAATTCAAAGAACAGGGAGTCTTTAGTATTAGCATAATAGATAGATGATCTTATTGTCGTACCGGGAACTTTTTTAAGATCCGGCACCGGATACTTTATTACTGTTATGTAGGAGGTGTCCTCTTCAAATGCAGCTTTTCCTGCCGTTTCCTCTAATAATTTCAAATCGGGTTCCGGGTGATCTTTACCGGGTTGCAAACTAAGTTGCAGGTAATAATCTTTCCCATACTCCAATTTAAGTCGCACGGTAGTTCTCTTATCGCCTTCCGTCCAGAATAAATGAGTTCCGGGATGAAGGACATGAATCTCGTATTTGTCGCTCTGATAAGTGCGAACCAAATGCTGTTTATCCATGTACAACCCAAACCAGTATTTTTGAAAGGTGGTATCGATTTCCCGCATTACATACAGCTTCGCGTATTGGGAAGTGTCCAGGCTACGGAAGCCAAAAGAAAGTGGACATGATGCATCGGGCGATTGTCCACCGGCTAAATGTCTCAGAAAAAGGAGGGCTAATAAAAGGCAGCTTTTTCGTAAAGATAAAAATGTCATTTTCCAAAGATGCAGGCATAAAAGTTATACCTGCAATGACTTTCGTCAGTAGGAAAATGATTACTCTACAATGATTTTAGAATAGCTCATTACGCCTGCTGAAGCTACACGCACCATATAAATTCCTTTTACCAGATCGTCAAGATCAAGGTGGGCGGTTGACGAGCCGATTGCTATTTCCCCGGAGCAAATGCTGTTTCCCAGCAAGTCAAACAGCGTCACCTCTGCAATTTGGCTAAACGGTGCTTGCCGCTCAATAGTAATCGAACCTGAAGTTGGATTAGGATAGCAACGGATGGAGGTTGATTCGTCGATCGTTGGAATGCCGACAGTGATATCGACAGAGATATCGTCGATTCGTAACGTCGATTGAACGTTAGTGCCGGTTTGGTGAAAGGCCAGAAATAAGCTGCTGCCGGTCGGTGGGGTGAAGTTGACGACTTCCTCATGATAACTTGAGTCGGTGGTTATAATTGGACCTGCGAGTAATTGCAAGGTGTCATTGGGTGAATTACTAAAGCAGCTATATACAGAAAGTGCGCACGTGCCAAAGGGTAATAATGATTTATACCAAAAGCGAAGTTGATAGGCCGGACAAACAATATTCGGATCGATGCAGGAGGTGATTGCCCAATTATCCGCATAGCCGGAGGTTGGTACAGGAAATCGAAGGCATTGTGTACCGGAGAGGACGTAGCTCTGACTAATGTCGGCAACTTGTCCGTCACCGTCGATATCTATATACGTAAAAGCGGAAAAATCGTCTGAAGGCTCAAATCCGTTACTGTAAGGTAATATGGACGGAAGATGTGATACAGTTAAAAATGTATCCTGATCATTTTGTGTATTGGCATCTCCCGGCAGTGCTACACGCGCTACGATTTCATAATCACCCGGCGCGGAAAGATTGACAGACTGAGCGAAGAAGTGTGTGTAGGTCGCGTTAGGTGCGATGGAGGCGTTTATCGTTTCTGTAACTGACGTTCCGCCATTGACGGAATAAGAGACCGGAAAATTGGAAATACTGCTACTTCCGTTATTACGGATATCCATTTCAATCACTTCCGCGTTGGAAAGTGTGCAGCCGGTAAAACCTGAACTAACCCGTTCCACACTGGCTTCTGCTGCCGAAGGTTGTGTTAGTGCGAGATCATCAATAAACCACCAGTATGAGTAATCTCCTGTAAATGAAAAACGAATATAAACTGTTGATTGTCCTCCGGCCACTGCAGTAATGTCGACATCCACTAAATTGGGATTCGGTGTTGCTTCATCTTGTGCAAGACCGGAATCCGCTGCATGCACCAGCGTCCAGTTCTGATTATCGTTACTAACGTATACACGACCGGTGTTCAGAAACGCGGGAGTGCTGAATTGATCGTCGTATTTGATAAATAATTCATTGAATGACAAGCGTACTACAGGACGGGAGGAGCAATTGATAGCAGAGGTAGTCAGTACACCATACTCGCCACCAATACCGCCGGTGGATTCGCTGTCAAACATGATTGTCCCGTTAGCAGCGGATGTTCCTTGGACGGAAAGCGAATCGAATCCGGAGCCGAGGTAGAACGTATTACAATTTGCACAGGTGTTATTTGATACTTCCCATAATTTACCGTTTCCTGCACTGTCAATATTTGACCAGGATGGATTTATGCCTGACGAAAAATCATTAAAGTAAAAGGGAGCAACAGCCGATTGGGATTTCATCGCAAGACTTTGCTTCGAATAAATAGGTTTTCGTTGTGAGGATGCTAGCGATGTTGATGCCGAAAGTGTGGCCGTC
>Ga0315906_10003828_pt1 | contig 19699 bp, 26 predicted proteins | sample LakEriMetagenome_4_FD_203526 | JGI IMG/M metagenome (GOLD analysis project Ga0315906, IMG submission 203526) | Freshwater fungal communities from buoy surface, Lake Erie, Ohio, United States - Buoy 2 MA122 | ecosystem: Environmental > Aquatic > Freshwater > Lake > Lake biofilm | place: USA... | reverse complement strand
TGTTCAATCCTTTCGGGTGACCTGTAACATCATGTTTTTCTCTTGTGACCTTCCAAAAATGGAGACCTAAATAACATAATGGATTTTTCATAACTTATCAATCTAATGATTTCAGTTTATTATAATAGTCATTTGCAAACTTAATTTTCCAGTCACCTGTGTGACCATCTTCATCAAGTGCGTACATGACAGATTCCTTAATGGTTTTTTCTTCAAGTTCCAAATAATACTGAATATTATGTTCCATTAAATTTTCAGGACCAATGTATTCGATGAATTTTTCCAACGGTGTCATAACTATAACTTAACTTGAAAACGATTTTTCATTATTTCTAATTTGTCGTCAGGAACCCCATGAACATTCTTACCACCATGTCTATTTTCGACAATCAAAGATACAACTTTATAATTATATTTTTCCGCTAATTTGAAATATTCTTCCATTTCCCATTCTTGAGTGAATGTATTCGATACCGCGATTTCGGGATAATATTGCTCATTATTCTGATGGTCAATCATTCTAGTTTCTACTTCTTGTCTACACCAAGCATGAGCATCTTTCAATTTTGTTGGGTCAAAATTGTAATTCCCTTCTTTGTCGTAAAAAAACTTATCAGCTTCACAAACCGCATATTCATTCCAAATATGTGTCGCAAATGTACTTTTACCTGAACCAGGTAGACCCCTAACTAAAAATAATACTCCACTCATTTTATAAAATTTATTGTGAATTTAACAATCTCTCAACGTGATGGTCATTCGGCATTTCGGAAAGTTTTTCTCTATGTCTTAACAAAGGTACAACTTCCCTATAAACATCATAAGGTCTGAATTCAGGGTGACCATCCATTCCAACATCCATTCTCTGACCTTTACCGAACCTCATGTGAGTTGGTAGGTGGCAGTGTCCGTGTAAGTGCATTACACCCTTATTTAGACCATCCCAAGAAGATATGGGGTAGTGCATCAAACGGAACTTAAACTGCCCCATTTCGAGGGTATTATAGTGAGAAACTGACTTAAATAACCCTTGAGTACCTTGTCTATTGTTTTCTATGTGATGGTCGTGATTCCCAAGAACCAAATGTATATTTTTACAAACCAATCTTTCCCAAAACTCACGTATTTGTTCAAATCCACCAAAGGACCAATCACCAAGATGTATTAATATATCATCTTGACTAACAACTTCGTTTATGTTGTTGACTATGGTGAAATTCATTTTTTCTATGGTTGCATAATCACGAGTTTGAGATATGGGAACTTCTCCGTCAATGGTTCTCCATGCAGTTGTACCGCGACATATATTTTTGTGTGAAAAGTGTGTGTCGGATGTTATCCATACATTAACTTCTGGTACATTTTTTGTATCTACGGGTATCTTTATCATGGAGCAAAGATAATTTATTTAATTGTAACCGCAAAAACAGGATTTTGTTCTCCTGCATATAGTCCCAAAATATTATAATCGTAATATTCCTCCGCCTCTTGTTCAGTCATCAAATCCCTCTGTTGTAAAATCTGAAGTATCGTACTTTTACAATAGAGTATTCTGGGTCCGTTTCCGAAGTCCTCGACTATTCCGATGATTGCTTCATCTAATCCGTCCAAAAGTACCGCACCTTCACAGTAACTTTCTATATCGTAGTTATTGATTATCATAAAAAAAAACAAGTGAAATCAAAAATGAGATAAGTAAATTACCAAGATACTACCTAAGAAGTTTGAATTTCACTTGTTATAACAAGATTAGTAATTTTATTATCATCGGTCAATATTTATAAAAAAAGATTTATTATGAAAACATGGGCAATAGGATTAATGTCTAATGATGAAAAAAGAAATATATTGGACAAACATAAGCACTTATATGATGGTTACAGAACCATGCAACCAGAAATAAAAAAAGAACAACCTTTGTTTGTTCAAGATTTTGCAAATGACAAAGGTGGTGTTACTCTTAATAATAAGAATACTGTAACATCCTATAAAAACTTCGGAATCAACGAACAGGTTGAGCAAATGGAAGACGAGTGTATGGAATGTGGTGACGGCCAATATATGGAAGAATCCAAAGGAATGTGTTCAGAATGTGGTGGTATAATGAAAGAAGGTGAATGTATGGAGTGTGGATGGAAAGGAGAAATGGAAGAAGAAACTCAACAAGTTGAAGATTTAGATAATGTGGAAGATTTGAATCTACACGATAAATTCGATTACGTTGAGGGAGAAATGGAAGAAACTGAACAAGGAAACGCTTATGATAAGATGGACATGGCTTATGATTTCGAACCTAAAGGTCCAGATGTTAGTGGTGATGTTTATACAGTAAAGGCAGATGATATGGATTTGGATGACGAAGAAGAAAAACCTGCATTTGATTTTGAATCTGAGGGACCTATGAAAGTTTATGAAACAATGGTATCAGCATTCGCTGAAAATGGTTTCGGAAAAGATAGTTTCATCGGGAGTAGGATACAAAAACCTGAGGAAGAAAATACAGTTGTTTTGGATATAGAAGAAATGGAAGAAGAGGATGACATATTAGATGAAATCGACGAAGATTTGAAAGAATCTTTTGTGAACCAAAAGAACAAAATAACAGAAATGTTCAACAGAATGAAAAGATACTAAATAAAACCCCTCCGAGTGAGGGGTTTTTTATTTTTATTTGTTGATAGTATTCAAAAAAAAGGTATATTTGTAAAAAATATACATATGTCAAGTAGAGACCTATTCATGAATAATTCACACAGATTGAATGTGAATATTATGAATTACTATTATTTCACAAAGGCGTTTACAGATACTGAAATTGAAGAAATAAAAAGATTAGCTTCTAATGAAATCATACAACAGGCGGTAACAGGTCAGGGTACCGTATCAAATTATAGAAAAAGTGAGGTTTGTTGGTTTGATGAAACCAATGAAACAGAATGGTTGTTCGACAAAATTTCAAACTACGCTATAAGTGCTAACAAAGATTTATACAACTTTGATATTTGGGGTTTCCCGGATAACCTACAATATACCATCTACCATGGAAACGGTGGTCACTATGATTGGCATGTAGATTTGGGACCAGGTATGTCAAACAGAAAACTATCCGTAGTTTTACAACTAACAGGCCCTGATGAATATGAGGGAGGTGATTTAGAAATAAATGTAGGTGATGGTGTGTACACCGTACCTAAAGAAAAAGGATTACTTTGTTTTTTCCCATCATTTTTACTACACAGAGTAACACCAACAACATCAGGAACAAGAATTTCCTTAGTAACTTGGTTGGGAGGTAATAATTTTAGATAATTATTACCTTTCAGTATTAAAAAAGAATACTTGGAATAACCTTCCATTCTCCATTGTATTACCAAAGTAGTCCAATGAAACGTGGTAATTGTCTGCTCTGTAAAGAATCAATCTGTTGAATAGATTACCAAATCTGTCAACCATTTCCCACTTGGTATAATCTTGTGAATCATAACCTGGAGGAGCATTTCTGAGATATTCAGGGTCTTGATTTTTATAATCGAAAGTCATCCACCCTGTTTCTTTATGTTTGAAAATACCAGTACCTGCTGTTACAGGTGCGTTTGGTGTTAGATACAAAACCGCGGCCCAATCAGTGGTAGAATCAGAGTGAATCCATGACCTATCAGAAGCCAAAGTATATTGAAAAGAGCCGGTGTATTCACCACCCCAATTAGTTACATTACCAGCGAATGGGTATACAATATTTTGCATCGTGTTCTTAAGTGGTTCACTTAAGAAAGATTCAGTCCTCAAACCAGGGTAATTACCTCTAACTTTGAATTCTTGTTTAAGTGCAAACTCCCTAACTTCCATAGGATTAGAATAAAAATCATCTATTATCATTGCATTGAATCTCATTTCTTATTTTTTTAGAAAAATAGAAAAATAAAGTTGATAAAAAAATAGATTTTGGAAAATTATATGATATTTGTTTTATAAAAAGAGTATATGGAGATTAAAGAAATTGTGACTTATTATGTGAACACTGAAACAAATATTTTGGAGGTAAGTTTCAGGACAATAGAGGATAGTGACGATACTGCTAGAACTGATTATATAGATTATTCGTTAGTGAATGAATATGGATATGAATTAGAGTCTCAAGATTTGGACTTTTTCGGACTATCTGAAGATGACGAAGAAGAAGAATTGAAGGAGTCTGATATAGAACTCGACGAACATGAATTATTGAATTTTCTAAATGAGTACTATACTGTAAATCCCGACAGTGTTCCTGAATCCGAAATACATTAGGGACCAACTCTTCGGAGTAAAAAAGTAACCTGTTCTTTAGACCCAACTTTACCCAAAGGCCAGTTTTCCAAACCCGTGAGTTGCAACAACTCCAAATCATCATTTTCTATTTTGAAGTATACTGAAGTGGTAGGTAATTCTATTCGGATATAACCAAAATTATACGGAGACCCACCGAAATTATTGTAAAACATATTCTTGTATTTTGGGTCCCATACATCTCTTCCGTCTGGGGTTACACCCAAAAGATTCATAGAAACATAAGAGTAATCAAAGTGAAGATAGAAATTATTCACTTTAATGGAATCAAAAGGTTTCGGTAACGATTTGTTTTTATATGTACTACCTAATGTATATAAAGAATCTTTGGTCATATTTTGGTCAACATTTGTAACCTCGAGCATGGATACAACATACTTACCGCTCAGAGTTATTGTTGGAATTTCTGTGACATACTTTTCACACCCGTACAATAAGAAAACAAAAATGGAAAAAATTAGATATTTCATTCTGCGAATATACAGATTATTTTTCAACATAACAAAAGTATTTATCTATATGAATTTTGACATAAAAAACCTAATTAATATCTTCAAAAAACTCAACTCGAGTGAAGGAGACAGAAAAACAGAATTTGATGAGCAAGAAGCAGCGGCACCAACAACAGCATCTTCAGGTGGTGGAGGTAAAGCTGTACCTAAATGGGCGGATACTGTTGGTGGACCAAAAAGAGGAAAGGCTAACATGTTAGGTAAAGGGGGTGAAAAATGGGAAACAGGAATGAATAGAGGTGTTGCAAACCAAATTTATTAAATAAAGATATTTATAAACAAAAAAAACATGATACAACCTAAATATAACCCACAAGAGGCCTTAGAAAGGGCTAAATTGATGATGAAGTACGATACTTCAAAAACACTCACGGAAAATAAAAAAATTGTTTCGGAACAATACTTAGGTCCAGCAGCGGCTGGAACTGCTGCGGGTGCCGCTACGGGAGCGGCTATTGGAGCGGCTTTACCAACTTCCTTGTCTGTCGGTGCTGCGGGAACAGGGGCTATCGGTACAGGAGCAGCATCAGGTTTAGTTTATTCTACATCCGGTGCTTTGGGTGTTGGTTTAGGTACTGCAGGTGCAATTGTAGGTGGAGCAGCAGCTTTAGCTGTTTTACCTTTAGTTTATTGGATGGTCACTAAAGATAAAGGTTCAAACAAAGTAAGAAAAATGTTTGAAATGTGTTCATCTGAAGGTACAAAAATAGAAAAATTACAAAGAAAAATTCAAGATTCAGAACTTCGTTCAATGACTGATGATATCGAAGATGCTGTTAATTATCAAACTTTAGGGATAATACCCGGAGGAACTGATGAAGAAAAATTGTTCGGTGCATTCAAAAAAATAGAAAGTGGAACTGCCGCTGATTTTTGTGCATTAGTAAAATACTACAACTCTCATTCAGATAGTGGAGATTTATTTGACGATTTAGATAGTGATATCGATTCAGAAGAAGAATGGAAGCAAATATACAGACCAATTAGAAATTGTGTTGAAGATTCTTTATTAGCTTTAGAAAAAACTGATGTTGATTGTAAAGCAAATCCAAAAGACCCAAGATGTAAGGTGGTTACGCCAAAAAAAGGTTATACCCCATATAAATGGAAAGATTGTTCAGGAACATATTCTGAAGGTTGTAAAGCCGATGCCATTGGTAAAGTACAATCTTGTTTGGGTGGATTAACAGTAGATAACAAATTCGGACCAAAAACAGCTGGAAAGTTGAAGGATAAAGGATTCACTACTTTCACTGATGCTGATATTGAAAAAATATGTGGTGGAAATAAACCTGAAATAGGTGGTGAAGTTGAAAATACTTCTGCCTCTGATACATAAATGATTAGTAAAATGAAAAAAAGATATACCGCAAATAAAGAAGAAATTCTCGAAATGCACAACAAGAATAAAACTCAGAAGATGATTCTGAAAGAACAGGCTGGAGATATCAAATCCAAATTAAGGAAAATGGTTGATGATGGACAAGTTCCTGATGTTGTGTCAATCGCAGAATTAGAAACTACTAATCCAGACAGAAGATTTGCAATTAAGAAGAAAAGTAAAAAATATCCAGGTCAATTTGTTTATTTGTTTCATGATTTCAAATGGGGTAGATTCGGTACAGACGGGAAATTTGTTTATGAAAAAGGAACATGGGAACCTCTTAAACCTACACCAAAACCACCAACGGTTGATGATAAATTCAAATCTGCGGAAGTAGAGTCATATAAAACTAAGTTCGGTGCAAAAACTAAAGAAGAGGCACTCAGTTCAGGTTGGGATTTAACTAATTTAGAAAAAGTTACAATAAATGGTGTAGAATTATATAAACCGAAGTCAAGACAAGGTGTTGTTACAGCTGTGAGCGACGAACAAAAAGGTGTTTTAGCCGCCTATAAAGCAAGATATGAAGCAAAAGAATGGGATGAGTTAACACCAGCGGAAAAGGCTTTGGGTTGGAAAGAAATGGACATACCGAACTCGGAAAGATTGTTCGGTAGACCTGTGAAATTATACACACAGACCTCACAAAGAATGAAAGTAAGTGACCAACCTTACCAAGATTTCAGAAAAGATTATGATGTTACTGAAAAAGATTGTGTCGATTTCATTCAACAGTATTTCGATGATTATAAAACAGGAAGACCAGTAGATAACGATTACTTCTTGAACTTCAAACCGAAAGTACAATTTTGTAAAAATAAGTTCCACAATAGATGGGGATTAAGAGTTAATGCAAACAAATTGAACAAAATTTTGGATTTAATGTCAAGAGATATCAGTGAGTACCAAGGAGTTAGTCTACCACCATCAATTGCTTCAGAAGGTTCGAATAAACACCTTTGGTTATTAGAAAAAAGATAAAAAAATGAAAATAGAAAAATCTATTAAGAAAAAACTTTTAGAAACAAAAAAACTCAAACAGGATATTCTGATTGAAGAAAAGATAGTTGAATCAAGATTAAAAATGATTGTCGGAGAAAATTTGGATTCGAAAAAATTCAATAGGTTATCCGAAGATGAAAAAGGAAAAATTGCGATTCAATATATTATGGAATTATCATCTCTTCAAGAAGAGGGTTTATTGAATGAAAATTTAGTAGATACGATTAAGAAGATATTCGGAGCGGGTATATGGGCATTACCTGAGTCATTCGCAGAATCTGCGATTAATTCTTTATTAAATGCCATCGGAATACCTGATTCTTTTGTTAGAAAGTTTTTGGTTTCATTCTTCGCAACAAATCCATCTGAACTGATAAAAGCATTTTCAGATTGTAAAGTTCTCGCCAAACACGTAGCTAGAGCAATCGGTGAAGCGATGATAATGAACTTACAACAAACCAAAGGTATGGGTGGATTTGGATGGGACACTGTAAGAAACATTCTTCAAAATCAACTACAGGATGTTGGTTTTATTGGAAAAATAGAAGAAGGTATTTCTTCAACAGTTTGTGAGATAATCGGTAAATTTACAAGTAACGCTCAGGGTGTTGTTGATAAATTAAAACCGGCTCTCCAAGTATCAAAATAGGTCATTATTTCTTAATGATATAAATGGTAAAATCAAAAAAAGGGGGTGTTCTAAAATCTAAAAAGAAGGGTTAACTACCCTTCTTTTTTGTTTTAACGATTTCATCGATAATACCATAATCCAAAGCTTCTTGGGAACTTAACCACAAATCTCTTTGCGCATCTTCCATAACCTGTTCACGACTTTTATTACAAAACTCACCCAACAAATCGAAAAGGATATTGTTTGTTTTTTCCCATTCAATCATGGATATTTTTGCGTCTTGTATATTTCCAACCGCTCCACCCGAACTTTGATGTAACATGGTTTTGGAAAATCTAAGACTACTTCGCTTACCTTTTGTACCCGCACCTAATAGAACTGACCCCATAGAAGCAGCCATACCAGTGTTAACTGTTCTAATATCGCAACCAATGTATTGCATAACATCAACCATTGAAAGTCCTGATTTTACACTTCCTCCAGGGGAATCGATATGCATCGTGATGTCAGTTTTGTCCGTAGAATCCAAAAACATAAGTTGGGCTTGAACGACGGTGGACATTCTATCATCTACTGGTCCTGCAACCCACAACAATCTATCTCTCATTAACCTTGAAAAGATGTCAATTTGAGTTGCCCTCATTTCTCTTTCTTCTAAGATGTAGGGTGTCATTGAAGACTCAATTTGTTGTCCAAGATAATGAAGGTCTAGAGAACCCTTCCCTAAATGTTTTGTATAGTAGCTCAAAAACTCTTTTCCAATATCCATATGAATTTTATTTGTTACAAAAATATAAAATAATTGTTACAAACCCAAAATATCATCAATTATTTCCTTGGATGTCAAATCATACCAAAATCTGGGATGTTGGTAAGACCAAAATTTTTTCCAATTACCAAGCCAAACAAAACCTTCCATTCTTTCATCCGTTGTTCTAAAGTCTGTGGTGATTTTTGGGAACCTACCTATATTATATGTTTTATAAATGTATTCGTTGGGAGATATGTCAGAAAGTTCATTCAGATAGTCGAAATTTGTGTCCATCAAAATTGAACAACTATTCTTTTTTTTGTATTCTAAGATTCTTTCAGTCCAAAGATTGCAATCTTCTTCATCTTTTGAATGTAGATTAAACTTGACGTTTTCTCCATAATCTGAATATCTGTGGGTGAAAATTCTAGTCAGACCAAATCCTTTGTTGAATTTGAAAATAGATATTTCGAAATCACCATAAAATTGAATTAAACACCTAAAACAATATGAAGTATTACCAGTAACACTGTAAATTTCATATCCTTCCAAAAATTTTGAATTTGTATCATTTTTCAAATATTCACGAATTTCCACATAGTAATATTCTAATTTTTCGTTGAATATTTGAACGAAGGGATGAGGATTAAATTCTATTGAAATAGTTTCATTTTTTAATTCTATATACATAATCTTCAATTACCAATTCGTCGATTATTCCATCCTGCAAGCAATCAAACGCTTGTTTTGGGTTGTCTATTATAGGTTCGTTATGTTTATTGAAAGAGGTGTTCAAAATTAACGGAATCCCTGAAATATTGTGATAAGATTTAATCAATTCATAATATTTTTTGTTTGATTCTTTTGTTACAACATGGGGTCTAGCGGTTTTATCTGTTTTTTGTAGAACTGATGGTATTTTATCAATCCAATCGTTCTTTGTAGAATAACACAAGGTCATAAATTCTGCAGAATATAATGATTTTTCAGGGTAAAAAATATATTTGAAATTTTCTTTAAGGATTGACGGGGCAAAGGGCATAATTTCGTTCCTTCCTAAACGTTTATTTAATTCGGAATGTGTATTTGGGTCAGTTGCTCTGACTAAGATACTCCTATTCCCTAACGCCCTCGGCCCATATTCAAACCTATCATTAAACCATCCTATGATTTTACCTTCATGAAGTTTGTTTGCAATATCTCCAACGGAATATATCTCGCTTTCGACGTTATAATTCAAACTCGTTTGGAATATTTCTTCATTTGAATATTTGAGCCCGAAATATACGTTATTCAATTTGAATGGTAAATCTATCTCCCCCAAACTATGTGCTTTCTTGATTGCGGCACCTAAAGGGAGACCTTCATCTCCCATGGCAGGATGAACAAATATTTCATCAACCCAATCAAGTTCATTAATTTTTTGGTTCAACTTAACGTTTGCAAATAAACCCCCACTTAATGCTAATTTCCTATATTCAGGATATAAACCATGTAAATCTTGTAGAAATTTTATGAAAAATATTTCGGTAAAAAGTTGTAAATTAAATGAAAAAATCTCCCTCTTTTCTTGGTCTGAAAAATATCCGAGTTCCCACATTCGATTGATAACATACCTCGTTTTCCATGAGTTAACCCCACCCTTGAATCTCAAGTTTTCATAACTTATGATAGATTCCAAGGTTTTATATATCTCTTCATCATACTTTCCGTTTGGGGACATTCCAACAATTTTCCCTTCATCCTTACAAAGCTTCCACATATTATTACCAAATTTATCCTTCATCATATATGCAACACTGAAACCCCAAAGATGTGCTAAACTTGCGTAATCATTCAATTCCCCCCTGAATACTTCAATCATGTTACCATTCTCACATAAAAAAACTTTAATTACATGAGATTCACCTCCCCCATCATATGAAATCGACATCGTTTTTTCTTTGAATCCAGATGTAAAATAACAACCGTAATTATGGGAATCATGATGACTCACTTTTTCATAACTTGTGTTTATTAGTTTTCTATAATAAGCATCTACAGAAGGTGCAACAACTAATCTGTGGTCAGAATCTTTTATTGGAATTCCAGATAACCCTTGAATTACTTGTGATGATAAATCTGGATAAGTTCTAGCAATTTCACCTGACTTCAATCTGGTCAATCTTTCTTCTTCTATTATAGTATGAATTTTACCATCGACAATCAGTGCGGATGCAGCACTATGAGAACCGGCAAAAAAAGAATATATCGAACTCACTAAATCTATTTTTTTGATATTATGAAATTTTCAATAACCAAAAAATCTAGATTTCTTTTGAGGAATGTATTGATTGCATTTTCAGGTGTCTCAACAATAGGTTCTTCAGGTCCATTGAAACTCGTATTCAAAAGTACAGGGATTCCTGAAATTCTATAAAATTGAGAAATTAAATCATAGAATTTTTTATTATTGAATTCAGTAACACTTTGATATCTTGAACTTCCATCGATATGTACTACAGCAGGAATTCTATCTTTCCATTCATCATTTACATTTGCAGTCACTAACATGTATGGTGAGTAAAAAGTCGTATCGAATATTTCTGATTGTTTTTCGTATAAAACTGCTGGTGCAAATGGTCGATACCACTCTCTCATTTTAATTTCTGAATTAATGTAGTTAGTAATCCATTTTTCACTTGGATTCGCTAAAATGGAACGGTTCCCTAATGCTCTTGGTCCAATTTCTGACCCATCCTGAAACCAACCAACAATTTTATTTTCTAATAATTTTTCAGAAATTTCTTCTATTAACATTTCAAACTCATCGTATTCCCTAACTTTCAAATTCGGAAATAAATTTAGAGCTGATACAATTTCATTTCTTGTATATTCTATACCCAAATAAGGTTTGAGAAAAGTTTCTTGATTCACGATTGAAACTTTTTGATATGCAAACCATGCACATCCCAACGGAACACCACTATCATCCGACGGAGGTATAAAATAACAACCTTCGAATAAGTTAGAGTCTACAATTAATCTGTTTGAATTACAATTCAAAAATGAACCTCCAGCAACACAAACATTGTTGGATTGTGTTAGATTTTTTGCGATTCTTGCTAAAATCAATGACGCTTGTTCCTGTTCCCTTTGATACAAACCAGCAACGGTACACTTACTGTAAAAGTCTGAATCCCAACGAACATTAGGGAGAATTCTTTTATTGGGTATGTGGATGTCATTATCCAATTCTTGAACTAATAATGGGTACTTCTCTAATTCAGTTTTTTTGGCATAGGATGCCATACCCATCAATTTACCTGCACTCCAACTATGATTCGATGGTTGATATACTAATTGTAAACAACCCTCTGAATATCTAGCACCTAATGATGTGGACTCTTCTTCACCATCCCACTCATGGGGTAAATTTATCCATTTTTTATAAACTTCACTGTATGAAACTCTATTGAATTTATAGATTGATATTCCCTCTGATATTTCTTGTCCAGGAAGTAATTTGGAAGTATCCAAATTATAAAATCCAAATAATTTATTTTTAGGACTGTATATACTACCTGAAGCATCCGCAACAATAACTGCAGCCTCATCAAAATCTGAACTAAAAAAACTAGAGTAAGCGTGTGCCAAATGGTGAGGTACGAATAATAATCTGTTTCCCAAATCATACCCTAATATTTCATTCATTTTTTCACTAACGTCGTCGACAAGTTCAGTAGTACTATAACCCCATAAATCGATGTCAGAAAACTTTAGACCTGCATAATTCAAACAATATAGTATGGACCCTAAAGGTATACTTCCACCTGAATATCCACCATCATGTTTTATTCTTGTCAGTCTTTCTTGTGAAATTCCTGCTACAATTTTTCCATTGTCGATTAAAACGGCACCCTTGTCATGACCAACAGTAAAACCAATAACTTTCATAATTAAAGTTCGATTAAAGTTCCTTCTTTTATGTCTTTATCGATAGAACTGATTTGTATTGCTCCGTCTTTTTTATAAACGACTATTTTTTTTGTATCGGAAAATGATTTGATTTCAGTCGGAACATCCAACACAATACCTCTGTTTTCATCGAAAACATGTTCTAAAACCTTCGACAAAACGATGGATATATCGAAAATTTTCTGAATATTTTCGGAATTTAATTCTACTTTCATGTTAATTAATTTACATGAAAAATAACCAAATAAATTACAAAAAGAAAGAATTTTGATAATCATTCCAAACTCCTTCCAAAGTATGGTTGTCCATCATGAGTGAAGGTATGTATGGTTGGTGACTCATTTTCATTTTTGCCTCTTCGGGAGTCCTATCTGCTTTTTTCAAATTACATTTGAAACAAGAAGTTACTAAATTTTCCCATGTGTTTTTACCCCCTCTAGATTTTGGAATTACATGGTCCAAAGTTAAGGTTTTTTTTGAACCACAATAAACACACTCGTGACCATCTCTTCTGTATATTTTACTTCTACTAATCCTATAAACTTTACTATGAAATGTAATGTACTTCAATAATCTGATGATAACTGGCCTCACATATTTCTTTAATCCTGAAAAAATAGATTTTTCATCGGATTTTACAATCTCCGCTTTTCCTTTATAAACCAAATTGAAACCTCTTTGGAAAGTAGTAATATTCAAGGGACTGTAATCGAAGTTCAAAACTAAAACCTGATTCATAAAAAAACATTTTTCGCAAATATAATAATTTATTATTAAAATAAAAAAGGGTCATTTTCTGTGACCCTTTTGACTTATATTTTTTAGCTGTTGTTTATGGTTCGAATTATGGAAATATTCCTTCTTACCTTTTTCTCATATTTTTTAATCATTTCCAAAAGACTAAAATTTATAATAAATAGTTTCAACTTTTTGAATATTTTTCTATGAAATCTGAACAAATACCCTTGGATTGACTAATGTCATCATTGTATAGTTCAGGTAATACGGCAATACTGCCGATAATAGGTTGATTCCCAGGGTATGCCCATACATAATTTTTTGACGTGAGAGATATTGTATCATTTTCATGCCAGAAATAATGAATTACATATTTTTTCATTTCAAGTAATGCACTTAGATTTTTAGCATGACACCACAGTTTTTCATTCACCAAGAATTTATAATCTGTTTTATACTGAGGTTCATCATGACCGAGCCAAAACTCACCATCAACAAACCAAACATCAACCTCGACATGAAACCTTTTATCGAGTGCCTCCACTATATAACTTGGTGAATTTTCTCTTTCTTTATTTGGACCATATAAATTACCTCTGTGTGATATATAAATCATGTATCAAAGATAACCTATGATATTGATTTGACAAATAAAAATGGGTATTTTTTATTTATGACTGATGTGAAATACTTTTTTGATATTGGTGCAAATGATGGTTCTTCTTCGATAGATATTGCTGTAAGTCAAAAAGATACTATTGTTTACGCATTTGAACCAACACCAAAACTTTTTTATGAATTGGTAGATAAAACTAAACATTTAGAAAATTATTTTGTCATTGGTTATGCGGTGTCCAATTTCAACGGAAGACAAAATTTTAATATTGCAGGAAATGCTGACTGGGGGTGTAGTTCGTTATTAGAGTTCTCGGATAAATCCAAAACAGAATGGGTGGGTAGAACTGATTTTGTTGTAACAGAAAGGATGGAAGTTAATGTAATAAGATTGGATACTTTCATGAAGGAAAATAAAATACCTAAGATAGATTATCTACATATAGATACCCAAGGTTCTGATTTGAAAGTTTTGGAGGGGTTGGGAACGGAACTACATAAAGTTGAATCAGGAGTCATGGAAGCTGCAGCAAAACCTGAAATTTTATATTATGGTCAAAATAGGTTGTCAGAATCTGTTGAATATTTGGAGAAAAATGGGTTCGAAATAATCGAGATAAGACCAAATGACCCAGAACACAACGAAGCAAATATCTTTTTCAAAAAGAAAAAGGGTAAAATGAAAATCAAACAATATATTGTCACGTATAATAATCCTTCTCAAATAAAAAAATGTTTGGATTCCATATTTGACGCTTTGGATGATGAACAATTTAATATGTTAGAAATTAACATAATTAATAACCACTCCAACTTTTATTTGGAAGAAGGATATTTGGAGAAAGTTAAAATTTTTCACAATTCTCTCAGACCTGATTTTTCGACAGGACATTTATCTAGAAATTGGAATCAATCAATTCTGAATGGTTTCGAGAGTATATTGGAACCAAAGTGTGATATATTAATCAATTGTCAAGATGACGTAGAATTTTCCAAAAATTACATAAATAAACTTATCGAGTACCATAAACAATATGATTTGATACAAACAGGTAAGGGAGATTCCTTCATTAGTTACACTATCGACGCAATAAAAAGGATAGGATTATGGGACGAAAGGTTCTGTACAATTGGATTTCAAGAAATGGATTACTATATAAGAGCAATGAAATATCATTACGATAAAATATCGTTGAATGATGTGTTTCATGAAAAAATGATTAATCCAATACCAAACATCGACATAATAGAAAACACTTTAAGTGGTTTCGAAAGAAAGGAAGAACATCACTCGAGTTCACAAATATATTTCCACGTATGTTCTAATCTTTTGAGTAAAAAATGGTCTCCTTTTTGGGAAGTATTGTTTTTTAGACCGGATAAGAGATTTGAAATGGAACCACAAATAGATTCATTTGTTTATTACCCATATTTCGAGAGATATGTTGAAACATTGAAGGAACAAAGGTATTTGTTACAGAACGATAGAATTTGTTGATTTATAGTTCTCTATAAAATGTTTCAAATCTTCAGGAGTACCTAAACCCCACATTTTTTCGATTGTAAATGATTTTATTTTCTTTCCGTCATTGATTGCTTCGTTGAACACGGGACAAACATAAAATTCATTGTTAGTTCTTATGTTTTTCAAAATCATTTGTTCCGCATATTTTACATAATCAGAACCTTTTTTCCAATAATATATACCTACTGTTGCGTTGTTAGAAATAGGTTTCTTTTCTGCAACTTCTGTCACATATCCATATTCATCGAGTTTTGCAAAAGACCATTTAGGGTGTGTTGAATTGAACGTTAGTATACCCCCGTCTACTTTTTGTTCAATCATTTTGTACATAAATTCACTGCTATCCCATTCCACAAATTGGTCTGAGTTTGCCATGAGTAAAGGGGAATCGTTATCTATCAAATGTTTGGCAAGTAGAGTAGTACATGCAGCCCCGTCGGTAATTTTGTCAACTTCAACAATCTTACAATTAGGTGTTATTAGATTCAATAATGTATCCAAATTGTATTTTTCTTTATGTTCTTTCCTTACTATATAAATGAAGTTGGCATCTACATTCAAATTATTTGCAACCACTTGAATCATTGGTTTGCCATTAACTTCTATCAAAGGTTTAGGAAAACTATATCCTGCTTGTTCGAATCTAGAACCAGCACCTGCCATAGGTATCAAAATATTCATATTACCACCTTGCCATTTCGGATTACCAGTGTCTTTAACATCTTCCAATTTGTTCAAAATTTTTTCTAAAGTTAAATCATTGGGATTATCAACTCTTAATATTGTTGCCCTACTTCTTGAAGCAGCCAATAAACCTGGTGGAGAATCTTCAACTATCAAAGTTTCTTCAGGTAAAACTTCCATCATACTCATAGCCTTCCAATACATTTCAGGATGTGGTTTACTATTCTTTACATCTTCATTCGATATTATTAAGTCCATGTATTCTATCAAACCAATTTTCGATAACATAACCAAGACAGAACGTCTGATTGAGTTGGAGCAACACGCTAATTTATACCCCTTATTTCTCAGAGCTGTGAAAATCGAAACCAATCTATCATCTGTCTTGATATGGGACAACAACTCCAAAGTGAACGATTGCTTCCTCGACCAAATATCTTTATGGTAAAACTCAGGAAGGAACTTTTTCTCAGTTAATAAATTCAATTTCTGTTGAGTCTTAAACCCATCGTAAAGTGAGATGTGTTCTGAGTTAGTTATCCTATATTCTTCACCCGCGACAAGTTCAATTGCTTTATTAAGTGCATTGAAATGAATTTCTTTGGTGTCAATAAGAACCCCGTCTAAATCAAAAATTATAAGTTTGTACACACACTAAAAATAAAATCATTAATTTTTTTTTGAATAGTTTTTTATTATCTTTGTAATCTATTAGGACCCGTAGCTCAGACGGTTAGAGCAGGAAACTCATAATTTCAAGGTCGTTGGTTCGATTCCGACCGGGTCCACAATCAAAGTTCTTTGAATCTGCTCTATTTATTAACATGAAGGTTATCATAACAGAATCTCAGTTGAAAAAACTTATTGAGGCAAAATACTTCAATTACAAACCCGCTCGAGACTTCGACTCGTACTACAATAGTAATATTGCACAAACTTATGAATTCCCTGGAGGTTTATCGAGTGATGATGCTTGGGATGTTATACAAGATTGTTGGGAAAAAAGAGAATGTGTTTCGTTATTCGCACTAATTCAAAATCTCAGTGAAGAACATTTCCCATATCCTGGTGTCGAGTATCTAGAAGATGAAATGAAGGCTGATATCCTTATGGGAATGGCGAGCGAATTGAATTTTGATGATGTTGTACATTATGTCATTAAAGGTCAAAATGGATTACATGATAAAGCGTTTAATAAATTCCATGCAAGTCAAAAACCTTCAGTACAAAATAGACTTCAGTGGATTTCTTCACCGAAAACAAGAAAAAAAATCCAAAAAATTTTGAAACAAAATTAGAATCTGTTAATTTTAGATTCTAAGTTCGGGATGTAGTACAGTCCGGTTAGTATGCATGGTTTGGGACCATGAGGTCGCTGGTTCGAATCCGGCCATCCCGACATTTAGTCTCCTTAGCTCAGTGGTAGAGCATCTCGCTGTTAACGAGAGGGTCCAAGGTTCGAAACCTTGAGGGGACGCAAAACGGTCTCATAGTTAATCGGCTATAATATCCCCCTGTCACGGGGATGTGGCGGGTTCGATTCCCGCTGAGACCGCTCTAGTGGGCCTTTGTGGACGGCCGAAAGGAAAATAGGTTTTTTTCATCCACTCATGCGGTGGTCGTATAATGGTTATTACAGGACCTTGCCAAGGTTCGGACGGTGGTTCGATTCCACTTCACCGCTCAAAAGGACTTTAATGGACGAAGTACAAGTCTGACGTAGGTTAGTCCCACCTACAATCGCGGTAGTCGTATAATGGTTATTACTCCATCCTTCCAAGTTGGAGACGGTGGTTCGATTCCACTCTACCGCTCAAAAAGAAATACATATGCCATTCATTGATATAGATATAGAAGATATATTGTATGCTTGTTCTAGACATGATATTAAGGACTTAATACGTTCATTGGTTGATGAAGGACATTTACCTAAAGAGGTTTTGGGTGAAAATAATGAAGTGAAAGAAGAGTTGATTAGAAGAGGTAGACTCGAAGAGGATTTCGCACAAAATTTAGAAAAAATGAAGTCGAAATATTATTCTCTAACTCAAGATGAAGAATTGGTATTTGAGAATATCTTCAAAAAATACTTATAAAGCATAGATGTCATATGTGGATGAATTGAAGATTGTTTGGATGATGCCGATGAGAACGGCAACGAGGTCATCTACCGCCTTGATACGAGATTATAGTACATTCACAAGCAGAGGACATGATTTGACATTACCGATTGGAAAAGAACATTATACCCTTATTTTCAATATTAGGAATCCACTCCCAAGAATAGTTTCGATATATTGGTTATGGGGATTACATCATGGAAATTATAAAAAAAATTTCAAGGATTGGTTGTTTAGTTATAAAAAATGGCAAAATTTATATCAATTACATTTGGATAAGTATATTTCAGTTCTTCCTAAACCTCCTGATTATTTTGTTAGAACCGAATACTTCGACGATGACTTGAAAAGAATTACAGAATTGAAAGAACATTTTATATCTTTGGGTAGAACTTATGATGACAACGTACTAAACAACGCATACGTAACTGAATTCAATGGAAAAACAGATAAAATAAGATTCCCTTGGTATTCAGAATATGACGAACTTAGTGCTGAGTTTGTTCATGAAATTTGTAGAAAACAGTTTGACTTATTTAACTATAATCCTAATTATTGGAAAGATGGCACACCCTAACTTACACGCAAAATCATCTGCAAAAAAATTCGGAGGGAAACCCGAAGATTACATCCATTTACATGAATGGTTGGACGAAACAAAAGGGTGGTTTGGTGATTCGTTGCACCGAATGTTCAGACACCATTCTGAGGGTATATTCGAAATGGAACAGAAATTTGGTACTGAGTTTAAGAACTCAGATGGAAAGACGGTTTATACTCGTTATGTTGGGGAACAACACGTATCTGAAGATTGTTACGGATATATTCCATCTGCAAAAGAATGGGTCATAAATATACAAAAAGGTGACAGACCAATGTGGATGATTAGGACAAAAAAAATAGAATTTGAAGACTGATATTTATAATTATGAAATTACTAACACCTGAAGATAAGAAAGTTTTGAGAATTGCTTCAAAGTATTTGAAATCTCTCGGCAATAGCGAAGGTACAATAGATTTTTATATCGATGAGGGATTTCGAGAACCATCAAACCTTTATTTGAGAAACTTTTCGAATGATTATACTACACCAATTCCTGAGTTTTTGGTACCTGTGATAGTCAAAATATACGATTTCTGTAGTAAAAGATTCGATACTAGGGATGATGTTAGTTATGCCAAATTTGAAATTATAATTGATACAGATACGAAAGAAGTGAGAGGTATGAAATACTGGTCATACTATGAACCATCAGATACTAATGGTACAAGTTGGGATATTCAAGAAGAGGAATATAAGGAAGATTTGGAAAATATTTTCAAAAAACTAGAAGAGATGGGTATAACTGAAGAAGTTGTATTGGATTATAATGGTTCTGGTGATAGTGGATATATTGAAAATTATTTCAGGGGTAACGAATATCAAGCACCTGCAGTGGTTGAAAATTGGTGTT
>Ga0315906_10003827_pt1 | contig 19704 bp, 17 predicted proteins | sample LakEriMetagenome_4_FD_203526 | JGI IMG/M metagenome (GOLD analysis project Ga0315906, IMG submission 203526) | Freshwater fungal communities from buoy surface, Lake Erie, Ohio, United States - Buoy 2 MA122 | ecosystem: Environmental > Aquatic > Freshwater > Lake > Lake biofilm | place: USA... | reverse complement strand
AAAGAGTTTGGCGTACCTGTATTGCATTATTACACACTCGGAAGTCCGAAAGTGATTTATAATGTGGTGAAAGGCGTTCTTTGATAAAACCCTTGCTTTCTATTTTTTTAATCCCGAGATCAGCTTCTGTAATTCTGCTTCATTCACTTTGACGGGATATTTTTTCTTGAGATCGCTGATCCATTTTTCTTCAAGTACGAGCTGGTAATCATTGATCACAAGACCCTTTGCTGCTTCAAAGTTTCTGGGTTCGGCATTGGGGTATAGCTTCACGATGTAAGAAAAAGAAGCAGATCCATCGTCTTTATTTGTTTCAATATTTGTAAATGAACCGACTTGCAAACCTTTCAGATCGCCTGATACCGGAAGTTGTGAAAGTTCAAATCTTCCACTATCGGCGAGCGCGTATCCGCCCAATTGCTCCATATAATCTTTCCAGAGTAAATTATTTTTTTTCATCAACGCAAATGCTTTGTTAGCAGTTGCTGTATCGGCACAATTAAAAATGATTGCATCTGTGCTGGGTGCCCAATTGTATTTGGAACGATTTTGTTCGTAGTAGGCAAGCAAACCTGTGCTGTCTGTCGGGGCTTTGCTCCAGATGTTACGTTCCATTACTTCAAACAAGAGACTGCCTTCTGTAAACTCCTGCATCTGATAGCTGAAATCAGGGTTCATCTTTTCAAGTCGATCTTTATAGTATTGCTCAATGGTTGTTTCAGAAAACTCTTTCATCAACTCTTCCCAGCCGTCTAAGCTTCCTCCGGCCGACAAGCTTTGTTTGCTTTTTACAAACTTGAACCAGTCTTCAACGGTTACGGTTTTATCCTTCAGCTGGAAAAGCGGTTTCTGTCTGTTGTCTTTATACATTTTCGTGTATTGCTCTGTCTCCAGCAACGAATCGGAGAGCACCCATAGTTTCGAAGCATCATAAGAAAGTGTTTTATAGCCGGATGCTTTTCTCATCTCTTCTCTGTGTTTCTGTTCAACAACTTTTATCCGCGGATTTGCATTTACTTTATCTGTCCACTGTTGCAATGTTTCCGGATCAGTCAGGTCTTTATCTTTTTTTGCAAGTGCAATTCGCTTCACAATATGCCAGCCGTATGCTGTTTGAAAAGGAGCAGCGATCTCTCCGTCTTTCTTAAGTGCAAATGCGGCTTTTGCAAAAACAGGGTCGTAATCAGCATATAAAAATTCAGGTAATACGCCTGCGGTCTGGTAGGTAAACTTATCGTTGCTCCACTGGGCAACCGCCTTTTCAAAATCATATCCTTTCATCAGTAAAGCATAAACGCTGTCGGCTTTCGAACGGATTTTAGATCTTTCTTCCTGAGAAGCATCGGCGGGTATCGCAAATAAAATCTGTGCTGCCTGCATTAATCCTGAAGCACTTCTTTTATTCATCAGTTTAAAAATATGCCATCCTTTTCCTCCGGCAACAGGAGAGGAATATTCGCCTGGTTTTAATGCATAAACTACATTTTCAAGCTCATAGGGAAGAGAGAAGACTGAAATATAATCGAGGTATCCATCGGTTGCTTTTACATAATCATCGGTAGAATAGTTTCTGCTGATCGTTGAGAAATCGCTTCCTTTTTTCAATTCCTGCCATGCTTTGTCAATGTTTTTTTTCGCACCGGCAGTATCATTGTCATAAGCTATAAAAACATGAGCGACTTCGAGTTCCTGTAAGCTTCTTTCATATGCTTCACGAATCATTTGCTTGCTGTAATCCTGTCTGGCCATATACTGCTCGGCCAGTTGTCCCCGAAATCCGGCAATATCGTTTTTAAGATTTGCAAGTGTATCTATACGCTGATCTCTTGCTGCCTGCACCTTCAGCTTAAAGCGAATGTAGAGATCGAGGTATTCGCGCAATGATTTTTCGTCTTTGTTTCCGATGTTATTTTTATTGTATGCGCGTAAAAATTCGTCGGTATTAATTTTTTTCGTGCCATAAGTAAAAAGCACTTGTGCATGCGTGCAATTCATTGCCAAAATGAGAATGGTTGTGAAAAGTCCTAAGCGCATATTTGTTTTATTAATTTTTGATGTTGTTTTGTTTTTCCTGAAACTCTATAAAGTCCTGCACTTGTTCGGGGGTGATTTTTTTTGCAACAATACGTTTGTCTTTATCAAGAAGATAAATGGTTGGTGTTTGATAAACATCGTAATTCTGTCGGAAGTTCGGTATGCTTTTTTTTCTTTCTTCCTCCCGCATATCGAATGACTGGTAAAGATGAGTCCATTCTTCCAGTTTATGTTCTTTTATATAATTAGTCCACTTGGTTTTCACAGCCGGCCATTTACTCTTATCACTTCGGATGGTATCAACCAACACGCCTACAAGCTTGATTCCTTTCTTATTCCATCCTGCTTTATAAAGGCTGTCAATCACAGGCACCTGTTCTCTGCAATGTCCGCAATCGGGATCCCAGAATACAACGAGCGTATAAGGACTTGAGACACTATAAAGATTTTTTGGACGATCATCTTTGTCCAGAAGAGAAAGTTCAGCTGCCGGCTCGCCAATGATATTACCCATGATATTGTAAGCTCGGTTGTAAATCAGCGTGCTGTCTTTGTCATTCAGCCAGGTTACTTGTCCGCTCAGGTAATATTTCTGAAATAAATGAAGAAACACAACATCCAGTCCCATGTATTTCGACGCCATGTATTCATTCGTAAAACGGCTGATATAATATTTATACATGGTTGTGTCGGTGCGACTGTATAAAATAAAACGATCGATCTCCTGCTTGAGGCTGTCGGGGTGTCGGTAAACAACCTGCTCAAGGTATTTGGTAAGCCTTGATTCAAATACCGGGGTGCGCAGCATACGAATATCTGAGATGGAAATATCTTTCCAGTATTCTTCTTTGAAGCGGGCAATGGCATTGAGCGTATCTTGTTTTTGTGAGCCCTCCACTTTGTATTCGGGTTCGCGCATCAACTGAAACATGAGCGACAAAAAAGCATCGGGGTTGGCAACGATGAAGCTGTCGCGCCATTGTTGCGCTTTTTCAAAGGCGCCATTCATTTTTTTCTGTACCGGCAGGCTGTCTTCTTTTGTTTTGGCAAGTTTTAATTCTTCCCGCCACTTCTCAAAATCTTTAAACAGGATGTTGTTGATTTTTTGATAGCCTTGCAGTTCGTCGTTTTCTTTAGAGCCGGTAATTTTTACTAGCGCAAAGGCTGTATCTATTTCAACAGAAAACTGTTGGTTTTTATCAATCACCACATCAAAGAACCTCGCTTTGTCTGAATCAACGAGAATGTAAAGTCCGCCGGTAAGATTTTTTGTACCTGTAAACAATGCCGTACCGTTTTTATCCATCAATGCGGAATCCTGCAAGTATTTCTTATCACCGAAATAATACCCCAGGTATAAAAACCCCTTTCCATTTTTCATCGTTGCTTTAATGCGATATCCCTGAGCAGAAAGGCTCATGGATACAAACATGGCAGCTAAAAAAAGAAATAAATGATTGCGCATAATGAAGGCTCAAAATTATTTAAAAAGCATATACTAGAAGTGAAGGATTTGCAAAGGTTTGGGGCCCTAACTTTGCGCCGTGAGAAAGCCCAAAAAAATTCAGATTCTGCCACAGGTGCTTATTGAAGATTATGCTGCTGAGGGGAAGTCGCTCGCCCGTGTTGATGGTAAGGTGATTTTTGTGGAAGGAGCGGTGCCAGGCGATATTGCAGACCTGCGTATCACTAAAAGCAAGAAAGACTGGGCTGAAGCATTTGTCCAGCATTTTCATACCCTCTCATCACAGCGGGTATCTCCTTTTTGTTCCCATTTCGGTACCTGTGGCGGTTGCAAATGGCAGATGTTGCCTTATGCGGAACAGTTAAAGTACAAGCAAAGAGAAGTCGAACAACAGCTGAAACGCATTGGCCGAATTGAAATACCTGAACTACAACCCATCATTGGGTCAGAGGCTACCGATCATTACCGAAATAAACTTGAATTTACATTCAGCAATAAAAGGTATCTCACCAAAGAAGAGCTGCATGAGCGATTGAAGGCGAGAGAAAAAAATAAAGAGGACGAACAGGCTATTTCAGAAGATCCGGCACTGGGATTTCATGTGCCTCGTTTGTTTGATAAAGTAATTGATATCGAAACCTGTCACCTTCAACCCGAGCCAAGTAATTCTATTCGTTTGTTCATTCGCCGGTTTGCGTTAGAGCATGGCTTTTCTTTCTATGATATTCGTGCGCATCAGGGCTGGTTGAGAACCCTCATTATCCGCACCTCTTCATTGGGAGAAACAATGGTGAATCTTACTTTTGGCCATGACAATGAAACGCACCGTAGGCTTTTGTTTGACGCTTTGCTAAAGGCTTTTCCTCAAATCACAACTCTTCTTTACACCATTAATCCAAAATGGAATGATAGCATACACGATCTTGACCCGGTTGTTTATTACGGAGAAGGATATCTGAAGGAACAACTTGGAGCATTCGTTTATAAAATCGGACCGAAGTCGTTTTTTCAGACCAATACGGCACAGGCGAAAAAGTTGTATGAAGTGACGCGCAGTTTTGCGGGGCTTACCGGCAATGAAGTATTGTATGATTTGTATTGTGGGACGGGTAGCATTGGGATCTTTTGCAGTCGCGAGGCTAAAAAAGTAATTGGCGTGGAAGTGGTTGCGGAGGCCATCGAAGACGCTTATCAGAATGCAAGGCTGAACGATTTAAACAATGTTTCTTTTTTTGCGGGAGATGTAATCGATGTTTGTACAGACTCTTTTTTTGAAGAACATGGGCGGCCCGATGTGGTTATCACAGACCCGCCACGTGCGGGCATGCATGAGAAACTGGTGCGCAAATTACTGGAGATGGAAGCGCCAAGAATTGTTTATGTGAGTTGCAACCCTGCCACCCAGGCGAGAGATTTGCAGTTATTAGATCAGAAATACAAGATTGAAAAATTACAACCGGTCGATCTTTTTCCGCATACGCACCATATAGAGAATGTAGCTTTGTTACAGTTTCGCATTTAAAAAGCGATTATTATAGGTTAAATCCTCTCGGATTCCGAAATTCGCATTTATACTGAAATAATTTCAACGTGACCTACCAGCAATTACGCCCGCAGCGATTTGATGTTTTACCGCCCGTCATCAAAAACCTGATTATTATTAACGGACTTGTGCTCTTGGCACAGAAAACCGGAGAAATGTGGGGGTATGATGATTGGATTACCCGCTATTTCGCTTTGCACAATGTGCAGTCAGAGTTTTTTATGCCCCATCAGCTGATTACCCATCTATTCATGCATGGCGATTTCACCCATTTTTTCTTCAACATGTTCGCGCTTTGGATGTTTGCCAATATGCTTGAAAACATCTGGGGATCAAAACGCTTTTTAATTTTTTATTTTTTGTGCGGATTGGGTGCGGCTACTCTACATCTTGCAACTTTCTCCATAGAATATCATTTGCTCTTAAATGAAGCAAGCGCCTTTTTACAACATAGCACACCCACGCAGTTTGAACGCTTCTTGGATGATCAGCCCGGAGTATATCGTTTTTTCAACAACCTCGAAGTAAAAACGCTGCTCAATGAATGGAAAAAGAATCCTTATGAGCTCAATTTTATCGATCAGGCAAAGCAATGTGTGATTGATTACAGAGATCTCAGCCTGAACATTCCAACAGTAGGAGCTTCCGGAGCGGTGTTTGGTGCACTTGCTGCCTTTGGTTATTTATTCCCCAACACACTCATTTACATTTATTTCTTTTTCCCGATTAAAGCCAAGTGGTTTGTGATTCTCTATGCAGGAGCCGAATTATGGATGGGCGTTCGAAACAGTGGAGGAAATGTGGCTCATTTCGCACACTTAGGCGGAGCACTGATCGGATTTTTACTTGTGTATTACTGGAACAAAAAGAACAGACAGACGTTTTATTAGAGAAATGATTTATGCAATTTATGGCTGAAAAAAAATATACCCGTTTTTTATCTGAAGACAATCCGCTGTTGCAACTCTTGTTTGCTAACATGATGTTCTTTGGACTGCTTCATTTTATACAGATCGCATATGTACTGGGAAACGAGCCTGTAGAATCTTTCATTAATGGCTTCTACAACTACTTCATTCTTCCTGCTGATTTTGAAATCATGTTACACCGACCCTGGACGATTATAACTCACATGTTTGTGCAATTAAGCATATGGGATCTTATTGGGAACATGTTGTTTTTGTGGTCGTTTGGGTATCTGCTGCAGGATCTTACCGGAAGCAAACATCTTTATCCCCTTTATCTCTACGGCGGCATTGCAGGCGTTCTCTTTTTTCTTTCGGCCGTTCATTTTATACCGGTTTTTTCAGCACTTTCATCTTCCTTCTATACAGGGCCGCGTGCTGCTGTGATTGCAATAGCCGTTGGCGTAACAACGCTTTCGCCCCAGTACCGTGTTTTTCCGATGATTAACGGAGGAATTCCGCTTTGGGTAGTCACCCTGGTATTTTTGTTGATTCATTTCGCGGGATTATCGGGGAGCGCGTTTCCTTTTCATTTTGCTGCTATAGGAGGTGCTTTTGCCGGATTTATTTATGTCAAAGCTGTTCAAAAAGGAAAAGACCCGGGCGAGTGGATGCACAGTTTTTATCAGTTTTTAAAAAGAACATTTACTTTCAGAAAACAATCCGCCAATCTGAATCCTGTTCGCGGCCGTTTATTTTATCAGTCGGGCGATACGTTGCCATATAAAAAGATCACCGAACGTACGGAAAAGAAGATTGATGCGTTATTAGATAAGATTAATAAATCAGGCTATGATTCACTAACAAATGAAGAAAAGGAATTTCTAAACAGGGCTTCCGATTCCGGCAATATAATGTGATGGCAGGCTTCTTAAAGAATATAACAAAAGGAACATTTATCATCGCAAATCTGGCGATAAGTATTCCAATGTTGACGATTTACTTTCTGCCTTCTTTATCTCCTTCTTCGCTGGCTATTTTTAATTTGCTTCCGCTTGCGTTTCCCTACTTGCTCTTGCTTCAGTTTTTGTTTGTTTTATTGTGGATTTTTGTTAACAGATATCTTGTGCTTATTCCGCTGATCACGATGGTTCTTTGCGGAAAATTGATTTTATCCTTAATAGGCATTCGGTTTTCTGATGACAGTAAAAAAAACACCGATCAAAACTTTCGTCTGGCTAGCTGGAATGTGCAGCTTTTTGATTTCTTCAACAATAACGCAAGTCCCGATCCAAAAATGTTGTCATATGCCAAGATGCTCAATGCAGATGTTTTCTGCACGCAGGAACTCGTTTTCTCATTGGATACAACCTCTTCGTTTACATTGGAGAAATTGAAACAGAAACTAGGGTACAAATATGTTTTTGCTGGCAATAGCCGATCGTTTGGGGCTCATGCGAACAATCCGGAGACCTCAAAAAAACAGTATTATCCTTTTTGTCTTGCTATTTTTTCTAATTATCCCATCATCAATAAAAAGAAGATACAGCCAATACCCGAATACAATCATACGTTCATTTATGCAGATGTTCTTGCAGGTGTTGATACCGTCCGCATTTTTAATATTCACTTGCAGAGCATGCATTTTGTAAAGAAGGACTATGATTTTATTGAAAAAATTGATCAGCAAACTGCCGATGAAATATCCACCAACGGTCAAAGTTTGCTGAGAAAATTAAAAGAGGCGAATTTACAGCGTGCAGTACAGGTATTGGCCGTAAGGGATGAAATAAGAAAAAGCCCATATCCTGTTATTCTTTGCGGAGACATGAATGATGTTCCCAATTCTTATGCTTATCAGATACTGCGAGCAGATCTTAGAGACGGTTTTGCCGACAAAGGCTTCGGCATTGGACGTACATTTCAGTTTATTGCACCAACCTTGCGTGTTGATTATATATTATACAGCGAATCTTTACCAATAAAAACCTTCCAGGTAGATAAAGGTTTTGTAAGTGATCACAAGCCATTAATTGCAAGCTTTGATCTTCCTTCAGCAAAGGATTGATTATCTTTGTTTTCTAAATATTTAATTTAGTTACGAGTTATGGGTTATGAGTTACGGGTGACCGATAATCGCCAACTAACAACTTCCAACCATGCATTCTTCTTTAAAACTATATAACTCTCTTACACGAAAGAAAGAAACCTTTGAATCCATCACACCCGGGCATGTCGGCTTATATGTATGCGGGCCAACTGTAAGTGGTGAAAGTCATTTAGGGCACGCGCGTCCTTATATCACTTTCGATGTATTGTATCGTTATTTGATGCAACAGGGTTATAAGGTGCGTTATGTTCGTAACATTACTGATGCCGGACATTTTGAAGAAGAAGGAAGAGAGGCCGAAGATAAAATTGCAACAAAAGCTGTACTCGAACAGCTTGAGCCGATGGAGCTGGTACAGAAATATACCAACCTGTTTCACTGGGCAATGGAGCAGTTTAATACATTGCCTCCGTCTATTGAACCTACGGCTACCGGGCATATCGTTGAACAAATTGATATGATCAATAAAATCATCGATGCCGGTTATGCTTATGTGGCAAACGGCTCTGTTTATTTTGATGTGAAGAAATATGCAGCTTCTTATGATTACGGAAAATTAAGTGGAAGGGTGATTGATGAACTCCTTGAAACAACACGCGAACTAGAAGGCCAGAATGAGAAAAGAGACAAAGCAGATTTTGCATTGTGGAAGCAGGCGGCCCCCGAACATATCATGCGATGGAACAGCCCTTGGGGGGTAGGTTATCCCGGCTGGCACATTGAATGCTCTGCCATGGCAACTAAATATCTTGGCGCGCAGTTTGACATTCACGGAGGTGGAATGGATTTACAGTTCCCGCATCATGAAAGTGAAATTGCGCAGAGCACAATCTGCAATCACAAAGCACCGGTGCGTTATTGGGTGCATAATAACATGATTACCATCAATGGTCGTAAGATGGGAAAGAGCTACAACAACGTTATCAAACTAACGGAGTTGTTCAGTGGCAGTCATCCTTTGCTTGAGAAAGCATATTCTCCGATGACGGTTCGTTTTTTTATTTTGCAGACGCAATACAGGAGTACGCTTGATTTCAGCAATGAAGCATTGCAGGCGGCGGAAAAAGGTTTGAAGCGCCTTTGGGAAGCACATGCATGGTTTCAGCAGCAGGATTTGATAAAAGGAGGCGAAACAGCGGAGGATGTTCCGCTGGATGAGCAGGTTAGAAAACAGCTGGATGAAATGCAGGAAAATATGGACGATGATCTCAACACAGCCAAAGTGCTTGCGAATGTATTTGAACTGGTTCCTGTTATTAACGGAATGAAAGATCTTCATATTGCAGCAACCGCTTTGTCTGCTTCAACAGTTTTGCTGATGAAGAAAAAGCTTAAGCTCTATCTGGAAACTATTTTTGGATTGAAGCAGGAAACCGACGCCGGCAATGAGAAGTTGAAAGGTGTAATGGAATTATTAATTGATATCCGTAAATCTGCTAAAGAGAAAAAAGATTTTGTCACCAGCGACGAAATCAGGAAAAGACTCGCATCACTTGGTATTCAGCTGAAAGATGAAAAAGGCGGAGGAATGAGTTATTCGATTGAATAAACAGGTTCATATTGAACATCAGCAGATACTTTTGCTTCTTCATCTGTAATGCCTATACCTATTGTATGATTTATGGCTGTAGTTATTATTTCTTCCAAACGATTTGTCCATAACCTGAAAGCTTCCACATCTTGATTCTCTGTTTTGGATATCTCCATCACTTTTGTAAGTTCAAATATTTCTGATGCGATACCTACGCCCGCTCTCTCTCCATCAAGGGCATTGCAAAGTTGCTCGGCATGTCCCTCTACCGGCACCATCATCACCGGTTTTCCTAAATAAAAAGCTTCGCATACACTTTCGAAGCCGGCGGTAGTTACCACCGCGGCTGCATTGATCATATATCTCAAAAATTGCTGATCATTCAGGCTGTGAAAGGTAAGGGCTTCATTGTACTCCCATTTGTCTTTTACTTTTTTACTGTCAGTAAAACAGTGAATTTCAACACCCGGATTCTTCTCATTCCACTGTATAATGTTTTCCATATACCCTGCATTAACGATATAAACAAGCAAGTGCTTTCCGTGAAAAGGTTCGGCATTTTTTATTTCATTTCTTAAAAGAGGAGGACAAGGGATGAGATTTCCATGTTTTTGTAAATCTTTCTTGTTGAAAGAAAGTGTGAGCAGTGAATTACTTCCATATGCTGTGAGATGTGTGTATTTCTTCAGCATCCATTTGTCTGCAATGGAAAGCGTTTCGGGAAATTTAAACGATGGATGTAAAAAAAGATACTGGTGTGCAACAGAAATGGTTCTTGTACGAATACTGCCTGTTAAATGCGCAGCACCGATGAGCGGCTCATAAAAATTGATAATTAAATCGGGGTTTTGTCTTTTAACCACCTCACGTATTACATGAATACTTTTCCAGAAGGCTCTTATTTTGATTATTGTCTTAAGAATAGTAGGTGCCAGTCGGACTGCTTTGTTTTCTTTATCTCTTACAAAACCCGGGCTCTCGATTCGGTATACGGGGGCTTGAATACGTTTACGGAAATAAGCGGGTAGGTGGTTTGTTTTGTTTCCGCCAACGATAACACCGGTTATATTGTAACCTTCCTTCTTTAATAATTCAAATGCAACAATTGCCTGGCTTAAGTGTCCGCGACCCTCTCCCTGTACTGCGAAAAGGATATTTGCTTTGGTTACCGAGGTTCTTGTATTTATACTTGTCATCTTTTAAATCCGTTTTTTTAAGACAACTTTCAATTTACCATTGCAAGCAATGGCAGTTCTTCAGCTGAATAGTAACTGTGTTCAGAATCAGTATCAGCAATCGTAGTTAGTTGGGATTTTATCCATTCAGAATAATAAACAATTTTCCACTCGCCATTTTCTGATTCTGTAAGAGCACTCATGGTCTCGACCCAATCGCCGCTGTTTAAATAATGGATACCGTTAATTTCTTTATTTGCCGCCTGGTGAATATGTCCGCAAATGATTCCGTCGCATCCGTTTGCTCTTGCTACTTCACTTAACTGTTCTTCGAAATCGGAGATAAAAGACACAGCCGATTTTACTTTCGCTTTCACAACCTGCGATAATGAATAATATGGCAATCCTTTTTTTGCTCTGTAATGGTTGTAATGTCTATTGAGCCAGAGAAGAAAAGTATATCCGGTGTCACCAAGTTTGGAAAGCCATTTCAGTTTTGTAGTAACCGTATCAAAGATATCTCCGTGAATAACATAATATTTTTTATCGCCGCTCTGTAGAATATGCGTTCTTTTGATAACGAAAGGACCAAATGAAAAAGGTAGAATCTCATCTAAGAAATCATCATGGTTGCCTCGTAGATAAATAATTTTAGTATTGTACTTATACAGGTACTTCATCAGAATGCGAAAAAAACGGGTATGTCTTTTCTTCCATTCTCCCGACTTTCTCAACTGCCACCCGTCAATAATATCTCCATTGAGAATAAGCGTATCGCAAGTGTGTTTCTGCAAAAACTCAACAACTTCTTTCACTCTTGAATTGCTTATTCCGAGGTGCAGATCTGATAAGATGATGGTTTTGTAATGCGTTTTCATGCCAACATGTTTACGAAAATTAAGAGCCTTGTATAAACGAATGATTAACAGGTGATTAATTTTTCATGAACAGGGTTGGGTGAGACGGTTGTCGGTTCTGCCTAACACGGGGTCTCGAATTGTTTACCCCGGGAATTGACGATAGCTCACAGTATATACGAGGGAATTCACCCATTAACATATTATGCTAAAACAAAAAAGCCCTTCTTTTCAGAAGAGCTTTTTATAACACACATAAAAATTTATTTCACCAGTTGGAGTTCTTTAATCAGGTGTTCAGCGCCGCCAAGTTTATCAATACACCACAATACATAGCGAATATCAACACAGATGGTTCTGTTTAAATCTTTATCGAAAGCAAGCTTATGGCTTAACGCTTCGTAGTTGCCATCGAAAGCAAGCCCGATTAAATGACCATCTCCGTTAATCACAGGCGATCCGCTGTTTCCTCCTGTAATATCATTGGTAGTAATGAAACCGATCACAAGATCTTTTCTTGTGGCATCTGCGTAAGCGCCAAAATCTTTTTTCTTCAATAATTCAATTTGTTTTGCAGGCAGATCGAACTCATAGTCTCCCGGTTTGAATTTTTCGAGCAGTCCTTTTGAGGTAGTGATGAAGTCATAACTTACTGCATCTTTCGGGCTGTAGTTTTTCACCGATCCGTATGAAACCCTCATTGTAAAAGTAGCATCGGGATACATTTTTTTAGCTGCTGCCGGATTCATTTGCATAATGCCTTTCAGATAGAGACGTCCAAGATCATTATTGCGTATTGCAAACTCCTGATATTTACTCAGATAGTTTTCTTTCCAGTTTTTATCAAAAGCCGAAGCAAGTTTGTATGCCGGATCATTTTGTAAAATCGAAACATCCGGATTTTGTACAAAAGCATTCCATTTTTCTTCGTTCAGCAATATTGTATTTTCAAAAATGTCTGCAGACAATTTTTTGTAGGTAGCTTCATCTTGTAATGTACCATATCCATATTGATCGCTTATACTTTTGAAAAGTCCTGAAGGATGCTGCTCAGCAGGAATATCCTTGTAATACATCAATAATACAGCAGCAAGAATCTGACGATCGCTAACTGCATCATGCCCTTCGAGGAAAGACTTTCTTGCATCGGAAGCTATTTGTGCAGCTTTTTTTCTGTCTTCAGTTGATGCGCCTGCTTTGTTAAGCGCGGCTTCAAGCACTGCAAGAGAAGCAGCATAACCAATTAACGGAGAACCAAAAATACCTTCTCCCATATAAACACGATGTTGACTATAGGGTCTCCAGGCATCATATATTTTTTGCCAGTCAGAAAAAATATTTTTAAACTCATCCTTATCAGCTGCCCATTCAATAAATGTTTTTTCCGCTTTTTGTTTTTGACCATATACATCATATTTCAACAATTGCTTCGTTTCTCCATCGTAAAACTTCCAGTAATTCGCAATGGAAGCATAACTGCTTGCAAGTTTTAATTTGATAGCAGGATCTTTTTGCATTTCTGTGAGCATATACTTTAATCGCACATCACGAAGTCTTACAAGTGCCGGATTGTTTATATCTGATGCCAGTTTAACACCAAGCGATGTTTCATAGCGATTGGTACTTCCGGGATATCCCCATGTCATTGCAAAATCGCCGTTTTTAATTCCTTTCAGAGAAACAGGCAAAAACCATTTTGGTTTATAGGGAATGTTTTTCTCATTGTATTCTGCTGGCTTTCCGCTTGCGGAAGCATAAACCCTGAAAACAGAAAAGTCGCCGGTATGACGAGGCCATTCCCAGTTGTCGGTATCTCCGCCGAATTTACCAACACTCTCGGGCGGTGTGCCTACCAGCCTCACATCTTTATAACGCTGGTAAACGAAAACCAGATATTGATTTCCTTTAAAGAGGGGACTCACACGTGCTTCAATAAACTCGCTTTCTGTTGAATAACGTTTATTGATTGCAGATAGTATTGCAGTTTGCTTCTGCGATCTTGCGGAGCCTTCGAGGCTTCCCAGAGAATCCAGGACCTCCTTGGTAACATCTTCAATTTTTAATAAAAACTGAACAGAGAGGTTGGTTCTGATTTCTTCAGAAAAATTCTTTGCATAAAAACCATAACGCAGGTAGTTATTGGTTACACTGGATGCTGAAGCAATGGCTCCGTATCCGCAATGGTGATTGGTAAAGATCAATCCTTTGTCGCTCACGATCTCACCGGTACACCCACCCCCAAAAATGATAATGGCATCTTTTAAAGAAGCTTTGTTGATATTGTAAAGCTGCTCCTTTGTGAGCTTCAGGCCTTTTTTCTGCATATCTGCATAAACCTGTTCGCCTAACAAAAGCGGCAACCACATGCCTTCGTCGGCATAACTACGAAAAAGACAAATAACAAACAGAAACGTAACAAGCAATTTTCTCATACATTAAATTTTAAAGAACAAACGTACGGTAAAAAAAGAAAGAGAGAAACAGCTTTTTAAACTGATTATTGATTTTCTTGATTTTTGTCGAAACGAGTCGCCTCCGGTGTTGTTTTATTAGTCTTCTCCTGATTTTGAAAAAAATAATTTGTATCACAATTATCACCATCGCAACAGGGCAAGGCGTTTGTATTGCAGACGGGACACTGGTAATGCCCGTGAACATGAATCATTTTCACTGTATGGCCACAAAAAAGACATTGATTCATAACCGGGTTAAAAATAATTTTTCAAAATGGTTAACGATATCCGATCCACGACCTGGCAGCTGCATCATAAAGCCAGTAGACTCCATTGCAAAAAGCAAAGTTTAATTTTTCCCGTACCACCGCTTCCGGAGGCAGCTGCAAACGTGATGACATTAGTCCGGTATTTGCACTGTATAACTCTATCTCTCTGGTTTCAACATTCAATATCCCTAATTCATTATTCGATAATCCGGTATAAATCAAAGAAGTATTATTGTAGCCGGGTAAATTAGATATCGTATCTGCAACAAAATTAGCAGGAGGTGGTTTTTTTAATGTATAACCCACCTTTATCAGTTTTCTTTTTTCCGGCAATTCTTTTCCTGTCTCACCGTCATATGCAACTGCTGATGATCCTTTCAGGAAATAAACAACGTTTTCTTTTTGATTGTAAGCACCTGAAGATTGCGGAAATGGTTGCTGCTGTCCTTCAAATAACGGAGCTACATCATACGGTATTCCTTCTTCATCCATCACATATTTACACCAGCCATTTTTTCCGAAGCCGTTTGCATAAAATGTTTTTGCTTTCTGGTTATACCAAAGCCCTCTTACATCATATAAAACCGCAAGATCTGCAGGAGAGCTTCTTTCCCCAAGCGCGTTGAAAATAGCAAGAGAAAATGTTTTATTGCCTGCAATGGTAGCGTAATAGTTGCGTGTTCTTCCGTGCACAGCAACCGTTCCTCCGTTTTCACCGGCTCTTCCCGGCATTTGTAAAGTTGTTACTTTGTTGAGCTTGCGAATTACCTGACCATCAACGAGCAATTGAATCATCAGAAAAGAAAACACCAAAAAGACAGACTTCATTTTTTAATATTTAATGAGTCAGAGAAAAGAAAAAGTTTGTTTAGTTTTCAGGGGAACGGTTCAGTTCGTTCCACAAGAGGTCTTTCAACTCAGTTAACCCTGTACCCGTTACAGCGGAGATAAACACATGCGGAATGTTTTTAGGAAGCTCACTTTCAATGGCGACTTTTAATTCATCATCCAGTAAATCGCTTTTGCTGATGCACAATACAAATTGTTTTTGCAGCATCTCCGGGTTGTATGCCTCAAGTTCTTTTAATAAAATCTGAAATTCTTCCGCATGGTTGTTGCTGTCGGCCGGAATCACAAACAACAATACGCTGTTTCTTTCTATATGTCTGAGAAAACGATGTCCGAGCCCTTTCCCTTCTGCTGCTCCTTCAATGATGCCGGGTAGGTCGGCAATACAGAAGCTTCTGTCGTTTCGATATGCTACCATGCCAAGCTGCGGGGTGAGGGTTGTAAATGCGTAGTTGGCAATTTTTGGTTTTGCTGCTGTGATGCTGCTGAGCAATGTCGATTTGCCTGCATTGGGAAAGCCTACTAGTCCAACATCTGCAAGTACTTTTAATTCGAGAATTTTCCATCCTTCCTGTCCTTCTTCTCCGGGTTGTGCGTATTCGGGTGCCTGGTTGGTTGGGGTTGCGAAATGTGCATTTCCCAATCCGCCTCTTCCTCCTTTCATCAAAATAACTTCCTGCCCGTCTGTAAGAATTTCAGCTTCGAGTATTCCGCTTTCTTCGTCACGCGCAATGGTGCCAAGTGGTACTTCAATGATAATATCTTTACCATCTTTACCTGTCATGTTATTCTTATTGCCGGATGTTCCGTTTTCAGCTAATACATTTTTATAATAGCGAAGATGAAGCAGGGTCCAGAGCTGGCTGTTACCTTTTAGGATGATATGGCCGCCTCTTCCACCATCGCCACCGTCGGGACCGGCTTTGGGGTTGAATTTCGTACGTGCAAAATGTTTGCTACCTGCGCCACCGTGACCGCTTCGGCAAAAAACACGGATATAATCAATGAAGTTTTTTTCCATTTGTTATTGCAAAAGTAACCGGAAGCAACTGGTATAAGAAATTGAATTTGTCTGTTAGCAGTTATCTGTTATCAGTTAGCTGTTATCCGTTGTTGGTTTGTTGTTACCGCTAACAGCCAACGGATAACAGCTAACCGGTATATTATCTCGTACCTACGGCACTTTTTGTTCACTTAAAAAACTATTCTACCAATATTTCACCCCTACGGAGTGTAAATATTGATTGATAATTTACTAGTTTCATGATTGAATAAAAAGGTCAAGGTTATTTATGCATTAACTCAACAACTATAACCGAAAACCGCTAACGGCCAACCGATAACTGAAAACCTCACCCCTCCTCATCAGCAAAAGGATCGGGCTCTTCTGTTAATGGTTTTTTTCTTTTATATCCCAGTATTCGCCTAATAAGAAGATAGGCTCCGCCTAAAATTGCAATTAATCCTAAAACCAGCACAACAATAGCAAACCCTTCGGCTCCGCTACAGGCTATACTGCACGATAGGTACGCTAATAGATAAAGGGAAAAAATAGTTGCTGCTACAACTAGTATAATCAGTAACACTTTCGCCCACGTTGCAATTTTAAGATTGTGTTTTTTTATTTTTTCTTTCACTTGTTTACGCAATTCTTTTTTACTCAACGGCTTGTCTTCAGAGGTTATTTTGTTGCTTATATTTAAGTTATTGCCCGGCTTAACTGTAATCCCGGTAGCCGTTTTAGCGGAAAGAGGCAGATAAAAGTTACGATCGTTTAAATGATTCCCCCAGAACGCAATCATCATAAAAGTGCAGGAAGCCAACACAAAATCTAAAGTTTTTCGGTAGTAAAAGTTTGCCTTTTTTTTATATATGATCGTTGCGATCAAAAACAAAATAAAAGAAATATTCAGGAGTGATTTTGTAAAAGTTATGCCTGACTCATAAAAAAGTATACCTCCACAGATTGCGAGCAGGTTTAATAAAAGATAGAGCAATACGATGCTGATTTGTGCTTTTCGCGGATTTTTCCTTGCCCAGAAAGAAATTGATTTCATCATCGGTAGGTTTAGTCGATTATTTATATAAATGATCGAGGAAAAATAATTATAGAAAACCCTACTAAAGATGATATTCGTTACTTCACAGGATGATCTGTGCGAAAACAAAGTCCTTTGAATAGGGCAATCTGCTCTTTTTTCTGATTAAATACTGAAATCTGATAAAGCCCCGTCGATTTTCCATTATGTACTTCCTTTGCTTCTGCAATTAATTCGTCGCCTTTGTATGCCGGCTTGATGAAATTGATGGAGGTGTCGAGCGCTACCGACCTACGATTGTAGCTGTTACAGGCAAAGGCAAAAGCGCTGTCGGCCAAAGCGAACGTAACGCCTCCGTGTACAATGCCAAGGCCGTTTACCATTTCTTCGCGGATGAGCATACTTATTTTACTGTACCCGTTTTCACACTGAATAATTTTAACGTCGAGCCATTGGCTGAAGCGATCATTGTTCAGAATATGCTCAGCAATGGAAGCAGGAGTATGATGTTCACTCATTTCTTATTCGATTAAGTTTGTTTTTTTCTGAATGTCCCTGATTGCATCAAATAGTGCAAGCAGGTCTTTCTCAGAGTTGAATGCCTGTATTGAATACCGAATGTAACATTTGTTATCATGGCGCATCACCGGAATTTCAATTTGATAGTTGTTGTAGAGTACCGACTGTAATTTTTCAGGTTCTTTTGTTTTTATCGGTGCGCTGCAGAGTTGTAAAATAAAAGCATCGTTAACCGGAGCGAGTGGCTGTTCGCCAAACAACGCACAAAAACTTACGGCATATTCCTGCGTTAGCTTTCTGCACGACTGAGAAACAGTTTCCCAGTTGTGTTCTTGCATAAAGGTCAATGCTGCCGGAATGGTGAGAAAAGCAGAAAAATCACGTGTACCCTGCATCTGGTGATAATCGTGAAATATTGAATCGGAAGGGAACAGTGCTTTGTATCCCCAGCTGATGACTAGCGGGTCGAAGAGATGCTGAAATTCTTTTTTTACATAGAGAAATGAAGAACCTTTTGGCGTCATCATCCATTTGTGACAGGTGCCGGTATAAATATCTGCTTGCAAGGTTGAAAGATCAACATGCGTTTGTGCCGGAGCATGCGCACCGTCAACGAATGTCATCAATCCTCTTCGCTTTGCTTCTGCACAGATTTCTTCAACGGGAAGACGCAATCCGGTAGAGCTGGTAATATGACTGATGAAAACAAGTTTTGTTTTTTCGGTAGCGCCTTTGAAAAACTGTTCAATAAAATCCTCCTTACTTTCTAAGGGAAGGCGGATGGGTTGTCTTTTGTAAACAGCGCCGGCTTTTTCGCAATAATAATTCCAGGTTCTGTCGCACGCACCATATTCAAGATCTGTAGTTAGAATTTCATCACCTTTCTGCAACGGAAAACTTTTGGTGATGATGTTTACTGCATAGGATGGGTTGGTGACGAATACCAGATCTTTTGCATTACAATTTAAAAATGAAGCTAGTGCTTGTTTTGATTGCTCAATATAACGCGGACCGGTTACGGTGATAAACTGCACCGGCTCTTGTTCAAGTTCAACCTGAAACTCTTGGTATTTTTCAAAGACCGGTTTCACGCATGCACCGAAAGATCCGAAGTTTAGGTAAGTAATGTCTTTTCGGAGGAGGAAAAAGGAAGAGAGATCTTGAGACATGTAGGTTTCAAATTTATTATGCGATAAAATTAAGATATCTGCTTAGCAAATATCATGTCGTTGACCCCGGTGGTGCTTTTGCCATACCCTGCGGTGACAAGGGTTCATATGTTTTGCCGGGATATCTTTATTTTAGTTCGCGTGAACCAACGATGAGCATCTTTTTTTGAATGGTCTGAGAGGATAAAAAGTTTAATAGATGAGGATGATATATAAAGGAGCGGATTAATAACGAAAGCTAAGACAGAGGTATACTAAAATGATAAAAAATACAACATGAATAAAGTAATAATTTATGCAGCCGTTTCATTATGCTTATTGGTTTTAACCGGTTGCGGGAAGAGATATACAACATGTGACTGAGCAGATTTAACATACGAGTTATATAAGAAATATGATGCTATAATATTTAGTGATCTGGGGGTAATAAAGAAAGCTTTGGCAATGAGAAGGGCCAAAATGGAGTTAAAAAAAGATGAACGATATAAATTTTGTCGAGAACAAGGCGTAAGGCCTCTTTCAATAGTTCATTATCCAATGAATAAAAAAATATTCGCCAACTGTGACTCTTGGATAAAAATGGAACAAAAGATAGATGAGTTATGGGAGAAAATAAAAGACACGTTGGGTATAAATAATAAAGAAATCGAAGAGGGGGAGTTGTAATAAATTAAAACGTCTTTAATAAGTAAATCATATAAATACGTTTTTATTAGATGCTGATGGAGGCGGTTTTTAGTCATTTGTGTTTCATATTAAAAACTTGATTATCATAATATTATAGCG
>Ga0315906_10003825_pt1 | contig 19705 bp, 38 predicted proteins | sample LakEriMetagenome_4_FD_203526 | JGI IMG/M metagenome (GOLD analysis project Ga0315906, IMG submission 203526) | Freshwater fungal communities from buoy surface, Lake Erie, Ohio, United States - Buoy 2 MA122 | ecosystem: Environmental > Aquatic > Freshwater > Lake > Lake biofilm | place: USA... | reverse complement strand
GGTCGATCAACCCCCGGTTTTTTACGGGTTGGTTTGGTTGACTAGTCGAAAACGGGGGGAATTTGGCTATAAAGACATGACCGAATGCATGGGGCCGTATCGTTGGGATATGCCAAAACGGTTGCTGGATCAATTGGATCAATTGGCCCCCAATGCCCCCCAATCGGCATTGGATTGGCGCGCCAAATGCCGGGAAAAGTTGGCCGCAAAACGCAAACCAAAACCCAAATTGTCCCCCGGTCAAATTGTGACATTCCCAAATGTAACGGGTCAATTTGAATTGATCATGCCGATTGGCCCCCGCCGGGGTTGGTCGGTGCGTTACGTTGGCGGGTCAATGTCATATACCGCAAGTGCCCGTCAAATTTCCCAATGCACTGTTATTTAATCGAAAAGGATCAACAAATGAAACACTCAAATGATCACATTGTGCCAATCCCCGGGCCAAATTGCCCCCGCAAATTGTCGGTAATAGCCCGTGACATTGGGCGCGATTGGGGGCCGAAAATGAATTATGCGGCCCGCCCGTATTGGGCCGCATTGTGCGTTTTGGAAACAATCAACGACAAATATTATTTGGACCCGGCCCGGGAAATTGTCGCCCGGTTTTTGTGCAATTCGGGCCAATGGCGGGGGCCAGTCGCCCGGGCTATAAAGTTGGAATTAAAACAAATTGCCGGGATCAAATGATCCAATCAACAAAACAGGACAAAACAGCATGAAATACCAATTTATTAAAAAGTCGGCCAACGTAAAAACGGGGCCAATTCCGGTCACCTATTCCCAACGCGAAACGTGCCCCCCGTCATGCGCTCATTACCGGGCCGACTGTTATGCCGAAGACTATTACACCCGCATGAATTGGGATAAAGTCGGAAATCGCGGGGTTGACCTTGATCAATTTTGCGCGTCAATCGCCAGTTTGCCCCCGGGCCAATTATGGCGTCACAATGTAGCGGGTGACTTACCCGGGGCGGGTGAAACAATCGATCCGGCCCAATTGGGTGCGATTGTCGCGGCCAACATTGGAAAACGGGGGTTTACATACACCCACAAAACCAACGACCCCGCCAACTTGTCATGGATCAAAACGGCCAACGAATGGGGGTTTACAGTCAACTTGTCGGGCGATGATGTAGGTCACGCCGACCAACTGGCCGATATGGGCGCTGGCCCGGTTGTTTGCATTGTGCCAACGGATACGCCAGAAAAAACCCAAACCCCGGCGGGTCGGTCGGTTGTTGTTTGCCCCGCTCAAACCCGCGATGATGTAACTTGCGAAACGTGCCAATTGTGCCAACGACAAAACCGGGCCGTTATCGTTGGGTTTCGCGCACATGGCACTAGGGCCAAAATTGCCGACCAAAAAGCCCGGCGGGTAATTCCAATCCAATCAATCGGGGCGTGACATGACAACAATTTCAAAATTCCAAACGGGTTTCATTAATGCAATGGTGCAAAGTGCCTACAAATTTGACGCGCAAACAACCAAAACGATCAACGATCCCCTAATGACCGATTGTGAATTAAGGGACTTTTATTGTGCGTTTTGCGGTTGCAGTGAACAACCAATCAATGAACAATTTTGCTATCCAATTTGCCCAAATTGCGGGGGTATGTGACATGACAAACCAACAAATTTGCGATTTTTATGACAATAACCCAAACCTTACATTGGCCCAATTGGCCCAACTGACCCGGTTGTCGGTTGACCAATTGAAAACAATCTTACAAACCCCGCCCCCCGTGCCAATGTACGGGCGAAACCGGGGCCGATCCAACAACTATAGGGGATAAAAATGGGCAAATTTTCAGATATCGATATCGAATTGACATACGGGGAAAAACCAACAACCCCGCCCCGGGTTGGATCGTTTGGGGTTTGTTTGAACGATCCCAAAAACCCGCCCCGGTTTTTTACGTTGTTGCAGTTGATTGGAAACATGGGGTTGTTTGCCCCGGTTGACGATCCCGGCACGATCCTACAATTTGACGTGAACGATTATTGGGAATTGACGTAAAACCAAAACGACCCCGGGTCAAACCGGGGTTTTTTTGGCTTTGCTAAGTTAGTAAGTAATCACTTCACAATCCGGGCCGTTTGCGGGGTTGTTTGGGTTTTGCGGGGATTGGCCCCGGGCCGATTGTCTGGTTTGTTTGCGGGGCGATTGGGCGATTGTTTGGGGGGTTTGGCCCCGATTGATTGGCCCGGGTTTGTCGGTTGTTTCGGTTGTTTCGGTTTGCCCCCGGCCCGGGAAATATGGGGCGCGTTTGCCCCGGTTGTTGGGGGCGATTGGCGGGGGTTTGCAGCGATTGGGGCGGGTTGGTTGGCCCCCGGTTGATTGGGGCGGGGTTGGCCCCGGGGCGATTGGGCGGGGCGGGTCAATCCGGCGGGGGGCTAATGCAAAACCTGAGAAAACCGCGCTAAGTGGTTGATTCTATGGGTGTATGCGTCAATGCTTATGTGCTTATATACGTCAACGTTTATATATGCCACCGATTATATATAAAACGACTTATATTGAGGTATTTTAGAGGGCCACTACGCATTTCGGAAAAAAAATTTTGAAGAAAAAAAATGCCTAGTCGAGCTAGGCAAAGTTTCCCTTTCCGGAGAATTTGTAAAAAAATATGGAAAAATTTTTGGTCAGGCTTGCTCAAATTTTCTGAGCAATCTTGATGGCGGTTTCCACGAACCCTCATCAACCCTGTAGGACAGCACATCTTTGCTCTGTGCTTTGTAGCCAGAGGCGTAAGCAGCGCGAGAAACTGCCAACGCTTTGGCTTTGGTATCGAATGGTCCTTGCGAACCCCAATACCAGCCGGATTGTTTCTTGACGAGTGGCATTATTTCAGTCGCTTGAGCTTAAAAATGGTGTGGCGGCACAACTCTCCGATACCGTCCACAAGGTTTTGGACTTCGCTGTCCTGTGGAAATCCGGGCTTTTGTCTCATTTCTTTGACACGCGCCTGAATGTACTCAACAAGCGCCAGAGGAGTTTCCCCCACAAAAAGTGCCTGTTTTTCCAGAAATATTTTGGACTCGTCTTGGAGGCAAGCCTCAATCACGCTGTCTGCAAGGTCGGGCAGCTTGTCATAGAACTCTCCCATTGCCTCATGTGCTGCAAACGATCCGGGGCCAATAGTGTTCCAGTGGTGGACATGGGCAGCGGCTGCACCCATAACCAGCACAGATGCAAACTCACTGATGACATCAGATTGAGCTTCGTTGATAGTGAACTTCATGATGGTGTTCCTTTACTTCATTGTACCCAAGATGTGATTGATTGAGTGCTGAAGCAAATCGTAAGGTACAGCCTTCCAATTGTCCACGCAAATGCCGATGGCGTTGTCGATGGTGATTGCATCAGCCTTGTGCCAGATAAACTTTCTTTCTGAGCAGCTTGTCAGTGTGAGCATGGCCGACTTCAGCTTTCTGTACTCAACCGAATCTTCCTTTTTCATCAGTTCGTAGGCGTAAGCCATGACAAAGATAGCGTCTGAGATTGGCAGAATGTGCGCCCGTGCGTCTGTTCCCTCATCCAGTAACAGCAACTGAATGCGCTGGTCAAGCATTCGCTTTTTAAGCTGTTGTGCTGCAATTGCTCTGGCAACAGGATTTCTTGCTACGTTCCTGTTTTTAAGCACAATCATAGAATTTCGCCAATCATGCGCTTAATGTTAAACAGGTCTTTGTGGGCAGGATATGTCTCCCTCCAATGACGGGCATAAAAGGCAATGAAATCATTGCTGATTTTAAATTCACTGCCTGTAGTCATGATGGATGTCTCCCAACGAATACGGTTGATGATGAGCCAGTGGCTGATCTTCTTACGGTTCATCTTGACCGCTTGAAAGGCAAACTGTTCAAACATCTTCCAGACCATTGGATTGGCTGTGTGCCATTCCAGCCATGCTTGCTTTTTGGCAAGGAAGTCTTCATGCAGGGCCAACTGCAATTGATTGTGATGTTCCTCTCGACTCATGTCTTTCCCCTTGCTGGACAGTTGCGCCCTTGGTCACAGTCTTGATTGCATGGTGGGCATGATTGGATAGCAGCGCACCAGCCTTCCCATGCCCAATAAGCAGGTGTACCTTCGACATAAGGATTGTCTTCAGTCAGCAGGTCTTCGTTCCACCACTTGTTGAATTCTTCAGTCATGCTTGCTCCTTGCTCGAATGGCTTCAGCGCAATCAAATGTGGCAACATCCCAAACGGATGCATCATTTGCTGTGCGTGACATATTAGGAACAAGTTCTTCACACACCTTTGCACACGCCTCGCGCTCGGCTGCTGCAATGCTGCGCTCGTACTCAGTCCAATGATCTTGAGTCCATGTCCTGTTGCGCTCATCAGCACGAACAAGGGCTTCAAAGCGTTTGAGAAATTCAGTTGATTGCGTACCAACCCAAGAAGTCCAACCATGACTTGCAATGTCACAAGCACCAGCCTCACGGGCCATGTCTATCGTGTCTCTCATGACAGCATCCCCTTGCGCTCTGCGTTGACCAACATCAGGCGGTCAAGCTCCTGCACCACAAAAGCCTTAAACATCTCCGGCTCCAAATAGGTCTGCTGACCACACGCAGCCAAAGTAATCAACAAGGTGTTGAGAACCACGGAACTGTCATACCCCTCAACAATCGGCTTGATCTGCTGGAACATTTTCTGCACAGCAGCGTTATGTGCTTTGATTTCGTCTGTGGTCATGTTCCTTTTGTCCCCCACTCAGGCATCTTTTCATTGGCTGCAAGCGCCTCAAGTTCCACAAACAGTTCGTGTAGTTCGTGGCTGTTGAATGTGCGGCTGCAATAGCAACCCCAAAAATATGCTGCTTCTTCCCACAGGCATTCTTTAAACAGCCTGTCACGCACAAATGCGCCGGGGCTGTTAGGCATATACAGCTTTAATGGGTTTTCAATCTCGGCTCTCATAGCCGCTGCGATGGCTGTGTAGTTCATTTCTGTCCTATCTTGTTAAGTGTCCACTCAAGCAGTTGTTGCTGAGTAATGTCATAGTAATCAACAAAGCCTTTGCTTCCTAGCCCGTGAAAACCCTTATTGCCACGGTGATGCTCAACGCATAAAGGAATCAGCGTCTTGTAGTCGCCTTTGCCCCAACCGCCTTCTCTCAAGTGGTGAAGCTCTACTTCTCCCGGCTCATGCTCCCCATAAAGATGATGGCATAAAGCACAGCCTAAACTTGCTACAGCTTGCTTATGCTTCTTCTCTTCGTTCTTCATTTATTACCTTTGCAAGCCATGCAAGAAATTCTGTCGGCTCATACCATGAGTTTTGCCCACCACCAGTTGATCTGTGCCTAACTTTCATTTTTGGCGCATCGGGTTTTCTTAACCATCCACGCAGTTGAGCATCTGTGATGTTGTATTTTTTTTGCACCAACTCCGACAACTCTCGATAAGTCCGCAAAGGTTTGTTGATGTTTCCGCTAATTTGCCTCTTACGCAGTTCGCCAATGGTTTCAGGAAATTTCATTGATAGTTACCCCGTTAGTGTTGGCCCAATACAACAGCCACTCGGTAAAGCTGATGGCTTGTTCTTTGGTAAATCGCCTGCTTTGGTGGCCTAACTGTACGATGCGTTCGCCATCAATGCTTGGCATGACCTTGCTGATGCTTTTCATCTCGCCACTTTCGTGCGCCCACTGGTCAATCAGAAACCGCTTCCACGACTCCTGATTCCAGCGACTGCCATGCAATTGGCTTTGCTTGGCAATCTGACCAATGATTGAGTGGTACAGCTTTTCCTGCTCACGACTCTTCATGTCAGGTGTCATAACACGCCAATCATGCGTAAAGCGTCTTCAGGGCCATCAATGCGGTGTAAGCTACCTCCAGTCCAAAACTCAAAAAAGTCTTGCTGTAGCTTTGTTAAACGCTTTTTAGAGCCATCCTTGATCTCAACCAAGTATGTGTGATTGTTGTAGCCCACCAAAAGGTCAACAGGCAGACCAATAATCCACACATAAGCGCCAGCAGCCCTAAGAGCCGACACGATTTGCGCTTGGTTTGCGTCTACACGGGCGGCGTATCTCATACTTGGCCAGTTGCTTTAGCAATGACTTCATCTAGTCGGCTGACCGACCACCCTATTGGCGTGCCATCTTCAACAATCATGTGACGCGCCACCTTCAACGCCTCCAGCAAATCAGGCGCTGCGGCGATCAGGCGGGCATTAGATTTGTAGGGGTGTTTGTAACCTCTCAAATACGCGACCGACTTGTCTTCAGGGTCAAGGATGATTGTTACCCCACCAAAAGTCTTAAGGGTCTTCCATGGTCCCGGTGTGTGTTGTGTTGTCATTCCAATTCTCCGTCTTGTATTTTCTTCATGTAACCACGAATGCGTTGTACTGAGCCAGTTCCGTAGCGTCTTTCGAGATACTCAATTCGCTCGGCTGTTAGTACGCTTCGCTTAAGTGTTTCGTATGTACGATACAACTCACGCGCTTCGCCAAGCTCAATCATGTACCTATCGCCTTCGTCTGATATTGGTCTTCTGGTCATGGGTACGGCCACAGCGAAATCAAACCCCATTTCATTTTGGGGTACTTGCGAACAATGTCTGTCTTTTGCAGACTCTGAATGCTGGCCCACACTTGCTTTGTTGTCCAGCCAGTAATCTCTTCGATTTCTCTGCTGGACAGTTCGCCATGCTCAAGCAGCCTTTTAAGTGCGTATGTTCGTGTCATGCTTGCAATTGTCTCCAAACTGTCTTTGGTTTGGTATTGGCGTAAACCCTATCCTTTGGATGTGGGCAGTCTTCAGGTACGTCAACCACGCAATACACTTTCTGATACGACTTGCGTTCACCCATCTGCCAGCGGTCAACGTAAACGTCCGGCATACCTTTGACAGCTTTGCTAATGTTGGCAACATGAATGTTCAAGGTGTCGGACAGTTGCTGCCGTGTCAGGCCATAGTGATGTTTTTTCAGCAACTCACGGATTGCTTGTTGTCGTGTCGGCCTCATGCTTTCCTCAGAACTTGGTTAATTTGTTGACGAATATGCTCGGGCATAGGCGTGGCCTTCTCTCTGTCAGCCGCAATCTTGAGCAGCACAGGGTCAGGGCCAGAATGTTGGGAAGGGACTGTCATTCGGGCAACGTCAGCAGCCTGTTGGGCAAAGGTCGGTTTGGGCGCTACCCACTCAGCTTTCAGTCCTTGGCTACCACGGGTACACCACTCAACCAAAAACTTCTCCAAAGGCCAGCCAAGTTTGTCAGCTTCTTTCCTTGCGCCATCAAGGACGGTTGCAGTAACCGATGCCTTCTTTGCCTTCCTGAGTGACAACCAATCCTGCCAAACCTGTTCTGCAACATCAGGTGGGCAAGCAACGACAGTTGCTTTCTTCTTGTGTTTTGTGTCTTGTGTAATGTGTTCTGTGTTCTGTGTAGCATTGCCTTCGGATTGCGTTGGCAATGCGTTCGCATCTTTTTGCCTATTCCATCTAGCCTTGGCGCTCTCGCTTGCCTTTTGTGATTTGTCACCAGCTTTAGCAAGTTCCTTGTTTGCCCTGTGATGAACCCATCCCTCTTCAGTGCGCTCGAAATACTCTCGCAATACAACTGCAATGCAATCGCTATGCGAACGCATACGAATCTGCCTTGCAACCTCAGACTCATCTAAAGGAATTGGGCTTTCGTGAAGGTAGTACCAATCAAGCAAACGCCGATAGGTAAGGTCTTCCATCTCGGAAAGATGTTCGGTATGGCTCTTGTAATCGCCAATGTTGAATTGGTAATAGTGCATTGAAGCAACTCCGCAAATCTCCCAGAAAAGAAACTACGGCAGGTGGGGAGTTCACTTTTCCCGAGGCTCATGACTTCCTCGGTAGCCGGGTTTCAGATAACTATACCACCAATCAAGCCCTTGAGAAGGTGGTGATTGGATGCGGGTTGTAATTGTGAGGTCTTCCAGCATTCTTGGCGTTGGCAATGTCTTGCTTGCTTAACAAAGAGCTTTCCTTGCTGCGCCAGTCAAAGGCGTTGCCAGTTGATTTGACAAGTCCATCGGACCAGTAGGTTACATCCTGCGTGTCCTGACTTAGCTTTTTGCCTGTCAGCCTGTAGGCGTAATTGCGCTTGTCTGTCAGGCCGATGTTCTTGTATTGGTCAGCAACAATCAAACCCTCTTTCAACAACTCATCCCTAATTTTTGCCGTGCTAACCTGAAACTTATTCGCCATGTTGTTCATGATAGTTCGGTGCGACTTCGGACCGTGCTTCAATTGGTCAAGGTAGAACCGCTTTGCTTGTAGCATATTTCAACTTCCTTTTTTGCTGTTAATTCAATGGCTCGGCACAAGACTGCAACAGTTGCTGCGTCAAAGTCGCCTTGGTCAAAAGTGTACCTTTGGACAGCTTGCAATGCGTCAATGCAAAGCTCCCATGCGGCGTCTAGTTCGTGTTGGTCTGGTGTAGTCATGCTGGCGAGGTTATCATTGTTGACCAGCTTGTCTATTAGGGTATGTCCTAGTGCTTTTTTTATTGTGGGGTCATAACATTGAGGCTCAACAAGACAGGAGTTCACATGAACACAGCATTTCTCACACGGGTTCGCAACTTGTATTGCGTAGATGGTGTGCCAGTTAGCACACAGCGCCACAACATCAGGCAATGGGTTAAATCAATTCGCTTTCTTGGCGACAAATGGCTGCTTGCCAAACAAATCACACGAACAAATTAAGGTGTTCAGCCAACCTATTTAATGGCTGTTTTTTTAGGAGAATGAAATGGGCTTTATAGCTTCTGACAGTGGTGGCGGTAACTTCAAACGTGTGCCTTCTGGCGTACACATTGGTCGTTGCTATTCGTTGATTGACCTTGGCACTCAGTTGTCCAGCGGTCAGTATGGCGAAAAATTGCAGCACAAGATTCGTGTTGCTTGGGAATTGTTTGGTGAGGATGAGGATGGCAATCCTCTGACCGTTGAGTTTGACGGGAAAGAAATGCCTATGACTATCAGCAAGTCATACACCTTGTCTCTCAGCGAGAAAGCATCACTTCGTAAAGACTTGGAATCATGGCGAGGCAAAGACTTTACGGATGAAGAAGCTAAAGGCTTTGACATCAGCAAGCTGATTGGCGCGTATTGCATGGTCAACGTCACGACCAGCGAAACCAACGGCAAGACATACAGCAACGTAGCCAACTTGACTCCGCTGCCAACAGCACTGAAAGCTAGCAAGCCAGCGCCCGTTCATTCGGTTGTAATGTTTGATTTAGATGCACCTGATTGGGCTGTGTTCGACTCTTTCCACGACAAACTCAAGGACGCAATTAAGCGTAGCCCTGAATTTGCTGTGGCGGCAGGTCACTCGGTTGCCCCAACTGGCAATGACGAACCCGAATTCTGACCATGACAAGCCTCTATCAACTCGCTCACGATTTCCGTGAACAACTTGATGACCTGTTTGATTCAGAAACAGGTGAGGCTTTGCCAGCGTTTGATGAATTCCGGGTCATGCTCGGCAACAAAGCAAACGCTGTCGCTGCCTACGTTCTTAACTGCGAGTCAGATGCTGAACAAGCAAAAGCCGCCATCAAGCGCATCAAAGCCCTTCAAACGGCCTACGAGCGCAAAGCCGAGAAATTGAGGGATTACCTTGCGGAGAACATGAAAACCGCTGGAATCCACGAAATAAAGGCTGCTGACGGGTCTTTTGTTGTCAAGCTGTATCTTGACCGTGACGAGTCTGTTGTCATTGAGGATGGCGCTAAGTTTGCGCCTGAATTGTGCAACGACCCCAAGCCTCCAGAGCCAAGCAAAACCAAAATCAAGAATGCCATTCTTGCTGGTGAGCCTGTAGCTGGTGCTTACATTGTTCGCAAAGATCGTTTAACCATCAAATGAGGTCACTATGAAAAAAGTCATCATCGCTCTTACGCTTGCCGCATCTGCCACAGCAGTGTGGGCAACTTGCACCACCCACACAATTATTCAGGGTAGCCGTATGGTTACTTGCACCACTTGCTGCTACGGCGCTGGAAACTGCACCACAACCTGCTTCTGATTTTCGGGCCGAAAGCAAATGCTGCAACGGGGGTGAGTCCCGACTGTGGGGAGACTTCCCTGACCACAGCGCAGTGCAGCGAGTAGGCCCACCTTTAACCACAGGAAAAGATATGTCGAGAATTTACATTGTCAGTTACGGACGCGAAAGCCGTCTTGTTCGTGCAAACACACGCGCACAAGCCCTCAACCATGTTGCCACGGGCATTATCAATGTTGACATCCCAACACAAGATCAGTTGATTGATCTGGTCGCCAAAGGGCAGTCTGTTGAAACAGCCATTCGTCCCGGTCAAGATGAACTGTCATTGGAGCAAGCATGAGCTATGCAGACGTTGAGATGAAGGTTGTGAGATGGGGTGAGGATCGTCAGATTGTTCAGAACAGCAATCCCCGAGCGCAAGCCATCAAGACGCTGGAAGAAGTTGGCGAGTTGATGCAAGCAATCACAGACAATGACCGCGAGGCCATGATTGATGCGTATGGGGATATTCTCGTTACCCTTGTCATGGGTTGCGCCACTGCTGATCTTGACCTTGTGACTTGTTTTGAACACGCTTATGAGCAAATCAAAGACCGCAAAGGTTATCTGTCGCCAGAAGGAATCTTTGTAAAGGAGTCGTGATGATTTTTGACCTTACTACCTCTGCCCTTGATAAGCAGGTATCAGGCAATCACTACAAAGACAAAGGCATCCAGCCCATTGTTTACATCCATGCCAACAATCTAGGTTTTTGTGAGGGCAACGTAATCAAGTACGTTACCCGTCACAAAGAAAAGAATGGCGCTGCTGACATTCGCAAGGCTATTCACTACCTAGAACTGCTGCTTGAATTGGAGTATGGGAATGCGGCCACTGATGCTTGATGTTTGTCGGTGCGATCCTGAATTGCCCGACAACTTCTGCCGCAATTGCAAGCGTTGGCTCAGTCACCCTGAACAGGTGACTGGACCACGCACTCCAGTTGTGACTGTAGAGACAAGCGCATCAGAGGCTTGCTCCTACATACCAGTGTCACTCTTGAAGGAATAAGGCAACCTCTGCCTGACGCCGTTTAACGAGTCCGGGCAGGACTTTGCCACCACCTTTAGTCCATGCCATGAAAGCCTCCGCAGCACCCTCCCAATCGCCTCTATTAGCCTTCATACGGATGGTAGAGCGTTGGAGGTTGCCTAATCCAAAATTGTAGGAAATAGAGACAAGAGCGTCAAAGCTGCCTTGACGGCCAACCACGCCGGGAACAAGTCGTAAAACACCACGTTCAAAAGCTGCGATGTCATCAGAGAATAGTTTGTTGATTTCCTCTTTGGACCAGACACGGTTGTCCTCCGGCTTCAGCGGCATTTCTTTGCGAATCATTGGTGTGTGCTTATCAGGCACACGCACCACAGGCAATCTGATTTGCTCTTGGTACAGCACATGGCCGTAGCCAATCGTCCAGATGTGAGCAGGGCAGAGGTAGGGCTTATTCCTAAACCCCTCAAACCTGTGCATCAGGTCTTCACCCGCTTTAGACAGCTTCACTTTTTGCTCCAGCCGCGAGAGCCAAACCAGAAGCCAATGATGCCGCCAAGCATTGCCATCTCGTCAGAGCTAAAGATGATGTCCGAGTAGCGAATCACATCGTCAATACTGTTAATCAATCCGGGTTGCTGATACAGATACCAAGCCATGAAGGCGTTGATTGCCACAAGCTCAAGCACAAAGATGTAGGTGACGGTAGGACGCACAGTGCCAACGTAGCTGGATACCCATGAAGCGGCCTTCTCAAGCACTTTTGCATCGTGAGCAAGAGCCGCCTCGGTCATCTTGGCGTCAGCCTCCATCGCCACTTGTTCAGTGCGAATCTCTTCCACCTTTGCTTGTGCGGCAAAACCAGCAGCAGCAAGAGCCAGTTCACGTTCTGTTTGCACAGCAGCCAAAGCTAGTTCATGCTTTTGATCTGCTTTGTTTTGGAAGTATTCCAGCAGCTTTGGTAGACCAGAGATCAGCAGACCGCCAAGAGTTGAAAATAGTGACAACATTATTTACCTTCTTTCTTTTCTAAAACTTGAGCAACTGAGCTAACAGCACGTTTGCCCATGATCCCACCAATGCCACCAACAATCAGCAGAACAATGTCGTTCAGCATCTTGGTGTAAGCCTGATCTATCGGAGCCATCGCTTTGATCGGTTGGGTAACAAACGTCACCGAGTACAGCAAAGCACCGACAATGAACATCAGAATCAATGTCACTGAAACAACGACAAAAGCCCAAATACGGACTTCTATTTGTTCAGCGGATAGGCGTTGGTTCGGTGGTTGGTTGGGTGAACTCAATTTTCTTCTCCAAGACAGGAGCCACCAAGTATTCGGGGCAAGTCTGCTTAAACTCGCAAACAGGCTTTTGACACTGAGGCTTTTTAAAGTTGTCAGGATTTTGGCAAAAATATCTGTAATTTTCATTGCATCCCACCAACAACATGAGAGGCAATATCAGTTTCCACATTTGACCACCTGACAGTGCTTCAAAATCTCAAATCCGATCCACAGCATAAATCCAAGAATTACAGCGGCCAAGATGATTGCCGACCACAACTCCAAATTCTCTTGGCGCTTTTTGCGTGCTTGAATTGCAGCGTCAGCAGCGCGGCGTTTGGCTGCTTTGTCATCAGCGTCCATCTGCTGCCTACGGGCAACAATCTTTTGCCAAACATCCATGTTATTCGGGAAGAATAGCTGCTTGACTTGTTCTTCAAATTCTCTGGCGCTGTGTATCGCCAACTCCAGTTCGACAGCCTTACCCATGTTGCTGCCTTTGAAGTCACCCTTGTGGACTTCCTCAAGCACTTTGACGGCATCAGCCTTGGCATCAAAGTATTTACCCAGAACAGGGCCAAGACTGCGAACATCGTCAACAGTCTTGACAGCCTTCTTGACCAGATTTACCGCTGCTGATACTGCGGCAAGAGCTGTTAGCGGGTCCATAACACCTCAATAAACACTTTGGCGCACCAAATAATAAAGCCAACGAGAAGGGCCGCAGCAACAAAGCTAACGGCCCAATCTTTCATTTGAGTATCCAGACGGCAGAGAAGATCGTGCCACCCATTGACAAGAGCATGATGCCTGCTGTTTTAATCATGATGCCTTCAATGCGCTTGAGTCTTGCATTGATTTGCTCATAACGAATGGCACAAACTTCCTCATGTGTTGACAGTCGTGCTTCTGTTGCGTCAATCGTGTTCATCATTTCATCCTTGGGCCATTCAGCCAGATAACAGCGGAATTTCTTGTGCCAGATTGGATTGGCACAACTCTATGCTCTAACATGGAAGGGAAGGCAATCATGTCGCCTTTCTTCAGGTCAGCAGTATATTCTTGGTACAGCTTAATTTGAAGCTCTCCACCCTCAAATTCCGAGGGGTCAGACAGCAAACAAATGACGCTGACTTTGCGCTCTTGAGGCAAGCCACAAAGCGGGAATGTGTCTGTGTGCCAGCCATAGTGTCCAGCAGGGCCGTATGAGCCAAATTGGACGTTCTCATGACCTGTAATGTCATAGCCCCAACCATTTGCTTGATTTGCTGTCATGCCATGTTCATACATGATGCCGCCAAACCAATGGCCCGTTGGCGCAAAACGCAAAACCGTATCCCTTTGGCTCTTGTCTTGATGTTCGCCAGAAGCGCCCATAGCAGCTTCCTGCGGCTCTATTGTCATGAACTCCCGAACAGCCGCATCGCATACGTCTGTCGGGATGTTTCCTATGTACCAAATTGGGAGATGGCTCATGTCTTATCTTTCAGTTGCTGTTCAAGCGCAAGGACGCGCTGTGCAAGTTTAATACAGGCGACCAACGCAGCGTTGCCATAAGCAAGAGACAATGTTCCCTGCTCATCGTTTGTCTTGCATACAACTTCAGGCAGTAATGCAAGCCAATCTTGTGCGGATGCTCCGGCCTGACGCTCTCCGCTATCAATTCGGGTGTAAGTACCGTGCTTAATCTTGCTCAACCGTTCAATGAAATCCACTGGCAAATCGCACCAATCTTTTTTCAGGCGCTCATCAGAGTTTGCGGTGACATTGCCCAAGGCGATGCAGTTGCCATTGCTAACAATGGAGAAAGAAGACCCAGCCGCAGTTGCATTGCCGTTCGGGTGAATGCCAATTGTGTCGTTGCCGCCAATGCCTGAGCCAGCTTGGAAATAGCTAATCCCAAAAGAGGTAGCATCGCCGAAGTACCAGATTGGGTTCCGCACGTTACTAAAATAGTTGGCATTGGCAAAACCATTATTCCCGCCAGAAGAAACTCGTCCCGGAGCGGAAAAATTGGACCCACTAAACGAAAATGTGCTTCCAAGCGCGTTGGTGCGAACGTTGATGTTTCCGGGCGAGTTTATGTAAAGCGTGCTGTCGCTTGGTCCTCCACCCGTCAAACCCATGTTTGCCGAATCTGCCGAGTTGCCGTTCAGCGAGATGGCGTTGTAGTTGGTCGCAGTCGAATTGCGGCCGATAAACAGGTTGCTGAATGCGCCAGTAGTCAACGCGCCGCCACTCAGTGGCAAAGCATAGTTGCTAAAGTTGTCACTTGCAATCAGTGTTTTCCAAGATGTCCAAGAATTTCCATTGGCAACATCGTAGTTACCAAAACGAACCTGTAGGCCTGTACCCCCGTAAGTAGGGCTGTATGGGACGTACATCTGCAATGCACCGCCACCGCCGGAGTATGTACTCATGGTCATTACGGAACCATAGTTTTGCCAGCCGGGGTCAACAAAAGAACATTGAATGCCTTGGTTATATCCAGTAGGAAGAGTGCTTGGAGACCAAACGTAATTTCCCAAGGCGTTTAACAGTGTGCTAATTCCAGATGGGCCAGTAGGACCAACGGGTCCAGTGGGTCCAGTGGCTCCAGTCGGTCCGGGCGAGCCAGTAGGTCCATTAGGTCCAGTTGCTCCTGTAGGACCAGTAAGACCAGTGTTGCCGCGAGGAATGGTGAAGTTAAAAACAGCAGCAGACGATGTGCCGGAGTTAGTAACAGATGCGTTTGTTCCTGCTGCTCCTGTGGTTGTAGTGCCAACAGCAACAGTCGCAGCAGTGCCTGTTGCTCCAGTCGGTCCAGTTGGTCCTGTCGGTCCTGTTGGGCCGGGAGCGCCAGTCAAGCCAGTTGGGCCAGTTGGTCCGGGTGCGCCAGTCGAGCCAGTAGGGCCAGTTGCACCTGTTGGGCCAATCGGGATGCCAAAATTAAATGTTGCAGCAGATGATGTGCCGCTGTTTGTCACAGTCGCAGGGCTACCTGCTGTCAAGTTTGTTGTTGTACCAACAGCAATTGTTGCGGCAGTACCTGTTGCTCCAGTCGGTCCAGTTGGTCCAGTTGGACCTGTGTTGCCTTGAATACCTTGTGGGCCAGTTGGACCAGTCGGACCTGTGGGGCCAGTAGCGCCTTGCGGAATCGTAAAATTAAAGACAGCAGCAGACGATGTGCCGGAGTTCGTTACGGTCGCGCTTGTGCCTGCTGCACCAGTTGTAGTTGGGCCAACAGCAACAGTTGCGGCAGTGCCTGTCGCTCCTGTCGGACCAGTCGGGCCAGTCGGACCTGTCGGACCTGTAGCGCCTGTCGGTCCAGTGGGGCCAACCAATGCAAGCTGTTGAACAGTTGCTTTGCGTGTAGCGCCAGCAGATACATCGTAGAAAGCAATCAGGTCAGATGACTGCGTTGCTGGCTCAGAGGTCAGGCCGTTGATGTTCAGGTTATTGGATGTTGCTGCTGTAGTGGCTGTGGCCGCATTACCAGAGATGCCAATTGCCCATGTGCCAGTTGCATTGGCTCCAGATACAGAAGGAGCGCCAACATCTGCAAAGCCAAGCACAACGCTGCCTATGTAGCCGTTAACAGATGTCACGGCATCAGTGTTGTCCACCTTTTGCCAAACAGTGCCACTGAACACAATCCAGTCGCCAGTCACCCAACCAGACACACCATCAATGGTTGTGTTGCCGGATACGCTGACAACATAGTAGTGTCCCTTTACGCCAACACCAGATGTGATTGTTGGCGTGTTGGTTGCTGCGTTCCATGTGCCTTCAAAAGTCAAAGCGCCTTGCAGTGACGCAGGGATTTGAGAAAGCGGAACAGTACCGCTGTTGTCCAACGTGGCAACGCCATTTGCTACTCCAGCATCAAGCACAGCCGCAGTGCCAAGGCCAAGATTGGTACGAGCAGAAGATGCTGTAGATGCGCCTGTACCACCGTTAGCAACAGGCAAGATGCCAGTCACACCAGTGGACAAAGGCAAGCCAGTTGCGCTGCTCAACACTGGAGCGTTAGATTTTTCCCACAAGTTGGTTGAACTGTTAAAAACAAGCGTCTGACCGTTTGTTGGGCTTTGTGCTGATACGTTGTGAAGCTCGTCAAGCTCATATCCATTTTGAACACGAACATAAATCTGACCATTGCCAGCATTTGCACGTTCGACAACACCCATGTAAACCAGATGGTTGGGAGCGTATTGTTTGACGTTTGTAAGCGATCCGGGGGTCGAACCCAAATACAAAGAATCGCCTGCCGAAAAGCTAGAGAGGTTCAAGCCTTCAATAACGCCTTGGCACATGATGAAGCCAGTGCCGTTGGCGGTGATGGCTTGATTGGCAAGGCCAAACACCTTGGCTGATGTTGCGTCAGATGTGTTACTTGCCAACTTAACAGTAGCCCTGTCGCCTTGCGCCCCAAACAAATAAACTGCTTGACCTTTTTGAATGGTCACAGAATCTGCGTTGGTGACACGAGCCAAAATTGATTGACCAATGCGAACAACGCCGTCAGCTAAAGCGTTGAATGCGATAGTTCCTTGGGCAGCATCCCAAACCATCTTACCGACACCGGGAGCCTCAGTAACAGTCGTGTCAATCTGAACGTAATGACCAGTGAAGCTGTTGCCTGCGATGTTGTTGTTGTCGTCAATGATGACGCCAGAGTTTTGGATGGTGTAGCCAGTCGTGCCATCAAAACGAGGCACAGCATTGTCGGTTGCCGTTGGCGACTTGGCGACAAAGTTGGTTGAGGGGACAAAAGCAGTCTGCCATGCAGTGCCGTTGTATGTCCTCATCACATTGTTGACTGTGTTCCAGTACAGAGCGCCAGTCAACAGTGGGTTGCCATCGTTGTCTGTGGCAGGGTCAGCATTCTTTGCGCCAAGGTAACGGTCGTCAAAATTGTCATACAAAGCAGCAGCATTTGCCTCAGACAAGGCGGCAGCAATCTGCGATGCAAGAGCAGCAGCCTCGCTATCGGCAGCAGCATTTTCGGACGCAAGGGCGGCAGCAGCAGAAGCAGAAGCATTATTCTCAGATGCCAGTGCAGCAGCTTCAGAGTCAGCAGCAGCTTGCTCGGAGGCCAAGGCAGCGGCAGCAGATGTCGCAGCCTCTCCAGCAGAATTTGCGGCATTGACAGCTTCAGCAGCAGACAAATCAGCACTGCCATCAGCGGCTGTTGCAGATGAGGCGGCGTTGGTTTCTGAGGTGGCAGCATTTGCTGCTGATGTGGCAGCAGCAGAAGCGGAAGTGGCAGCATTAGATGCAGAAGTTGCAGCGTTGCCTTCACTTGTATCGGCAGCAGCAGCAGAAGCGGCGGCAGCTTGTTCAGAGGCAAGGGCGGCAGCAGCAGAAGCAGCCGCATCATTTTCAGATGCCAGCGCAGCAGCCTCAGAATCAGCGGCAGCTTGTTCAGATGCAAGGGCAGCAGCGGCAGAGGTTGCTGATTGTCCCGCAGAAGTTGCCGCATTGTTGGCATCAGTCTGTGCGTCAATAGAACTTTGCAAAGCAGCAGCAGCACTATCAGCGGCGTTTTGCTCACTCAGTAATGCCTCAGATGCGGAAGCAGCTGAATCGTTTGCAGACTCCAGCGAGTCAGAAGCAGATTGAGCAGCGTTAGCAGCGCTAGCAGCGGCGGCAGCAGCTTCAGCAGGGGCAGCAATAATTGCCGCCATATTTGCTTCTACATCGTTGATGGCTGCAAGGTTGTCGTACACATCATTGATAACAGCAAGATCGTTTGCAACAGCAACGATGCTTACCATGTTGTCTTCAATGTCGATCAGGATTTGGCTGCTGACGCCAATCGGGCCGAGTTGCTCTTCTGTGCCGTTTGTATAAACGATGTCCAGATAAGCAAAGTCATCAATATCAACTACCGTAATGCTTTCAATGCCATTACCAGCAACGCCACGATCAATGTTAATGACTTGATTTGGTGTGGGTACGACTTGGACGTTGATATTGTTGCCGTCAACTACGGTCACATTCAAAGTAGCCATGATTTCCCCTTAAACAGAAGCAGAGGTGTTGACAACACCATCAGAGCGAACAAGGAACAACAGAAAGATGATTGCATCATCTTGTGGTGTTCCACCTCCAGCAGGGAAACTAATTTTGACTCGTCCAGAAAAGCCAACAGGGACATTGGCAGAGATGTCCAACTCGGGATCACCTGCAATGATGTCCCAAGAGGATTGGTCAATCACAAGCGTAAATGAGCCAGCCGCATTATTGCGGTTTGTGATTGTCAATGGTACAGGAGTCGGAGCAGGGCTGTAGTCAGTGATGTCGAACGTCAAGCCGCTACGACTGTCCTGAATGTTGCTCAACAAGCGGCGAACAATCTGTGCGTTGATTGTTGCGCCAGTTAGGTTAACAGGGGTATTGCCAGCGCCTGTGAACACAAGGTTCCAGTAGGTCTGTTGTTGATAGACCAGTTCGCCAGCGATGATGGGGTTATCAAACCCCGACACTTGTGTAAGTGCGTTTTTATTGAAGACAGCCATTTGGTTCCCCAAAGCTCGGGTGGTGACGCTCCCCGCTATCTCGCAGGGCTACGGATTCTGTCTTGTCTTAACTCAATTATGACGCAAAATGTCACTTGCAAACTGATGCAGCCATCGACATTGGCGAAACCCCGGCAGGGATCATGGACGGGTCGAGGATTTCGTTGTTGTCCTTGTCCCGCAGGGCATGGATGCAATATGCCACAGTCTCATCAGTTAAGGCTTCAAGCTCATGCACCTTATTCTTGTGGATGTAGATCATGTGTGGCGCGGTGAACTCGGTGGCAACACCTTCAACCGTGACCTTCAGCTTGCCCTTGGCAAGCAGCGTGAGATGGTCGAACTGGTGCGTGTGGCCGATCTCGGTATCGCCAGCTTTCTCAAACCGCATCATGCGTGAGTAGAGATTCGCGACACAGCCAATTTTTACGGTTGGTTGGCTCATAGCACAGCGCTAGGGATTTCGCCGGATGCTGGGGTTGCTGTTACAACCGTTTCAGGTTCTGGAGGCGGAACATATTCTGCAATCTCCCCATAAACACCAGCAACAAGGTCAGCAAAAATAGCGCGACCGTGCGCTTCACAGTCATTTTGACTTGCAGTAAACGGCAGGATTTCATTACCGAATTGGGAGGTGGTGATTTCGCAATCAATCATTGTGTGTTCTTCGTTAACCCATTTCGGGTTGCGAACAGATGTGATGGTAACAATCATTTTTTTTCCTCGTCAAGAAATGCGAACATAAAGGGCGTTGGCGTAATATCTAAGTCCATATTGAGAGTCAAAAACAAATACTGAACCTCCAGACATTTTTCGCCAAGTGCCTGATACCGCTGTACCGCCACCAGCATAATTACCTGAAACCGAAT
>Ga0315906_10003824_pt1 | contig 19717 bp, 22 predicted proteins | sample LakEriMetagenome_4_FD_203526 | JGI IMG/M metagenome (GOLD analysis project Ga0315906, IMG submission 203526) | Freshwater fungal communities from buoy surface, Lake Erie, Ohio, United States - Buoy 2 MA122 | ecosystem: Environmental > Aquatic > Freshwater > Lake > Lake biofilm | place: USA... | reverse complement strand
TGATCACTGAATTGACACTTGAATTGAAAACAATATTCACAAGGTCATTAGGATCAGTAAACATATCGAGTGTACCATCATTAATAATATTTCGGCTGATGAAAAGATTATGCGATTTTGATTTATTGCCCGGATAGTTGACAATTCCACCTTTATTAACAGTTAGTGTACCGGCAATTGTCATAGTAAATGAAAGGTAATCAGAGAATTCAAGTTGGCCCGACAAACCCTGACCAACCGTTACACTCGCACAAACGGCATTCATATCCATAATGATCCGATGGCCATCTCCGATAAAAACAACATCTCCTTTTTGAGGATATGCTCCTGTATTGGTTGCATTGCCATACGTAACAGTAGACCATGAAGCAGGATTTGTCCAGTAACCGGAAGCGGAACGCGAATAATAAGTGATGGCCCATGAACTGCTGCACGCATGCAACAGAAACATGAACATCATCCATTTTTTCAAATGCAACAGCTTTGATTCGATTTTCACTGGATTCTACTTTTGCCTGAAGTAAAAATGCAAGCAATTAATCCGGAAGAGTAACCTACCTACCTTGACTCTTTCAATTGTAAGATTTTCCTGGAAAGTGTTGATTCTTTCATTTTAAAGACACTAACAAATACTCAGCATTATAAAATCACCGATGCTCTAGTCTTCTCAAAAGGTTACGTCCAATTGAAAAAGACTGAACAAACAATTTCACTTATCTAAAATGCATAAAAGGCTGGTAAGATTAATTCAAAAAGCAATTACCGGCTTAAGAGATATACAAGAAATGTAATAGTCTTACGAAATCGTTGAAAGGCGATCGAGGGTGGTTTCGATCAGGATATGCATATTTTCTTCGTGGTTCTTTGAATATTGCTGCACAATTCTGTTGGCCACAATCAGGTTCACAGCGCAGCAGGCATGTCCGAGCAAGCGTGCCAGGCCATACATGGCCCCGGTTTCCATTTCAAAATTGGTGACCCGTATATCACCATGTCGGAAGGAAGTTAGCCGGCTGATCATATCCATGCGTGAGGGCTCCAGTCGCAACTGCCTCATTTGCGGCGCATAAAAACCGCTACAGGATGCGGTTATTCCAACCGACATACCCGGAGAAAGCAAATCGACCAGTTCCTGATCGGCTCTTGAAAGGTAGCTTTCCGGGAATATTCCCTGGTTGGGATAATGTCTACGAAATGCTTCCACGAGCTCTTTTTCCTGAGGATCGTTCACCAGTCGATAAAAATTAAGGAGCCCATCCAAACCTAGTCCGTAGGAACTGCAAACAAAAGAATCGCAGGCAATATCGGGTTGAAGTGCGCCGGAGGTGCCGATTCTGACCAGCTTAAGACGGGTTAAATCGGGCTTTATGGTTCGGGTTGCCAGATCGATATTTACCAGGGCATCCAGCTCGTTATAAACAATATCGATATTATCGGTGCCAATTCCGGTACTTAGAACGGTGATCCTGCGGCCTTTATAAGTTCCTGTATGTGTTAAAAACTCTCTTTTATGCTTTTTTACCTCAATACTGTCAAAATAGCTGCTTACGAGGGCTACCCGGTCGGGGTCTCCCACGTTAATCACGATATCACTCAGGTCTTGCGGAAGCAGATTCAGGTGATAAACACTCCCATCGGAGTTCAGAATAAGTTCGCTTTCAGGTATTTTCACCATGTTTTCAAAACGAATAATTTTGCATTCAAACAAATATAAACCATCTGCCTGGATGAGCACTAAGAATCACATTATCGTTCCCGTTGATTTCAGCGAGCAATCTGCCATCGCTCTCAACCAATCCTACAATCTCGCGCGCCTCACCGGTGCCGATATTACGCTTATCCATGTGGTGGATGAAGACATGTTTTCGTCCATGCTGAACCTTTTTGCGGATAAAGACAAGCAAATCGAGCTGCTAATGACCGGCGTGAAAGTCAAAATGAATGAGGTGGCGGAGGAAGTAAGACAAAAATCAGGTCTGAATGTTCAGATACGCATAGAACATGGCAAGATTTATGAGCAGGTAGTAAAAGTGGCCGAAGAGCTCAATGCCGCTTTTATCATTATGGGAACTAACGGACCTACCACCCTGCGAAAGAAATTCATCGGATCCAATGCCATAAGGGTGATCAATGAAGCACATTGCCCCGTTATAACCATTAAAGGAAAAGAGCATCGTTCAGGTTGTAATACTATTGTTCTTCCCTTAGATCTCACCAAAGAAACTAAAGAGAAAGTTGGAAAATGTATCGAAATTGCTCGTTTTTTTAATAGTGAAGTAAAAGTTGTTTCTGTTATTGAAACAGAAGATGAGTTTCTGATCAACAGGTTAACACGTCAGATGGAGCAGGTGGTGGAGTTTATGAAAAATGACAATATCCGCTGTACCGGAGAACTCATTCACCACAAGAACATTTCTGAGACTGTAATTGAATATTGCAATAAAGTGAAAGCCGACCTGCTGATCATTATGACACAGCAGGAAATGGAATGGAATGATTTCTTTATCGGTACCAAGTCGCAATACGTGATCAACCACTGCGACATACCGGTATGCAGCATTCGTCCTCAGGAGCGTAAAGACATGACCGAATTCGTAATTTCCTAAAATAACGTATTGCCATGAATAAAGACTTTAACGTAAAGAAAATTCTCATCCCGTTTGACTTTTCCGACACTGCCGCTTTAAGTCTGGACCATGCCGTAAATATGGCTAAGCTTAAACAGGCCGAAATCGTTCTGTTGCACATTGTCGAAACGGTTACTTTACCAAGTTCACTTAGTCATGCTTTTTCCGGTTTCGAAAAGAAAGTGGAATCTGCTTCGAACGATCGATTGCAGGAACTGGCCGACAATCTTAAGCTGCAACATGGCGTACAGGTTCATATCCTTACGGATGTAGGCAAGATCTACAAGCAGATTACCCACACGGCTAAACAAGCGCATATCGATCTAATCATCATGGGAACACATGGTGCCGAAGGTCATAAATATTCGATTGGTTCTAATACAACCCGCGTAGTACAGGAGTCGCCCTGTCCGGTACTTGCCGTGCAGCATGCCGCTAAAAAACTGGGCTTTGAGCGTATCATTCTACCGATCGATGACAGTCCTGAGTCGCGTCAGAAAGTAAATCATGCACTGGAAATAGCGCGACTGTATAACTCGGAAATCATTGTGGTTGGACTCATGGGATCAAGCGGCGAGGATTACACCCGGAAGTTCCGGATTAAAATTGAGCAGGTGGAAGACTGGCTCAGTGAACATGGAATTAAATGTTCTTCACAGCTTGTTCAAAGCGATGATCGGGCCAAAACAACCTTAAGAGTGGCGGAAGAAAACAAAGGTGATCTGGTGATCATCATGACAGAACAGGAGCCGAGTTTGGCTGGAATGTTGCTGGGAACTTATGCTTCGAAAGTTGTTAACCATAGTAAAATTCCCATCCTGACAGTTCGTCCGACTGAGATTGATCCTGACCGTATCACTGTTACATTCTGATTCATTTGAAAACTGATTTCAAAGCCGGCCGGGAAATTCTCCAGCCGGTTTTATTTTTATAGCTACATGAGCCAGATACACAGCGTACTCGCCCAATACTGGGGGTATTCCACTTTCCGGCTATTACAGGAGGATATTATCCGATCGGTAATGACGGGAAAAGATACGCTTGCCCTATTACCTACCGGCGGAGGTAAATCCATTTGTTTCCAGGTTCCTGCTATGGCAATGGAGGGGCTCTGTTTGGTTATTTCACCGCTGATCGCATTAATGAAAGATCAGGAACAACAACTACGGGCTAAAGGAATTCGTGCCACCGCTATTATCAGCGGCATGAAAAAAGAAGAAGTGAGTATCGCCCTGGAAAACTGTAAAAACGGTGGATATAAATTTTTGTATGTTTCACCAGAGCGATTAACCAGTGAATCTTTCAGGACCCATCTGGAAGAACTGGATATCTGCCTGATTGCGGTGGATGAAGCCCACTGCGTTTCTCAATGGGGATATGATTTCAGACCGCCCTACCTGCGCATAAAAGATATTCGTTTGTTATTTCCCAATGTACCGGTGATGGCACTAACGGCATCGGCTACCCCCGAAGTGCAGGAAGATATTTGTGTGCAACTGGGATTCAATGGACGCACCATTTTTAGAAAAAGTTTCGCGCGACCCAATATTTCCTATCTGGTACGTCCTACCGAAAATAAAAGTGAACACATTCTCAAAGTGCTAAACAATGTCCCCGGCACCTCGATCATCTATGTGAGAAACCGCCGGAAAACACGCGAAATTGCAGAATGGCTGATGAAGCAGGGAATCCGTGCAGATTTTTACCATGCCGGACTGGATCAGCAGACGCGACTGGAAAGGCAAACGCGCTGGATGAAAGGAAGTACAAGAGTGATTGTATCCACCAATGCATTCGGAATGGGTATCGACAAACCGGAAGTACGTTCGGTGATTCATATTGACCTTCCGGATGATCTCGAAAGTTATTATCAGGAAGCAGGTCGGGCCGGAAGAGATGAAAAACCCTCCTACGCAGTAATATTATTTAATGGAGCTGATCTGCTGGAAATGGATGGAAGAGCAGCAAAAAATTTCCCGCCCGCAGAGGATGTTTTGCGTGTTTATCAGGCACTCGCTAATTACCTTCAAATACCTGTAGGTTCAGGAGAAGGTGTTACCTATGAATTCGATCTGATCGATTTCTGTACCCGCTTTGAACTCGACACAACCGCTACCTATTCCTGTCTAAAAGTTCTGGAACTCGATGGCCGGTTAACACTAACGGAATCCTTGTTTTTACCGGGAAGAATTTTTATTCCATTAAGCAATATGGAGTTGTATAAATTTCAGGTAGAACGACCCGACTATGATACCGTTATAAAGGCAATTGTGAGAAGTTATGGCGGCGTGCACAGTGATTATGTAAGGATTAGTGAAACAGAGATTGCCCGAAGAGCCGGTATTGAAAAAAACGAACTCGTTCATAAACTAATTGAACTGAATAAACTGGAAGTGATACGCTACATTGCTTCATCGGAGACACCACGACTGACCTTCAATGAAGCACGCGCCGATGCCGGAAAACTGAGAATTAAACCAGAAAGTTTGCAGCACAGAAAAGAGCGTTATCTGGCTAGGCTTAGTGCATTCCGCCAGTTCATCACCGATAAAAATCATTGCCGGAGCATGATCCTGCTGGCCTATTTTGGAGAGGAGGATTTACAGCGCTGCGGAATGTGTGATTATTGCCGGGACCGTAACCGGCTCGATTTAAATGATCTTGAGCTCTCCGCCATTGAAGGGCAGATCATCAAATTTCTTAGTCACGGACCACAACTGCCCGCTGCCATCATAGCATCGATGCCGGCAATGAATGCGGAAAAGCTAACGGAAATTTTACGATGGATGCTCGACAATGAAACAGCGGGCATGGATGCACTGGGAAGATATTATGTCTTATCCGGTTAAAATAAATCCTGAATTTTACAGAACCGGCGACTCTATTTACGATTCAGTATCCGGAACCAAGGTTCAAATTGATACCATCTGGCTGGAAGACCTGGGAATAAAACCAAAAAAAGCAAGAGAGAAACGTTACGACATGAATTGGGGTGGAATTAGCTGGAAGATATGCCTCCCTGCCCAAAAAGTTTTTAAATACTCAGCCAATCAACAATTCCTGTTCATTCTTTCCGCCAACCCGTAAGAAAAAAATGCATTTAAAAAGTAAATTTGTAATCATCAAACGATAGGTGCGTGGAACTATTTCATATTGGTTTTCTTTCTGTACGCTTGCTGGATGTGCTCGACATCCTGATTGTTGCTTTTCTACTGTATAAGATCTACGAATTGCTCAAGGGAGGTACGGCAATGAATATCTTTATAGGTATAGTAGCCATTTACCTGCTCTGGTGGTTATTTGTTCGTATTCTGGATATGCAATTGCTCGGGGCCATGCTTGGACAGTTTATGAGCGTGGGAGTGCTGGCATTAATAATTGTCTTTCAGCAGGAAGTAAGAAGATTTTTACTGGTCCTTGGCAGTAACTCCTTTACCGGAAAAGATTCGTTTACTCGTAAATTATTTACCTGGAACTGGCAGCCGGTAAAAAAAGTCAGTGCCAACATTACACCAATCGTGAAGGCCTGTGCCTCCATGTCGAAATCACGCACGGGTGCTATCATCGTTATTGCCCGCAAAACAGATCTGAAATTCTTTGAGGGCACTGGTGATATTATGGAAGCAGAAGTAAGTAAACGATTGCTGGAAAGCATCTTTTTTAAGAATAGTCCTTTGCACGACGGTGCCGTAATTGTTGAAGGCAATAAGATCAAAGCTGCACGCTGTGTACTTCCTGTAACGGAAAACACTGATTTGCCTGCTCAATATGGCATGAGGCATCGGGCTGCTTTGGGAATTACCGAGCAAAGTGATGCAGTGAGTATTATTGTAAGTGAAGAAACCGGTAGTATAGCAATGGCAGTAGAAGGAAAAATAACCACCAATCTATCGCCGGAAGAACTCGAGCGAATGTTAGTAGAGGTAGTTTAATCATGCCCACGATATTTTCACATGCCATTTTAGCAAGTGCAGCGGCAGTACCGCTTCGTGGAAATGTGCACTTTAAAAAATTGCTGATTACAGGAATCATCTGCAGTATGATACCGGATGCCGACGCGATCGGATTTTTTCTGGGAATACCGTACGAATCCCTGTGGGGGCACCGTGGAATAAGTCATTCCATCTTTTTTTCAGTATTCCTGAGTGTTACGTTAACTTTTGTTTTGTTTGACAAGTCCACAAGTTCAACCTGGAAGAAAACCGCTTTCCTTTACCTGTTTTTTTCCACTCTTTCTCATCCGTTACTCGACGCGCTCACCAATGGTGGTTTAGGGGTAGCACTCTTTGCCCCGTTTGAAAATAGCAGATACTTTTCTCCATGGCGCCCCATCCTGGTATCGCCAATGGGAATAGGATTCCTATCAACCAGGGGGCTGGCAGTGTTACTCAGTGAGTTTATATGGATTTGGATTCCCTCTTTGCTGATTGGCTTCATTGCGCGAAATTTCAGACCGGTAAAATTGGTGTAAAATGAAAATTGCAGTCCTCATTACCCTTACCACCCTCATTTCAATTTCTGCCAAGGGTCAAAAAATATTTACAGAGGATTATAAAAGTCAGGCAGATTTGTCGGTATTCGTGGTAAAATATGAAAGTCAGGCTGACCTGCTTGTATATAAAGTACAGTATCAATCACAGGCCGGAAAAAATAATGGCCGTTGGTTCTTTGTAAAATATGCCAGCCAATCCGACAAGAAAGTCTTTTTTGTGGACTATGAAAGTCAGGCAGATTTGAAAATATTCTTCGTAAAATATCAGAGTCAGGCCGGCTGGAAGAACAAGAAAAAAATGCACCTGATGTATTAGTTCAAGGTTCAAGGATTGCCCTGATACCAATGCAATAGGTTAGAGGTGTTTTATTCCACGTTCAATAAAACGAAATCCAGAAGGGATGAGTATTTTCATCCCGAAGGGATCTAAGAATTTGATATCAACCTACACACGTTTCTGTTGATGTGAGCCGGTGGAGATAACCGGAAAGGGTTGAAACCCCCGCTCAGATTCGTAGACGGCCCCAAAGCACAATTACAGTAGGCATTAATCACTGATTACCGCTCACTTATTTTTCCGGTTCAAAATCCAGCACCAACGAATTCATACAAAACCGTTTATAAGTTGGCGCAGGACCATCATCAAAAATATGTCCCAAATGCCCGTCGCATCTTGCGCAGGTTACTTCAATGCGCTGCATTCCGTAAGAATTATCCTCAAGATAATTAACGCTATTCTCGCGAATTGTTTCGTAATAACTTGGCCAGCCACAACCACTTGCAAATTTTGAATCAGACTTAAATAGCGGATTTCCGCAAGCAGCGCAATAATACGTGCCCAGTCCTTCGAAATCCCAGTACTTGCCGGTAAATGCACGCTCCGTACCCTTTTGCCTCGAAATATAATACACATCCGGACTCAGAACTTTTTTCCATTCTTCATCGCTGAGACGTAACTTTCCGGTATCTGTATGACTGTAATAGGGGTTAGAAGACTGCTGATGGGTGGAATCCTGGCTCATGTTGTTGCTCGGTTTAGGATCAGAATAACAACCATACGTCATTAAACAAAAAAGTACAAGGATGGCAGCATGACTGAACATACTGCGAAATTAGAAATCCCTACCTTGCCGGAGCCAAACAAGCGACAAAAATCATTGCCGGAAGTCGTGTATTTTACACTTACACTACATCCAAAACGGTAAATAAGCGGCCATTAAATGTAAAGGCAGAATTTAGTTGCCTGTAGCAGTAGCAGTGCTACTAAATCAATAATTTAGTAACTACAAAAAATCTAACAATGAATACGAAATCCGTTCAGCAGGTGCTCCCTCCCCCACCTCCACATATGGTTGGAGATGGTTTCAGGGTACATAATTTTTTCCCATCCGGTTACACCATCGCTCAGGATCGCATGAGTCCCTTTTTTATGCTCGATTATAATTCAAAAATTGAATTTCCACCCAAAGATACGCCGCGTGGTGTTGGGGTACATCCGCATCGTGGTTTTGAAACGGTAAGCATTGCTTACCATGGAAGAATTGCGCATCATGACAGCTTTGGAAATTCAGGTGTAATTGGTGAAGGCGATGTGCAATGGATGACTGCCGGATCAGGTTTGCTGCACAAAGAATATCATGATAAAGATTACGCAAGCGCAGGCGGACCGTTTCAAATGGTACAACTGTGGGTAAACCTTCCTGCGAAATTTAAAATGACTACGCCGAAATATCAGGCTATCCTGAATAATGAAATGGGAAGATTTATTCTTCCGGAAGATTCTGGTGAAATCGAAGTGATTGCAGGTAGCTATGCATCAGTAAAAGGTCCTGCCAGCACCTTTACTCCCATGTTTGTTTACAATGTGCATCTCCGGAAAGGGAAAGCATGTACGCTAAACTTTCCAACGCATTACAATACCGGCATCCTGATTATTGAAGGAGGCGTTATTGTAAACGAAGAAAATGCAGCCCCGTTTGATAATTTCATTCTCTTCAAAAACGATGGTGAAGAAATCCGGCTGCTTGCCGAAGAAGATACAATTGTGCTGGTGTTAAGCGGAGAACCCATCCACGAACCCATCGTTGCCTATGGTCCGTTTTTAATGAACACCAAAGCGGAAATTATGGAAGCATACAACGATATGAGTCAGGGGAAATTCGGTGTGCTGGAAGATTGATATATCCAAAAATTTTATTGGTGATTATGTGATTCACTTCTCTTCACTTAAGCATCTGATAAAGTCAATTCACGCCCAACAGCCAAAGCCTCGCTATGCGGGGCTTTTTGCTACAAGTACCTTATGTAACCTTAGTGTTTTTAATGAGTGTTAGTGCTTATCAGCAATTGAAAAAAATTAATAAAGCCTGTCATGATGTGGAGAATAATTCTAAGTATAGTGCTCATCACCACCTTTATTGCAGTTGCGGCACTTTCAGTTAAAAGAGTTCTGGCAATGGAAGATGTACGCCATAAAGCAGCACTAAAAGTTAAAATTCAATAAGGCCAGTGAAGTATTAATTTTCCTGAAGAATACAAATAACAACTTGGAATTTATAATTATGTTGATTCATTTAGAATTCTCATAACCTTCTCAAAAGATTTCTTTTTCGCATCATGGCAATCATAAAATGTTCACTATTCATTTTAGAAAATGTAATGAATTTTGCTTTCACATCCTACATTGCGGTTCCTGATTTTCAGGATATCAAATCAATTACAAAAATTTAGTGGTTACGTCGAGGATTGCTATATAGTATAACCACTATACTTCATTTTGATCACGTCCTATCCGGGTTGCAAAACAAAACATCCCCTCGGGCTGGGATTGCGATGTAGTCTGCGCAAGCTGTACTACAACGCTGTCCCAGCTTATCCGTAGTCTAAATCAAAAACGAAAATGCTTATTTTAAATAAGCGGGGATTGCCTTCGCTGCGCTACGGCGGACCCAGCTTATCCGTAGTCTAAATCAAAAACGAAAATGCTACGCATTTTATGGGCTTCAAAATTTGCATTCGAACAAGCTCGATGCAAATTTTTAAACCCATAAAAAAAGACCGCTAATGCGGTCTTTTTCGTTTTTGATTCTTAAGTGATCCCGCTGGGACTCGAACCCAGGACCCATACATTAAAAGTGTATTGCTCTACCGGCTGAGCTACGGAATCCGATTTTGGTCAACTTCTAGTCGTGTAGGCTAAAAGCGGCTGCAAAGTTATATTTTCCTTAACACGCAGAAAAAAAATGAGAAGGTATTTTTATACATATTTTCAAACGACTGATTTACAACAAACAAAGTCGATTATTCCACAATTGGAGCTCGCTCAAAAGGAATGTTTCGGTCGAATTGATAGCGGTAGGTATGGTATTTTCTCCATACTGAGGCACCGAGGTTCTCCGCAACGCGGAGCATCTTCGGATTGAAATCGCCGATCCAACTAAGGACGGTATCGTAATACTGCCCCTTTAAGGGGACGGCTTTCTCACTATGAACAATCATTAGCGCCTCCAGACCCTTACCATGCCATTCCCTCACCACGCCAAACACAATACCCGTCATCCGGTTGGGCGTCTTTCGCAACTTATGATAGAGGAATTTGAGTTTCCCCAGCCAGTTCATATTTCCGTTTACATGCCTGAAAATCTGATTGAGTTCGGGGAGATTGATGAAAAATGCGAGCGGAACCTCCTTCTGGTAAACAAAAAAGATGATTTCGGGATCAATGGCCGGCTTCATTGCTTTCATGATTTTTAGCGCCGCCGCCGAGCTTAATTCCTTGAAATGGGAATGTCCGCCCCAGCCACTATTATAGACCGTCCGGAAGTCCTCGGCCACCTTTTCCAGAGGTATGCCGCGAATGTCGGTGACTTTTAAATCGGGAACCCGCTGCAACAGCGCCACTTTCCTGTAAAAAACAGGCTGCGCAGGGACGTTGATCACCCGGTGGTAGAGGAACTGATTAAAATACACCTCAAATCCGTAGTGCTCAAGCAGCCGTTGGGCATAAGGCGGATTATAATTCATCGGATAAATCGGCGGCTCTTCCCAGTTGCTTACCTGGCAACCCCAGAATTGCTGGCGATCGCCCAGATTCACCGGACCATCCATAGCTTCCATGCCCAGTTTTTGTAACCACTCCTTTGCAGCGTTAAGGAGGATATCTGCAGCTTCCTGATTATCAATGCAATCAAAAAATCCCATTCCTCCTGCCTGCATTTTACCCGGAATCAGTGCCCGTGGATTTACAAAAGCGGCAATCCTGCCAATCAATTCCCCTTTTTCATCCGCCAGCAGCCAGCGAATTGCCTTTGCCCCTTCTTTAAAGAGCTTGTTCTTCGCAGGATCAAATAATTTTTCCACATCCTGACGGATTGCCGGAATCCACTGCGGATCCGATCGGTATAGACGGAAAGGGACCTCGTGAAACTGAAGGGCCAGGGCCGGTGAATTAACTTCTATGAGTTGCATGGGTGAGGCAAAAGTAGACGAATCAGTTACATTTGTTGAATGAGTAAACCCGTTGCTGTCATAACCGGAGCTTCTTCCGGGATCGGAAAGGCCTGTGCTGAAGTGTTCGCCTCGAAAGGCTATACGGTAGTTATCTGTGCCCGCAATCCGGAAAAACTCGGTAAGGTAGCCGCCGAACTGCGCAGGAAAGGACATTCGCTGCTCGAAGTGATTGCCGATATCAGCAAAGAAGCGGATTGTAAACGTCTGATGGATGAAACGATCAGTCATTATCAACGCATTGATGTACTCATTAACAATGCGGGTTTATCCATGCGCGGACTCTTTGAACATACTGACCTGGAAGTGTTGCGCAAGCTGATGGATACGAATTTCTGGGGCACCGTTTATTGTACAAAATATGCCCTGCCCCATCTGCTTAAACAACATGGAAGCGTTGTAGGAGTCTCTTCTATTGCCGGTAAAAAAGGTTTGCCCGGTCGCACCGGATATTCCGCCTCCAAATTTGCCATGGAAGGATTTTTAGATACACTGCGTACCGAGAATCTGAAAAAAGGACTGCATGTTTTAGTGGCTTGTCCGGGATTCACGGCTACGGATATCCGAAATTCCTCTCTGAACGCGGAAGGCAGGGAACAGGGCGAATCACCCCGCGATGAAAAAGCAATGATGTCGGCAGAAACCGTTGCGCTCCACATCTTTAAAGCAGTACAGGCCCGGAAACGGGATCTGGTGCTGACGCGGGAAGGGAAACTTACCATCCTCTTAAATAAATTTATGCCCGGCATTCTCGACCGAATGGTTTATAATCACATGGCTAAAGAACCCGGATCACCCTTTCAATGATGAAAAAGCTAAGTTATTTTATGCTGCTACTGCTGCTGGCAGCCTGTTCCCGTCCTCAGGAAAAACTTCAGAAGGAAATTACCGAACGCGAAAGTGTTTTTCGCGAGCAGAGTAATGCCCAGCCGAATGCTGAAAAAGCGGATTCACTGATCGGTTTATATGTGAATTACGCAGATCAGTACCAGGATGACACGTTGTCGCCCGAATATCTTTTCCGTGCCGGTGACCTGAGCATTGGCATCGGTAAATTTACGCAGGCACAGGAGCTGCTTGGTCGTGTGCAGCGTTATCCCAACTATACCAAACTTCCACAAGTAACCTTCCTGCAGGGATTTGTGGCGGAAAATCACATGGGTGATACTGCAACCGCACGAGTGCACTACGAAAAATTCCTGGATACTTTTCCGGATCACCCCCTTGCCAAAGATGCCCGTGCCGCCATTGAACACATGGGTATGAGTCCGGAAGAACTTATCCGGCAGTTTGAGCAAAATCTCCAGGATTCAACCGTTGCCGCACACTAACGCTTATGGATCGCCGAAAATACAGGAAACCTCAGCCTGCTCCTGAAAATAACGCCTCAGTAAATACCGCCACCACCAAAGCCGGAAAAAAACAATTTACGCTACTGCAATTACCGCTTTGGCCCGGAATGCTTGCAGCTGCCATTGCCTTTATGGTTTATGCCCAAACGCTGGGATATGGATTTGCGCTCGATGATTATTCCGTCATTCTGGAAAACAGCAGTACGAAACTGGGCATCGGAGAAATTGGCTTGTTTCTGAAAACCAGTCTGCGGCACGGCTATGTTTTTATATCCGACGACCTTTACCGGCCGCTCACCAAGAGTGTGTATGCTTTGCAATGGAGTTTATCTCCTGAAAGTGCATTCCCGGGTCATTTGATGAATGTGGTACTGTTTACGCTTACCTGCTGGATTATTTATAGCTCCGTAAGTCGCTGGACAAGTTCTCCGCTCACCGGATTTATTACTGCAGCCTTGTTTGCAGTGATGCCTGTACACACCGAAGCCGTTGCGAATATTAAGAGTATTGATGAAATACTGGCATTCCTCTTTGGCATGCTGTCCCTCCACGCATTTTATCAATCGGTGGCAGAAGAGCGCAAATCGAAACTTTACCTTGGACTACTCTTCTTTTTACTCGCTTTAGCATCAAAAGAATCTTCCATTACATTACTGGCAGTGATTCCGCTGTTGCTCTATTTTTTCACTGACGCCAGACAAGGTAAACTGTTTACACCCCTTGCACTCTCGCTTGCTGTGGCGCTGGTATTCCTGTTAATACGACAAGGAATTCTCGGTGAAAATTCTTCTGTGGCACCTTCAGCAGCGGACAATATGCTGATGATTTCCGGTGACAAGCTAACACAAAAAATAACTGCCATTGCTTTATTGGGCCGTTATTTATGGGTTACTGTATTGGGTTTCCCGCTGAGCTTTGACCTCTCCTACCCTGCGGTGCAGCCGGTTGTTGCGGGCGATTGGAAATTTCTGGCTTCATTGCTTACACTGACAGCTCTTTTTGTTTTTGCCATTATGCGATTCAAGAAGCGTGACCCATTAGCATTTGCATTGCTGTTCTTTTTTATTACTGCATCAGTTTCAAGCAACCTCTTTATAACTATTGGTACACATTGGGGAGAACGACTAATGTATCTCCCGAGTTTTGGTGTGGCGATGGCCATTGCGGTACTGATCAACCGTTATATCCAGCCCGAACAGGAATTCCAAAAGCGAACCGTAGCCTTCGGTGTCACATCTGTGCTGGTGGTGGTATTGGGCGGATTAACAATTGCACGAAATCCGGTCTGGGAAAATAATTCTGCGCTCTATGCCTCCGGACTAAAGTCCGCGCCGCGGAGTGCCCGCACCAATTATTACATGGGGAACCATCTCGGCAAAGAAGAGCAATGGAAAGGACTTCCGCAGCAGGAAATCAATAAACTTCTCCGCACTGCTATCACCTATCTGGATACTTCTATCAGTCTATATCCGAAATTTTCTGACGCTTACAATCAGAAAGGCTTATGCTATTACCGCCTAAAAGAATATGACAAAGCTGCTATCAGTTACAATGAAGGTTTAAAGATTAATCCAAACGATCCTACGATCCATAATAATATCGGAACAATCTTTTTTGAAACCGGGCAATACGAGCAAGCCATTGCAGCTTTCAACAAAGCGGTTAGTTTGAAGCCGGATTATAAAGATGCGTGGGCAAATCTTGGCAGTGCTTATGGCACCGTAAAAAATTTCACGGAGTCGATTAATGCCTTTAACCGCGCTGTTGCTATCGACCCGGAATATGCTATGGGATGGTATTATCTGGGCCTAACGTGGCGTTTTGCAGGGGATGAAATGAAAGCGCAGCAATTTATCGCGAAAGCGAAAACACTGAATCCTTCGCTTAATTAATATAAATTCTGCGAGTCAGTACTTTTTCACCGGCTGTGAGACGGACAAAATAATATCCTGCATTGAGATCGGCAACATTAACGATGTACTGTTGCATTCCTGCTGATTGAGTATTCGGGTTTTCTGCAGCAACCGTACGGCCTAGTACATCCAGAATGACAAAATTTACATTAACCGAACGAGGCAATTGCAAGGAAAGGGTAAGTTGCTTTTCAGCGTTGAGGCGCAACGATAATTCAGGAGTGGTAACATTCATCAATCCCGTAGAAGTCGCCGTAAAGGTACCGGTCATCGATAAAGAATGTGGCGTACAGCGGTAAGCATAAGTACCCGGTGTGGTCACTATGTACTGGAAGGAGGTAACATTTGGGGAAATAGTTGAATTCCATGACTGTGCTCCGGCAGGAATATTCGTGGAAGTGGTGGTATGCGAGCCGTTCACCCAGACCCATTCAATGGTATCCCCTACTGCTACAGAAAGTGAGGAAGGAGAGAATTGAAAACTGGAAACGTTCACCACATGAACGGTTGCGGAAGCGGAAAGAGAAAGGAAAAACAGAATTGAAAGTAGCCTTGTTTGCATAAAAAGAGTTTTGCTAAAAGTAAATAAATTCTATTCCATTTTAGCCAATCCAAGAGATTTCACGAAATTCTGGCAATAGTCTTTAATGCTGTTTCTAACCCTGCGAAACTCGTTCAACCGCTCTTCCGGAGTTCCCGTGGCCTTTGCCGGATCCGGAAAACTACAATGGATACGTTTGGCGTTGGTAGGAAACCAGGGGCAATTTTCACGGGCATGGTCGCAAACCGTCAGCACATAATCAAACGCAATATCCTTAAACTCTTCCACATTATTGGAGGTATGCGTACTGATATCCACTCCATCCTCCCCCATTACAAGCACTGCTCCGGGGTTTAGTCCGTGTGTTTCAATTCCGGCACTATAAACGGCTGTTTCATTATTCGCAAAGAAGCGCAGATAGCCTTCCGCCATCTGACTACGACAACTGTTACCGGTACAGAGTACAAGTATATTCTTCATTTCAGCTTTTATTAAAACCAGTTTTAAAACGTAAGGCCACATTCACCAAAGCCAGCAGAACGGGAACTTCCACCAACGGACCAATTACTCCCGCAAATGCCTGTCCGCTATTGAGTCCGAACACTCCGATTGCGACAGCAATGGCCAGTTCAAAGTTATTTCCTGAGGCTGTAAAGGATGCTGCTGCGGTTGTACTGTAAGAAGCTCCGCTTTTTTTAACTGCGAAAAACGTAATAAAGAACATCAGCAGGAAAAATATTACCAGTGGTATTGCAATGCGGACAACTTCGAAAGGTAATTCAACGATCAGATTGCCTTTCAGACTAAACATCATGATGATGGTAGCGAGCAATGCGATCAAAGTAACGGGAGATATAACCGGAATAAATTTCAACTCATACCATGTTTCCCCCTTAATCTTCGTTAATAGCCAACGCGACAATACACCTGCGGCAAAAGGTATCCCCAGATAAATACCAACTGTTTTTGCGATGTCGATGACCGTAATTTCAATTTCAAATCCGGGTAAACCAAAAAGCCCCGGCATGATGGTTAGGTAAAACCAGGCATACACGCTAAAGAAAGCCACCTGCATCAAACTATTCACTGCTACCAGAGCTGCCACATATTCACGACTGCCGCCGGCAAGTTCATTCCAAACCAATACCATGGCAATACAGGGAGCGATTCCGATGAGAATCAATCCCGACATATACTCGGGGTAATTGCTAAGAAATAAGACGGAAAGCAGAAACATCAAAAATGGCCCCACCACCCAGGTTAGCAGCATGGTTAATGCGAACGTTTTCTTATTACTAAAAACCGATAGCATTTTATCATACCGGACTTTAGCCAATGGTGGATACATCATCAGGATGAGTCCGATAGCAAGGGGAATACTGGTAGTACCGCTGCTATAACGGTTCAGCATTGCCGGAAATTCAGGAAGGAAATAACCAGCTGCAATTCCAATCGCCATCGCCAGCAAGATCCATAAAGTCAGGAAGCGATCAACAAATTTGAGTCGTTGTTTCATAAAACTATATCAGCACATTCCCGGTGCGCAGCAAGATACTTTTTGAGTTAAAGGCTTCTCTGCATAAACCGTAATGCTGAAGATACCTGTTCCGGACTTTTGAAATTCAACGATCTCTTCCGGGCTAAGATAATTGCGCAGGATATCCTCCGGAACAATAATCTTCTTTTCTTTCTGCAGCGTAATATTGGTAAAGCCTTTATCACTGATCAACTTCATATACTCATCCCGCTGAATGGCTCCTGAAACACAACCTGCATACATTTCTGCGGCATGACGAATGGCAGGTGGCAGTTCGCCAGCGAGCACGATATCGGAAATACTGAAATGTCCGCCAGGCTTGAGCACTCTGAAAATCTCACAAAAAGCCTGCTCCTTATCGGGAACGAGATTCAATACACAGTTACTCACCACTACGTCCGCCTTGTTAGCGGTTACGGGCATTTTCTCTACATCGCCGAGACGGAATTCAACGTTATTAAAGTTGAGCTTCTCTGCATTTTCTCGTGCCTTTTCAATCATGGCCGGAGTAAAATCAATGCCGATCACTTTTCCGCTCTCGCCGGTTTCATGACGGGCTACAAAACAATCATTGCCTGCACCAGAGCCGAGATCGATCACGACATCTCCCTTTTTAATTTTTGCGAACTGCGTCGGTAATCCGCATCCCAGATTCAGATCTGCGTCGGGGGCATAGCCGCTCACAGCAGAATAATCATCCGTCATGATGTTGTACACCTCAGTGCTGCATCCGCCGGCTCCGCAACAGGAAGCTGCGTTATCTGCTTTATCCTGCAGGGCGATGGCAGCATATTTCTCTTTTACGAGTTCTTTCAGATTTTCATTTGTGTTCATGGTGATCGTATTTATGCGATGATTTAATTCAAAAAAAATTTAGCAGCAGTCGGTTTTTTTCGGGCCGGACAATTGAAATATCTCCATCATATATCGGGAGGCCAGAGCCCACTCCTCTGTATCAATACAATAACAAATTCTGGGCCCGTCAATATCACCTTTGATCAATCCGGCTTCTTTTAGTTCCTTAAGATGCTGAGATACTGTGCTTTGCGACAAAGGAAGCTCCTCAACAATTTCGGAACAGATGCAGGCCTGACGCTGGATTAACAGGCGCAGGATGGCTACTCTTGCCGGGTGTGCCAGGGCTTTCGCATAGCGGGCTATCCGGTTATCACGAACGGTAAACTCTTCGATTCTTGCAGTTGCCATGCGACAAAGATATATCGTATAAATACGATAAGCAAGAAAAAACCCGATTATTTTAAAAGCTAATAAGCGCAGACCGTTACTTTGGTATACGAATAAACAGACGGGCTCTCAATTTCAAGCAGGTATTTGCCCGCGGGCAGATCCTCGGGTAGGTCGTAAGAAAAAGACCAGAGAAGCACGGGCATTTCCTGCTGCCTGATAATTTGTCCCTGACTATTCAACAACCGGATCCATGCTTGCTCCTTCGGCAAAATGGGAAGACGGAGATAAACAATGCTATGGGCGGGATTCGGATAAACCGAAAAAGTAAATGTACTTGGCGTCCCTGATTTACTATCAACGATGGGAGATTCAACTGTATCGCTAACGTATGCCACCGGACTGGCGTTTACTGATATAACTTGCTGAGGTTCAAGAGTGGAATACTCCTGAGCCAGACTTATTCCACTTAAATGGATAAGTCCGAAAAGCATAGAAAAGTAACCAGAAGCTTTCATAAAAGAAAACAAACGATAGCACAAAGTACGCAATTTTGTAGACAAAATACTATAAAAATTGTTCCGAAACGGATATTCTGTAACCGTAACCGTAAAAAGGGAAGCCAAACGAGCATCTTAAACTAATGGGTTGAAGGGCCGTAGATTCACTTAAGTCTGTTAAATTTGGTGCGAGTCAACGCAGAAAACTAACACTGGTTACAACTCCAATTCACGTTAATTACTATGAAAAAACTTGCTACAATTTTCCTTGGTTTAATGGGCTTACAGGTTTCTGCACAGGAAACTTCAAAAACCTATTCCTCCTTCTCGACGGAGATGATTTTTTCATTCGCCGACATTGATAACAATGGTAACACGGAAGGAAACAACATGCGTTGGGCACCGGTTATCAACCCGCAGTGGATGCTCAATTATGACCTCTCTAATTCTTTCGGACTTTTCACCGGAATTGCCATACGCAACGTTGGTTTTATCTATGAAAACCCGATGGATAGTCTGAATAATACCAAGTATAAATTCCGCACCTACAACCTGGGTATACCCATAGGTTTCAAAGTTGGCCAGACGGAGAAATTCCTCTTTTTTGCCGGATATGAAATTGAATTCCCCTTTGAATACAAGGAAAAGGAGTTCCTGAATGAAGACAAAGAAGACAAAGATGTAATCTGGTTCTCTGACCGTGTGGAGCAGGTACAGCATTCGGTGCTGGCCGGAATCCAGTTCAAATACGGAGCCACCCTTAAATTCAAATACTATCTTACCAATTTCCACAACCGGGATTACGTCTCGCTCACGGACGGAGTTCAAACAAAGCCTTACGACTTCAAGGCCAATGTGTTTTACTTTTCACTGGGCTGGGATTTATTCACCAATTATAAAAAATACATCAATAAGTAATTCCCACGAGTAGGCCCTCCCCGCCCTCTCTTAAACCTCGAAAATAAATAGAAAGCGGAGCTGCAAATCAATACTGCAGCTCCGCTTTTTTATTGAAAACCGTCTTTTTCAACTTTTGTAGCTGCATTTGCATCATTTTCACCTCC
>Ga0315906_10003823_pt1 | contig 19717 bp, 15 predicted proteins | sample LakEriMetagenome_4_FD_203526 | JGI IMG/M metagenome (GOLD analysis project Ga0315906, IMG submission 203526) | Freshwater fungal communities from buoy surface, Lake Erie, Ohio, United States - Buoy 2 MA122 | ecosystem: Environmental > Aquatic > Freshwater > Lake > Lake biofilm | place: USA... | reverse complement strand
CGCCGGCGGTTCCTATGGGGCACCCGTAGCGCGAAGGAGCAGGCGGTTGGCTTCTGGAGGAACCGGTTAGGAGCGGACGGGCTGCGGTTTTCCCCAGCCCTAAACTGACCTACAATCGAGGGCCTGATTGTCTGCACTGATTTGTCTGCACTGATTTGTCTGCACTGCGAAGATGCGTCTGGATGGATGGAAACTCATGCCGCGTTACAACCCCGCCGTGATCGAGCCCAAGTGGCAAAAGTATTGGGAGACACATCAAACCTTTCGCACCCCTGATCTTCCCCAGGGAAGAAAACTTTATGTGCTCGACATGTTTCCTTACCCCAGCGGTGATGGGCTCCATGTAGGTCATCCGGAGGGGTACACCGCCACGGACATCGTTTGCCGCTTCGCTCGAATGCGTGGCCAATCGGTGCTCCATCCGATGGGCTTTGATGCTTTTGGTCTGCCGGCGGAGGAACACGCCATTCGGACCAATACCCCGCCGAGGGTGAAAACCGAAGAGAATATCGCCAATTTCACCCGTCAGCTGAAGATGCTTGGGTTCAGTTATGACTGGTCGCGCGTTCTGGCCACGACCGACAAAGACTACTTCCGCTGGACCCAGTGGATCTTCTCTCTGCTCTACGACACCTGGGTCGACCCTCAGACCGGCAAAGGGCGACCTATTGCCGAGCTGCCGATTCCGCCTGAGGTCGAGGCGGCGGGGGATCTTGCGGTCGAAAAGTATCAGGCAAAAAGGCGCTTGGCTTACCTGGATGAAGCGCTGGTCAACTGGTGCCCTGCTCTAGGGACTGTCCTGGCTAATGAAGAGGTGATTGACGGGAAGAGCGAACGGGGGGGGCATCCGGTCCAGCGAATTGGGCTCCGACAGTGGATGCTTCGCATCACCGCCTACGCCGATCGACTCTTGGCCGACCTGGAGCCTCTGGACTGGTCTCCCGGCATCAAGAAACTTCAGAGCGACTGGATTGGCAAGAGTTCCGGAGCGGAGATCGACTTCTTCATCGGTTCCCCGGAACAATACCTCAAGTGGCAGCAGCGACGTCAAGATGCCGGCTGGAGTGAGGAGCCCGATTCGGAGGCGCTGCGCATCTACACCACTCGCCCAGATACGCTGTATGGGGCCACCTACATGGTGATCGCCCCCGAGCATCCCATGGTCGGCAAACTGACGACCAGTCAGCAGAAGCAGGCGGTGGAATCGTATTGCCAGCAGGCTTCCTTCAAAAGCGACCGGGAACGCACCGAGGGGGAAAAGGCGAAAACGGGGGTCTTCACTGGTAGTTACGCCATCAACCCCGTTCACGGGGAACCGATTCCAATCTGGATCGCCGACTACGTGTTGGCCAGCTATGGAACGGGTGCCATCATGGCCGTTCCAGCTCACGATGATCGCGATTACGAATTCGCCAGATCCTATCAACTTCCGATCCGTGTCGTGGTGCGTCCGCAGCAGGGAGATGTTCCACCAGGGGATTGCTTTACCGGACTGGGAGTGGCCATCGACAGTGGACCATTCACTGGAGTCGATTCCCAGACCGTCAAGCAGAAGATCACGCAATCGCTTGCAACCGAGGGGGTGGGCCGCGCTGCGATCAACTTCAAGCTCCGCGATTGGCTCTTCAGCCGTCAGCGATTCTGGGGAGAACCTTTCCCAATCCTGCATGAGCTGGATGCAAAAGGGCAACCGACGGGCCGGATGCGACTGGTGCCTGCCGATCATTTGCCAGTGGATCTTCCCGAACTTAGCGACTTCAAGCCGATTGGGAAACCTGAACCACCGTTGGGGAAGGCGGGACCGGAATGGCTGGAGGTAGAACTGGATGGAAAGCGGTACCGGCGTGAGACCAACACGATGCCTCAGTGGGCCGGTTCATGCTGGTACTATCTGAGGTTCATCGACCCGAAAAACAGCGAGGCTCCGGTCGATCCGGTCAAGGAAAAAGCATGGATGCCGGTGGATCTTTATGTCGGAGGCGCCGAACACGCCGTCCTGCACCTACTCTACAGTCGCTTCTGGCACAAAGTCCTCTACGATCGTGGCTATGTCAGTCACCCTGAGCCGTTTCAAAAACTGGTCAACCAGGGGATGATTCTAGGCGAGATCGAGTACACGGCGCTGCGAACGGCGGAGGGGCGTTTTGTCAGCTACAGCCAAGCGGTCAAAACCGAGGATGGCTGGAAGGAATCGGGGACAGCTGTGCTGCTGGAGTCGGTGTCGGTTCAGGAGGAGCAGGTGCAGCGCCAGGGCGATCTGTTCGTTCTCAAGGATGATCCCCAGGTCCGTGTCGACAGCCGGGCTCACAAGATGTCCAAGAGCCGGGGGAATGTTGTCAACCCAGATCAGATCGTCAAGGAATATGGCGCCGATGCACTTCGGCTCTATGAGATGTTCATGGGGCCGTTGGAGGCGACCAAGCCGTGGAGCATGTCGGGGGTCGGTGGGGTTCGAAGTTTTCTCGATCGTGCCTGGCGGATGATCGTCGATCCCAAAGAGGACCAGGTCCGTCTTTCTGAATCGGTTCAGGATGTGGCGCCAACCGAAGGGCAGATGCGGATGCTTCATGCGACGATCGCTGCCGTCACGCGCGATTTGGAGCAGATGGGGTTCAATACGGCGATCGCGAGGCTGATGGAATTCGTCAACTTCTATACCAAAGAAGCTGTCCGGCCCAGGGTGGCGATGGAGCAGTTCGTGTTGTTGCTAGCCCCGCTGGCGCCGCACCTAGCAGAGGAGTTGTGGGAATGCCTGGGGCATGACCAGTCGCTGGCCTACCATTCCTGGCCGGTGCACGACCCTCGGTGGTTGGAGGCATCGGAGATCGAAGTACCACTGCAGATCAACGGCAAGCTGCGAGCCAAGATAGTCGTTCCCGCTGGGTGCGACGCCCAGCAGCTGGAAGCCGCTGCCCGCTCCCACGAGCGGATCGCGGAGTTGTTGGACGGGAAGCAGATCGTCAAGGCCGTGGTCGTCCCTGGCAAGTTGGTGAACTTCGTAGCGAAGTAACCGCTGCTATTCCTCCTGGGAGACGCTGCTGATGACTCGAGAGGAAGGCCGAGCGAACGAGTCGCGGTGGTTGATCCTGATCTGCACCTACTGCGAAATGGCCAATCTACCATCGCTGCTGGAAGCGATCGGTACATGGGCTCCGGATGCCGAAGTGCTGGTGGTGGATGATGGGTCGCCCGACGGGACCGCCCTGTGGCTCGATCGTCGCTCCGCAGAGAACCCGCGGTTGCACTGGATCGATCGCGGCAGCAAGCAGGGTTTGGGCAGCGCGATTCGCGACGGTCTGCGGTGGGGGGCAGAGCACCACTTTGACTGGGTGTTGAACCTCGATGCCGATTTCAGTCATGATCCGAAGTGCATCCCCGGTTTCCTGCAGCATGAGCACGATCGGCCAACACTTTGGATCGGCTCACGCTACATCGCGGGAGGTGGTTTCTCGGGATGTTCCTGGCGGCGGCGGTGGGTCAGTTACCTGGCCAATAGGTACGCTCGCCTGCTGCTTCGGCTGCCCGTCCACGACACCAGCAGCGCCTTCAGAGCCTATCGGCTAGACGTCTTCCAGCAGCTCGATCGCCTCCCTTGGCAGGAGGTTGGCTATGGATTTTTGCAGGAGATCCTGGCGCGTTGGGTCTGGACCGGCCACCCCGTTCAGGAACTGCCGATCGTCTATGTCGAGCGACAGGAGGGGAAGTCGAAAATCAGTCTTCGGGAGGTGCGAAGTGTCCTTTCCAGTCTGCATCGACTGGCATGGAATGGTAGAACTGTGGCTCGCAGGCTCTCCCAAGATTGTCCCTCCGTTCCACGATGAGCCACCCGTTGTCGGCTGGGAAATGAGGAACGATTTGTTTTGCGCCAAAAAATGCCAAAGCGACGATCAGCGACACTACAATAAAAATTGTGGATGCGATCCCAGGGAGCCCGGATCGCGTTCCGACGACTTGTCTGGGAGGTTCCCTTGTCACGCCGTGGAACGCCATCGAGCGGTTGAGGTGGGCATGGACTGCCCTCGCGTGATCCGAGTCGTTGAGGATGGTCGAACGTGACAAAAGATCAGGAAGCAGATCGCTCCAAGCCCTCCGGTGGAACGCCCCCCTCTGAACCGACGGGGGCGAAGGAATCGACCTCCCACACACCCGACGAAGCGACGCGACGACTTCATGAGGGGATGCCATTCTCTTCGCCGGATGGCGAAGGGAGGGAGCTGGAGATGGCTTGGGACGCGGGCGCCGAAACTAAAATCCCTTTCCCGACGCTTGGGGATTACCTGATCATCGAACGCCTGGGTGCGGGGGGCATGGGCCAAGTGTACCGCGCACGACACCGCACCATGGATCGGGATGTCGCCGTCAAAATCCTTCCGAGAAGGTTGTCGCAACAGGCCGCCTTCGTCGATCGGTTTTACAAAGAAGTCCGATTGATCGCCAAGCTGATGCATCCGAACATCGTCACCGCCTTCGATGCTGGCTGCGTTCATGCGGTCCATTACCTGGTGATGGAATTGGTCGATGGACAGTCGCTCTCCGCCTGGGTGTCTTCGAAGGGAGCCCTTTCGGTCCCCGATGCGCTCAAGCTGCTGGCTCAGGCCGCCTCCGCGCTCGATTACGCTCATTGCCAGGGGGTGGTCCATAAGGACATCAAGCCAGGCAACATGATGGTGACCAAGCAAGGGGTTCTAAAGATCCTCGATTTTGGAATCGCCGAGCTGGCGGCGGAGGATTTGCCTCCGGAGGATGACGAGCTTCTGGGGACGATCGAGTACATGTCGCCCGAGCAGATTGCGGCCAAGAGTCCGATCGATGCCAGAAGCGACCTCTATTCTTTGGGAGCTACCTTCTTCTACATGCTCACCGGGCGACCGATGTTCACAGGTGAGCCGGTGCATATTGCACTGGCGCATCAAAAGCGACCGGCGCCGCCTCTGTACGAGGTGCGTGAGGATCTCGATCTGCGGGTCGATAGCATCTTTCAGCGGCTGGTGGCGAAGGAACCGGATCGGCGGTTCGAGTCGGCGGCGGAATTGATCGATGAACTCCGGGCCCAGCGACTGATCGAGGGTGCTGCCAAAGGGATCGCAGCCACGGTGGGGGTGGGAGGTGGTGAGCTGTCGATGCAGCCGCGGACGCGAGGCCCCTCCAGCCAAAGCACTTCGTCGCGTGGGTATGCAGCGATTGGCATCGAACTGGGGATGTTGGAGACGCGCGCCAGTTTCTTGCAAAAGGGACGTGAGCTGACGGAGATTCCGCTAGATGGCCAGCAGCTTTCGTTGAGGAACATGCTCTGGAGCGATGGTGAGCAAGTAGCGATCGGCGAAGCGGCTCACCGGCAACGATCCAAGCATCCCGACCAGATTTTCTTCGGACTACAGCGCTGGTATGGACTGCCCATGCTGGAACGACCTTTCGGAGGCAGGCGGGTGACTCCCGAAGTGCTGGTCGCCGCCGTGCTCCGCAAAGTCGCTCATGCCGCCCGCGCACTGCGACCTCAGCTGTCGCATGCGGTCATCAATATTCCTGCCTGCTACGACCAACTGCATCGCGCCTGCGTCGTCCAATCGGCGAGGATGGCGGGCCTGGACGTCCTCCAGTTGCTCGATCGTCCCCTGGCCGCCGCGCTGGCCTACTGGGAGACGCAGCAATTGCTCCGTCTTGGCAATACCGAAGGCCAAGAAAACTGGATGGTGGTGGAATTGACCGGGAGCACCTGCGAGGCAAGCGTGTTGGCTCGCGATGGGAATCAGTGGCGATGCCTGGCGACCATCGGCGATTGGAAGCGAGGGAAGTTTCGGTGGCAATCTCGCATCGTCGAATGGCTCGCCTCCCAATTCGCTCTCCAGCATGGCATGAATGTACGGGAAGATCTCGTCGTCGCCTCGCGCCTCCAGCGATCCGCCGAGCTGGCTCTGGATCGACTGGCGATGCTCCCTAGGGTGGAAATTCGATTTGAGGCATGGGGCAAGGAGTTGCGACTGAATCTAGAGCGAAGCCATCTGCTGAATGAATTCCGCGAGTGTTCTTCCGACCTGATGGACATGCCCAGGCAGGTGATCGAACGATCTGGTATCGATCCCAAGTCGATCCGTCGTGTCCTGCTGATCGGTGAATTGCTGGGGGTGCCGGAACTGCGGAGCCTGATTGCCAAGGCGCTGCCGGCAAACGTCGCAATGGAAGTGGTCACCCAGGCCGACTTGGCCCGAGGCGCCGCACTTCAGGCCCAATATCTCATGCCACCCGGTGACAACTCCGGTCCCAGCGCCATTCCGCATAGCGTCTACGATATCGGTCTGCTCACGATGTCGCAGGACAATCCTACCGGCATGCCGAAGATATTGATCCCGAAAGGGTCTAGACTGCCAGCCGAATTCAGTCGCACGATTCGATTTTCCTCGCAGAGCACCCGATCGCCGGCTCTGCAGTTCGTCGAAAGCACTCAGCTGGATGGCAATTGGCATCGATTGGGGGCGATAGAACCGGGAACGGTTTTTCCGAAGCGATTGCCGGAACAACCGTTGCAACTCAGGTTGGAACTGGATCTCAGTGGACTACTCCACTGCACCCTGACCTGGATGGCGGGCAATCAACAGGTTGTCGTTCCCAACTCCTCCCACGCCGATATGGACCCAGCATCCGTCCAGCAATGGCGGGATTGGCTGGAGACGATCTTTCTGTGTTCGGCGCCGCTACCAGACAGCGATTGACGCTAGTGCCTAGTGCGATTGAGGGAAACTACAGCAATCGCAAAGCCACAAGCGGCGATCCGATCGACGCTTCCTGTGACCGCTTCCGTTGGCATGAAGAGTGCCTGCCGGCGAATTTCTGAACGATCGTGGCTGTGTGCTGTCGCGGACGAGTCCGTAACAGGACCCCGACAGCCGATGCATGCTTCAATGCATGCTTCTTAGCCGAGCAACTCTCGCTCCACCCATTTTGTATCGACCAGTCCGTTGCGGAAGGTATCCGACTGCAACACCCGCTGGTGGAAAGAAGCGGTGGTCTTGATTCCTTCAACACGAAGTTCCCGCAGCGCCCGGAGCATGCATTCGATCGCCTGTTGGCGGTCGGGCTGGTGCACGATCAGTTTGCCGATCATCGAGTCGTAGTAGGGAGGGACGGTGTAGCCAGCCTGGACGTGCGAATCGAATCGCACTCCTAGGCCACCTGGGACGAAGATCTGCTCGATCTTTCCAGGGCATGGCTGGAACATCTTGGAGGGGTCTTCCGCATTGATGCGACATTCGATTGCGGCACCTTGCTGCCGGACCTGCTCCTGCGTGAAAGGAAGGCGTTCTCCTGCGGCGACGCGAATTTGTGTCTTGATCAGGTCGATCCCCGTCACCATTTCCGACACCGGATGCTCCACCTGGATCCGGGCGTTGACTTCGATGAAGTAGAACCGGTCTTGCTGGTCGACGATGAATTCGACGGTCGCGGCATTTTGATAATCGGCCTGCCGAACCATCCGAACAGCCGCCTCGCACATCTCTTTGCGGGTGCTCTCTGGTAGGCGTGGGGAAGGACTTTCTTCGATCAGCTTTTGGTGCCGCCGCTGCACCGAGCAGTCGCGTTCATGCAGATGCACCACGTTGCCGTGATGGTCTGCGATCACCTGGACTTCCACGTGTCTGGGCCGATCGATGTACTTCTCCAGATAGATTCCCCCATTGCCGAAGGCCGCCTGCGCTTCCTGGCGGGCCTGTGCCATCGCCGACTGAAGTGTGGCAGCATCCGGGGCGACGCGCATCCCCTTGCCACCACCCCCGGCTGTCGCCTTGATCAGCACTGGATAGCCAATGCTTTCGGCGGTCTCCATCGCCTCTTGCTCTGAATCGATCAATCCCTTGCTTCCGGGAACCACCGGGACCTTGGCGGCGATCGCCATTTCCCTAGCCTGATTCTTGTCGCCCAGTTTCTGCATCGCTTCCGGAGTGGGGCCGATGAAGGTGAACTGGCAACTGCGGACCACTTCGTTGAAGTGCGAGTTCTCCGCCAGAAAACCATAGCCCGGATGGATCGCCTGGGCTCCCGACAGTTCCGCTGCTGCGATCAAGCGGTCGATTCGCAGGTAGCTGTCAACCGATCGTGAGGAACCGATGCAGATTGCTTGGTCTGCCAGGTCGACGTAAGGGGCGTTGCGGTCGGCCTCACTGTAGACCACCACCGACTCAATCCCCAGTTCGCGACAGGCCCGAAGAACTCGCAGGGCGATCTCGCCACGATTGGCGATCAGGATGCGCTGAAACATGCAGGAGGCTTCCGTGAGAGAGATCGATGCTTAACCCCGCGTGTCGACTTTGAAGAGCGGTCGACCAAAGTCGACTGCCTCCTCATTTTGAACCAGCACCGAGACGATCTTGCCTCGTACTTCGGCCGGGATTTCGTTGAAGACCTTCATCGCTTCGATGATGCAGATGGTTGTGTCTGGCTGGATCGTGCTGCCCACTTCGACATAGTTCTTCGAATTCGGATTGGGGCGGGCATAAAAGGTCCCTACCATCGGCGATTTGATCGTGACGATGTGAGGACCTTCCAGGTCGGACTGGGTTGTCGACGCGGCCACCGGCGCGGAAGGTGCGGGCGGGGCGGAGGCCACCATAGGCGGCATCGTCATTGTCGGGAGCGAACCACGTGTCAACCGAATGCGCTGCGCATCCTGCTGCAGGTCGATTTCCCCAAGATCGTGCTCCTTCATCAGGTCGATCAGTTGCCGCAGTCGCTCCAGCGAAAAGATATCCTTGCCTTCGTTGCTTTGCGATTTTGCCATCGTCGTTGCGTCCTTTTTGTAGACCTGCCCTCCGAGATGAGAACTTCGGGAGCTATCCTTGGTCTCCCCTGCGAAAGTGGAGTGCGGCGGAGGCTTCTCATGTTCAGAGCCCTGCTAGCCTCCGACTCACGAGAATCCCCGCATTGTAGCGTGCTTGTTCCAGATTGGGGAGACACGGTGCTTGCGAGGTACAAGTCGACTGACCGCCTCCCGATTTCGATAGGCTTCCTGCGGAAAAATAAGGTGATTATCGGAAGCTGGGCCAATCGATCTGCAACGCTTCCCAATCCTGCGGCAAAGTAGTCAATCGCCGTGCTCCCTCGCGAGTGATCAGGTAGTCGTCCTCGATCCGAATCCCACCCCACTGCGGAAAGTAGACCCCCGGTTCGATCGTCACCACCATCCCCTCCTGCAGAAGTCCTTTCTGCCCGCTTCCAATACGAGGCGACTCATGGATCTGCAATCCAAAGCCATGGCCAAGACCGTGGGTGAATCGCTTTTCTAATCCGTGCTTCTCCAGCACCTTGCGGGCCTTCTGGTCGATGCCCTCCAGCGGCGCACCGGGACGAAGGCTGGAGGCGGCCGCTCGGTGCGCCTCCAACACCGCCGCGTACGCTTTCTCCCACGTCTTCGTCGGCTTGCCGGTGACCACCAGTCGCGTCAGGTCACTGCAGTAGCCAGTGGCGATCGCCCCCCAATCGATCAGCACAAACGGACTGCTGGACAGGGGAGTTTTTCCAGGAATCCCATGGGGTAACGCCGCGCGAGCCCCCACTCCGACGATGGTGGAAAAGGCGCATCCCTGACCTCCCAGTTCACGGATCGTATGCTCCAGCCCATGCGCTATCTGACGCTCGGTTGTCTCCGGGGTCAGCCGATGCAGCATCGACAAAAATGCATGCTCCGCCAGATGAATCGACGCCTCAATCGCCTCCAGTTCCGTGCTGTCTTTGACCTCTCTGAGCCCCTCGACCAGCCCCTGGGTCGCGACCAGCGTCCGGGCTGGCAATGCCTCACCCAGCCGCTGCCAGGAGGCGACGGTCAGCCACTGCGATTCGATCCCGACTTCCCTTCGGCTTCCTTTCCCAACCACCTCGGCCGCCGCTTCCAGCAGCGGGGTCTTGGGGGAGCGGATATGAAGCTCCAGGCCGGGACACTCTTCTTCAATCTGCTGCTGGTATCTGGGATCGCTGATCAACAACCGTCTGTCATCTTCGATCCAGAGATAGCTGTCCCCCCCCTGAAAACCGGTCAGGTAGGTGACGTGGACCGGGCTGGTGACCAGGAACTGTCGCAGCCCTTCAGTCCGAAGCACCCCCGCCAGACGTGACTGCCGCTTCTGATAGACGCTCATCTTCCTGCCCCTTTCTTCGCACCATCCCGGCACCCGAACTCCCGCGCACTCCACCTCCTGGCGTTCAGGCGACACCAAGTGGGCATTCCGGGAACCTGCGGAAAGAAAAAGTCAAACACCTTCCCCCAGCGGCCATCATGGCAATCGATCCCGATGGTTGGGAGGGGGGGAGCTAGGAAAGTTGGTTCCTGTCGCTGTGATTTTTGTTGTCGCAACCCGCTGCAGGCCGATACACTGCCACGATGTCTTCCCCGCTGGAATCAGGAGTCAACTCATGCCGATGGAAAACTATTCGAAGCACCAGCAGCAGATCATTCGCGGATACTACAAAAATCGAGATTCTCTGGCGCTGCAGCGGGCTCAGGAGTTGGTGACGGAACTCTATCTGAGCGAGGGGAAGAAGAGGGCAAAGGTCTGGGAGCAGTTGGCGGGGCATTTGGCAGCCCTCAAAGTCCCCGAAGCTCAAATCGCTTCACTGCGCGAGAAGGACAAGCCCGAGCTGGTAGCTCAGTTTCTGCAGACCAAGTTGTAGTCATCGGGTTTGTCGGCTACCCAGCGATCGATCCCAGCGTCGGCGTCGGCGGAAGGGTAGCTTTCGCAAGCGTAGCTCAGCCCAAATAGGTTAGAGCCATTCAATGATTGGCCATGGCGCCGTGGGAACCGCTCGCTGTGGGCTGCGTTTCGTCCAGCCACTGCCTTCCTGCCATTTGCACCGAACAGTCCGCATGGCCGCCCAACTCGGCAACACGGGCCATCACCGCACGAACCCAGAGGCTGGCGATTTCCTTATCGCTGGTTCCGGGCGGCAGATCGTCGGGAGGAGGGATCGGTTCTCCAATCGTTACCAGCACCTTGGCTCTCTTCAGCAGTGGTCCCCAGACGGTTGGGCTTTGCGGGCTTCCTTCAATCCAGATGGGTACCAACGGCGCTCCGCATTTGAGGGCCACCAAACCCGCTCCGGGGCGCACGCTTAAAAGCGGCTGGCTGGTCCGATTGATGCGGCCCTCGGGAAACATCCCCACCCACCTACCCTCCCCCGCCAGGCGCATCGTCGCCTTGATCGCCTGGGTATCGATGCCACCGCGTTTGGTGGGGATCACCTGGAAGACGCTCAGCACTGGCCCAAACAAGGGATGCCGACAATACTCCGCCGCCACCATCCAGTGGACGCGTCTTCCAGCGGCCAACTGAATCAGGACAGGGTCGATACTGCTGCGGTGGTTGGCGACCAGTATGGCTGGCCCCTCCAGCCCCGCCAGATGCTCCTGCCCCCGAATAGTCGCGCGCCAAAGCCCTCGTGCTAGAAGGTAGGCGATCGAATAGAGGAACGACTCCGTAATCGAATAGCGACCGCGTTGAGAAAGCAGAGAAAGGAGGTAAACGATCGGAATCAGTGCGATGGCCGCCAAAAATGGAATCGCCCAGTTTGTCATGCCATTGGCTCCCATCGTTCCACCGAACCTCGCGCCACATTCGTCTCGACTTCATCGGCTCCCACAACCCAATGCAATCGGCTCGATCGCCCCGGGCCATCTCCCTGCGAAGCCTAAGGCGGCCGCCGGGAACCGAGGAGCAGGTCATCTTATGGATCGACCAAAGAGCCCCTGGATTCGCTAGGTGTTGCTCTTTTATCTAAAATGTTTTCTTTATCACCGCTTCTTATGTTGCCTATCTTGCTGGAATTTTCACCTTTTTGGGTGGGCTTGCGGTTCATTTTTGCCGCCGGAATGACGGCAATGATCCGAAAAGTCGGGAAAAAGCCGGGAAGGTAATTTCGCAACCCTTCAACGGTCGATCCGCTCCTGGGTATGATGATGGGGCAATGGTAAAGCGTCGGGTGACCGGTGGTTCCCAATGCGATCTGGGCCCTGAATTTGCAGAGAAAACGGTTCAGGATTCATTCCTGAACTGGTGGAAACTCGCCAGGCAGCACTCGCAGATCGAACTAGCAACAATCGCATGATTCCTACGGCCACGGGGATCACGCACCCCTGGGTTGTCCAAGCAGCCAACTCAGGAGGTTCTCTAGTTCGGTCGCCACCAGCAGGGATGTTGGTGGCGCGAGTGATTGCCTGGGCGGGTTGCTCCTCGGGGGCGACTCCTAGCGGCCTTTCGCTAGAGCGCGAAAACGCCCTGGCAAGCATCGCCTACGGATTGCTGGCGGTGCTTTGAAGTTCTATTCGATTCGGGATAGGCAGATCGGGGAATCCAGTCGATGAGTGGAACCGAAGCGACCTGCCATATTCCGGTCCTTCTGGAAGAGGTGCTGGCCTACAGCGAGATCGAGGGAGCCGGATTTTTTGTTGATGGCACTCTTGGAGGCGGAGGGCACGCCGAAGCACTTCTAGGACGCATGGCAAAAGATGCCCATTTTTTGGGCATCGATCGCGATCCGGCCGCAATCCGGCGTGCTGCGGACAGACTGGCCAATCGCTTTCCGGAGGCTTCATTGCACCGATGGTTGGAACCGCCTTCGCTTCTTCCTGAACATCCCGCGGTGCAATCCAGTGCCGGGCCCCATATCGATCTCGCATTGGGAAGTTATCGCGACATCCCCGGGTGGTTGGACGCCCTCGGGGTACCTCTGGCCGATGGAATCCTTTTAGATCTGGGACTTTCTTCCGATCAGCTGGCCGATTCAAACCGGGGTTTTTCGTTTCGCGAAGACGGGCCGCTGGATCTACGATTCCATCCAGAGCCATCGACAGAATCGGCGGCGGATCTTCTGGCCAGTAGTTCGGAAGAGGAAATCGCCGACATCCTTTATCGCTACGGAGAGGAGCGAAAGAGCCGCAGGATTGCGAGAGAGATTGTCGAAGTGCGACGTCGCGGCGGAGCGATCGAGACCACGCAGCAGCTGAGGCAGTTGATTCATCGGTCGGTCGGCAAGGTACATGGAAAGATCGATAGCGCCACGCGATCGTTTCAGGCATTGCGCATTGCGGTCAATCAGGAGCTGCATCATCTTGCCGATGCCTTGCGATGGCTGCCGACTCGACTTCGCCCCGGAGGCCGCTTGCTGGTGATCAGCTTCCATTCTTTGGAGGATCGCATGGTCAAGTATGCGTTCCGCGAGCATCCCTACTTGCGGCCGGTGACCAAGCGGCCGGTGGTAGCATCCCAAGAGGAACTGGACCGCAACAATCGATCGCGCACCGCCAAGCTGCGGGTGGCATGCCGGGTGGAGCCCTCTGTAGAGGTTCCAGGCGTAGTCGATGAATTTGAGGTCCGCTGGCAGGCAAGATCCTGAGTCCTAACGTTAGGGCCTTGATTTTCCTAAGTGGAACAGCGATTTTGATACAGCTGTGAAGCCCGCCTTCATTCCTACCTTTCTCTGCGTGTGTTTTTGGGGTTCCCGATGAAACAAACGACTCGGATGGCGTCTCTGTTTGCCCTGACGGCTTTTCTGGGGTGGCAGATGGTTGGCCATTCGCAGGATCGCAAACCGATCTCCAACCGGCCGCTGGACCAGGGAGCTAAAGCCTTCCTGGGCACTTTGCAGGAGGCCCAAAAGGCAAAGGCCTCGATGCCTTACGACGATGATCGGCGTGTGCAGTGGCACTTCATTCCGATGGAGACGAGGAAAGGCTTGCCCTTGATGGAGATGGAGCCTTCTCAGAGGGAGCAGGCGAGAAAGTTTCTGGCCGATTTGGTTTCCGAGTCAGGCAACCAGAAGGCGACCAGTATCATGTTGCTGGAGAATGTGCTGCGAAAACTGGAAGGTCCCGATTCCCACGCGCGCCGAAATCCCGACAAGTACTACTTCACGATTTTTGGGACGCCCAATCCGGCAGGAACCTGGGGTGTCAGCATCGAAGGGCATCACCTTTCGCTGAATTTTGTCGTCCAGGACAACCGCATTGTCGACTCGACGCCTCAGTTTTTTGCCACCAACCCGGCCGAGCTGCAGGCCGATTATGGCGATGGCTTTCCTAAGGGGATGCGACTCCTGAAGTCCGAAGAGGAGCTTGGGTTCCAGCTGCTCAAGAGCTTCGATGCGACGCAGCGCGGCAAGGCGATCATCGACGCCAAGGCACCGGCCGACATCCGTTTCGCCGGGACGAAGCAGTCGGAGTTGACTGCAGCCGAAGGAATCCCCGCAGCCCAGCTCAACCCGGCTCAGCGCGAAACTCTCCATCGACTGCTGGAGGTCTATACGGGTGCGATGCGAGAGGAGGTGGCTGCCGACCGATGGAAGCTGATCGATCAGGCTGGGTTCGACCAAGTCCATTTCGCATGGGCTGGAGCGGATCAGCCTGGTGTTGGTCATTACTACCGCATCCAGGGACCCACGTTTCTGGTCGAATTCATCAACGTGCAGCCCGATGCAGCTGGTAATCCGGCCAATCATGTCCATTGCGTGTGGCGCGACCTGCAGGGGGACTTCCACCTGCCGATTCAATCGCCCTGACCTGACAGAACGAACCGAAGTGGCTGGGTTGGCGGCCTCTTCGGCTCGTTTGCGATTGCCCGCCCGAGCGTGCCTTCTAGAATGGACGCTCGGGAACATGGCGAGGTGGTGTGGACCGCGAAGGCAGGTTGGACCTGTCGGCGGACCTGGCGAACCACCTGAGATCGACTGTCAATTCGGGGGTAATCAGGTGATCAACACGCTGTATCTCCCGGAATTGCGCGAGATGCTCTCCGAGCAGAATGCGGAGGAGCTGCGGGAATTCTGCGTAGCTCTCCACCCAGCTCGAACGGCCGAGTTCATGGAGGGGCTCACCCCAGTCGAGGCATGGAAGGTTCTGCAGTACGCAGATCCAGCGACGCGAGCGGAGATCTTTCATTTTCTGGAGTGGGATCGGCAGGTCGAACTGCTGGCAGACCAGGATCAGCTTCAAGTGGCTGCTCTCGTTTCGGTGCTTAGCGCCGACGACGCGGTCGATCTGCTCCAAGAGTTGCCGGCCAGTCGCGTGGAATCGATTCTGGCGCTCGTTCCAGCTAGCGATCGGCGAAGCATCCAGAAGCTGCAGTCGTTTGCCGAAGGAACGGCCGGTGCGCTGATGACGACCGAGGCGGCTTGCCTTCGGGAAGACCTGACGGTGCGCGCGGCGTTGGAGGAACTGGCGAGGCAGGCGGAGCATTTGGAGACGGTCTACTACATCTATGTGGTGGATGACCAGAATCGGCTGCATGGTGTCGTCAATACGCGGCGGTTGGTGTCGGCGATTGGAAAGCCCGATACGCGATTGCGCGATCTGATGGAAACCGATATGGTGGTGGCGCATGTTCTGGACGACCAGCAAGACGTCGCCCAGAAAGTAGCCAAGTTCAATCTGCTGGCGGTTCCGGTGGTCGACGACCACAATCACATGCTGGGAATTATCACCCACGACGACATCATCGATGTGGTGGTCGAGGAGGCGACGCGTGACGTACAGAAGATCGCGGCCGTCGCCCCGCTGGAAGACAGCTACATGCGCACCCCCATCTTCACCCTTTCCTGGAAGCGGGGAATGTGGCTGGCGATCCTGTTTCTCGCTGGCTTGCTGACCGCGTTTGCTCTTCGATACTACGAGGGATCGCTTCAAAAGTACGACTGGATGGCGTGGTTCATACCGTTGATCATCAGCAGTGGAGGCAACTCAGGAAGTCAGTCTTCCACGCTGGTCATCGCCGCCCTGACTCGCCAAGAGATTGAGTCTCGCGATTGGTGGGCGATCCTCCGCCGGGAGTTGATCACGGGACTGCTTCTGGGCAGTTTTCTGGCGCTAGTGGGATTCCTGATCGCCTGGGCCATCACCCCAAGCATTCGACACGCGGTCGTCATTCCCATTACGATTCTCGCCGTGGTGCTCTGCGGTACCTCCATCGGTGGTACCCTGCCTTTGCTGTTCAAACGACTGGGGCTGGATCCAGCCCTGATGAGCAATCCCTTTGTGGCGGGGATCATCGACATCCTTGGGATTCTCGTCTACTTCCAAGTGGCCGCGACGATCCTGAGATGAACACCCCTGAAGCGATTGCCGAAATCTGAAGCATGGAGCTGCAGTCGTGGCAAGTCTTGGGGGATCGTGGGGGGGCTGATGGCCAGGCAAGTTGGACAGCGCAGTAGCCGTGGAAGCTGTGGGAAGCAGATGCTTATTCGCTACAGCCTGGCGATGTTGGTCGTGGTCACTTTGGGATTCCGAAGCACCTTATGGTCCCAGTCGATGCGCAAGCTGCCTCTTCGGTCGAAGGTCGAGTCAGTTCAGCCGATGACCGGGATTGTCCTCTGGAGCTCCAATTCCCACGCCGATGCCATGCCGATTCAGTTGGAGTTTTCCTATCTGCGATATCGAGATGTGGTGGACCAGCAGGGGGAATTTGATTGGAGCCCCGTCGACCAGTTGCTCGATCAGATCGCCAGTCGGGGGCACCAAGCGATCCTCCGATGGCACGACACGTATGTCGGCCAGCCGACGGGAGTACCCGAGGTGATTCGGCGGCTGGACGGATACCAGGAGACCAGTGGGATCAGCGAAGGAAAAAAGACGCGATTTCCCGATTGGTCCTTTCCGCCCTGGCGCGCTCTTGTGCTCGACTTCTTCACGCGTTTTGCCGAGCGATACGATCGCGATCCTCGCCTTGCCTTCGTGCAAGTGGGGTTCGGGCTTTGGGCGGAGTACCACATCTATGATGGCCCTATGGAATTAGGGAAAACCTTTCCCGATCGCGCATTTCAAGAGACATTTGCCAAACATCTATCGAAGGTTTTTCAGGTCACGCCTTGGATGATTTCGGTCGATGCCGCTGGGGACCATACTCCTTTTGGCAGCACGCCAGAGTTGGCAAAATTGCCCTTTGGTCTTTTTGATGATTCATTCAATCATCGGAGGCATCGGGAGGAGAATGAGCCGAATTGGGATCTACTTGGGCGCGAGCGATGGAAGATCGCGCCGACGGGAGGCGAGTTCAGTTTCTTCGAGAGACGGGATCAGGTAGAAGCGCTGGCACCCCAAGGGCCCCACGGTACTCCATTCGCTGAACAAGCAAGGCGATTCCATATTTCCTTCCTGATCGGCGATGATCAGCCTCGCTTCCGAAAGCTGGAAGTGATTCGTGCCGCTTCGCTCCTCTGCGGCTATCGTTTTAGAATCGTCCAGTTGCTGGCGGGACCGAACCGGATGGAGGTAACGATCCGCAATGAGGGAATCGCACCGATCTACTACGATGCCTTTCCTGCAGTCGGTGGAATTCGGTCAGAAAAATCGCTGAAGGGGCTGCTTCCCGGTGAGTCCATAACATGTTCGATACCTGCGATGGGCGAAGCGTCTGCCTTTTCGATCGAGTGCGATCGACTCGTGGAAGGACAGCAGATTCAGTTCGATGCGGATCTGAGGTAAGCTTTTGCAAGAGGTGGGTATCAAGAGGTGGGTATAGGGTCAGGTGTTGTTGGACGGATTGGGAAACCTAGTTCGGATTAGGTTGCATGGACGGTGAAACCTACAACGCGTTGACCGCCATGTTGCTTGGGACGGCACTGCTTGCGTTAATCATCTCGGTCTTCTCTCTGGCTGCGGTCGCATGGCGTTGGCGAGCCCAGACACGGGGAAAGCATCTGCTTCGATTTCTAGTTTCTCTGTTTGCCGCCGTCATCTTGATAGCAACTCACCAAGCGGTGCTTTGGTGGGTGTTCCTGCCCTCCCAGGGACGCGAGCAGATGGCACAGTACGAAGCGTTCAGGAAGGAGCGAGTCGAGGTTTCTACGCGATTGAGCGTTGGGGACCAGGTGCCCGCTACCTCGCTTCGCGACATCGACGGCCATCCGGTGGATCTCTGGACCCCTGGGAAGTTGACACTGATCAACTTTTTTGCGACCTGGTGTGGGCCATGCCAATTGGAGCTGCCGAATCTCGAAGTGATTTGGCAGAAGCACCAGAAGCAGTCTGACTTTCGCATGCTGGTGATTGGACGCGAGGAGTCGGAATCATCGGTGAGGGAGCATTTCGCCAAAAACCAACTCACGTTTCCTGGAGTGGCTGACCCGGACCGGAAAATCTTTGATCGCTTCGCAGACAACTTGATTCCGCGGACGCTGATCATTGGTCCCGAGGGTCAGATTCTCCACCATCAAGCCGGCTTCCTAGAAACTGACCTCCCGAAGCTGGAGGAGATCCTCCAGAAGCATCTCCCAAAGTTAAAGTAGCGGCTCGGACCGGTGGTCAGCGGCTGGCTAGCCACCTGTTGTAGGATGCCTCGAAGTCTCGGTCCACTTCGCTACAACGTGTTGCCTCCCGCTTTTCTCCTATAAAAAAAGCCGCAGTACCTCGGTACTGCGGCTCGATGCTTACTTTCTAGACGATTCCATCAGAAGGATCAGCCCCACTGGTCCAGCATACGATCCAAGGCTACCGCCATCCGCTCTGGGGTGTCGTAGTTCCCTGCAGCAATCTGTGCCTTGAGAGCAGCAACCTTGTCGACGCGAACCCCATCGACAATCGCACCACTGCCGGCGACCTGACCGATCGACTGAGCAGCAGCAGAGAAGTCGACTTGATCTGAAGGAGTGCCAGCCGCCGTAGCGTCGGTCGCGCGGACTCCCTGGTTCTCGGTCGCCGAGAGCTTGCCAACCTGACGAGCACCATGAACGCCGTGAATTCCGAAATTACCATTGATTTCCATTCGAAGTGCCCCTCTCGCAACCTGTTGATACATCCTTGTACCCAAAGGCAACCAAACTAACGGCATCGTGCCGAGCGGTCGACCTTTGCTGACGATCGTTACAGATGCAACCTGCGTGCCAAAAACTAGATTCGCTTTCGGAACGCGGGTCAATCGCCGGCAGAGACAAGGGATTGCCTTTGAGTCCCTACGAATCTGGCGATCCGCCAACGCCGCGAATCTTACCCAAGCCGCGGCTGGCGAATCAAGCCAGATTCACTCAAAGGCTCCCCGTCCCACCACGCGTCTCATTCTGCAACACCACGAGGGAGTTGATCGAGACGCTAACGCTATCCCGCTTTTCCTAATCGAATCTCTCGAAGTATTCGCTAGCTTTTTACTTTGGGAGTCGGAGAGATCCCGAATCGGCAGATTTTACAAACAGACCCTGTCATTTTTTCCGATTGCTCCGGCGATAACGCCCGCAGCCCGCTTGCTTTGCCAGCATTCCAATCGGTGCCACCCACCTTTTCAATTGGTGCCACCCACCGATTGAGAGCTAGCAATCGAGAGGCGGCAGGGGGATCCGGGTCGTTCGGGAGGATGCAACGCCAAGACGGCCATGCAACGAAATACCAGCGTTCCAATCGGTGCCACCCACCTTTTCAATTGGTGCCACCCACCGATTGAGAGCTAGCAATCGAGAGGCGGTAGCCAAAGTCTTCAGGCTGGCCTGAAAAAAGCCAGAAGGCTTTGGGTGATCGCTGCGAAAGAAGGGAGAAACAATCGAGGGCCGCGAGTCACAGCATTCCAATTGGTGCCACCCACCTTTTCAATCGGTGCCACCCACCGATTGATAGCTAGCAATCGAGAGGCGGCAGGCAATCGAGAGGCGGCAGGGGGATCCGGGGCGTTCGGGAGGATGCAACGCCAAGACGGCCAAGCAACGAAATGCCAGCGTTCCAATCGGTGCCACCCACCTTTTCAATTGGTGCCACCCACCGATT
>Ga0315906_10003821_pt1 | contig 19719 bp, 13 predicted proteins | sample LakEriMetagenome_4_FD_203526 | JGI IMG/M metagenome (GOLD analysis project Ga0315906, IMG submission 203526) | Freshwater fungal communities from buoy surface, Lake Erie, Ohio, United States - Buoy 2 MA122 | ecosystem: Environmental > Aquatic > Freshwater > Lake > Lake biofilm | place: USA... | reverse complement strand
CTGTCCTTCGCTCGCTCGATGGCGGCTGCGCTCTCGGCATCCTGCCTTCGCTTGCCGCCAACGCCGGCTCCACGGCACGGGCAACCCCGAGGCTCCCTGTACACACGGGGAGGTGGCGGAATCGGCGGAAGGTCGACGAGCGTTGGAGATCGCGACCTTCTGGGGAATGAATCGCCGTAGGTCGTGAAAGGAGCGATCTCCTCCGCGAGGAGACTTCTGCCGTTCCGCCGCCGGCTTCGGCTAAACTAGGTCGACACGAAGCCGAACACACACGAGCCCCCACATGTCCACAGACGACCTCACGCCCGAACAGCAAGGCCCGCCCGCGACGTTCGACTTCCTGATTCACACGCTCTTCACCCAGGCGCTGATGGCCCTGGGGCGGATTCCCAATCCGATTACGAACAAGACGCACAAGAACCTCGCCACGGCCCGGCACTTCGTCGATACGCTCAAGATGCTCGAGCAGAAGACGGCCGGGAACCTCACCGAAGACGAGCGGCGGGTGCTCGAAGAGATGCAGCACCAGCTGCGGATGCAGATCCTGGCCGAGAAGGACTAGCGGGAATGCGGTCTCTGGTTGTCATCGCGATCGTGCTCGGCGTCGGGATCGACGACGGCACCGGCGACGTGCGGCTCGCCCGGCATGGCGATCGGGTGGACGTGACGTTCGACGGGAAGCCGTTCACGTCGTACGTGTTCACGGGCCACCGCAAGCCGATCCTGTTTCCGATCGTGAGCCCGGCCGGGACGGGGCTGACCCGACAATGGCCGATGGTGAAGGACGTGGCCGGAGAGCCACACGACCATCCGCACCACGAGTCCCTCTGGTTCTCGCACGGCAAGGTGAACGGGCTCGATTTTTGGATATCGCATCCGGAGGCCGGAAAGCCGGAGCAGCGAGGTGGGCCGCGGGTCGAGCAGACGAGGCTCGAGACGAGCGAGTCGGGGCAGCCGCCCGTGATCGAGACGGAGAACCGGTGGGTGAGGGCCGATGGCGAGGTGGTATGCACCGATGTCCGGCGGCTCGAGTTCGCGGGCGACGAGCATGCGCGAACGATCGATGTCGCGATCACGATCCGGGCCGATCACGGCCCCGTGACGTTCGGCGACACGAAGGAGGGCACGATGGCTCTGCGGGTGCGTCCGGCCCTGCAGCCGAAAAACGCCCACGGCTCGACTGGCGCCGCCGGGCGGATCACCGATTCCGAGGGCCGCGTCGACGCCGACGTGTGGGGCAAGGCGGCGCGGTGGGTCGATTACTCGGGGCCGGTCGAGGGACGCGTGCAGGGCGTGGCGATGCTCGATCATCCGGCGAACCTCCGGCATCCCACCCACTGGCATGCCCGCGACTACGGCCTCGTGGCGGCGAACCCCTTCGGCCTGCACGACTTCACCGGCGCTCCCGCGGGAGCCGGTGACCATACGATTCCGGCGGGCGAGTCGCTGACGCTGCGATACCGCTTCGTGTTTCACCTCGGCGACGCGGCGGCCGCGGCGATCGAGGACCGCTGGAAAACCTGGGCCGCCACCTCGATGACAGCCGAATGACCGCCCTCCTGCTCGACGGCCGCGCCCTGGCCGCCACCATCGAAGACTCCCTCCGCGCGGAGGTCGAAACGTTCGCCGACATGTTCAAACGCCGGCCGCGACTCGTGGTCGTGCTCGTGGGCGACATGGCCGCCAGTGCCTCGTATGTGAAGAGCAAGGCGGCGGCGGCGGCCCGCGTGGGCATCGATGCGGAGGTGGTGCGGGTGCCGGCGACCGCTGACACGACAACACTCGTGGCCCTCGTGCAGTCGCTCGCCCGCGACGAACACGGCCCGGCCGACGGGATCCTCGTGCAGCTCCCGCTGCCAGAGCACGTCGATACGCTCGCCGTGCTCGATGCCGTGCCTCCCGATCGCGACGTCGACGGCTTTCATCCGGAGAACGCCGGGCTGCTCTCACAGGGACGGCCCCGGTTCGTGCCCTGCACAGCGGCGGGCGTGCAACGGATGCTGATCGACGCCGGCATCGAGACGGCCGGTCGGCACGCCGTGATCATCGGCCGCAGTGACATCGTGGGGAAGCCGTTGGCCCTCCTGCTCGCGGCGAAGGGCGCGGGGGGCGACGCCACCGTCACGCTCTGCCACAGCCGCTCGGCCGACCTGCCGGCGATCACTCGCTCGGCCGATATCCTCGTGGCCGCCGTGGGGCGGCCCGGCCTCGTGACGGCCGATATGGTGCGGCCGGGCGCCGCCGTGATCGACGTGGGCATCAACCGGGTCGACGGCCGGCTCATCGGCGACGTCGATTTCGAGTCGGTGCGAAAGGTGGCCGGCTGGATTTCGCCCGTCCCGGGGGGCGTCGGACCGCTGACGGTGGCCATGCTCATCTCCAACACGCTCCTGGCCGCCGAATTGCGGCTTGGAGAGCGGTAAACCTGCCTTGCCCGACTCCGGGAGCCTCGGTACCCTCCCCGCCCGCATGGACTGCACGGTCGGGCTGGAATGCCTACTTTGCCTGTCCGTGTGCAAAGCCCGTGGGCGGTCCGAAGCGGACCGTCGGTGGGCTGACGGCATCGGCCAGACCGATTCACACCGGCAACCGATTCGCACGGACGACCGAGACACCAGCACCCATGCACTATTTTCTGCGGGCCCTGCGCGAGGCCGCCAAGAGTTGGCCACTCCTTGCCGCGGCCCTCCTCTGTTCCGCCGGCGTCGCCGCCCTCTGGGGCGCGAACATCGCCGCGCTCTTTCCGATCATCGAGGTCACGCTGCGGGGCGAGTCGCTCCAGTCGTGGAATGAGCGGCGGATCATCGATGCCCGTGGCCGCGTGACGGCTGCCGAGGCCGACTGCGAGGCCATCCGAACGAAGCTCACCGCCGACGGTCTCGACGTGGCCACCAAGACGAAGCTCCGCAACAAGCTCGACACGGTCGAGCTCAACCGGCGCGGCGAAGAGGCGATCGTCTATTCGGGCGAGCGGCTGAAGCCCTGGCTCGATCGGTTCCTGCCCCGCGACCCCTTTCAGACGGTGCTGCTCGTCGTCGGCTTCGTGGTCGTGAGCACGTTCGTCAAGCACGTGTTGCTGCTCGGCAGCACGCTCCTCGTCGGCTGGGTGGCGATGAACATCAGCCGAAACATTCGTCTCAAGGTGTTCGACAAGGCCCTCGAACTCGATCGGGCCCAGTTCATGAGGCACGGCTCGGCCGGGTTCATGGCCCAGGTGACGAGCACCTCCGAGATGCTGGCCAGCGGCATCACGAGCGTCTACGGCGGCGCGGTCACGGAGCCGCTCAAGATCCTCGCCTGCCTCGGCTGCGCGATGATGGTGTCGTGGCGGCTGACGCTCGCCTGCCTGCTGCTCGCCCCGGTCGTGGGCTTCCTGATGGTCTGGCTCAACCGCCGGATCCGCGGCATCTCCAAGAACATCCTCTCGCGGTCGAAGGGCTTCCACCACGTGCTGCTCGAGGCGCTCAACAACGTGCTCACCGTGCAGGCCTACACGATGGAGGAGTTCGAGCGGCAGCGGTTCCGCACCTGCACCGCCGACATGCTCCGCACCGGCATGTGGCACACCTTCTACCACGCGCTGGCCAACCCGATCACCGAGATCCTCGGCATCGGCATGGTCGCCACCTCGATCGCCGTGGGCGCCTGGCTCGTGATCAACCAGGAGACCCGGATCTTCGGGATCACGATCACCGATCAGCCCATGACCGTGCCGGGCATCATGATCTTCTTCGGCTTCCTGATCGGAGCGAGCGATCCGGTCCGCAAGCTCTCCGGCGTGATCACGGGGCTCAACGTGGGCACCGTGGGCGCCCAGGCGCTCTACCCGCTCCTCGACACGCCCTCGAAGCTGACCGAGCCGGCCCAGCCGCGGCAGGTGGCCTCGCCTCACCGGGAAATCCGCCTGGAGAACGTCGCCTTCAGCTACGACGGCATCGACACGGTTCTCAAGGACGTGAACACGACGATCCGCTTCGGCGAGCGGGTGGCGATCGTGGGGCCCAACGGCGGCGGCAAGAGCACGCTCGTGAACGTGATCTGCCGCTTCTACGACCCGACCGCCGGCCGCGTGCTCCTCGACGGCGTGCCCCTCACCGAGATGGCGTTGCACGACCTGCGGCGACGGATCGCGATGGTCACGCAGCAGACCGAGCTCTTCAACGAATCGATCCACTACAACATCAAGTATGGCCGCTGGGACGCCACCGACGCCGAGATCGAGGAGGCCGCCCGCAAGGCCCACGCCCACGACTTCATAGCCGATTTCCCGGACGGCTACCGCACGATGGTCGGCCCCAACGGCTTTCGGCTTTCTGGCGGTCAGCGGCAACGGATCGCGCTGGCCCGGGCGTTCCTCCGCAACGCCGAGATCCTGGTGCTCGACGAGGCCACCAGCCAGATCGACGTCGAGAGCGAGCGGCTGATCCACGAGGCCCTCGCGAAATACGTCGAAAACCGGACGGTGATCATGATCACCCATCGGGCGAGCACGCTGGCACTGGCCGACGCGATCATCGAGGTGGAGCACGGCCACGTGACCAAGCGGCCCGCGGCCCAGCATCGGGCGGCGTGAGCGGTCCGTGCTAGAATCCCATCCATGTCAGCCATGATTTCCTGCGGGTGCGGATACCGGGGTGCGGGGATCGCCGACGGCGGTACGGTCGTCTGCCCGATCTGCCGCACGCCCGCGGCTGCCGGTTCACCGCCGGCCCCCGCCGCGGCGCCCCCCGCGGCGTCACCGCCGGCCCCGATGGTCCCCTCGCCATCTGCCCCGCCGAGCGGGCTGCGGATGCCACCGCCTCCGGGGACACGACCCGCGCCGGCGGCCGCGCCCGGACCGGGTGCGGGCGGCCCGCTCGGGCCTGCGTCGGCCAATCGCGAAAGCGGTGGCATCGTCAGGATCCCGTGCCCGAACGGCCACGTGCTCAAGGCCAAGCGATCGATGCTCGACCAGCAGGTGGTCTGCCCGTCGTGCAACGAAGTGTTCGTGCTCGAGGAGACGGCGAGCCTGGAGTACAAGCAGGAAGCGGCCCGGCGCCGGGCCCGCGAGGATGAGGAGCGGGCCCAAAAGTGGCTCTGGCGGGCGATCTACTCCGCCATCTTCATCGTGCTCTCGTTCATCGTGATGGCGGTGATCGGGTCGAACCCGCAGTGGTTCCAGAAGTAAGCCGGGCGTTCCAGCGGGCTGCATCGCGGGGCTCGTACGTCGCCAACTCGAAGCTGTCGCGGACGATCGTGCGCACGCCCCGCAGATCGACCTCGTGGTCATCGCGGGCCGTGAGCTGCACGAGCAGGTTGCCGATCGCCGTTGCCTCGACCGGGCCGGCCACGACCGGTCGGTCGCAGGCGTCGGCGATCATTTGGCAGAGCAGACGGTTCTTCACGCCCCCGCCCACCACGTGAATCCGGCCGACGCGACGGCCCAGCAGTTCGTCGAGATCGGTGAGCGTCCGGCGCACGGCCGAGGCCATGCTCTCGAGCGCCGTGCGGACGATCGCCGCCGTCGTCTCCGGCACCGGCTCACCCGCGGCCTTGGCCAGGGCCCGGATCGCCTCGGGCATGTCGGCCGGGGCGACGAGCGACGGATGATTGGGATCGACGAGCGTGACGAGCGACGGGGCCTCCGCGGCCAACGCCGTGAGCTGGTCCCAGGTCCAGCCCTTGCCGGCCCGCTGCCAGGCCGCCCGGCACTGCTGCACGAGCCACAGGCCGCAGACGTTCTTGAGCAGCCGGGTCGTGCCGCCGACGCCCCCTTCGTTGGTGAAGTTGCGGGCCAGGCAGGCCGGCGTGACGAGCGGCCGGTCGAGCTCGGCCCCGACGAGCGCCCAGGTTCCCAGGCTCACGTAGCACCAGTCGGGCCGGGCGCTCGGCGGATCGACGGCCGGCACGGCGGCTACGGCGCTGGCCGTGTCGTGCGTGCCGGGCACGATCACCCGCGCCGCGGTGAGCCCCGTTTCGGCGGCCAGCTCCGGCCGCAGCTGCCCCAGGCTCGTGCCGGGCTCGACGATCGGACCGAACACCCGCCGCGGCAGGCCGAAGCGTTCGAGCATCGGAAAGGCCCAGTCGTTGGCCTGCGGATCGAAGCACTGCGACGTGGTGGCGTTCGTCCGTTCGTTGGACCGCGCGCCGCTGAGCAGCCAGTGGAACAGATCGGGGATCATCAGCAGCCGGTCCGCCGCCGCGAGCACGCTCGACCGGCTTTCTTGCATGGCGAGCAGCTGATAGAGCGAATTGATCTCCATGAACTGCAGACCCGTGGCCGCGAAGATCTCGGCGCGAGGCACCGTCTGTTCCGCCTTCGCCAACATGCCGCGGGTGCGCGGGTCGCGATAGCAGACGGGATTGGCCAGCAGCTCGTCATCAGCGCCGAGGAAGGCGAAGTCGACTCCCCAGGTATCGACGCCCACGCTCGACACGCTCGCGCCGTAGCGACCTCCGGCGAGCCGCAGTCCTTCGACCACCTCCTGCCACAGCTGGGGCAGATCCCAGACCAGCCGGCCGCCGAGCGACACGGGGCCGTTCTCGAACCGATGAATCTCCTCGAGTTCGAGCAGCCGGCCGTCGAACGAGCCGGCCACCACGCGGCCTCCCGACGCACCGAGATCCACTGCCAAGGCCACTGATCGTGTCATTGCTCCTGCCTCCGAGCGCATCCCTGTCGTGTGAATAGCCGGCTCGGGGGCGGTACAAGTCTCGTCGCGGGACCTCGAAGACTCGGTCCAATGCTCCTCGAGCTTGCACCGACCCCCTCGCCTTCACGGTCTGGTGCGCGTGGCTCAATGCTACACGGCTACACGCTGTTTGGCGGGGCTCGACGGGGCGGGTAGTGGCGGGATTCGCGCAGGCGGGTGAAACTGTGCGGTTTCGGACGGTCGGAGTGTGTCGGCCGGTTGCCGGGGGTCGATGCAAGGGAGCGCACGGCATATCCTGAACGGTCCGATCCCACCGCGTTTGGAAGATTCATGGCCGGCGAGCCCGAGACGATTCCAGGCGAGCCCGCCGTGCCGTCCGCAGCCGTTCGCGAGGAGCTTGCCCGGGCCAGCCGCTCGCTCGAGGCGGCCGAGCCGATCGAGATCGTCCGCTGGGCGGCCGACCGCTACGGTGACCAGCTCACGATGGCCACGGCCTTCGGCCCCGAGGGCTGCCTGATCATCCACTGGCTCGCGACCGTCGCGCCCCGGACCTACGTGTTCAACCTCGACACGGGCTACCAGTTTCCCGAGACGCTCGCCCTCCGCGAGCGGATCCTGAAACGCTACGGCATCGACGTCGTGCTCGAACAGCCCGAGACGAGCGTGGCGGAGTACGAGCGGCTGCACGGCGGGCCGCTCTACCGCACCGACCCCGACCGCTGCTGCGGCGATCGCAAGCTCGCCGTCGTGAAGCGGGTGCTGGCCCGATTCGGCGCCTGGATGAGCGGCATCCGGCGCGACCAGAGCCCGGATCGCGCTGCCGCTCCGATCGTGGGCTGGGATCACAAGTACGGCGTGGTGAAGATCTCGCCGCTGGCCAACTGGACGAAGGCCAAGGTGTGGGACGCGATCATGCGTGAGGACGTCCCCTACAACCCGCTGCACGACCAGGGCTACGTGAGCATCGGCTGCCAGCCCTGCACCCGGGCGATCGGCGCGGGCGAGGATGAGCGGGCCGGCCGCTGGAGCGGCAGCGCGAAGACGGAATGCGGGTTGCACTCGCGGGGGTAGGCCCGTCACGGAGTGACGGGCCTACGGGCGAGACAAGCCCTCCTCACGCGTGGCCGAGGAGCCAGGCGAGCAGGCCCTTCTGCACATGCATACGGTTGGCGGCTTCCTCCACCACCACGCTCTGCGGGCCGTCGATCACGGCGTCGGTGACCTCTTCGCCACGCCGGGCCGGCAGGCAGTGCATGAAGAGCCCCTCGGGGCAGTGCTGCATGAGCTGCTCGTTCACCTGATACGCCGCGAGGTCGGCCAGCCGCTTCGCCCGCTCCTGCTCCTGGCCCATGCTCGTCCAGACGTCGGTATAGACGACCGCGGCACCCTTGACCGCCGCCACCGGATCGGTCGTCTCGACGATCTCGGCCCCCGGCACGATCGTCGCCAGATGCCTGCGGAAGGCGTCGTCGAACTGGTAGGCCGGCGGCGCGGCCAGCACGAACTTCATGCCCAACAGACCGCACACGATCGCCAGCGAGCGGGCCATGTTGTTGCCGTCGCCGATGAAGGCGAGCCTGAGGCCGGCCACGCGGCCGACGTGCTGCCGGAGCGTGTAGATGTCGGCCAACGCCTGGCAGGGATGGCAGTAGTCGGAGAGGCCGTTGATCACCGGCACGCTCGACACATCCGCCAGCCGCACGATCGTGTCGTGGGCCTTCGAACGGCAGACGATCACGTCGACGTACTCGCTCAACACACGGCCGAAGTCGGCGATGCTCTCCCGCGAGGAGGCGAAGCCGGTGTCGGCGCCGAGGAACAGGCTCGACCCGCCGAGGTGGGCCATCGCGGCCTCGAAGCTCACGCGAGTCCGGAGGCTCTGCTTCTCGAAGATCAGGCCGAGCACGCGGCCCGGCAGCAGGGCGTCACGCTGTCCGGCGGCGAACTTCGTCTCCAGGTCTCGCGAGACGGCGAACACCGCCTCTATCTCGGCCGCGGAAAGATCTTCAGGAACGATGACGTGCCGCATGGATCAGCCCTCGGATCGGGCGGCGACCTCGACGATCGCCGCGGCGAGACGGTCGCAGCCCTCGTGGACCTCCGCCTCGGTGAGCGTCATCGCCGGCAGGAGCCGGATGACACGCCCCTGGGTGCAGTTGACCAGCAGGTTCTTGTCGAGACAGGCCTGCACCACCGCCGCCCCGTCGATCGACAACTCGATGCCGATCATCATGCCGAGCACGCGGACGTCGCGGACGACGTCGCACCGTTCCTTCAGCTCCAGCATCCGCTCACGGAAGACGGCGGCCGTGTGTTCCACGTGATCGAGCAGCTTCTCCTGCTCGATCATCTCGATGGCGGCGATGCCCGCCGCCGCGGCGATCGGATTGCCGCCGAACGTGGAGGCGTGCATGCCGGGGCGGAGATGCTTGGCGAGTTCGACGGTGGTGAGCATGGCGCCGCCGGCGATGCCGGCGCACAGGCTTTTGGCCAGTGTGATCACGTCGGGCGTGACGCCGAAGTGCTGGTAGCCGAACCACTTGCCGGTGCGGCCGCAGCCGCTCTGCACCTCGTCGAACACAAGCAGGAGATCTCGCTCGTCGCAGATTCGCCGCAGCCCCTGCAGGAAGCCCTCCGGCGCGGGCACCACGCCCCCTTCACCGAGGATCGGCTCCACGAGGATGCCCCCCGTCTGGTCGTCGATCAGCTTCTCGACGGCGTCGAGATCGCCGTGTGGGGCGTACTGAAAGCCGGCGAGCATCGGGCCGAGGCCCTCGTGATACTTCGGCTGGGCGGTGGCCGTCACGCTGCCCATGGTGCGGCCGTGAAAGCCGCCTTTGAACGTGACGAGCTTGTACTTGCGGCCGTCGGTCCGCAGTCGCACGAGCTTGATCGCCGCCTCGTTGGCCTCGGTGCCCGAGTTGCAGAAGAAGGCCTGGCCGCCGAACGACCGCTCCGAGAGCAGGCGGGCCCATTCGCCCTGCGGTTCCGTGTACCAGGTGTTGGGCACGTGGATCAGCTTCGCCACCTGCTCTTGGACGGCCCGCACCACCGGCTCGGGGCAGTGGCCGAGTAGGTTGCAGCCCCAGCCCGGAAAGAGGTCGAGGTATTCGGTTCCCTCGGCGTCCCAGACCTTCGAGCCCTCGCCGCGGACGAGGCAGACCGGAAACCGCTTGTAGTTGGGCACGACATAGCGATCGAAGACGTCGATCACCGACTGCGTCTTCGGTCCGATGGCGGTCGTGGTCGAGTCGATCGTGGCCATGGGGTCCTCCGGGGCGGGGGGATCAGCGGGCTGCGGTGGTGGCGGCGGCGCCGGCCGACGAGGCCTGGGCCGAATCGCGGGTGACTTCCGTGCCGACGCCGCTTGTGGTGTAGATCTCGAGCAGGAGCGAGTGGCGGAGCCGGCCGTCGATGATGTGGATCTTCTTCACGCCCCGATCGAGCGTTTCGAGGCAGCCCTCGATCTTCGGGATCATGCCCGCGGCGATCGTGCCGTCGGCGATCAGCCGGCGGGCCTCGGAGGCCGTGAGCGAGTGGATCAGGCTCTCCGGATCCTTCACGTCGCGGAGCACGCCCGGGATGTCGCTCAACACCACGAGTTTCTCGGCACCGATCGCCGCGGCCACGGCGGTGGCGGCCGTGTCGGCGTTGACGTTGAGCTTCTGGCCGTCCTCCGTCATGGCCATCGACGGGATCACGGGCACCTGGCCGGCGTACGAGAGGTTTTCAATCGTCAGCCGGTCGACCCGCGTCACCTCGCCCACGTGGCCGAGATCGATCGGCTCACCGTTCGGGCCGTCGAGCGTGAGCCGCTCGCCGTAGAGCACATTGGTGGAGAGAAAGTTGAGCGACATCGCCCGGCCGCCGAATTCCTCGAGCTTGGCGACGAGATCGTGATTGAGCTCCGTGGCCACCACCCGCTCGACGATCGCGAGCGTGGCATCGTCGGTGTAGCGGCGGCCCTGCACCCAGCGGGGCTCCAGGCCCGCCTCGTCCATGGCCCGACTGATCGCCTTGCCGCCGCCGTGCACGACCACGATCCGCATGCCGAGTGTGGACATGAAGACGATGTCGAGCAGGAGATGGCGGAGCGAGTCCGGATGCTCGACGACGCTGCCGCCGAGCTTGATGACGGTGGTGGTGTCGCGGAACTTGCGGATCCAGCCGAGGGCCTCGATGAGCGTGTCGGCCTTCTGGATCGCCTTCTGCTGGGCCTTGGTAACGGACGGGGTGGCGGGCACGGTCGCGGACGGTCCTTCGAGGGCGGGGAAACCCGTGATTTTAGCATCGGGTCGGGAAATGAATACGCCGGGAAAACCGCTCAAAAGATCACCATCAGTTGCGTCTGGATTGCGGTGCCTGAGTAGCCGGCGCGGTAGGGGTAGAGGAAGTTCTGGGCGGGGTTGCGGTTCATCGTGAGGGCTTCGAGCGTGAGCCGGGCCTGCCGCGACTCCTTCAGATACCAGTTGAGGCCGCCGCCGTATTCCTGGCCGGTGCCGTAGGGGCCCGTCACGACGCTCGAGCGGGCGTAGACTTCGTAGGTCCGCGGCACGAAGCACCACGACACGTAGCCCATGCCGCCGTGGTCGAAGATGCTCGAGCGGGTGAACGTGCCTTGTCCCTGGAAGTCGTTGAGCAGCCGGAAGTAATACTCGCAGAAGAGTCCGACGCCCCGCCACTTCCAGGCGGCGTCTACCGTGGCCAATTGATAGACGAACTGCTCGAGCACGCTGTCGGGGCCGAGGGCGCCGGTCTTCGTGATCCGCGTGCCGTCGGAGAGCCGGACGATCGTGTCTTCCGGATTGGCGCCCACGATCGGCAGGGCATTGGTGCGGGCGTAGACGCCGCTGCAGCCGAGGCGGATCGCGGCCTCGTCGCGGTGCTCCATGTCCGACGCGCCGAGGCCGAAGGGGCCGAGGGGCTCCCACCAGGTGTTGCCCGCCCAGGCCATCGACGTGCCGCGGCGGAGCACGCCCGTCGTGCCGCCGTCGATCGCGTTCCACACGCCCGCCTGATAGTGCACCGTGTCGTCGAAGAGCGAGCCGATCGAGGCCGCGCCGGGGCTGAAGCCGGGGCGGAAAAACGTGTTGGCCATGCTGCGATCGACGCCGATCGTCCACTGCGTGGGATCGATCCACTCGCGGGTGCCGGGCACGGGCGTCATGCCGCCGCCGACGGTGGCGGCGTCGCTGAACTTCCAGCCCAAGAGGCCGATCGGCACCACGCCCGACCGGATGCCGACGTTCGTCGTGCCGAAGAGGGCGAAGTTGTAGACGAGCCGTTCGTCGACGACGTAGCCGTGAAACGAGAGCAGGAAGCGGTTGATGTTGAACGTGTTGATGTTCGTGATCGGCAGCGTATCGCCCGTGGCGTCGGTCCAGGTCTCCGCGCCGCGGGCGAACTCGAACCACCGCAGCTGCATGTAGCCGCCGAGCGCCAGGCCGAACGGGAAATCGCCGCGGCGCGGGCTCTGCTTCAAGAGCAGGAGGCCCTTGGGGGGCGTGAGGTCGGTGGCGGGGATGTACCGAGGCCGAGGAATGTTGCCGAGCCGCGCGGTCACGGCCTGGTCGATCTCCTCACGAAGCTGCTCCTCGGTGAGCACCTGCTGAAATGAGGCTTGCTCGGCGTCGGCGGCTATCCCCTGGCTTGCGCCTGGGGCTTCCAGGAGGAGGGCGAGGTCATTGTCGGCAGTCGCAGGCGAAACGCAGGCCCCGAGGGCGCAGACCGCGACCACAAGCGAGGCAACCGCGGCAGGGCGTCGCCGGGCATGCGGCATCGAAACGGGGCTTGAAGGGTGACCCGCGACCAGACGGGTGCACCATCACAATCGGTTCCGGATGTGCCGATCCTGCAGCCTTTACCGCCTAGGAAAAATGGGTAGGCCAGCAGGCAAGACGGGTAGGTTCGGGGGCTGCCCATGCCCCGAGAGCCGGCGTTGCTGACAAGCGCAGGCAGGATGCCGGAGCGCAGTCAGCATCGAGCGAGCGAAGGCATGGATGCCGTGGCGAGCCGCCGGCGACGGGGCGTGGGCAGCCCCCGAGCCGGCGCCCTGGTACCGGCCGCATGTGCAGCCCGAAAAAACCCGATTCCGCCACTTGACCGCCTGACTGCACCGGCTACCTTGTATTTGTTTTGCGAATGATGCATGGCGGCATCATTTGGATTTTTTATCAGGGATGAGGCGGAATTTCGGATCCCGGCAGCGGACGCGCGGGGCCCATGAACATCAAGTCCCTGAAAATCTTCTGCGACATCGTCTCCCGGCGGAGCTTTTCCCGCGCGGCCGAGGACAACGGCATTTCGCAGTCCGCGGCCAGCCAAGTGGTGAGCCAGCTCGAGAACCGGCTCGGCGTGCAGCTCATCGAGCGGTCGAAGCGGCCGCTCGTGCCGACCCGCGAAGGGAAGGTGTTCTTCGACGGCTCCCGCAAGCTGATCGCCGCCTACGATGCGCTCGAAGACGAGGTGCGAACGCTTCACGAGGAAGTCGCGGGCCGCGTGCGGGTGGCGGCGATCTATTCCGTGGGCCTGCACCACATGAGCCGCTACGTGCAGGAGTTCATGAGCCGTCACCCCAAGGCTAACGTGCGACTGGAATACCTCCATCCCGATCGGGTGCTCGAATCGGTCGAGCAGGGGCAGGCCGACATCGGCATCGTGAGCTATCCGCGGAGCACGCGAACGATCGAGGCCGAGCCGTGGCGCGAGGAGCCGATCGTGCTCGTGTGTGCGCCCACGCATCCGCTCGCGGGCCGCGTGCAGATCGGGCTCGGCGAACTGCATGGCCAGCGGATGGTGGGCTTCGACTCCGATCTCGTCATCCGGCATGAGCTCGATCGCGCGGTCGCCGCCCACGGCGCCGAGCCTGTCGTCGTTATGGAGTTCGACAACATCGAGACGATCAAACGGGCTGTCGAGATCGACGCCGGCGTGGCGCTCCTGCCGGAGCCGACCGTGGGTCGCGAACTTGCCGCAGGCACGCTTACCACCGTGCGGCTGGCCGGCGTGGAACTCGTGCGGCCGCTCGGCATCATCCATGGCCGCGGCAAGCCGCTACCGCCGACGGCCGAGCGATTCCTCGAACTGCTCCGTGGCCACGCGCACGACGTCGACGTGCCCCCCACCACCGTTCATCCAGATTCTTCGGTTTCCTCCCCCCTGATGCAGACGACGACATGACGCGCCCCGCTTTCTCGCCCCGCCCCGGTCTTCCCGCCAAGCAGGGCCTCTACGATCCCGCCAACGAGCACGACGCCTGCGGCGTGGGCTTCGTCGTCAACATGCACGGCCGCAAGAGCCACCGCATCGTGCGGCAGGGGCTCGAGTTGCTCGAAAACCTCACCCATCGCGGCGCCACCGGCTCCGACCCGCTCACCGGCGATGGCGCCGGCATTTTGCTGCAGATGCCGCACGAGTTCTTCGCGGCCGTCACGCCGCAGGCCGGCATCACACTCCCGGCACCGGGCGACTGGGCCGTCGGCAACGTGTTCCTGCCGCCGTCGGAAGGGGATCGCGAGACGGCCGAGCAATTCTTTGAAAAGATCTGCCGCGAGGAAGGACTCGAATTTCTCGGCTGGCGGAACGTGCCCACCGACAACCGCTCGATCGGCGGCACCGCCCGCGAGGTGGAGCCCGTGGTGCGGCAGGCGTTCGTGGGCCGCGGCAAGAAGGTGGCGCGGGACCATTTCGAGTGGAAGCTGTTCGTGGCCCGCAAGCGGTTCGGGATCGAGATCGGCACGTTCGGCCTCACCGAGCAGGGCTTCATCTACGTCTGCTCGCTCTCCGCGAAGACGATCGTCTACAAGGGGCTGCTGCTCGCCGATCAGGTGGACAAGTATTTCACCGATCTTTCCGATGAGAAGATGACGTCGGCGCTCGCACTCGTGCACCAGCGGTACAGCACGAACACGTTTCCAACCTGGGACCTCGCCCATCCCTTCCGCTATATCGCCCACAACGGCGAGATCAACACCGTGCGCGGCAACATCAACTGGATGCACGCCCGCGAGAGCATGCTCGCCCATCCGGTGTTCGGCCCTGATCTCGACAAGATCAAGCCGGTGATCCGCGAAGGGGGGAGCGACTCGGCGACGTTCGACAACGTGCTCGAACTGCTCGTGCTGGCCGGCCGGCCGATCGAGGAGGCCGTCAGCATGCTCATCCCCGAGCCGTGGAGCGGCCACGAGAGCATGGCCGACGAGCTCAAGGCCTATTACGAGTTCCAGGCCTGCCTGATGGAGCCCTGGGACGGCCCGGCGGCGCTCGCCTTCACCGATGGCGGAAGGATCGGCGCCACGCTCGATCGCAACGGCCTGCGGCCGGGGCGGTGGTGGCAGATGAAGGACGGCCTCGTCGTGATGGCGAGCGAGGCGGGCGTGCTGCAGCTCCCACCGGGTGAAGTGGTGCGCAAAGGCCGGCTGCGGCCGGGCCGGATGTTCCTCGTCGACACGAAGGAAGGCCGGATCGTCGAGGACGACGAGATCAAGCGGAAGCTCGCCACGGCCAAGCCCTGGCGGGAGTGGATCGCGGCGAATCAGGTGCGGCTGGATGCCCTGCAGGATCCGGCCGACGTGGCCCACGTCACCGCATCGCGGGCCGTGGAGCCTGCGGCGGCGCTCGGAGCCGGCGGCAACGGGAAGGCGGCGAATGGCACCGGCGGCCCCCATGCGGTCGACCCCTGGCGGGCGGCAGGCGTGGCGGGTGAGACGGCGAGCCTGCTCGAACTGCAGCGGACGTTCGGCTACACGCTCGAAGACCTGAAGGTGATCCTCGCGCCGATGGCCACTGACGGGGCGGAGCCGATCGGGTCGATGGGCAACGACACGCCGCTGGCCGTGCTCTCCGACCGGCCGCAGTTGCTCGCCAACTACTTCAAGCAGCTCTTCGCCCAGGTGACGAATCCGCCGCTCGATGCGATCCGCGAAGAGATCATCACGTCGATGATCACGACGATCGGCTGCGAGGGGAACTTGCTCGACTCGCAGCCCGAGCAGGCCCGACTCCTGCGTCTCGAGACACCGGTGATCACCAACGCCGAGTGCGCCCGCGTGAAGAGCCTGAAGCAGCCTGGCCTCGTGAGCAAGACGATCTCGATGCTGTTCCCGGCGGCCGAGGGCGCTGCCGGCATGCGGAAGCGTCTCGATGCGATCCGGGCCGAGGCATCGCAGGCCGTGAAGGACGGCGCGACGATCCTCGTGCTCTCCGACCGCGGCGTGAGCCGCGAGCAGGCGGCCGTGCCGGCACTGCTCGCCACGGCGGGCGTGCATCACCATCTCGTCCGCGAAGGCACTCGCACCCGCTGCGGCCTCGTGGTCGAGACGGGCGAGGCCCGCGAGGTGCAGCACTTCGCCCTGCTCACGGGCTACGGCGCCGGTGCCGTGAATCCCTACGTGGCCTTCGCCACGATCGATCAGATGCAGGCGGAGAAGATCATCGCCGGCGACTACCCCCGCGAGAAGCTCCACAAGAACTTCGTCAAGGCGGCGACGAAGGGCCTGCTCAAGGTGATGAGCAAGATGGGCATCTCCACGCAGCAGAGTTACCGAGGCGCCCAGATTTTCGAGGCTGTCGGGCTGGAGCAGGGGCTCATCGACGAGTTCTTCACGCGGACGCCGAGCCGGATCGGTGGCATCGGGCTCGACGGCCTGGCCGAAGAGACGCTGAAGCGTCACGAGCACGCCTGGCCGCGGACCAATGTGCCGAGCACGCTGGAACTCGACGTCGGCGGCCGCTACGCCTGGCGGCGGAAGGGGGAGGCCCATGTCATGGCCCCCGAGGTGGTCGCCAGCCTGCAGCGGTCCACGCAGATTAACAGCCGCGAGGAATTCAAGAAGTATCAGAAGCTGATCGACGAGCAGCAGACGAAGCTCTTGACGCTACGCGGGCTGCTCGATTTCAAGTGGGCTGACAAGGCGATTCCTCTGGACGAGGTGGAGCCGGCCAAGGAGATCGTGAAGCGGTTTGCGACCGGCGCGATGTCCTACGGCTCGATCTCGAAGGAAGCCCACGAAACGCTCGCCGTGGCCATGAACCGGCTCGGCGGCTGGAGCAACACGGGCGAGGGGGGCGAAGACCCGGTTCGTTACCAGCTCGAGCCGAACGGCGACAGCAAGAACTCGAAGATCAAGCAGGTGGCCAGCGGCCGCTTCGGCGTGACGAGCCTGTATCTCGTCAATGCCAAGGAGTTGCAGATCAAGATGGCCCAGGGGGCGAAGCCCGGCGAGGGAGGCCAGCTCCCCGGCCATAAGGTCGATCGCGAGATCGCACGGATTCGGCATAGCACGCCCGGCGTGGGCCTGATTTCGCCTCCACCGCACCACGACATCTACTCGATCGAGGATCTTGCCCAGCTGATCCACGACCTCAAGAACGCCAACCACCATGCCCGCGTGAGCGTGAAGCTCGTGGCCGAGGTGGGCGTGGGCACGGTCGCGGCCGGCGTGTCGAAGGGCAAGGCCGACGTCGTGCTCATCTCGGGCCACGATGGCGGCACGGGGGCCAGCCCGCAGACCTCGATCATGCACTGCGGCCTGCCCTGGGAGCTCGGCCTCGCCGAGGCCCATCAGGTTCTCGTTATGAACGACCTCCGCGGGCGGATTGTCGTGCAGACCGACGGCATGATCCGCACGGCCAAGGACGTCGCCATCGCCACGCTCCTGGGGGCCGAGGAATACGGCATCGCCACGGCGTCGCTCGTGGTGATGGGCTGCATCATGATGCGGAAGTGCCACCTGAACACCTGCCCGGTGGGCGTCGCCACGCAGGATCCCGAGCTCCGCAAGAAGTTCACCGGCCAGCCGGAGCACGTCGTCAACTTCTTCTTCATGCTGGCGGACGAGCTCCGCGAGCTGATGGCAAAGCTCGGCTTCCGCACGATCGACGAGATGGTGGGCCGCGTGGATCGGCTCGACACCCGGGCGGCGATCGCCCACTGGAAGGCGAAGGGGCTCGACTTCTCCACGATCCTTCACAAGCCCGAAGTGCCGAAGCACGTGAAGACGCACCACGAGGAATCACAGGATCACGGCATCGAGCGGTCGCTCGACATGACGACGCTCCTCGACCTCTGCAAGCCGGCGCTCGAGGAGAAGAAGCCAGTGAAGCTCGACCTCCCGATCAAGAACATCAACCGCACCGTGGGCACGATCCTCTCGAGCGAGGTGACGCGGCGGCATGGTGCGGGCGGCCTCCCCGACGGCACGATCCGGATCACGTTCACCGGTACGGCGGGCCAGAGCCTGATGGCCTTCGGCGTGCCGGGCGTGGAGGTGACCGTGGTCGGCGATGTCAACGACTATTGCGGCAAGGGGCTTTCCGGCGGCCGCGTGATCGTGCGGCCGGTGCCCGACGCCCTCTTCAAGGCGGAAGACAACGTGATCGCCGGCAACGTGGTGGCCTACGGCGCCACCAGCGGCGAGATCTTCATCCGCGGCATCTGCGGCGAGCGGTTCTGCGTGCGGAACAGTGGCGCCGAAGCGGTCGTGGAGGGCACGGGCGACCATGGCTGCGAATACATGACCGGCGGCCGGGCCGTGATCCTCGGCGAGACGGGCCGCAACTTCGCGGCCGGCATGAGCGGCGGCATCGCCTACGTGTGGGACGCGACCGGCACGTTCCGGCCGAAGGTCAACATGGAGATGGTGGCGCTCGAGGAACTCGATCAGGGAGACCTCGACTATCTGAAGAGCCGGATCGAGAAGCACGTCGACTACACCGGCAGCAGCCGCGGCAAGGAGATCCTCGCCGCCTGGCCGAGCGAGCAGAAGAAGTTCGTGAAGGTGATGCCGACCGACTACAAGCGGGCGATTGCGGAACTCCGCAAGCTCGCCGAACAGGATCAGAACGACGCCAAGAAGGTGGAGGCACAGGTCAATGGGTGAGCCGCGCGGATTCATGAAGTACAAGCGTCAGGTCTCGGGCTATGCCCCGGTGACCGACCGCCTCAAGCACTACAACGAGTTCCTCACGATCCTGCCGCCGGAAGAGGTGAAGACGCAGGGTGCCCGCTGCATGGACTGCGGCGTGCCCTTCTGCCACACCGGCTGCCCGCTGGGGAACATCATTCCCGACTTCAACGACCTCGTGTATCGCGAGCAGTGGCACGAGGCGAGCCAGCGGCTCCACGCCACGAACAACTTCCCCGAGTTCACCGGCCGCGTCTGCCCGGCGCCCTGCGAGGCCGCCTGCGTGCTCGGCATCAACGAGGATCCAGTCGCGATCAAGCAGATCGAGATGACGATTGCCGACCGGGCATGGGACGAGGGCTGGGTGACGCCCGAGCCGCCGGCCGTGCGGACGGGCAAGCGGGTGGCCGTCGTGGGCAGCGGTCCGGCGGGCCTCGCCGCCGCGCAACAGCTGAACAGGGCCGGTCATCTCGTCACCGTGTTCGAGCGGTCCGACCGACCGGGCGGGCTCCTCATGTATGGCATCCCCGACTTCAAGCTCGAAAAGTGGCGGGTCTGGCGGCGGGTCGAGCAGATGGAGGCCGAGGGGGTCGAGTTCCGCTGCAGCGTCAACGTCGGGACGGATATCAGCACGCGGTCACTGCGCGATGAGTATGACGCGATCGTGCTCACAGGGGGCGCCACGCTTGGCCGCGACCTGCCGATCCCGGGCCGTGAGCTCGAGGGTGTGCACTACGCGATGGAGTTCCTGCCGCAACAGAACAAGCGGAACGCCGGGGACGAGGTGCCGGGCCAGATCTCTGCGGAAGGCAAGCATGTGATCGTGATCGGCGGCGGTGATACCGGCTCCGACTGCACCGGCACGAGCAACCGGCACGGCGCGAAAAGCCTGACGCAGTTCGAGCTGCTGCCCCAGCCGCCGGACCTGGGCAAGTATCCCCGGCGGGCGGAGCGGCCGGCCAGCAGCCCGTGGCCGCTCTGGACGCAAATGCTCCGAACGAGTTCGTCGCACGAGGAGGGCTGCCGCCGCGAGTTTTCGATTCTCACGAAGGAGTTTCTGGGCGACGACGCAGGCAAGCTCCGCGGTCTCAAGACCGTGCGAATCGAGTGGTATCAGGATCCGGCGACGGGCCAGCAGAAGTTCAAGGAGCTTGCAGGCACTGAAGAGGAGTGGCCGTGCCAGC
>Ga0315906_10003818_pt1 | contig 19734 bp, 17 predicted proteins | sample LakEriMetagenome_4_FD_203526 | JGI IMG/M metagenome (GOLD analysis project Ga0315906, IMG submission 203526) | Freshwater fungal communities from buoy surface, Lake Erie, Ohio, United States - Buoy 2 MA122 | ecosystem: Environmental > Aquatic > Freshwater > Lake > Lake biofilm | place: USA... | reverse complement strand
AAAAGCATACCCAATTCAGGAATGGAAAATCTTGTTCGTAGATATTGCGTGGAATATTCTTGTTCGATGAAATTTTCATCTGTTTCTTCTGAGGAAAAAGGTTGAAGAGGAATGCGATCATCAATGGAATAACCGGTGTTTTTGTTGAATATAAGTTCGGGCACTCCGAAAACTTCACCAGAAATATTTGAGTGTTGATGAAACATGCCATCAAGAAATATCAAGCCATCCGAACCGGATAATTCTATCGAACGAAATGTTCCGACTCTTGGGAACCAACCCGTTGACATGTTCACGATATCAGATTCCACCATGAAGGAATCAGGAGAGAGCGACTCCAAATCCAGCTTTGGGATTCTTCTGGGTACGGAATCAGATTCGGAAGCATGCATCAAGAATGTGGAACAGAGCAGTAGAAGTAGATATCTCATGGTGACACATTCCATAATCTATGAAAGATGCCCTGCCCGGTGATGAGTCTCATGCCATATACACCCGGATGATAGGTATATGTATTCGGGATGAATTGAAAATTATGCATTCCTCTATCTTGCATCATGGAGAATTCTTCGATGATTCGACCATCCAAAGTGATGATTGCGATGCTGATTTTGCCGGGTTTGTCAAGCGCATAAGACCAAGTGGTGACTTCACCTCGCATAATGGGATTCGGAGTATTGTCCGATACAACACTGAATCGCACATAGGGTAGTGGTGTATTCGAAGAAGAAATCCGAATCATGATGGATGTGTCAATTGCAATCGAATCTTCCTTCATTCCTTTGATATGAGCCAAGGTCATGCTATCAGAACCTGCGAGCGCCAAGCCATGAATGGTGAATATCCCGATTCCATTTCCTTGCCATGTAATGCTGTCCGATGTGATACGCTCTAAGACTTGCACATTACCGCCAATGCTGATGGAATCTATATAGAACACTGATGAATTTGAGAGTTTCAATGTATAATTTGCTGAGTCTTTTGTGATTTCGGCAATGGATATACTTCCTCTTTCCCCAACGGAGATTGGATTCTGTGCATGGATGCTACCATGCATGAAAAGGAATGCAAGAACAATGACAATCATTTTTGTTTGATGATGAATTCTGTGCGACGATTTTTCTTACGAGAATCTTCCGAATCATTTGGAATAAGCGGCATGCTTTCTCCCTTGCCCGTTATGATGAGTCTGGACTGTTTGATACCTTTTGCAATTAATGCACCGGCAACCGATTGCGCGCGAGAAAGTGATAATTGTGCATTGTCTTCTTCTTTGCCAATATCATCGGTATGACCTCGTATTTCAAGAGTGATATTGGGCGAAGATTTGAGTGAATAAAACACATCTTGCAAGACTTGATTCGCTGAGGCCGGAATGGCTGAACTACCCTTTTCGAATTCTATCAATGCTGAATGCATGGTTCCTATTGCATCCCATGCATGGAGAATAGACTTATCATATGTACCGCGGAATGAAGAGACAAGATCCTTCCGCAGTGAGACGATGCCGAAAATGCGATGAATATCTGCCGAGATCGGTGGAGCATAACTGATCACATAATGATTTTTCATGCTTTTGACGATATCTGCCAATACAAATGGAAATTCTTTCGTGGAATAGATGCGATATAATTTTCCGCCCGTGGATTCAGCCAGCGCTCGCAGTGGTTCTTCATCGGTGATGCCATAAGCAATCGCATGAATATTCACGCCATGAGTTCTGGCATATCGAATAACCGAATCTTGATCGGCATTTGACGAATTGTCGCCGCCATCTGAAAAAACAATCATCACTCTGCGTGCATTGGAAGTCTTTTGCAATTCCTCAATTCCCGCAATCGCCCCATCATAGATTGCTGTTCCACCGCCATATCCTTGTTCAACTATGGTGTCAGCATTGAATGTGACGCGAATCGGTATGGCTGATTCACCTCGCAAGCCATCAATGTTGAGCTGAGAAGTATAGGTTTCATAATCACTAATGAGCGGTATTTCTCGGTGGATTTTTGCTGTGAATTTGATTACGGAAATTGCATCTTCATCGGTGAGCATGTCCATCGTATTGCGAACAGCTTCTTGTAATTTTCTTGCACGCATTTCACCCATCGATGGTGAATGATCGAGTACCATCGATATTGCAATGGGTTTGCGGGAATCCTCATTGATTTCGCGTATTGTATATCGTGAAAGACCAATTTGACCGGGATTTGCTCCGCATGAATCAATGAGCAATCTCCAGATTGAATCTTTTCCTGTGATTACTTTTCTTCTGTCAGGACCCGCCAGACCTTGCACAAAAAAACCTCTTTCATCTTTGACGCCAATTTTCAGGAAGATGCTGTCCGGAAAATTGCGATCATCAATGCCAAGAAGTGAAGTGGAAATTGCAGAGGCCGGTAATGTGCTGATGCTATCTGAAAATGATGCATTCACTTCCAGTTTTTGTAAGATGGAGTCATATGCAAGTGCTTTCAATTCAGAATAAGGGACCATTCTCAATACTGAATCCACAGGTTTTTCCGATGTCTGATAGATCGGTTTATATCCCGCGGGTGGCTTCAAATCCTCTATCTGCTTGATGAGCATATGAGGACAACCCGTGAGAGGAAGCAGAAATAACAATATGAGGATGATTCGTGAATTCATATGGCGAATATAACGGTTAGAAATGTGAGAAGTTTCAGCGTCTTTACTAAGTTCACATTTTGTAAATTGTATTCGGTCACACAAACAACAAATAATCCCATGAATATATTATTGATCGGCTCCGGGGGCAGAGAGCATGCATTAGCTTATGGGCTTCATGCATCACCATCGACAAATAATCTCTATGCATTTCCCGGAAATCCCGGAATGCGCGGAATTGCCACCATTGTGGATTCATTGTCTCTGAATGACAGTGCCACGATCACTGCATTTTGTCATCACAATTCGATTGATCTGGTGATCGTCGGACCCGAAGCACCGCTTGTCAAGGGTCTGGCTGATGATGTACGCAAGAATGGCATAGCAGTGTTTGGTCCATCGGCAAAAGCCGCGAGAATTGAATCTTCCAAGGGATTTTCCAAAGATCTCATGAAGAAATATGGCATTCCAACTGCCGGCTATGAGCGATTCACGCAGGAGCAATCCCATGAGGCACATGCATATGTGAATGACAGAGCATTACCGATTGTCATCAAGGCGGATGGACTTGCCGCCGGAAAAGGCGTGATCATCGCCGAAACGCATCATGAGGCACATGAGGCAATTGATGAGATATTTTCGGGTTTATTTGCTGATGCAGGTTCCAGCATCGTGATTGAAGATTTTTTGAAAGGTGAAGAGGCATCTGTCTTTGCGATCACGGATGGTAATTCAGCAGTATTACTTGCACCTGCTCAGGATCATAAGCGTGCAAAAGATGGGGACTTGGGTAAGAATACCGGTGGCATGGGAGCTTATGCACCGGCCCCACTCGTGACAGAAGCGGTGATGCAAAGGGTTCAAGATGAAATCGTGGAGCCGATGCTGAAGGCAATGCGCGAAGAGGGTTATCCATTTGTGGGTTGTTTATTTGTCGGACTCATGATTGATAATGGAAAACCATCAGTAGTAGAATTTAATTGCAGATTTGGAGATCCGGAAACGCAGGCGGTTTTGAGTGTATTTCAGGGGGATCTCGCAAAACTGCTCAATTCAGCTGCCATTGGTGCATTGGATGCGAGTGCCATGGAATCAAGAGCAAAGGGATTTGCTTGCAATGTTGTGATGGCTTCAGGCGGATATCCAGATGCATATGAGACAGGACATCATATCCTAGGACTCGAAAAAGTCTCCGAAATTCAAAATGTCCGAGTCTTTCATGCTGGAACAAAAGCATTGTCCGATGGCTCAATTGTGACTGCCGGCGGCAGAGTTTTGGGCATTTGTGGACTCGGTGAAACACTTGCCGAAGCAATCGACAATGCATATAATGGACTCATAGACATACATTATCCTCACAGATATTATCGAACCGATATAGGAAAGAAAGGATTGAATGTAACAAATCCTTGATATTTCACTCTTTACAATTGTCTTTGCAAAGTTATTACGGATGTTCATAATGAACAGGGACAGATCATATCATAGGTCCCGTACTTCTGCATCCACCGAGCTTACGGAATGTACAGATCTTCAATTGTACAACCTGCTCAGTGGGGGAGGTCCTCGTGCGCATGAGGCATTGAGCATGCTGTATAAACGACATTCACCTAGGATCTATTCCTATTGCCGGAAAATACTCGGTGATATTCAGGCCACTGATGATATTTTTCAAGAGACATTCGTGCGATTTTATGAGATGGGTGTTTCAGGACAAGAAATACAAAATGTGCAGGGATATCTGCTGAAAATCGCTCGCAATTTGAGTTTGAATGAAAAGGCAAAGAAATATAATAAGAGCACGATCACGATTGAAAACTTTGAGTTTCCATCATTGGACACTCCATATGAGCAGAAAGAATTATCACGATTGATTTCCACTGCTCTTGAAATGCTTCCCGAGGATTATCGTGAAGTATTGATGCTTCGTGAAATGTATGGCTATAGTTATAATGAGATTGCGGAAATAGTTGAGACATCCATGCCGATTGTCCGCACACGCATTTATCGAGCAAAGCAGAAGATTCGAGTGATTCTTCAGCCATTTATAGATGATTTATATAAACATTGATTAGAATATCATGAGTCAGGAATTTTCGCAATTCAGTCCTTCGGAAATGATCACATTGTATATGGATGGGGAATTACCCGATGCATTGCAACCTTCACTTTTTGCCATGCTCTCTGAGCAGGCGGAATTGCGTCAGGAAATGCAGGATCATTTCACGGTTCGCAGACATATGGACACCAATCTGATTGCTCCTCCGCTTGAATTGGAGGAATCCATCATGAGAAGAATAGGTGCTGTAACTGTTGGTGCTTCATTGAATAATCCGGTATCAACCGGACTTGCCACCTCTGCAACTGCTTGGTTTGGAAAAGTCGTTCAGCCGCTCATGTTTGTCTTGCTCGGCGCAACGCTTTCAGGAATGTACTTTGCATTCAATACTGATAAGTCCGAACAAATTGTTCAAATGATGAAACAAGAGAATGCACCCATTCAACAAATCATGCAAAGTCCGGTGATCAATGCCACGAATAATGCGCAAATATTGAATATGCCTTCAAAGCGCATTGCATCTTCTATGCCGGTCACCAAGAACATGAATATTGCAAGCATGATTGAGGATGATGAGCAAATCAATAATTCCAATGCTGAAGTAAAGCCGACACCAGAAATTGCGCAACAAGCAGTAAATACCGCACCTGTAGATGTGATTGTGCCAAACAATACTCAGCAAATCGATATTCCGAAAAAGGAATTGCAAGCAATCATTAATTCAGAAGAAACTTCTCCCTTTTCACTCACCCTTCGTGGTTTTACGACACATTCATTCGTGGATCAAAAAGTCACACCGAACTTTAATCCATTCATCAATAATGTGTCTGCCGGCTTCCAATATGATCTTTCAAAAGAAGATGCCGTTTTTGTTGAATTAGGTCAGGAATCCGTTGTCCAACGATTCACCGGAATTGAAAACAATTATACGATTCAATATGATCAGACATATCATGCTCCATGGGCAATGATTGGTTGGCAACATCGCTTTCATGGTGGCAATTCATTCAAACCACTCATTAGAGTTGGTGGTGGTGCAATGGAAACAGGTCCAATGGCACGCATGACGATTGGAGTGGAATATGATCTCACGCGTAATATCACCTTGATTGGTGGCATTGAAGGCATGAGTACCTTCTACTCATACAAAGGGCAGTGGTTCAGCACACAAAAAGCAGGAATCACCTATGGCACGCGAATCTCACTTCGATAATAGTCAAGGTTTCATTCTTGGCTTCGCATGCATCATCATGTTCATGATGAGTATCATATCTTCATGCACTCCCGTGAATGAAGTTCCTGTAGATCGCACAGGCACGGTGATTGATTCCATTACCACCGATTCTTTGCATCGCAGACATTTGATACTCAATCCAATGTCATTGGCATTCGAAACAGAGTTTCCATCCAATGAAATTGTCAAGAATATAGATATTGAAAATTCATCCGACACTCTTACGATACCAATCAAATCCATCAAACTAAAACATGGAAATAAGGGATTTTCTTTGTTTTCCGATAGCATGCAATTTGTATTGACTCACAAAGGAATATTGGGGAATAGCAAGTCCATTCCAATTCGATTCAATGCCCTGCATGAAGGCCGATTTCATGATACACTTTTGATCAATGATTGGAAGAACTTTTTCATTCCACTTACTGCAATCGTTAATAGCGGTACAGTGGTTTGGATTGAAGATATCGACTTCGGAAGTATTCCATTCGGAGAAGTGAGAGATACAGTCATTCGCATCCATAATTATGGCAATGAAACAGCCGTGATAAGTAATCTCATATTCAAGGGTGATGATCCATCTGCATTCGAATTCGCACAACAAATCAATCAATCAATCACATTAAAACCCGGAAATAGCATCGGCATAAAAATCAGAAGCAATTCCGATACGCAGAATGAGGAAGTGCATGCAAGACTAGAGGCCGATATTTCCTATTCCGGAAAGGGTAATGTGAAGAGAACTGCAATCTGCAAAGCAAATGTCTATGTAAAGAATGGCATTTATGTGACCGATATTTCAATGCATCATGCAAAGTTGGGAGTGGTCAATGAAGCAATGTGCACAATAGTGAACAATACATCGAAAGCCTGTACCATTAATGCTGTATTACCATATGCAGACAATCTTACTTGCAATGTGTTGATATCGGGAAATGTTCAGGGTGGCCGCTTGGAAGCAGGAAAAAAATCAGCACCATTCAGAATGAGAATCACTCCGAAAGTAAATGGACCATTTGCGATTACAATCCCATTTGTGATAATCGGCGATTCTGTGATTGACACTGTTTGCAACATCGATGGAAGAGCAGATTGACCCGAATAATCCGTAATTTTCCGCATAATTACGGAGCATAGGATGTCAAAGATCATCATTGAAGATTGGTCACTCATACCATTTCGTGAGGCATGGGCAAAACAAGAGGAATATGTGCATGAAATACAAAAAGGTAATAGACCAAGCACATTGATTCTTTGTGAGCATCCAGCTGTGCTCACCATCGGTAGGGAAGGTGGTGAACATAATGTAACAGTGAGTCATGATTTGCTTTCCGCAATGAATATCGAGACGATACCCATCAATCGCGGCGGAGATATCACCGCTCATAATCCCGGACAACTCATTGGCTATCCTTTGTTTCATTTATCGCAATTCAAAGAAGATTTACATTGGTTTCTGAGAACCATAGAAGAAATAATTATACAAGTCCTTGCAGAATATGGAATTGAGTCCGGAAGGGTCGAAGGAAAGACAGGAGTATGGATCGAAGGTGAGCGAAAAATCTGTGCGATTGGACTGCATTGTTCACGCTGGGTGACATCACATGGCTTTGCATTGAATGTCAATAATGATCTCTCAATCTTCAATATGATCATACCTTGCGGAATTCCTGATAAATCAGTGACTTGCATGCATAACGAACTAGGCAAAACCATTGACATGGAAGAATTGAAAGAAAAATGCCGTAAAAGATTTATTTCGGTGTTTTGAAAAAAGTATTTGCATGATATGGGGATAACATATAATTTTGTGTCCCGTTCAAGAACGGTATGCGGGAATAGCTCAGTGGTAGAGCGCAACCTTGCCAAGGTTGATGTCGCGAGTTCGACCCTCGTTTCCCGCTCAACGGCGCAAGCCGTTACTTCCTCTTTATGCTGCATGCCTTGTCATCACTTCCCCCCGATGATAAGGCATTTTTTTATGTAACCCGGTACCATCATGTCCATTACAGTCGCCACTTCAATTTCAAAACCAATTACTCATGTTTGGAATTGTTTCACCCTGCCGGAACATGTCACACAATGGAATCAGGCTTCTGAAGATTGGTTCTGTCCAAAAGCTGAGAATGATTTGAAAGTCGGTGGAAAGTTTGTGTACACAATGTCAGCAAAAGATGGCAGCGTGAGTTTTGACTTTTGGGGAATCTATGATGAAATTCAAGAGCATGCAGTCATCGCATATACGCTTGGGGATGAGCGCAAAGTTCGAGTGACATTTCAGGAAGAGGGAGAGTATGTTTTGGTGACCGAAGTTTTTGATCCCGAACAAGTACATTCTGAAGAATTACAGGAAGCCGGTTGGCAAGCTATTCTGAATTCTTTCAAATCATATTGCGAATCAATTTGATTCTCTATTCAGTGATGATGATTTTGCCGAATGATGGTGCTATGAATGTATCGCCTTTCACATCAATTCTATAGACATAGACTCCCGGTGGCATTGGCACACCTTGATCATTTCTTCCATTCCACTTTAGTGTATTTTTTCCTATTGAAATTTCACCGGAGAAGCGATGTTGAATCGAACCACGAATATCCGCTATCGTGAGAGAATAGGTGGCTTCTTTTATCTGTGATAGATAATTCATTTCAAATGATATGTCTGTACCACTGAATGCAGGATTCGGATAAGTATTCAATTCGTCCAAAGAACTATTCAGTACGACAAGTACAGTTCTTCGAAGTGTATCTTTATTTGCTGATGCATCCTCAGTGATTATATAAATGATATTCTCACCGACTTCAAATCTGTCTTCAGGGATATATGAAAATTCTGCTCGCATTGCAGAGCCATAAGTACCTCGCACAAAGGAATAGTCGCGAATCTTTGAATCTGAACGAAGAGCAAATGGATTATTGCGAATGAAGGTTTTTGTGGTATCAATCGGCAAAAATGAATTGTCGGAAATGCGAACCGTGATGCGGGGATTTAGTGCCACAACATCATATTCGCGCACTAATTTTCCATCTGCAAGAATCTCTATGGTTGGTGGTTCAATGTCTTCACCAATCGTAAGCACTTGTTTTGCAGTATTATTGAATGAAAACAATTCTGCTTTTGATTGATCGCAATTGATGCGCGCAGTCCATTCTGAAACATTCGCAAGTGCAAATGTTGAAGTACGGGATATATAAGAAATTGGTGAGTCCTTGGGAATACTTGGAATTTGCGCGATCGTGGATTCCGTATTTCCACCACCACCTATTGGTTGTTGCACGATGCATAAAGGCATATCGGCCTGTGAAGCTTGACGCATGGAAAGATTGAAGATGTCGAGTGAACAAATCATGCTATCACCTCTGATCGGCAAACCAAGTCTTTGTTCAAGACCTTTCACAGTAAATGAAGTAGGCAATACGGCGAGTTCAGCAGCCGGACGATATACCGAGTTCAATGTCTTGAGATGTGGACCGGAAATTCTACTACTTTTTTTCGCTCTTGCTTCAATTTCCAGATAAGGATATTGCTTTGCATCGATATTGAGAAGTGAAAACTGTCCGACATCAGATGAATCCAATGGCATGGAATTTTGTTTGGCACCATTCAAGCCATGTAATATGTACTTAATCTCACCTTGATCGCGAAGAGAATCTTGTATTGACAACTCTTTCCATTCAATTGCGGGTCCGATTGGTCCTGAGAAATATGATCCTTCACTAAAGGCAATCGCATGTTCCGCATTCAAAGAAAGTGTATCGGTATAAGCGCCGAATGCTTCTTTTGCTGTACCGGGGAGACCACCCTTCATGCCATAAAACACATAAGAAATGCGATAACGGTCATCATTGGAAATATTCAATCCATCGGGATATTGATTTCCTTTAAAAACCGAATCAATATTTGTTGCACCGAATTCTTTCAAAGTGGCAATCAGTGATTCTTCATCACCCGGCGTACCTTTTGGTGTGACGATTGCACCGCGGAATGAACCATCGGATACACTGATTGCGATATGATCGCCTTGTTCCACAGAATCACGCAGATAGCGAATCAAATCACCACTATTTCCATCTCGATATCGATCTTCTTGCGCGCCATAAAATGCATCAAAATCACGATATATTCCGATGCTATCAAATGGCTTTAGATGTAAGAGATTCCATTTTGAACCATTCACTCTTTCAATGAAAGTTCGATTACCGAATTTCAGATAACCATAGCGATAATTTTCGCCGCCATTGCAAGATTCAATGAGTAGATTAACGGAGTTTTCACCGAGTGACAGAGCTTTTGATTTGGCATTCGAAACAAGATTCTTTGATTTTGATTCAGGAATGGATGCAAGGTGATCTACATGAACAATTGCAGTATCTGTTATTGCTTGTGGCAATGCATGAAACGGCGTGACTTCCCATGGACTATATTGAATGGTCCTTGCATCGAATGTTCTTGTGTAAAGAATATAATCCTGAGCATTTCCGCCGGGCGTGAGTTGTACATTCGGTGTCCAATCCACATGCAATTCGCCGAAAGAAAGTTGCGCAGATTCACTACCGGAAAATCCAGTGATCACGGATCCATCGAGCGTTTCAATACGCAAGTCATAGGAAGTGAATTCACGATTTCGAAGTGGGAGAAGAAATCTGAATGTAGGTTTGTCGCCTTGTACATTCCAGCCCGGAAGAGGATCAATCACGGTGAGTGAAGCGGCATAAACATTCATTTGAAATGTCAATGCATTATTTGAAACAATATCTTCATCCACGATACTCTTCAGCGGATCTATCCTGAGTTCAATCCCATGAATTCCTGATTGATTCAGTGTTGGAAAAGTAAAGCTAAACTCCTGCTCACGAGCAAATGCAGGAAACTCAATTGATAGCGTATCTTTTCTATCTGTAACACTTCGAATGCACTGTAGCATGACAGGAATGGAATCCATCGTTCCGCGATTGCGGATTATACCTTTGACCGTGAAGTTTTCATCGATTGCAGTCACAAGATCTGTTGTGATATCTTCGGAACGAACATAATAATCAGGGTCAGGAGCGATTGAAAGTTTCGTCAGTGGATCTCCAATCAAACAAAACTGCATCATTGCATTGCGGAAAAATGGATCTATTGTTGTGCCTTGACCAATCTTTGTTGCAAAAACCAAATCACCGATTCTGCGGAGTCCATATTTTGAAAGTGCCGTAAACATCGAGACAAAATTGAAATAGTCGGGTGATGTGATTCCTGTATATGTATTGCCTGCAGATGCGATTGCTCCTTTGCCACCCTCGAGAACATATGACTCATTTCTGCATACTGTTGTCGGCTCCGCAAATGCTCCCGAATTACAAGAAAAAGTCGTGAGTAGAAAATATCTCGCCGGATTATTGAGGTCTTGCGCTCTCCAACCATCAAGCTCAAAATATTCCGGTGAGCCATGTCCTGCGAAATTCACCCACAGTGAACCATCATTCACTGCAGATCGAATTTGTGTTGCGATACTCTCATCCACTCCACCGACTTTGTTCAATCTGCGAATGCGAATGGAATCACCTGAAATCGGTGGATCCAAAACAAAAGGAGCTATACCGTCAAAATGATTATGGAAGAATGGATCATCTGCATCACCACCCGAGAGGAAAATGAACTTCTTCATCCAAGGTGCTGCGGCTATGGAGTCATATTGGATGAGTTTATCAACGACTTTCTCGGCTTGTACTGCAGAACTAACACTTAGTCTTCCAAGGATGAGTTCCGGATCGATTGAATCATTGCTTGGTGTTGTATACCAAATATCACTGACCGGAAAACCAAATGATGGAATGAAATCTTCTTGATGTGCCTTGAATGTGAGTTTCAGTGGATCCCAACTTGCATCACCCATAAAAATGACATAGGCGGGGACCGGAAATTGCCAAGAGCGATGGGTATGTCTGATGAAATCCTTGATTGCATGTGCATCTTTGGAGCCATGTCCAAATTCTTTGTAAATGTCCTCGCTTGAAATTACTGATACTGAATAGCCTTGTGATCTTCTATGCTGCGCCAAGCGCTCTGAAGCTTGAAGAAAAGAAGGATGTGAAATCAGCAATACATCAGCTTGTCGAGAAGAATCACGCAATGAACTTTTGGGAACTATATGTATATCCGGAGAAATCCATGCGAGTGAATCAGCGATAAATCCTTTGAATATTCCTGGAAGCACAGAAAGATTAGCAGTGAATTGATCTCCTATACGATCGGCATTGGCTAGTGCGAAGAATTTACGAGCTGTATCAATTGTGATGAATGCTTGTGTGCGAATATCACGGAATGTCATGGATACTGCATTTGTGAGTGAATCCTCGAATGCTAAAGCTCCATTCAAAAGTCGAAGTGGTGATAATGAAGAAGTGGTCACATGATCGATGAAGGATTCGGTTACAAGTGTATCTGAAATAGGAATAGACTCAATGCGAAGAATATTTCGACCATGTGTGATTTGTGAAGGAGCGATTTCAATACTCGTGACATGATCTGCAAAGCCACCGAATGAATCTCTTTTGATGAGTGCATCATTCCAGAAGATGTCATATCGATGTTCAAATTCAATGCTTGGTCTATCATTTGCCCCATGAAATGCAATGCGAACATTCATTGGAGTTATTGCTTGAGGAACTATGATTGTATCAATGAATGTGCGGAAATTTTTGATTGTACTGATTTTATCCCAGAAGAAATTTTTGCCCGTTGAAAAATCTGATGAAAGGTAGCGATAGTCCACAGGACTGATCACATCACCGGCATAGAATTCCGTATCCTTTTCATGATGAATGCTCACACTCACGGCGGTATCGGCAAGTATCGGCATGATTGGAGGAAATGCAGTGAGTCTGTTCTTTGCGGTCGGTGCATCATTGAGAGTCAAAAAGAAACTTGCTTCATCTGTGACATAATTTCTCCATGTTGTATCACCTTCAGCTCTATGTGCCGCAAATATGATCACATCATCATCATCCACTTTGCCATCTTGATCGATGATACCGATGGGATAGGATACACCTTTGAAAAACAATTCCAATTGCGCACTTGATTCGCCTTTCCAATTTTGTTGTTTGGAGAGAATGTCACCCATCTTCACATGAGCTATACCATCTTGCTTGGTAATGAGTTTCACATAGTCTTGCTTTGCGCTATACCAATGATCGGACAGGATTGATTCCGACTTTTTCCGTGAAATGCGTAAACCAGGAATATGATGTGGATTGATGATATGAGAGAGGAGTCCTTTTTCGGCAAATGGAATTCGATATGTAGAAGAAGCAAGATCAGGAGTGGCAATCTTGATACTGAATGAATCTGCAATCAACCATGTGCCATTATTCTTTTTGATAGGATGAAAAGAAAAGTCAGCTAATTGTATACCACGAAATATTGATCGTTTAATAATGGTTGGAATCAAGATTCCATGATTTGTATCACCTTTGAATTCCTTCCATGCATGTACATCAACAGTGATTGTTGGTTTTGCTGAATGAGGAAGAGCCATCGTAAAACCCATTCGTGAATTGGCTCTGAGGAGATCGCTTTGAGTGGCATGAATGATAATCATTCCGTCTACTTGTTTTGTAAGTATTCGCGCATATGATTGAAGCACGGATAATGACAAGAGCAGAAGGCAACCGAAAATATATTTGTATATGGATTTCATTGGTAGATTTTAAACTTTGAGAACATTTTTCTGTCCAAACCAAAACTTGCTGTAAATTACAAGAGTTGACACAAAACTATGGTACATAAATGAAGACAATTATACTACTGATTGCATTGACCTTGTCAATCATGCCAATATTTGGGAATACTCCCACTTGGTCATCAAATATTGCCAAGACCATGTACACGCATTGCACTTCATGTCATAGAGACGGTGGTATAGCTCCATTTTCGCTCATGAAATATGAAGAAGTGGCCTCAAAGAAGAACTCAGTATTACAAGCCATCACTTCGCGTTCTATGCCTCCATATCCTGCTGACACCAAATTCCGTTCCTATTCGCATCAAAGAACGCTCTCAGATACGGAAATCAATGACATGATAGCTTGGGTGAGCAATGATGCTCCTATAGGAGATATTGCAGGTGCACCTAAACCACCCACATATTCAAGTGGACCCATCATTAAGAATCCGAGCTTCACCGCCCAAATGCCTGTCTATGCAACAGAAGCAAAAGCGGGTGGAGATGACGAGTATCGCTGCTTTGTCTTGGATGGATCACCAACAAAAGATGAGTTCATCTCTGCGATCGAAGTTGTGCCGGGAAATCCCGAAATCGTTCATCATGTTCTTGTTTTTCAAGATACTTCCTCCATACCATTAAAATTGGATGCCGAATCACCCGGACCCGGTTATCCCGGATTTGGTGGAGTGGGCTCTTCCACAGCGGATTTGATCGGAGTGTATGTACCTGGTATTGAACCATATTTCTTTCCCAAAGGTTTCGGTGTTCGATTTCAGAAAGGGGCAAGAATCATATTGCAAGTCCATTATCCTGCTGGAACAGAGGGTAAGCAAGACTTCACTGCAGTGAGATTTGTCTATTCTGATGCCCCTTCCACAAGAGAAGTGTTCATAAGTCCATTATTGAATCGCAAGAATATCGTAGATGGTCCATTGCGCCTTCCACCCGGACAAGTGAAAACATTCACTCAGCGTATTACAATACCCAATGATGCCACTGCTTTTGCTGTGATGCCACATATGCATTTGCTTGGAAAAAGCATTGAAATCAATCTCAGGACATTGAAAGATACCATACCAGTAATATCGATACCACATTGGGACTTTCATTGGCAGATGGCATATACATTCAAAACACTGCAAAAGGTACCGAGGGGCTCGGTATTGGAATCCAAAGTGACATATGACAATACGGAAGAAAATCCTCATAATCCATCAATACCGCCAAAGGAAGTGACTTGGGGAGAAGGCACCACAGATGAAATGATGCTTACTTATTTCTATTATACGGGCTATCAACCTGGTGATGAATTGATTACGACAGATATTGAAGAAGATATCCCTGATGAGAATATTTCGCTAGAAGATGTGACTTTTACCGAGATTCCCACGGGAGTGATAGTTCGTTTTGCCAATCCAACGGCATTACAATCTTTGCGAATTTTTGATGTAGAGGGTCGAGAGGCATATGTCCATCAGAGTAATCATGCCCATGCACATTCAGTATTGACAATACCTATTTCAGGTTCCGGTGCCTATTACCTACATGCCACTGATGCTGATGGGAAGCATTATCGTGGAGCATTTTGTGTGAGACAATAAGTCTCGCTGACTGAATCAGCTTAGGGAATATGCATGGGAAATATCTATGTTTGCACTCCAAACATGAGGTTCCCATGGAAAATCCAGAACAACACATTGATGCCGATCGTCATACGCATTCAGCGCCCATGCGAAGAGTGACAACCAGACGATTGCAAGACATGAAAAAACAAGGCAAGCGCATATCTTGTCTTACAGCCTATGATGCTCTCATTGCCCGCATTTTGGATGATGCCGGGATAGATTTGATCCTCGTGGGAGATTCTTTGGGAAATATCGTGCAGGGTCATGAAACCACAATTCCTGTAACATTGGACGATATCATATATCACACCAAAGCCGTTGTCAAAGGGGTTCAGCGGGCATTGGTAGTGGCTGATATGCCATTTATGAGTTATCAGGTTTCTCCCGAGGAAGCATTCCGTAATGCAGGCAGGCTGATGAAAGAGGCAGGTGCCAGTGCAGTAAAAGTAGAGGGTGGACACAGAGTTTGCGAAGCGGTTAGACGGATGACTGAGGCCGGAATTCCCGTCATGGCGCATCTGGGTTTGACCCCCCAAAGCATCAATCAATTTGGATCATATAGAGCCAGAGGTCAAAATACAGAAGAAGCTGAAGAAATGATGCGAGATGCCAAGGAATTGGAAGAAGCGGGAGCATTTGCAGTGGTATTGGAGAAAATTCCCATGCAACTCGCTCAAAAAATCACCGAATCTTTGACAATTCCCACGATCGGCATTGGTGCCGGACCACATTGTGATGGACAGATTCTGGTGTATTCTGACATGTTGGGTCTTACCATCGACTTCAGTCCTCGATTTGTCCGTAGATATGATTCCTTGCATGAGAGAGTAGATGACTCAGTGTCCAGATATATTCAGGATATTCAAAGCGGAAATTTCCCCGATGAAAGCGAGAGTTACTGAAACTTTTCCACATCTTTCATGAGTATTTCGCAAACTTTTCAAACTCTTGCATTTAGAGCATCGAATACTCATATCTCTTCATTTGTTATTCCATGCAAAATCTGTAATTTGTTGTCTTGAAATCTGAATCCGATTACAGAAAGACCAATTATGCCTCAAAAGAAACCCGAGCCGCCACGCGGATCGGTGCATAAAGATCTAGCGCCATTTATTGGTTTGGGCTCGCAACTTGCGGCTTCAGTCATAGGTTGCGGACTACTGGGATGGTGGCTGGATGGAAAATTTGGCACTGAACCTTGGTTAATGATCGGGCTTGGTTTTTTTGGAGCGGTCGCAGGCATGACGCATTTCATTAGAGCTGCAATGCATGCGAATGCGCATGATCCTTCAAAAAACAAAGAATGAGCGTGTGAGCGATTCACCTTCGGATCTATATGCGATCATACTGGCACAAGTAGTATGTTTGATCAATGCTTTGGGTGGCTATTTAATAGCCCGCAAGGCCTTCATGAAGTCATTTGAGAAGTTCGTTTCTATTGTGCTTGGTAGTATGTCTTTAAGGATTATGTTGGTTGGTGCCTTTTCTTGGTGGGCACTTTCCATGATGAATATGCCGCAATTGGCATATTCTCTGTCTTTGGCGATTGGAGTATTTATTTATCTCTTTGTGGAAATCATATATTTCCATGCGCTATCAGACAAAATCAAGACAAGAGAAAAAGAGCAAAACACATAAAGAACACGATTAACGCAATCATATATCATCAGTCATGAAGCAAGATTCTACTCTGCAACATTCCTCGGCTCAACATCCTCAGCAACATGGACAATCACATGATGCACAACATGGTGAACATGCGCAAGCTGAAGCATTCACCTTCAATGCCATGTTCAATGAGAATTTGGGGGATCACGGCGGTTTCTATTTGTTTTCCTACCATTTGGCTGATTTGCCATATATCTTCGTAGATAATGGTTCATTCGAATTCTATCCGAATGTATCTGCGCTTGAGGCATCTGGAAAATACGAATTGCATGCCGGTCATGCTGTCAAGACAGATGGCTCGCATGTCCAATTGGATCTATCACCAACCAATTTTGTGATATTCCAATGGATTTCCATGATTGTGGTGATAGCGCTTTTCATTATCGGAAATCGTTCCTACAAAAAGAGCACTAGAGCACCCAAAGGAATTGGCAATGCACTTGAAATGCTAACAATGATGATTCGTGACACCGTTGTGCGTCCGAATATTCCTAATGACAAACTTGTTTCCGCATATTTACCGTATTTCCTTTCCGTCTTCTTTTTCATCTATGCAATGAATTTGGTGGGTTTGCTTCCGGGTGGACACACTGCGACATCTGCGATCGGAACGACAGCGGGGCTTGCAATCACGGCATTCTTGATGGTGAATATTGTCATCCCTGCGAAAGCGATGGGTCCGGTAGGAGCAGTAAAATCATTCCTTCATCACTTATTAGGTGGAGCACCTTGGTGGTTGGCGCCGATTATGGTTCCGATTGAAGTTGTTGGGATATTCACGAAGCCATTCGCGCTTGCGATTCGTTTGTTTGCTAATATGTCTAGTGGACACATCATTCTGTTCACGCTGATTGGATTTATTTTCTTTTTCAATACAGCTGCGGTTTCGCCGGTTGTATCTCTCTTTTCGATCTTTATTTATTTCTTAGAAATTCTTGTTACATTCCTTCAGGCATATATTTTCACTATGCTGACAGCGGTATTTACAGGATTGGTGCTCGGCGATCATGCCGATGGAGAGCATCATTGATTTTTGAGCAGAGAAAACGCTCATTTATATTGATTTGTTATTAACCTTTTTGGTTTTTTTTACTGTACCAACTTTTTTTTGGAGAAAACAATGGAAGCAAAAGCACTTGCATGGCTCGCTGCCGGTTTGGGCGTAGGAATCACTGTATTCGGCGTAGGTACCGGTATCGGACCTCTTGTAGCGGCAGCTCTTGAAGCAGGCGCTCGTCAACCCGAGACAGCAAAAGATGCTCGTACAACGATGATTATCGGTGCGGCTCTTATCGAAGGTGTTGCTCTTTTGGCTTGTATCATTTGTATTCTTCTCGCAACAAAATAATTTGTTCGAGAATTGAAATTGCAAAGGCAGTCCTGCTTAGGTGGGACTGCCATGTATTAACAATATTCGTTTTGTCAAGAGACAAAACATTTACTCACGATAAAGTATACTGAAATGGACGCTTTGCTTAGTGTAAATCCCGGATTGATGATATGGACCATCATCAATTTTTTGCTGTTCTTTCTACTTCTTGGGAAGTTTGGGTTTAAGCCGATGCTTGCGGCATTGGAAGCTCGTGAACAGAGAATCAATGATTCCATAGATCAGGCTGAACAAGCCAATGAATTGGCTCAAAAATCCATGCAGGAGAGTCGTGAGAAATTGTCGAAGGCTCAAAATGAAGTCATGGACATGCTGAAAGAAGGAAAGAATCAGGCAGAGTCCATTATTCGTAGTGCTTCTGAAGAAGCAGAGCGAATCAAGCAATCTAAACTTGAAGAAGCTTTGCGAGAAATTGCTCGTGAGAAAGAAGTTGCATTGCAATCATTACGCACAGAAATGGCAACATTGATTGTGCAGGCAACAGATAAAGTCATCGGTAAAGTGATCAATGCCGAACAGCATCGCTCTCTCATCGATGCCACGGTGAATGAATTGTCGAATAATTAATAAGAAATCGCACTATGGCATCTTCAACACGCATTGCAAATCGCTATGCATCTGCTTTGATGAATCAGGCAAAGGCCGATGGTACATTGGAAACGGTGTCGAAAGATTTTCAAGTCATCATGAATGCAGTACATGCATCCGATGAATTTGTGGCATTATTGAATAGTCCTGTCATCAGACACATTGCCAAAGTCAGCATCTTCAAGGAGATGTTCGCTTCAAATATTTCGCAATTGATGATGAACTTTTTGATTTTGCTTGCTGAGAAGCACAGAGAATCCATTATTCCGGATATATTTTCTTCATTTACTGATTTGTATAATGAAGAAAAGAAATTGGTCCCGGTACGATTCACATCTGCTGTTGAAATTGATGAAGCATTGCGTAATAAATTGATCGAGTCTATTGCGAAAAGAACAGGCAAAACCGTATTGCCTACTTTTTCAGTCGATCCAGCTCTCAAAGGTGGAGTCACGATTCGCATTGCAGACACAATGATTGATGCTTCACTTAGACATCAACTTGACATTTTGTATAGTGAACTTACAGGATCAGCCACACATTTAATGGCTTGAGCCTTTTCGTTTTTACAGGGAAAATATGATGGCATCACTTTGCTTTGTCATAATATGTACTTTGATTTCAAGTCTGAACCTTTTTGCTCAGGCAACCGGATCAGTTCAGGCTGAAGGTGATGCACAAGTGGTCAGTTCATTGAAGTTGAAACCCAAAAATGGACTATTCTATATGTCCATGGGCTCCGGAAATCCTCAAAAGGAATTTCAGAGCAATATCGGAACGGGAGGATTTGCCTTCATCATGGGTGGAGGATATTCCTTTGAACCGATTCTACC
>Ga0315906_10003817_pt1 | contig 19737 bp, 18 predicted proteins | sample LakEriMetagenome_4_FD_203526 | JGI IMG/M metagenome (GOLD analysis project Ga0315906, IMG submission 203526) | Freshwater fungal communities from buoy surface, Lake Erie, Ohio, United States - Buoy 2 MA122 | ecosystem: Environmental > Aquatic > Freshwater > Lake > Lake biofilm | place: USA... | reverse complement strand
TATATTTTTAAGTTTCTTAAGTAAATCAATATAATATTGATTGAATATATATGTAGTTGTTAATGTTGTTGCCATATTTATATGTTTTAATTTTAATTAAATATCCTTAAATATATTTTCTCTTTGTTTTTGTAATTCGTCAATAGAGGGTAATAATTTACTACTTTTTTCATTATCCGATTTTGTCATTGTTGGAATATCATTTGAATTAGGATTATCTAATACATCCCATTTATATAATCTATCTTTATTTATATTCATTGAATTTATATTATCATCCGTTATATCACTATAATTATCCGAACTAACTGATCCTAATGAAAATGATAATGGTTCGTCTGGATCTTTATTTTCAGTTATAGGAACTGGTGATATTAATGATGTATTTGTTTCTGCTTTTTCTCTTGTATTCTTATTATTAGTAAATAAATAACCTCTATTTGGTAATAATAAATAATCAAATACTGCTTTTCCATAAATTATTTCTTTTGTTGGTATAAACATTAATGCGGGAACTGCTTTAATTTTATGTTTAATTTTATTAATAATTCCATCTATAACTACTAATTTAATTGTTTTCTTTGTATCATGAATTTTAATTGTATCTAATAGCACAGAACAATGTTGACAACTTTCACTATAAAATAAAATCATTTTATTAAAAATAAATGATATAAAAATATAATAAAAATTGACATAAAATTAATATCATTTATTTTTAATAAAGTATGTTTAAGAATTATAATTATGAACCAAAATCCCAAAAAAATTCATTTGATATTGAAAATATGGATTTATCTATTATTAATGGGATTAGACGTGTAATTCTTACTGAAATTCCCATTATTGGATTTTATGGTGAAGATGAGCCAACTATTGAAATTCATAAAAACACTGGACCTCTTCATAATGAATTTATGAAACATAGAATTGGATTAATTCCTATTAATGTTAGTGAAACTATCACTGATAATTATAATGATAATGACTATTCATTTGAATTAAATGTTATTAATGATGGTTCAACTACTATTAATGTTACGACTGCTAATTTTACTGGAACTTATAAAGAAAAACAATTAACACAAAAAGAATTAAATGATTTATTCCCTCCAAATCCTATTACTAAAAGTAATATTCTTATTACTAGATTAAGAGCTGGGGAACATTTACATTTAACCGCAACTGCTATTAAAAAAACTGCTAAAACAAATGCTTCATTTTCTCCTGTGTCTCTCGCTAATTTCTATTTTATTGAAGATCCAAAAGAAGCATCCAAAGCAACCAATATTTTAGATAAACATCGTTCATATTTTAAAAATAATTATGGTGATCCTACATTAATTAAATTTGAAATTGAATCTGTTAATAAATTATCATATTCATATCTATTTTCAAAGGCCATTGATATTATTATCAACAAATTAAATAATCTTATTGAAAATATTGAAAATATTATGATTGAACAAGTTCCTAATAATCCATTCTCAGTTAATTTTCATATTGAAAATGAAGACGACACATTAGGCAATTTAATTCAATCTCTACTTCATAATAAATATATTCGTGACAATAAAAAATTTAAAGATATCATATGTTCCTATATTGGTTATATTTGTCCTCATCCACTAAAACAACTCATGATTATTAGAATTACTCTTGAAGATCAAACTGACCCAGATAAATTCAAACAATTTTTAACTGATAATTCCAGAGAAATTATTAAAGAATTAGAAATAATCAAAGACAATTGGATTAAATTTAATTCTAAGAAAAAATAAAAAAAGATCTTAAACCTGGACAAATGTTTTAAAACAACAATTAATTTTTGCTGCTGTACCGTAAAACAATTGATAAATATATGTATGAATATTTGAATATGATAAAATAATAAATGTTCGTTTTTTTGGATCTTTATCGTCATTACCAGGTTCATCAATAATTTTATATAAATTAAAAGGAGATCTTCCTAATTTAACCATATCAATGATTTCTGTTGTCTTTTTCTCAACATCCTCATTCACAATAACATCGATACTATACTCAAAATGATTCATAATATCTATTTAATATTTATATTTCTTTAAGTAATTTATTATATAAATTATATTCAATCTCTGATTTTACTAATTTATCATTTGTATCATATATGAAACTATTCATATCATATTTATATTTAAATTCTGGATTAAATTCCTGATAATCTTTTTTATCATAAATTTCATAATCATTCTTTAAATCACATTCATTAATTACTCCGACAACTTTTGCCATAATAATATCATGACTTACACCATTTGATTTAACTAAAAATTTTATATGTCTTGCTAATGGTTTATTTTCTCTATAAATTAAAATATCAATTTCTAATAATAATATACCACTATCCCTATTATTTCGTTTATATCTTACTAATGAATGTTTGATTATATTAAATTTATTTTTATCATTTGGCAAATTGAAAATATTATGTTGAATTATTTGTTTTAGATAAATAATTATTTGATTATAATATGGATAATTATTATCAATAATCCAATTACCCCAATTTATACCTTCAATCGTTTTTATTATTTTATTATTATCTATCTTCAATAATTTTGAAAGTTTTTCTTCCATTTCATCATTCCCATAATCATAATAATTATTTTTATCATTTTCTATTGTAATATCATATGGTACCATTGATTTAATCAATCTTGACGGATATTCATTTATATTTGTATAATTTTTATTGGCAAATGATTCAATATTAGAATTAATTATAAAATAAAAAACTGTTATAACTAAAATAATTATAATTATTTTATATATCAACAACATCTATATTTAATATAATATTTATTTTATAGAGTGTAGATATGATATTATTAAGTATTTTATTATATATTCTTGTTATATTATTATTATTTCTTTTAAAACCCTCAATAATGTTTGATATGTATGGTAATATTAAATCTTATAATTCTAAATCACTAATGACATTAGATATTATTTATCCATTTATCGCATTATTATGTTATTATTTCATTCTTGTTATAAAAATAAGTTTGATTTCTTAAAAATAATGGAATATATAAAAAAATGGATATTAACTCCTAAAGATAAATTAAGTGTTGATTCTTGTCTTTTCGTTATTGGTAATTCAGGAATTGGTAAATCTTATTCCATTAATAAATTATGTCAGGATTTAAATTTATTTATTATTAATATCAATAGTTTTAATTGTTGTTCATCCAAACAATTATTGGATTTATTATATAAAGCATTTGTATCATCATTAATTCAACAATTAACAAATAATAATCAAAATAAAATAATTATTATAGATGAATTTGAAACATTATTATCATTTGATAGTACTATGAATATTCATCTTTTAAATTTCTTAAATACGACACATAAACATATTCCTATTATTTGTATAGGTTCTAATAATATTAAATTAGGAGAAATTAAAAAAGTATGCTCTTTTTATGAATTTCCAAATTTATCTATAGATGAAATTCATCAAATATTAATTAAATATAAAAAAAATTTAACTATTAATGATACAATTGAACTAGCAAAACAAACAAATTTTAATATTAAAAATTGTATACAAATAATCACAAATACTTTTTATAATAAATCAGATGATGTTTTAGATATATGTCAATTATATGCTAATAATTTTGATCGCGATAATTTTAAAAGAATTATTTATAAGGATCAATGGTTAATTCCATTAAAATTTCATGAAAATTTAATAATTGAATTGAATAATAGAGCTGGAACTAAATTAGAAAAAAATAGTTATTATAAAAAATTTATTTATAATTTTTGCTATTTTGATATTCTCATGAATAATAATAATGATTTAGCAATAGATTATTTTATAAGTATTATCCATTTTCTATTTTTATTAAAACATAAAAATAATAAATTTCATTCATTAACACATTTTACTAAATTACTAAGTTATTTATCCCTTCAAAAAAAAAATAATAAAAAAATGTACAAATTAAATATTCCAACTAGTCAATTTTGTGGAAATTATCATTTGAGTATTATTAATAGAAAATTTATTTATTAATAATAGATAGTCATAAATTAAAAATGGGTGATACTACAGATACAAGTGGAATATTTGATGTTCTTTCTAAAAATGATGTGATGTCTTCTGCTACATCTAGAATAAATAGTATGTATTATTCCTTATCAGAGAATAGTACTTTATTTTTCGGTCTTTTAGCAGTTATAGTTATAACAGTTATTATAGCTGCTTTATTATATATGTATATTGGTTGGCAATTATTCGCAAAAGTTCAAAATACAGTTGAAGATACTAAAATTCCTGTTGTTGGAACAGAATTAACAAAAATGATTACTAATATTGATTCTACCAGTAATGGTAATAGACGTAGTTATTCATTCTGGATTTATATTAATGATATGAATAAATATAGAGGTCAATTTAAAAACGTTTTAGGTTTAACTAATGATAGTACTGATTTTTATACAACTAATGCTTCACCTCATATATTTTTAGATGATAAATCTAATACTATGTATATTAGATTTGCGAAAAAATATGATACTTCTATTAATAAAACTTGCGGTACTTATAAAACTGATGATCTATTGGCCATTTATATGCAACAAGGTATTGAAATTAAATATGTTCCATTACAACGATGGGTTCATATTGCTATTGTATGTAACGCAGATTCATATAGAACTACTTTATATGCTTATCTTGATGGTGATTTAATTAAAACAATTGCAAGTGGTGATAAATTTACATTATCTAAAAATACTATAGAAAAGACAGCAGATTTATCAGATATTAATTTAGATACATCAGGATTTTTATATGTAGGTGGAAATCCCAATAGTATATGTGGTTCTGGATTTTCTGGATTAGTGTCTAGTTTTACTACTTATAATTATGAACTTAATAATAAGGATATTTATAGCATTTATAATAAAGGACCAATTACTGGATTATTAGCATCATTAGGACTTGGTGCATATGGTGTTCGTAGCCCTATTTATAAATTATAATATCTATAATAAAATTAGATATGATAAATTCAACGATACAAATAATATTATCTGTATTTTTAATTGCTATTATGGCATTTATAAGTTATTCAGTCTATAATAATGAAATAATAAATAATATTAAATTAACATCAACTAATAAAAAATCAACTGTAATATTTAGCGGAGTATTAGATTATACTCAGGATAAAGATGTTGAATTAGAAACATATGATAAAACAAATCCAACTTATATTGATATAAATTCTTCAATAAATCAAAATGGAGGCGCTGAATATTCGTATAATTTTTGGTTATTTTTTGATACATTCAATGACATGATAACAAGTAATACAAATACAGGAAATGAATCTATTACTAATGCAATTACTACTATAGAAAAAAAAAATTTGTATATTACATTATTTCATAAAGGTGAAAATAATATAGTAATAACAAAAGATAATAATTATGATTGTCAGTCAAATTCTAATATCAAATCATTACAAGAAAATATATTTATTAAAAATCCATTAGTTAAAATTCGTAATGATGCAAGAGAAGTTATAGTTGAATATAATAATATAAATTTTCCTGAAACTTATAATTCATCAGCAAAACCTCTTAATTGTAATGATGATGTTACTATTAAAAATACAAGAAACACTAATAAATTTGGAATAAAAGATATTGATGTTAATAAATATAAACAATCATTTAACATGATTACTATAGTATTTCAGGAAAGACCAAAAAATGAAGATATTTTTAATTTAGACAGTGCTAATTGTAAAGTTTATTTTAATGGTGTTCTTGTTGCTGATAGATTAGCAAACACATCATCAATTGAACATACATCTCAATTTAATAACATTAAGTCAAGAGTTATGAAAAGTAATTTAAGTAAATTACATATAAATCCATTGGGAAGAAATAAGGCAATCAGTAGTATTATAAATATTAATTCTTCAACTAATGCTAATAAAAAAGAATCTATATCACCATTACAAGTTGCTGATCTTACTTATTTTAATTATGCTTTAAATTTAAAAGAAATTATATCATTATATAATAAAGGATATAATACTAATTCTGCTACATTTAAAACAAAAACATCAAAATATTTTTCAAAAGGTAAATATTATAATACTGATGGAAATGATAGTATTAAAGGTATTTAAAATATATTTAAAATGTTTTAAATAGATTAAATATAATAATATGGGCGTTGGATTGATGCAACTAGCTATGGCTAGTAGTCAAATAAATAATGATATTGTCGATAATCCCAGTATTAGTTTTTTTAATTATGTATTTAGAAAACATACTAATTTCGCGATGGTAAATTATATATTACCATTTGAAAATTTACCATCACTTTTAACTAATATGCATTTAGGTAATGATTATTATATTAAGTTAGCAAAACCATCTGATATAGATTTATTAAGTAAAGTTTATTTAGTATTTACATTACCTGCTATATATTCTGATGATAAATTTAAATTTAAATGGGTTGAAAATGTAGGTGCTTTAGTTATTAAAAAAGCAACTATTCATATCAATAATAGTATTATAGATACTATTACTGGTGAATGGTTAGTTATTTGGAATGAATTAACATTACCTGTAAAAGATGGTTTTAATAATATGACTGGTAATATTCCAGCACTTAATAATCCAAGAAAACCAGAAACAACTATAAGAATAAGAAATAATATTGTTAGTGATTATGATTATTTAGCAAGTGATGGTATTACTCCATCAATTGAAAGTAGAGATGTGATAGTTCCTTTATCATTTTGGTTTACTAAAAATCCTAGTTTAGCACTACCTATAATTAATGGTGAATATTATAATATAATTAATTTAAAAATTGAATTTGAAAATATTGAAAACTTATATACAGTATATTCTGATATTTATAATATTCATGTTAGTCCAAATTTTTATAATGAAATTCATAAAAAAAAAATAAATATTACTAATTTTATTAAAGCTAATAATTTTAGAGCATATGTAGAAGCTACATATTATGTTTTAGATTCTTGTGAAAGAGCATCTTTAATCGATTCTTATAAAAGTATTGTTAAAGATTATGTTATTGAGAATATTTCTTATATTTCTAGCGAATTTCCAACATCAACAGCAAATTCTACAAAAACAGTTAAAATTAATTCTCAATTAGCTGTTAAAGAAATTATATGGACATTAAAAAGGGCTGATTGTGTATATAATTTCAATAATCATCTTAATTATAGTTATTCTATTCCTAAAAATAATGAAAAAAGTATTATGAAAAATGCTAAAATAATTTGGGATAAAAGTAATCCTAATAATCGTGTTGAAGATAGAGAAGCATATTTTTATAATACTATTCAACCATATGAATATCATAGTACAGTTCCGATGCAAGGAATATATTTATATTCATTTTCATTATATCCTGAAAAATGGTTTCCATCTGGTTTTTATGATGGAGCATCCGTAACAACTACATTAAATATGACATTTAATCCATATGAAAAGAATTATTTAGATACTATATATAATAAAACATCTTATGATGGAAGTCAAAATAAAATTTATTGTAATATTTATGTAATTCAATATAATATCTTGAGAATTATTAGTTACAATATAAAATTAAAATATGCAAATTAAAAATATTGGATATTTTTAAATGGACATAATAGTTTTTCTCATTATTATCATAGTAATTTTATTTATTTATTATTTAATTAATGTTATTAAAGATCTACAATTAGAAGTTAAAAATATGTCAATAAAATGTGTTAATGGTAATGACAATGGCAATGGTAATGGTAATGGCAATGATATCAAACCAATAGAAACTATTGATATAAAAATGAAAAATGATATTATTAGTTTTCTAGATTTTCTAAAGAATTACTTTATTTAAGAATAATTTTTAATTATAATTAAATATGCCTAGAAAAAAAAATATTCAGGATACTTCAATAACCAAAAAAACCCCTAAAAAAAATATTATTGATTCTATGATTAAAAATAATGAAAATGATGAAAATGATGATGTTATTATTCAATTATCTATTCCACAATCAAAAATTAATAATATCATTAATAATAATGATAATCAAGATGCTAAAATATTAGATCCAACACCATATGAATCAAATTCATATTTTTCAAATGATGCTGAAAATATTTCTTATGATAATGAATATCAAAATAATAATATTAATCAAAATATTAAAAATTCTTGCTGTTTTTGGTGTTGTCATCCAATTGAAGGTTCTATTGTTTATAGTATGCCATATAATTATGATGCTGTAAATGATAATTATTTTGTTTTTGGTTCATTTTGTTCTCTTCAATGTGCAAATGCTTATAATTTTTCTGCCCATGGTAGTAGTGATAAAGTATGGGAAATTAATAGTTGGATACAAATGCTTGCGAAACGTTATGGATTTACAAATATTATTCGTCCTGCTCCATCTAGATATTTATTGAAGATGTTTGGTGGTAATTTAACAATTGAAGAATTCAGAGAAGCTCATTTGAAATCTGATAAAACACATATTCTAAATATTCCACCTATGATTTCTATAAATACAAGTGCTGAAATTTTAAATACTTCTTATTTAGCTAAATTATCTGAAAATAAAAAGAATAAAAAATGTATATAAAAAAATGATATTTATTCTTAAATGAATATCAATTATATCATTTGAGAATATGGAATATGATAATGTTTATTTTACTGATTATAAAGTTAGTACTATTACATGTAATGCTGATTTGGGAATTAATCTTAATTTAGATATTTTATATGAAAATTTTGATATTAATGATAAATTCATTTGGATCTATTATCCAAAAATAACTGATAAAGTTAATTTTAGGGGAATTTATCCAAAGAAGAAGAGAACACCCAAAAAAGATAGTGTTAAAAAAAATTTATTTGATAATCAAGTTACAACTATATTTAAAATTAATGATAATTATTTGCCTAATTTGAAAATATTTAAAAATGGTAATATTCAAATTACTGGCATTAAAGATAAAAATATTGTAGAAACTATTATCAATTTTATAATTATTGAAATAAAAAGAATTCATGAAATTAATTCTGAATTGACAACTAATATAAATGATATTACTTTTAATAATTTCGTTATTCGTATGATTAATACTGATTTCAAATCTTATTTAGATGAAAAAATGGAAACTAAGTTTCTAATAAGAAGAAAAATTTTACATAAAATTCTAATTAGTGAATTATATAATAATAAATGTAGTTTTGAACCAGGTAGATATCATGGTGTTAAATTAGAATATTTCTGGAATTCTAATAAAGAAAAATTAGATGGCATTTGTGTTTGTAAGAAACATTGTTTTGGGAAAGGTACAGGAAAAGGAGAAAATAATTGTAAAAAAATTACAATAGCAATTTTTGAAAGTGGTAGTGTTCTTATTACTGGTGGAATTTCATTTGAACAAATTGATGAAGCATATAAATATATCACTACTATTATTAATAATCATAAAAAAGAAATTCAAAAATCTGATTTACAATTATTATTATTATAAAATCAAATCAAGTTTCTTAATTATTTCATCAAATCCGCATATTTCTTCCATATTATAATACATAATATAATTATTATCATGAATTATGATTTTTATTTTTATTTGTTTATCACCTTTAATAAATGATCTATTACATATTAATTTATCTTCAGTATTATCATAATAATCATCATACATATCAAGCACCTCAAATTCACTCTCTTTTCTTTTTTTGATTATATAACAATCTATATATTCAATATTTCTATAATTAAACATTTCAAATAATTCTAATTGTATATCATTATCATTATCAATAATTTTATCATTATATTCAAGTTTAATTATATCACCATCATTAATTAATTTAAAATTATATGTGATACCCTCAATATTAACTTTATAATCATATATATCGCCATCATCTGTATAATCAATTTTCATTGAAATAATCTTTGAATTTCTCTTGATGAATACTTGTAAATCATTCAACTCCATTTTAAAATATTTAATTTATATAAAGTTATTTTATCATTTTTTTATATTATAATAATGTATAGATCCATTTATTTTATCTTTCTATCATTTACACAAAACATTATCTATAACTATTATTTGATTTTATTTGCTATATTTCCTTCATATTTCAAAAATTCCGTTATTGAAGCTAAAAAACAAACTGATCTTTATTATAATAAAATGATGTTATTATCATTTACAGATGATATATATAATAAATATCATATTGATTTAATTGATGTTCATGCCAATATTATTAAATTTATTAATAATGATGATAAAAATAAAAATGATGATAATATTAGTATCATGAGTGATTTAAGTGATATGAGTGATATTAGTATTATGAGTAATTATTTTGATGAATAGCATTACTACATAATCCTAATTTCTTAGCTTCTTTAGCATCAATAATTGTAAATTTATTCTTAATATTTTCTATCATCTTATTGCTCATCTTTGTTTTTTCTTTTAATATTTGCGTAACTATACCAAATATTAATTCAGTATTTTTTATATTATCACTTATTAATAAACTTGTCTTATTATAAAAATATAAAATATTACTTACTATATATGTATAATCAAACATAAATATATAATCACAATATAATATTGGCAATAAATCATCAATACTAATAGGACTATCAATTATAGCATATGTTGGCTGTTTTAAATGTAATATTCGTGGAATAATATTTAATGTTTCAAATATTGAATCATTAATATTATAATCTTCCGCCTCTTTAAAAGTACAATTATTTTGTCTTGGATATATAATTACTGGTGATAAATTTTCTTCAAATAATATTTTATCCAATTTTTGTATGATATTATCACATGAAATTGTTATTGAATTATATGGAGATGAAATTATATCATTCAAATTTGTTTTTATTTCAATATCCTTTTTCTTTGTATCAACTGATATTATTCTATCTACTATGCCTTTTTCTAAACAAAATTTAGCATCCAATAATAAATCATGTTGTAATAATTCTATTAATTCATCATGTTTAAATTTTGTTCGTTCTTTATATATATCAACTATTTTTTCAAAATATGTATCATATAAATCTAATATATTTCTTAATTGATTTTGTTTTGTATTTGACATTGAAGCTGAATAACCATGAATTAAACAATATCCAAAATTATTTATTAATCTATATGGACTATTAATTGATAAAAATGTTGCCGCTGAAGCACTATAATTATCAACAATTGTCGCAATCGGTGTTTTACTTAATGAAAATACACTAAATAATCTCATTCCATCCGTCAGATTTCCTCCATGTGAAGATATATGAATTAAAATTGGTTTAGGTTTTATTATTGCTCCTGCTGCTGTTTTTGTTTCTTTATTTGCTTCATTTATTTCATCTATTAATTTATTTACAGATTTATTAGATACATAATCACTGAAATATATATGTGTTAATTTATTACTGAAAAAATCTGCGTCTGACATATTTTTGAATACGCTTATATCCATCATTATCTATTTATTATTAACAAATATATATAATCATATGTTTTACTAAATATTGATTTATATTTATTATCATTATTTATATATGTATTTAACATCGTCTTATAAAATTTATATGGATTTATATTCATTATTGCCATTGTTATCATATATATTAAAATTATATAAAGAGACATTATAAAATCCTTAAATCTTATTGTGGTATTTATAAGCATGATGATTGGAATGATTTTGAGTATAGTATTTATAATTACGAATTTTATTATATTATATTTTGATGATTTCTTAAAGATTAAATATAATAATTCTCCAAATGTTATTATATATCCTATTATTAATAATAATAAAGGATTGTATTCTGTCAATTTCATATAATATAAAATAAACCAAATAAATATCCAATATGAAAATATCTCAAACATTTAAGATTATGACACCTATATATATAAATGTTAAATATTAATGATCTCAATTCATATGATATTGATTTATCTAATAATGAATTAATAAAAGGAATTTATATGAATAATAATAATATCATTTTTGATATTATTAAACAATTAAAAATAGGTGGAGAATGTATTATTGTTTTACCCTATAATAATAGTTTTTATAATAAAGATAATAATGATTATGTTTATTTACGCAAATTTTTATTAAAAACATGTAATTTAAAAGAATTGATTTATTTACCAATTGGAATGTTCAATATTAATATTAAATTATGTATCCTTTATTTTATTAAAAATAATGAAAAACCTAATAATAATTATGAAACAGAAACTATTAATTTTTATGATTATAATTTATTTGATAATTCTAAACAATTATTAGTTTCTTCAAATATTGATGATATGATTATTAAAAACTTCTCATTTAATTATACCGATTATATTAAAGAATGTCCATTAGATAATAAACATTTTATTATCAAAACTCTTAATGATATTGCTAATATTACATATGGTGATGTTAATGTTAATGGTAATGCTAATGGTAATGCTAATGGTAATGTTAATGGTAATGAAAATGAAGGAGATGAAAAATATAAAATATATGGGTGTAAATCTGAAAATAATATGACAAGTAAATATAATAGAGAAGGATTTAATATTATTATTACTAAATTTAAAGTTTTTTTAACTGAAGAAAAATTATTTTTGAATAATTATGCTGTTTCAATAAAACCAAAAACAAATATTATTTCAGATAAATATTTAGGTTATTATTTATTGAATAAATATAAAAATATTAATTTGAAAACTTTAAAAAATTTAGAAATATCTATTCCACCTATTGAAGTTCAGGAAGAAATCGTCAATTATATTGATATCAATAATAATATTATCATCAATCTTAAAAATGAAATAGATGATCTTAAATATAAATCATCTCTTTGGTTTCATAATATAAATTGATTTAAAGAATTATTTTAATATAATTATTATAAAATATTAAGCATTCCAATATGTCAAAAGAAGATAATGTAGGTATTGGAATTGATCTTGGCACAACAACTAGCTGTGTTGCTGTTTGGGTTGGTGATCGTGTTGAAGTTCTACCAGATCATCAAACTGGATCACGAATTATTCCTTCTTATGTTACTTTTACTGATGATGAAAAATTAGTTGGTGATGCTTCAAAAAATGTATCAACGATGCATCCAAAAACTACATTTCATGATATTAAACGTTTGATTGGTCGTAATTATGATGATAGTTATGTTCAAGCTGATAAAAAATTATGGGCATTTGATATTGAATCAGATGTGAATAATAAACCAGTTCTAACTTTTGATTATAAAAACGAAAAGAAAAAACTTTATCCTGAGGAAATTTCAGCAATGGTTCTTGCTCGTCTAAAAGAAACTGCCGAAGCTTATCTTGGTCATCCTGTTAAAAAAGCTGTTGTTACTGTTCCTGCTTATTTTAATGATAGTCAAAGACAAGCAACAAAAGATGCCTGTACTATCAGTGGTATGGAATGTTTAAGAATTATTAATGAACCTACGGCAGCTGCTATTGCTTATGGTCTTGATAAAATTTCTGAAAATAATAAAGAAAAAACTATTCTTATTTTTGATGAAGGTGGTGGAACTCATGATCTTTCAATTTTAAGTATTGATGGTGGCATTTTTGAAGTAAAAGCAACTGCAGGCGATACTCATCTTGGAGGTTCTGATATTGATAATCTTATTGTTGATTATCTTTGTGCTGATATTAAGAAAAAATATAATAAAGATATTAAACAACATCCCAAAGCTCTTAAACGTCTCAATATTGCGGCTGAAAAAGCTAAGAAGAATTTATCAACAACAACAGCAGTTCCTGTTGAAATTGATTCATTAATTGATGGAATTGATTATACTACTACAATTAGTCGTGCTAAATTTGAACAACTTGCGGAATCATTCTTTAATAAATCAATTGAGCCAATTGGTAGAGTTCTTCAAGATGCTAAGATTTCTAAAAATGATGTTGATGAAATCGTTCTAGTTGGTGGTACAACTCGTATTCCTAAAATTCAAGAGCTTTTAAGTAATTATTTTAATGGAAAACAACTTAATAAATCTTTAAATCCTGATGAAGCTGTTGCTATTGGTGCTGCTATTCAATGTGCTATTCTAACAGGTCAAGGAAATTCTAAAACAAATGATTTGCTTCTTTTAGATGTTGCACCTCTTTCACTTGGTATTGAAACAAGTGGAGGAGTTATGACTAAGATTATTGAGAGAAATACAACTATTCCAACAAAGAAATCTCAAACATTTTCAACATATGCTGATAATCAACCTGGAGTTGATATTAAGATTTTTGAAGGTGAAAGAGGATTTGTTAAAGATAATAATCTTCTTGGATCATTTCATTTGAGTGGTATTCCACCAATGCCACGAGGACAACCTAAAATTGTCATTGATTTATCTATTGATGTTAATGGTATTCTTGAAGTAACAGCTAAGGAAGAAAGTACAGGGAAAACAAATAATATTAAAATTACTAATGATAAAGGTAGATTGTCTAAAGAACAAATTGAAGAAATGGTTAAAGCTGCTGAGAAATATAAGGAGGAAGATGAAAAAAATAGACAACTAATTGAAGCTAAAAACGAACTTGAAAATTATCTATATAATACTAAAAATAGTGTTGCTACTAAAGCAGAAGGTGCACCTGAAAATTTTGATGAAATTAAGGCGGAAATTGATCCTGTTGTTGAAGAGGCACTCAAATGGCTTGAAGAAAATCCTAAACTATCAACAGAAGATTATAAAAATAAACAGAAAGAATGTGAAGAGAAAATTAGACCTCTAATTACTAAATTATATGGAGCTGTTCCTCCTCAAGGTGAAGTAATGTCATCAGGAACAGGACCTGCTCCATTTGAAACCTCAACAAGTTCAGGAATGGAGGATGGAGGACCTAAAGTCAAGGTTAATATCAATAATGAAGACCTTGATTAAAAAAATAATTATTTTTCTTTAGAATTATTGTTTTGATTCCAAAATACTAATTCTTTCTAATAAATTATTTATTTGTTGCTGTTGTGCTTGTATTAATTTATATAATTCCTGTGTAGCACATACATTTAATGTAAATATATATTCTTTCTTTAAAGCATGGAAATCATTTACAGTTGTTCCATATACAAAACATTCTGTTGCTTCTATTTCTTTATCTATTGTTATTTCATTTGTTTCTTCATTTATATCTATAATAGTAAAATTTTGCAAATTATTATTATTTCTAATATTTATTTTATCATTTATATTTAATCCATATAAATTATCTAAAGTTATTATATTACTTGTAATTGGAAATGATTTATAAATATTTGGTATAGCTTGTTCTTGAATATTAACTGCTTCTGGTATTATTTCCTCAATTTGTTGTGCTATAAAACCATATACAATATTTGAACCTCTTTCTTCTTTATCAATATATTCATATGTTTTAGGTTGAATAGCCAATATTTTTAATAAAGCATTATCATCATTAATATCATTAATATTAGTTTTAATTCTATAATCACTACTATATGACCAAGCACTTGAATTTAAATAACCAGTACCATTAACATCTAATTTATATTGAGGATTATTAGTTCCTATGCCTATATTTCCATTACTTTTTATACGCATTCTTTCAACTAAAGAAGATGTTATTGAACCATCTTCTGCAATAGCAAATGTTAAATCTCCTGATCCATTACCATTATCAATAGTATATATTTGTGTCATTGGATATAATTCTCGTCCAAACCAAGAATTAATAATAATTCCTGCGTAACTTCCTACTCCTCCAATACCTTGAATTCTTAAAAAGCCAGAATTAATATTACTATCATATATATCTAATTTATACTGAGGATTTGTTGTTCCTATACCTATATTTCCTAATGTATTAAATATTTTTGTATTTGATTTATTCCATACATTTGAATATGAATTTGATATATCATCTTTTCCAAATATTTGTAATTCTACTATTTCCAGTTGTGTTGCTGTTGATCCCATTAAACTATTAAATACCCATCCTATATAACTATAAGGAATATCAAAATATGTTAGTAATGTTTGAGTATATGAAGATGAAGCATTATAACTAATACCTAATAAAGGCGAAGAAGCATCTGTTATTTCTGTCCAATTTACACCATCATTTGAACCATAACATTTCCATGTTTTTGGTGCTGTTGATGGTGATACATTTCTTGCCCATATTATAAATCTTGTTAAAATAATAGCATAAGGAAAATTAATTATAATCCAATCTCCAGTATAAGTATTTGTACCTATATATGATGCATTTGCACCAGTTATGTTATATATACCGGATGAGGCATTATATTGAGCTGCAATCCATGCACCATAATTTCCAGCATTACTTGCTGTATTATAATCAAACATATATTGTTTATTTAAATTTGAAGTTGCATTTGAAGTTGAAGAATATATATTATAAGTTAGATTATTTACTGTTAATATTTGTTTTCTATATGTTGTGGGAAAAATATTAAATAGTTCATTTGTATTTGAAGTTTCAGCAGTTGGTGATGAATTTGAATTTGGTGGAAATTGTTTTTCATTTGTATTATATAAAAGTATATTAAATTTATCATTATTTGCAAATGATGTATTTAAACTTCCATTAAAAGTAATTTCTGCTATACTTAAATTAGGATCTCCAATTGTTTTTGTTACAATTAAACGATAATAATTGTATGAAGTAAAGTTATAAATTGAAAATGTTTTTGCCGTTCCTGTTGTATAACCTGTTATCCCAACTTGTGAAGATAATAAAATCCAATTTGAATTATTTGTAGAACCTACTAAAATAAAATTATTAGGACATTTATTATTACTTGCAGTAATACCATAAATAGAGAAAGAAGTAGCTGCAAAGCCTTTATCATAATAAAGTTGTATCCATTCACCAGGATAATTAGAACCAGAAACATTAGTATTAGTTAAATAACTACCAGCATTACTATAAGTACCAGTTGCAGTATAAGCATTTAAAATAGTGAATTCATTAGTATTTACAGTATCAAATGCTAAATAACTATTAGTAGAATTAAATGATGCACTAGAATTATAAATACCATTTAAAGGAGCATTAGAAGTTATAGTAACTGTATTTATTGATTGTATAGCAACAGAAGGAAAAACATAATTAGAATTTTGATTTTCAAGTTTAAAATTATTTAATAATGAAGCATCACCAGCAATAGTACCATAAACATCTAATTTAGCTACAGGTGCAGTTAATCCTATACCTATATTACCATTTGCTAATATTATCATTTTAGGTATATTTGCTCCAATATTATTACCACCCGTATTTAATACTAAAGCATTATTTGCTTCAATATATACATTATTTTTATAATAAGTTCCAGAAGCTATATTACCTCCTATACCAAAATATCCATATACTGAACCATTATATACTCTAATTGAGCAATAACCATTAGAAGCACTACTACTTAATTGTATTTGATTTGGTATTGTGTTTAGAGTTGTAGAAATAGATAATAAATTATTAATTGTTGTATTATTTGTATTTATATTCATAACATTATTTTGTGTATCTATTAATACGACATTTAAAGTATCTAATGGATTTCTAAATCTAAATCCGTTAGGACTTCCAAATGCTGTATGATTTCCATCAATAAAATATAATCTAAAATTATTTGCTCCTGTATCTGCGCTATAAATAAATGTACTTGTTGGTAAATATATACTATTTGATACTTTTAAAGTACCATTAATATCTAAATTATATTGAGGATTTGTTTTTCCTATTCCTACATTACTTAATGTGAATATACTTACATTTGATTTATTCCATACATTTAAATATGAGTTTGATATATCATCTTTTCCAAATATTTGTAATTCTACTATTTCTAGTCGTGTAGCTGCACCAACTAAACTATTAAATACCCATCCTATATAACTATATGGAATATTAAAATATGAAGGTAATGTTCTTGTATATGAAAATGTAGTATATGTAGCACCTGTTGATGGTGATCCTGCATCTACTATTTCTATCCAATTTATACCATTAATTGAACCATAACATTTCCATGATTTTGGTGCTGATGTAAGTGTACTTCTTTGCCATATAATAAATCTTGTTAATATTATAGCAAATGGAAAATTAACTATTATCCAATCTCCTGTATAGGAAGCTGAATTTATATATGATGGAGTAGCAGCTGTATATGTACCTGATGTATATTGTGATGGTGCCCAAGCACCATAATTTGCTACATTACTTGCTGTATTATAATCAAACATAAATTTCTTTGAAAAATTAGAAGTTGAAGAATATATATTATAAGTTAAATTATTTGCTATTAATGTTTCTTTCATATAAGTTGTAGGAAAAATATTAAATAATTCATTTGAATTTATTATTTCAGTAGGTGTATTTGAATATAACATTGATGGAAATTGTTTTACATTTGTATTATAAAGAATAATATTAAAGTTATCATTATTTGCAAATGTTGTATTTAAAGTTCCTCTAAAACTAATTTCTGATATGCTTAAACTAACATCTCCAATAGTTTTAGTAACAATTAAACGATAATAATTATATGAAGTAAAATTATAAATTGAAAATGTTTTTGCTGTTCCTGTAGTATAATTTGTTATTCCAACTTGTGAAGATAATAAGATCCAATTAAAAGTATTGATAGAAGCAGCTAAAATAAAATTATTAGGACATTTATTATTACTAGCAGTAATGCCATAAATAGAGAAAGAAGTAGCTGCAAAGCCTTTATCATAATAAAATTGTATCCATTCTCCAGGAAAATTAGAACCAGAAACAATAGTATTAGTTAAATAAGGATTAGTATTACTATAATTACCAACAGCAGTATAAGCATTTAAAATAGTGAATTCATTAGTATTAACAGTATCAAATGCTAAATAACTATTAGTAGAATTAGATGATGCACTAGAATTATAAATACCATTTAAAGGAGCATTAGAAGTTATAGTAGCTGTATTTATTGATTGTATAGCAACAGAAGGAAAAACATAATTAGAATTTTGATTTTCAAGTTTAAAATTATTTAATAATGAAGCATCGCCAGCAATAGTACCATAAACATCTAATGTAGCTACGGGTGCAGTTAATCCAATTCCTACATTACCTAAGAAGATATTTGATTGTGCTGAATTATTTTGATTTACAAAACCTGATATTAAGGTTCTATTTAAACTTACATCACCTGGAACAAATAAATTATAAGAATTTGGAATAGTTGTTCCAATACCTATATTACCTAAGAAGATGTTTGATTGTGTTGAATTATTTTGATTTATAAAACCGGATATTAAGGTTCTATTTAAATTTACATCACCACTTAATGAAGAACTTTGAATTGTATTTAAACTATTAATAGTAGCATAAATTGTTGAAATATCTACACCATTACTATATAAACTAGAAGCATTTAACATTCCAACAACATTTAAAGAATATGAACCTGATAATGTTGTTCCAATTCCTACATTACCTAAGAAGATATTTGATTGTGCTGAATTATTTTGATTTACAAAACCTGATATTAAGGTTCTATTTAAACTTACATCACCTGGAACAAATAAATTATAAGAATTTGGAATA
>Ga0315906_10003816_pt1 | contig 19739 bp, 39 predicted proteins | sample LakEriMetagenome_4_FD_203526 | JGI IMG/M metagenome (GOLD analysis project Ga0315906, IMG submission 203526) | Freshwater fungal communities from buoy surface, Lake Erie, Ohio, United States - Buoy 2 MA122 | ecosystem: Environmental > Aquatic > Freshwater > Lake > Lake biofilm | place: USA... | reverse complement strand
ATAATCATCAATCGTATAAAGTTGTATATTTGTACAACGAAACACTTAAAAACAAATGAGTATGCAAACCGAAACACCCAATGCCAACCCAACACAAGATTCTACATTCATTGATCGCGTGTTAGAAATAGTCACTGCTGATTATTTCCAAAAGATGGATGACAATTTCAAGAATCAATTTTACGCACGTTTCAGAGAAGATTTTGAATGGTGGATGCAAAGCAACTACAATCGTGGGTTCTTTGAAGGACAAATGAAAGTTTACAATGAAACCATAAATTCACTTAAAGAATCAAATAAATAAGTATGAAAAATCTAATATCTTATTTCACACCACGCAACAAAGAAGAATGGAACGACCTTGGTGGAATCATTGCTGGGTTAATGGTTATCGGAGTTGTAATTTACTTTTGGTCAATCTAAATTCAAAACCAATGGAAGGAAAAACAAAAATAGCTGAATTGATAGATTTGATTCAGTTTCGTGCTTCAGGTATTGGTCAAGCACCGGACTATGACTACAAAACCTTTTTTTGGGAGTTACAAAGAATTTTACAAGATCCGAAATGGAAAGAACCTGAAACTGCACGTGAAGAAGATTCAAAGTAATTCAGTATATTTCCAAAACCTTAAATTCAAATAGTATGCAAACTACAATCACAAGTGAATGCACCAAAATAACTGAACGTCAGTTGTTGAAGATACCTACAACTGATTTGCTTGGCTTTTACTGCATCATCACTGAACAAAACAAACTTGACCTTGTAATTTTGCCAATCGGTATTTTCGTTTTCAATAAGAACGACTTTCAGCGACTGAATAAAATTTTACTCAATTCAGTTCTTTACAATTAAACCTGACCTTATGAATAGATATCACGTGACCTGGTTCATTGACGATAAAAAAACGAAGTTAAGTGGACTTACAGTTGAGGCAAAAAGCATCACTGAAGCAATCAAAAAAGTTGTTAAACAAAAGATTCTAGAATCGAATATAAAGTACGTTATTGAACTATGATGACGATGGAACAATTGGCATACGTTTTATTTATTTGCCTTGGAGTATTTATGTTTTGTGGTTTGATTCTAATTATTTACGATGTGATCAATGAAGCTGATGACTACGAGAATGATTCGTGGGAATAAAAAAAGGGTGCGTTGACCAGACACACCCTTTACATAAACCTAAATCAACTTATGTCAATAAATACGAATCAAAGGTAGTAAATTAACCTGAACTAACGAAAACAAACGAAAACAAACGAAAATGGCACAATATAGTGGACACTACTTATTAGACCTGATGACTGAAGAAGATCAGCAAAAGTTCAAAATTAACTTTGAATTTGAATATCAAGAATTTTTATCAGGTGCCTATGGTGACTTTTCCAATTTACCTACACTTGAAGATTATTTGAATCGCACGTGGCCGCATTTTAATTATTTCCTTGAGGGTGCGTTTTATTGGAGTTTAACACCTGAAGGAAATGAATACTGGACTAAAATTTCAAAAACACAAATTAAATAAGAATCAAATGAAAAAGTTATTGATCGTATTGCCACTACTTATGGTTGGCTGCAAAAAGAAAGACGTTACACCTGAACCTACCACGTGTAATTGCTACAAAACAACGTACACTATTGGTGCTGGTGGTAACTACTATTATTCAAGTCAAACAAGCCCATTTGTTGACCTATGCGCGAAGAATGGAACGATAGAGTATCAAGGGACCGGAGTGTATAAAATCGTTTGGACTTGTAACTGATGAAAGCAACACTTGTTCAAAGCAATTCAGGTAGGTTCTACCTTGAATCAGAAAATGAGCTTATTGATTCAGCGCACTTGTCATTGGCAAATTGTTACGAAATGTTTTTGTTGGAAGAATCAAATAGAGTTCAGGTTGAAGTTTTGACCGAATTTGACTTTAATGGAATTGGCTATTCTGAAATTCCAAAGTTAGATAAGAATGGTAACTTCATCTTAAAAAAGATATAAACCTAAAACCACCTACACTACAATGTCAAGTTTTTCTTCAAACATTTTACTTGACAATGAAGGGATTCAACAATAACAACCGATTGCATACCGAGTGTTAGAGTTGTTTCCCTTTTTTTTGTGATCTGAAATTACTTTTTCTTTGATGTACGAACCTTGCGAACTTTCACTGTTTTTGGTATAGTTTCGACAACTGTTTCAATAGTGTTTTCAGGTTCGAATTTAATTTCGATAGTATCACCTACAACGACACCTTCTTCAATAAATTCAGGATTGCTCACTAAATCATCTTCAGTGACAACGTGTTCGATTGTATTGTCAGGTACAACAACAACTTCTTCTTTTTTCAAATGTTCGGTGTGCAATGTTCCAAACCATGCATTTTGTAATTCTTTTGTTTCCATTCTTGTATTATTTAGTTATGTAAAGATAAGTCATTATTCCGGTCCCTATGACACCACCAATGATGGCATACCACTTGTGCCTATTCTTTTTGCCTATTTCGTCTTTTAGAATACGTTTTTCATCGTTACACGTTTGCTGAATAGCATCTTTCTCAGTAATAATTACTTGGTAGTCATCACGCATCTTGTAAAGCAACTTAATCTGATCACCTTGTTGTTTAATGATTGTATCTTTTTTGTCCGATTGAGTGCTGATGATTTTATTCAGTTCTTCAAGTCGTTTACGTTCTTCATTCAGGATTGCCAATTTTTTACCTTGCGTAAACGTAAACGTAATTACTGTGTCAGTACCGATAACTTGCACTGTTGGGTATTCCATCGGCTTAACTTGAGAAAACGCGCCAAACGTCACAAAAAGCACCAAAAATGATATTAACAACCTACTTGATTTCATCTTTCCAATAGTTTTCTAGTTGTTTTGAATTGAAAGTGTTGATTTGTTGCACCTTGTTAATGTAAACGATTTCAACGCGACCTTTCACTTTTTCTAAACTATCAATAGACAATCGTGCCTGACGAATCAATTTATCTTTGTAAGCTATCGTGTTAGTCAGTTTCTTGATGTGAAGCTCACGTAGTTCAATTTCATTCTTTGAACGTGCGTTTAACTTGTCGATGTAGTATTTGTTTCGGCTATCGGAGTTTGCGCACTGGCGAATGTTCAAAATTGCCAATACGACAATAACCACGATTAAACAAACCCGGAATATCTTATCGTAGTTGAGTTTCATATTAAGTCGTTTGTCGTAATTAACGTGTAGGTGAATGAGTTACCATGTATCACACTTGCCTTTCGGCATACATTCATAAATTCATCAAAATCGGCTGATCGTTTGAACACTTGGCAACCTTCCGACCAATTTTCAACATACGTGGAGTTTGCACCTGCTTTGTGAATGTTTATACCGAAAATACCTTCTTGAATTTTTGAACTATCGTACAATAAGTTCCTATCGGCATCACGATATACTTTCACCGGTTTAGCTTGTCTTAATGCTTCGTATTTTCCTTGGTGCTTACCAATGCAGTATGCACCACGATATTGTCCTTCAACTAGACGTGCAACACCTGCGACATTATGGTATTCCATCACACCTTTCTTGCCAGGGTCCGTAGTGCAAGGAAAAATTAAGAATTTCCATTCACCTGAAACCTTGAACGAAACACTTAACCAATCATCGAACACGTTGGTCACTGAATTGCCACTTGAAGAATTACGAATACCTACGATATTAACGTCATAGGACTTGTTTGCTGAATCTTCAAACCATTTGTAACCTTTACCCTTTACTGCTTTTTCGATTTGTTCCCTTGAGTACATTTTTATTTACTGAAAAAGTTTGTCAAAAATTTACCAATTACACCCGTAACAAGTGCAGTGATAGCCACCCATTTCGTTTCTTCGTAAATAGCAAACCCGGTGATAGTTGTACTAACACCAAGTAACGCATCACCAAGTTTTCGCCAATGCACCGGAGTTGGTGCATAGTAACATTTTTTCCATTTGTGAATCATAACTTTGTAATTGATTTGTTCTTAAAGGTACGAATACCAACCCAAAGTGCGCCAACAACAAGTACACCACCGAGTAAATAAGCCCCATATCGTTTTAACGCACGATTGTAGGCACGTTCGTCTATTAACGTGTAGGTAAACTTGTCACCATACTTTTCACGTTGTTTACGGACCAATGACATAAAACTTTCAAAGTCATCTGACTTTTGAAAAACCTGACACCCTGCCGACCATTGGTCAACGTCCTTACTATCTTTACCTGCTTTATGTATATTGATTCCAAAGATTCCGGTTTCTTCACGTCCATTGTTGAAGTCAAGAACTGCGTTACGATCATAATCACGAATTACAGTCACCGGTTTGGTTTGAGTGAGTGCATCGTACTGACCTTTGTGTTTGCCGAATTTCCAACTATCAATGTACTGACCTTCTTTGAGAATTGCAGCACCAAGTTTTGATAGTGGGTTCTTCAGGTAGTACGTGCCAGGGTCTGTTGTTGCAGTCCACCATTTGCCTTCCCACTGACCTTTGTCATCTTTCCAAAACGCATAGATTTTGTCATCAAACTTATTTGATTCAGCACTATTTTTGCGCACACCTACGATATTGAGCTTGTAGGGTTCTTCAAAAACCTTAAAGCCCTTTTGCTTGAGTGCGTTTATCAGTGTACGAATAGATTTTGAATCAGTTGTCATCGTTTGATTGTTTTGTAAATACCATACGTGGCGAACCCAAGTAGTGCAAGTCCGATAACATACATAACCTTGCTATGGTGCATCTTCATTTGAAACACAAATCGTTTAGCTTCACCATAAGGTAAAAGTTTCCACTTGTAGTAGTCACCTTTCGTTTCAGTTAGTTCGAATAACATAAAATTCGGCTTTGATTCAGCCAATTTCAACGCACCTGAAAGATTGTTCTTATCGAACATAGTGCTTTCCAATACTGAAAAGTCATTCGGACTGATCCACGTTAACTTGAGTGTTCCGAGTGTGTACATAGTTTTATTTTTCTAATGAAGTTTCACCTACCCATAAACGACAAATAGCATCATACGTGACGTTGCCACGAATTTGTGAACACACACCTATTTTCTTAACCGGGTTCGTATAATAGAAAATGCAGTTACCACAAATGAAATCTTTGTTTTGTGAAGGATCAATGTAGTTTGAATCTTTTTTCGACATTTTGAAAGGTGGTGTTCCTTTGCCCTTACCTAACAAAAAGTACAAGAAAGGTGTACTTTGTTGCACTTTCAAAGGCAATTTAACAAATTCCGAGTATGCTTTTTTTACCCAGATTGGCGAATTTTTTAATGCTTCGTTGTAATCCATAATTAGTGTTTTGGAAATTTGATAGGACGCGTGTACGTGTAGAATAATTGTCGAGTAGGACATTTTCCGGTTGCAGTGCCACTTGTTGTCATATTGTATAATAAATCTTTAACAAGTTTCATTTCACCATTCGGTTCACTTTTAGCAACACGAACTTTCTTCAGCACTGTATCGAAATCTTGACCTACTGCCTTACCATTCGCACGTACAAACGCACCGGACCCTGAAGAACCACGACTTGTAAAACCAACCCAAGGTTTACCATCAGTGCTTTCTTCAATCGTTACTTTCCAATCGACTTTCATATTCTTTGCGTCCATATTGACTTCGACTGAAGTTACTTCAGGGTTTATACCTTGAGCATAAATTTTCTCAAGTTCAGCGTTTACTTTGGTGTTCATTCCACCAATGGTTCTACCATAAGTAGATTCGAACGCATGAAGTTCATCGCAGTTTGCACCCCTAAATGAACCTTCGACAATTACTGGTTTCATCTTTTTCTTTTTTTTCCTTAAATACAATATCAGCAAGGCAACTGCAACTGCACCACCAATGACAACAAATAATGTTTTTGGTTTTACTTTCATTCACCTTCTTGTTTGCATTAGAATTTGATCTAACTTTTCGTCCATGTTACTCACGTCTTGTTCGAGCTTTGTGATTTTTTCTTCCAAGGACTTTACTTCATATTCGGACACACCCTTAAACACGTCAACTTCTTGAATGTCATTCTTTATTTCGGTCACGTCTTCTTTTACTTCTTTTATATCTGAAGTATGTTGCTGAAGTGTAGATTTTGTATTGTAATAAAACCCATAACCAACACTTAATGATGCCACCAACGCAAAAATAACCGATAGGGTGTTAGCCCAAACTGTTGCTTTCTTTAAGTGCTTTTCTAAAGTGATTTGATCGCTTGTCATTTTTTAGTAAATTTTGTTTAAGACAAAAATGTCCGAGTAAATTGAATTGAGTGGTGAATTACTACTCCATTCAGCAGTAACGTCAAGTGTGTTTATTCCGGTTGTATCAAAGGTTGTATTGTTTACTGTGTTCCAAGCAAAACCTTCTTGAGTACCATTGGAAGTTTTTGTGTCGTGAAACACCCCAAGTGTGACGATGGACGCAACACCTGCACCACCAACTGCACGAATTGTAAAATTGATTGAACATTGCCAAACATTATTTGTAATTGAAGGTAAAGTTTGTGGACCACTATCGGCAAGTACAACTGATCCTGATTTGATTCGTATGCGAATAGTGTCATTGTTCTTTGCTGACATTACACCACCAAAGTCACCACGAAAACTTGCGCCTGGAAAGAAACCATTTGCAGGGACCGACAAAGTGCCTAAACCTGCACCAATCAGTGAACTTTCAATAATGGTTGCAGTCACCGGAACACTATTGGCAGTTTGAGCATAAAGCCCATACGCAGTCGCAGGTAAGCCCTGAAGTATCGTAACCACAGTTTTACCACCAATGTCCTGTGCATCTACACCTATGCCCTGAAAATCTAAAACTTGTCTTTGTGGAAGTGACACACCTTCGTCCTGAATTGTATTGTAAGATACGATGTCGTGGTTATCAATCTTTTGCCACTGATTTGTAGCACCTTCGAAAATAGCCCAATCACCAATTTGCCAACCAATAACACCATCAAGGTTTGTATTTCCGGCAACACTTACAATATAGTAGTCACCTGCAGCACCAACACCACTTTGAAGGAATGGTACATTAGTGTTTGCGTTCCAAGCACCCTTGAAAGTCAAACCACTAATGTAGTTATTCACGTTACCACTAAACCCAAAGTTGTTATTTGCCATTACACTTCATATAAAGGTAGTTCGACATTATTTACCCAATCAATGATTTCTTGATCGTTCCAATCTTGAGAATAAGAATACCCATAGAAAGTCACCATAAATTGTGCAGTGTCAGTTGCTAATAGAACATTTGCGTTACAAAGTGATTCTAACAACAAGTCATCAACCTGAACCACTGTAACTACCGGGTTTACAATTTGAAGATTGAATTGAGGAAATTTATACGTTGCCATTTGTTTAATTTTTATGAAATTGTTACTACACCACCTGAAACCGAAACATTACAAACTCGTACCCAAATACCATTTAACGCACTTAATTTATTTGAACTTGTAAATGGGTTAATACCACCAAGGTCAGTTGCTACTCCATTAGAACCTGCAACTTGTGTTGAAACCCAAAAATATCGAAGAATAGTGCTAAAAGGTGCGTAGTTTAATTGATAGTTACCCATTAAAGCAAAGTTCATAATGTTTACCATTTCGACAAAGTTTGTCAAATACCATCCGGTCAAACCATCGATAGTGCTACCAACGTATTGAGAAAGTTGAGTTGCCCATGGACGTGCAGTACCCATATCACCAAAGTAGTATGCTAAAACAGTAGAATTGTTATAAGTTGACCAATCGAACGCTACTTTAGTTGAATATACACTTGCTCCATTTTTATCAGTGAACCGATTTGTATTTACCCCAAAAGGGTTAACGTCTGTAAGTGTAAAAAAGTCAGTTAATCTACCACGTTTAGTTGCACCATCATCGTAAGATGCAGTGGAAATTGATTGGTCTGTTTTCATTAAAGTTGCACCTACTGGTAAAGAAACCGGTTGAGAACTTAAAACACCAAAACCAAAATTATCTTTATTCATTATGGTAAGTATTAAAAACACAAAAAGCTCGTTGAAAATTCAACAAGCCCATTTCGTGTATGTTTATGTTCATTTTATCAATCACCAAGTATTTCCTTAAGTGTAATTTCGCGCACCAACTTTGGCACACCTGATTCAATTTTGTACACGTAGAACTTCATTGTGAATGTTTCATCAGTCGGTTTGATCATGATAAACAATTCCTTGTATGAAACTTCTAATTCTTCAGCAACATTCTCAAGTGTTGACTGAATCGTGTCGTGTGTGATTTGTTCTTTGTCAAACATTCCACCAAGCAAACTTCCTAACATACTTATTATTTTTAGTTTGAAACAAAAATAGGTAATTTACTTTAGTGTAGGTAATTTGATACCCAACATTCGTGTCAACTTATCTTCATAAGAATAAGTAATCGGAATGCTGAAGAATAACAATTTAACCCAAACTTTCATATCAATTCGCATAACAACCTTTCCAGGGTTTGTTAACAATATTAAAGGGTTTAACTTAAGTTTCTTGTAAACATCGTTTGGGTTTATTCTTAATGTCAAAGGAATATCAGTTATTGCGTTTGCTTTTAATGTCAATTCACTATCATTTGTTAACGAAGTTGTATAATTGTCATCTAAAAACACATCGTACTTTTGCTTGGTCAACACCACGTCCACGTCCATGTTGTTCGTGTAGGTATAAACGACCTGAATTACAATGTTATCTTTGTTTGCTTCTTTAATTGACACTGACTTGTAGCCGGTGACGTTCTTCATTAACTTTTTATATTGAGCAATAGCCCAAATAGTTGTTGTTGCAGTCACACCTGCAACTGCGGCCAATATAAAATAACCTTTCTTTCCTATTTTCATCTTATTGTCGCGCTATAATGTTAATATCACCACCACCTGCACAATCAATAGTCAAACCATCGATAGGTTGACCACCATCGGACGAAATTGTCACTGCTTGATTAACAGTTAATGGAACAGACGTACTAGGGTTTGTTCCATTGATATTTAACGTACCATAGAACGCACCTGAACCGGTAGTTAAAACAAACGAAACTGATAAAATACCCATATCCGAAGTGAACGTGAATGTTGATCCACTTAATACACTTGTATAAAATTGTTGCCCTCTAATTGGTGTCATATCTTAATTTTTATATCGTTTGTAAAGAACCACACCAACAATACCCAAAACAACTGCTACACCTACACCAATCATTATTTTAGTGTTTCTTGACATACCACGTGTTGCCGGTGCAGTGTCAGTTGGGCTTGGCATACCCGGAATTGCCGATCCTGAAAGTACCTTTGCTAATTCAGCATCGGCTGGACTTTCTTTTCCTGCTTGACGATTCAATTCAGCGCGTGAACGTGTTTCTTCATTCTTTGCTGACTGACGTTCACTTGTTCGTTTTTGTCGCACTGCACGTCTTTTTGCACGTTCTCTTTTATCGAAAATAGTTCCTTTGAAACGTCCACGTGCTTCTGAATACTCACCATCGGCAGGGTAAAAGTTGTCACCATCGTAAATGCCCGGACCAATGTTTTGAGCAGCTGAAAGTGCAATCATATTTGTAATATCGTCAACTCCATCAGCCGGGTAAAATTCATCAGTATCTACTTTATTTCCATGAAATGAAATGTCACCTACTGCAACACCATCCATGTCAATTCCGACACCATCTAATTCTCCGTAATTTTTCATTTGTTGTTCTTTAATGTTTTGTAAAGCAAGTAGGCAGCACCCAAACCGATCAGAATCACGATCAATGAACCACCCTTTACTTCAATCTTTTTTTTTTTCGAATATACGTCCAATGCTTGTATGAACTTGGCAATTTTTTCACCACCTTGTTTTACCAATGAATTGGGTGCTGAACCTTCTTTCAAACCTTCTTTAGTTCTTGAATCAAGTGCAACCTGAACGAGCTTGTCAGTGTCAGTGATTCCACTTGCTACTGCTTTGTTTATGTCAGTCGCAAACTTCTTAAACCAACCCGGACCATTCCACGTGGCATAGACGAAATGAAATGTCAAACGACCATCAGAATCAACGATTGCTTGTGCTTCTGGTGACAAGTACAAATTGTGGTATTTGACATACGAAGGATAAATGACATCAACTGCTAAATCTTTAAGCATAGGGTTAAGCGCACCACCTTTGTAGTTCCATTTCCAAATTGCCTTTGACTTGTTCTTATCAATAGCACTCCAAAACTTTTTACCTGCTTCAGTAGTGTTTATACTCCCACCTGCCTTGCGATCAATTCCAAACATTGTTTCACCTGACGAACCATAGCGACTATCACCTACATTGTGCCACGCAGGGTTATAATAGCCACCTTCAAGTTTATCAATGACAACCTTTGTAATTTCCTTAAATGTTTCCTTATCCAACGTCATATTGCCTTACTTTAACAATTTCACTGTGTCCCAGAACGATGAAGTTTCGAATGCTGATCCTTTCTTGTTTCCTTCAGTTACCACTAATCTTCGACCTGATTTTGAATAAGTACCCTTTGAAAGATTTTTAGGAACAATGTTACCACCAACCGGAACAAACTGATTATACCAAAAACGACCATTTTTGTAAATTTCCACAAAACGATTGTCAGATAAGGGTACAGCAAGGAATGTAGTACCATCACTTGATTTTCTTTCTTGCGCTTCCTTTACGTTCTTTTTGAACTGATCGTAATCTGAACTTGCAGTCAATGAATTAAGATATTGTTTTCCATACGCAATCCAAGCCGATTTTGTCGAAGGTCCATAGTTACCATAACCTGCACCTTTATTCAACTTCACGTACTTACCTGAAGAATCTTTTACCCAATTTCCAACAGTGTCCATCCAATCTTGGAAAGATTTGATTTTATCAGTTGTATTGAGTTCGGCAGGAACCGAACCACTTGGTACAGTAGCACCACCACCTACTCCAAAATTGCCTGTAACAGGTTGTTCAGTTACTTGTTGCGTTGGTTGTTGCGTTGCTTGTTGCGCTACAAGTGCATCGGCTTGTTCTTGTTCTTTTTTCTTTTTAGACCTTCGGTAAAACCAATAAGCCACACCACCAAGAACCAAGATAGAACCACCAATAAGCAAATATCTTTTAGTAGTATCTTTCATCTTGATTATTTTTTAACGTCCGTTGCCTTTGGTGCTGACGATTTTGCCTTTACCATTGATTGAGCATAAGCACCTACCAACGCACCTACTAATACTGCAGCTGACGTTTTCCAGATACCTGAAACACCCATATACTTACGTGATGCCCACCAAGCAAGACCTGCTCCGGCAACTGCACCTACCACATTGTTTTGAACTTTTGAAGTTACTGATTTGATTCCCATGATTTCTTTTTTTACAAGGTTAAAATTATCTTTTTACTGCTTTCACTACAAGGAAAGTCAACAATCCGATGATGATCAAATTGTGTACGTTTTGTCCACCAAGGAACGTGTTTGGGTTTTTAATGTCTAACATGACTTTTTATTTTAAGGGTTAATTGATTACTTGTTAACTACGATTTCAATTTTGTCATTCATCGCATAATTAAACGCGGCAAGACCGACCAAAATTGCCACCATTGGCATTACTGCTTCTTTGACACTTTTTGCTGAAATCAATGTCATTCCTGCACCTACGACAAGAACTGCTGATCCTGCAATCGTAACGACCTTGATCGTCTTTTTAACTGTTGGGTTTTTCATTTTGATTTTTATTTGTTGATTAAACTTTATACTTAATTCCTTTGGCTTTCAAAATTTGATTGATTTTCGTTACCCAATAATCACTCAATTCAGTGCTTAGCGAAGCTATTAAGTTGCCTTTGAAGTTTGGTTCAGGATTCCACCGACCTGAACTAATTACCTGAACTCCATAGGCCGCTTGAAGCCCTGCAAAATCAGCATTATTCTTCAAACTGCGAAATGCCTTAACGATAGCTTCTTCATCAGTTCCATAACCATCCATTGCCGCGTGAATTTTATTTGCCATAGATGACAATTCGGCTTTACTCAAAGTCGCTTTGGTTTTGTCATTTGAGTTTAATTTGTCAAGTTCGCTATTCCAACCACGATCTTCCTCACGTTCGGTTTTACCTTCCTTAACACTGCCAAGTTGTTTAGTGAAATAGTAAACTGCGTAACCTACACCTGCAAGTACACCAACTGCCAAAAGACCTTTAGCCCACCCAGGTAATGATGTGAAACTTTGTTGCGCGAATTGTTTATTTGTTGCCATTTTATCTTTGTTAAATATAAATAAGTGTTTTAGTGATTGCGCATAAATTACCATTCAACTGCAATGTAACTGAATCAGTACCGTTTATGCGATATACAATCGGAAATGAAGCCAACCCGGAAGAAGAAATAATTTCATCAGCGACTGCACCGCCTATTGCCACACTATTAAAGGTTGTTGTACCTGCATCGTTCACAAAGGTTGTTTCCCATTTTCCTGATAAGTTTACTATTTTATCTATTGTCAAACCACCTGCGTTCTTCAATTCATAAAAACCAAAGAAAGCCGCAATATTGAGGGGTATAGTTAATGTGTTCGTGAAAGCATCAAAAATTGCAGGATCCGAGCAATCAAGGTCATAACCTATCGTGTTGATACCATAGTCACAAGTACCTGCGTTGATTTGTTTCGTTAGCGCAGTCGAAGTAAAAGACACAAAGTTTGCTGTCGTTAAACCTACCGAAAAGCTATTTGTAGCAAGAATAAATGAAACATGATTCCAAGTGTTTGAAACAAATCCTGTACTATTCAGTGAAATGTTTACATAACAATAACTTCTTATGGTATTACCACTTACTAAACCATTGTTTGTTTCAAAAATAACCTGGGAGCTTTCTTCAATAATGTTTGCGCCATCTTTGGGTATAAACTTTGAGATCAAACCATTATTTGTGCCGATAGTCAAAGATGAATCGGACAAAATTTGATTGTAGCTAATTTCGTTATTATTCGAAATAGACACAGTTAATGAAGAAGTCGAAAGTACATTATAAGAAACAATGCCTGCGGCACTATTTGTAAGTACGTTTATAGTCGATGAATTTATTTCATTGTACTCAATAAAGCCATCGTTTGTGCCTAAAAGAATCGTTCCATCAAAAATATTATTGCTTTGTATTTGACCATTATTGTAATTTATGGTCAAGGTAGTATCAGCAATGATATTTTGATTAAATGCTTTGTTTGCGTAAATAATTGTACCATTCACATTTGTCAGCACATTTTGAGAAACACTACCTATTGCACAAGGTTCGTTTACTGCGCCAAGTGTTAAATCAGTTGCATTCAAAATGTTTGCGAAAAGTGCGTTCTTTATTATAGAATTACAAATGTCAAAACACGAAAATTTTACAACTGAATTGAATGTTGCCAAATCATTTCCCCAAGGAAATCTATTTAGTGAGTTTAATGAACCAGGCACCGCGCGTTCTACAATGTTCAAACGATTATCAGTTCGTGTCAGAATCCAATTTGTTGATTGCTGATACTCGATTGCATCAACTTCTAAAATGTAACCTTTAGTAACTGAGTAAGGAATCACTTGCCAATTCACTACATCAGTTGAAGGGTTCGCAACACCATTTGCTCCGGTAATATTCAAATACATAAAGTTTGACCAAATACAAACATCGCCAAGTACAACTGGCAAAGTTGATACCCAAACCCCTACATTTGAATTGTAAGTTGGTATTCCTGAGTAGTTACCTACACCTTGGTAGTCAGCATTGAAGAAAATACCCTGACCAGTCAAAGAAACTTTATTCGTTGATATTGCAGTGACCACCACATTTGTAGGAATAATTGGTGTTGAACCAAATTCGGCATCAGTGATTAAATAATCAGTGCTTGGTATCAACGAATTGCTATTCGCTAATGTAGTCAACTGAGCATAAGTCACAGTGATGACACCACCTGAAATAGTTACATCAGTTTTACCAGTTATTGCATTGTCAGATGCGACAACACCCGGTCCAATAAAATTCAAATATGGACGTTGTGGCAAAGAAACCCCTTCGTCCTGAATAATGTGGCCGCTTATTGTCGCACTCAAATGACCTAAGTATTGAGTGTTACCCACAATACGAATCAAGGCACATTCACCATTCACTGAAATTGTAATAGACGAAGCACCATTGATAGTTTGCCCAGCACCTGCATTGATTGTTATGTTGTTGACAGACGCGTTATTCGATTTGTCAATAACATACAACTTCCAAGGTGTGTTCCAATAGTCATTCGGAATATCTAATAGGTTTATAACCACCGGTGCAAGTGTAGTGTCACATAGCAAAATAGAATCATCGTTAAAAATAATCGGTGTTCCGATTACAGTACGTGAGTTATTGGGATATTGAGTGCTAAACAATGACATTACAATAATTTTTTGCTATCTCGAGCTTCTTGGTAAAATACTTTTTTCAAACTTACTTGCTTGTAAAAGAATGCCATCGTAACAGTCATTCCGGCAAGTACAGTGTACTTTATTACGTCCATACCATCAGGAATGAATGGACGATTTAATGCTTCGTGCATATCGAAGAAAACGATATTGTTTGCCACTTGCATAGTGTCAAATTTCAGTGCCAAACTTATCGGATCAACTTTCAGTACACCTGCACTATTCTTATTGTTTACTTCCAAAGGAATAGACACTTGTTTAGCAAGTTGTGGACCATCGAACACAAACTTACAATTCGGTATCAATGTAGGGTTCGCCAAAATGTTGTACAATACGTCAGTATATTGAGTTGAACCACCAGCAACCTGAATCTTATTATTCAAATTTTGTGAAGTTGAATATAAATAGTCAAGTGGCATCGAAGGGTTAAAAATTTCAACCTGAAAGTCAACTGCCGAATTGTTGTTATTGAATATCAACACCATTTCCTGCAATTTTTCGCCACGATAGTAACCTATTTGACGAATTGCATTGTCCTTTGCACTTTGACTTAAAATAAACTTACTCACACCCTCAACAATAACTGGACGATCTTTTGGCACGATAACTTTCGCCATTTTTCGTGGACTTTTACCCTGAAGAACTGCACGTCTTTTTACTGCAAATTCTTTTGTTAAGCGTGACTTACGACTTGTACGTGGTGCTGTGGTTCGTTTATTGGCAATACGTTTGTTAACCTTTGAAAATGATTTTTTGAAGTCACCTTGTAATGAACTAAAATCAAAATCACTAACTGAATCATCAAATTCCGAAAATTCGGACATAGGTATATCAGTATGCCCTGATTCATTCAGGTAATCAAACAACCCATCTTCGATATTTTCGTATTCTTCGTCAAACATATTTAATTGCGTTTAGCAAATTCTTGGTTTTCAAATTTTTGAATATACTCCATGATCTTTCGCATACGTTCTACATTGCCCTTTGTTTGAGCTTTTAAGAACACATTGGCAAATACACAAATGGCATCAATCTTTGAGAAACCTAAACCAAGGTAAATATACAAAGCATTTATGTCAGCACCAACCTCATTCGATATTTCCAACCCTATCTTTGGGTTTTTGTATTTGTGAGAAAATTCGTGCAACAAAATGATAAGGCGCATTGGTATCGTATATTGGTCAAATTTCCACTTCGCAGTTTCAATGATTCCTGAAGTATGACCTATACGTGCCGGTGTACCCATTACGTTTCCTGACTTGTAATCTTTAATTACGTTAAAATACTTAATCGTAAATTGCTTGTCCCGGGTAGTGAACAAACGTCCATTGTCAGACGCAGGTTCAAAGCCACACACTTGCGAAAAATGAAGTGCCAAGTTCAAAAAATCTTTTGTTTCGGCATCAAGCCAAATGTTAAAGTCCACAAGTTGTTTTTCCTCAATTTTGATTTCAAACGACTTATCATTCGGATCTTTTGAGTTTAACGCACCAATGAACAAAGATTTTGGACTTACCGGAAAACTGAAGAAAATAGTACGTGTACCATTCACTGCAATTTCACGATCAGCGTACTTTGAGTTTACTTTGCCAAGTTCTTCAGCCCATACACGAAAAGATTTACTACCCTCACATTTAATTGTGATGTACAACGAGAACTTTCGATTGTCGGAATCGTATTCTTTTCTGAACATAGACGTTTATTTTACCCCTTTGCAGGTGCCTTTTTAGAAACCAAACCAAGTACAACCAAACCTACTACAAGAACACCACCTACAATCAAAACGATTTTAGTCGTTCTTGTCATTGGTGCAGGTGTAGTATCAGTTGGAAGTGGTGTAGGTGTTGAATCAGGCATACCACCAGTGAAACCACCAGCACCAAAACCACCACCTTGTTTTGTTTTCATAAATTCAGCAACTTTCTCAAGTGCAAATTGCGCACCTGGACTATTACTAACTTTTGACCAACCACCTCTTAATTTATCCCAAAATAAACCTTTTTGTTTTGCCGCTACTTGTTCCGGCATTGAAGGTTCACCATTAGCATTAGAGTAAAAGTCACGTGGGCTTAAGTCAACACCATCAACGATGACCGGGTATGAAGTTTTAACATTTACGTCACCTGCGTTGTAATCTTCATTCGTTTCCGTTCCTGCAGCACTTGAAAGATATTCACTTGTGCGTGAATTTTCGTTATCTACAATAACCGGGTATGCAGTTTTAATTTTCATCTTATTGTTATTAGATTATTCTTCAGTTTGTTTCTTTACGATTTGAACGCGTGGTTTTGCGTTATTCGTGCGATATACGATATAAGCGGCAGCACCTGCACCCAAGGCAGCCCCATACAACTTGTTCTTGCGATCAGGTTCACCAATCCAACCTTGTTTTTCAACAAAGTGGGCCGCCACTGCACCCAACACTGCACCTAGCAACATTGCATCAATATAGCGCACCTTTGGGTTCGATGGAATCATCACTTTTGGCTTTTCAGTAGGCATTGTGGACGCAGTTCCATCGGTATGTGAAACAACTGCTTTCGTGACAAGTTCTTTGACAATATCTAAAGGAACGACACACACCCCATTTACCAAAATGAACGCAGGTTTGTTGTTTGCGTGTTTCAATTCACCTTTGACAATTTCACCTTTCTGAAACTTCTTAAAACGAACTGCTTGTGGGTTATGCGCTAACCCGGTTGCAGTAACGTATGGTGCTTTGTAATCGTGCGTGAAAATATAACTTTTTGCTGCCATTACTCAATGTTTGTTTTAATTTTTACGGACTTTGGTTTGCTTGACTTTTTGTATTCAGAATAGATAAAAATTACTATTCCTGCAAGTGCCAAATATCCTAAATACTTGTTCATTTATTTTCCTTTGCCTTTGTTTTTAAGTACCAAAACAAGTGTAACGATTAACGCAACACCCAATACTGAACCCCCAATAATATAGGCAGTTCTTCGTGTTTTTGACTTTTCTTCCTGCGTTTTCTTTGCAGCATCAATTTGTGCTTGACGTTGAGCAAGTGCAGCTTGAACCATTGCAGTTTTAGCATCTTGTCTTTTACTCAAGTAATCTAAACCACCATACTTCTTTTTTTGTTGCCCTTCCGAAACCTTTGATGTGGCTTTAGCAATATCACCAATAGCACCTGCAATAGCACCTACTGCACCACCACTTGCCGCACCACCCAATGTGCTTGTACCAATACTTTCTGTGTCGAAATACGAATACTGATCACCAAAAAATTCCTGAATAACGAAATAACCATTTTTAACACCCTCGTCCGAAAGTTCACTTTCACCATCGAACCCTAACGTCTTATTGTGATGGTGCGCCAATAACGAAGCACCTAACATTAGTTTTGGGTTATCGGAAATGTTTTCCACGAACTTGTTTATTAAACTAGATTCGGAATCACTAACACTTGCAGTGACACCTGATTCGTTTAACAAATGAACAAAGTCATTCTTTTGGTGAACCAATATATTGCCTAACTCACGCATTAACGACATAGTAGCCGAACGAATATCACTTCGTTCGACACTACTATTAAAATCTCGGCAAAAATCGGTTGCTACCATTACGCTTTATTGCTTACGTGTTGGAATTTCACATAAAACAAAAACCCATAAGCCACTGCAATAGCAGCATAAGACAACATGAGCATTTTTTCTTCTCTACTTAAACCTTTCATTATTTCCCAATTTTATATTTTTCAACTGCCCAAAATAAGATTGCACCAACTGCAACTGCGCCAATTACTGCACCCCAACCAAGCCCTTTAGACGAAGTTTGAGAACCATCAGCACCCAACTTAATTTCGCGCACACGTGGTGCATCAAAATCATTCATTAAGTCCAAACCATTGATTCCGGTAAAACTTGATTTGCCACCAGGCACCACAATTCTATTCGGACCAAACGATGGGTTCAAACCTGCCTTAACACGTGTAGCTTGACCTCTACGTGCCATTTGTCGTTTTTGCTGTGAACGTCTTTTTGCATAGTGAACTTGCGAAGCACGTCTTTTTAATTCCATTTCCGAACCACCATCAGCACAACTATATTCACCCCACGCATTTGAAAACGCGTCAAGGTTTTCTTGAAGTTCTTTCATGCGTTGTTTACGCATAACGATTTGACGTGAAATACCTTGCGCTTGACTTGGGTTTGCTGCGCGTTTTGCTTCAAGACGTGTAATCAGTTCTTGATTCCAAGCCATTTTATCAGTGATATCTTGAACACGTGAATCAACATTCACTTGTTTACCTTTAGAACTATCGGACATTTCACTAAAACGATCTTCAGCACCCATCACACCATCGAAACCATAATCGTCCGATGCGCCATAATCTTGTAAATAACCTGATTCTTCACCATAGTCACCACCGGTATCTTCACCTTCATAGTAACCTTCACTGCCAGTTTCGTCAAAAGGCATTTCATCTTCAGGAAACGATGATTCAACACCACCACCTTGATAATAACCTTGTTGTGGACCAGCCCCTACTCGATCATAATCGGCAAAACCACCTTGGTCACCATAAGAACCTGAATCATAACCACCTTGGTCAGCGTAGCCACCTTGGTCAGCATAGCCACCTTGGTCAGCATAGCCACCTTGGTCAGCATAGCCACCTTGGTCACTACCTGAATCATAGCCACCACCTTGATTTGAACCTGAATCATAACCACCTTGGTCAGCTCCCATTGGTGCGCCTTGGTCAGTCATTTCTTGATCAACACCAGTGTCAATTCCGTTTTGTACAAATTCTTCTTCAGGGTTACGCATATCTCTACGCGCCATTCTACGTTCAGTGCGTAAATCGCGTCTATCTAAATTTCTTTCAACACGTGTATCTCTACGACCTTGACGAGCTTGTTGTTGAGCATCACGCATTTCTTGTCTTTGTGCTTTTCTTGAAGCCCTACGACCAATTCTCGTTTCAGCCCTTGCCGCCTTAACTTCATCACGTGCCGAAATACGACCAAGTTTGCGTTCTTTTCGTTTTTGTTGACGATCAGCAACGCGTTTCGCACGTCTAGCGCGACCTTTTCCACGAACTTCAGAAAATTCACCAAACGCTTGTTCAAACGTAATTGTTGAACTTGATGAATCGACCGGTCCCAATGTTACAATTTTTGTCATAGGTAATGATTATTTGCTTTGAGTTACAGTTGCTTTCCGGTTCGTGTCAACTAAATAGCCCCCTGCATAACCTGCAAGTGAACCAAGTGCCATAAACATTGCAACTTTTTTCATATCGTGCTTTTTGTATTTCGCGTATGCGAAACCTGCAACTGCACCGA
>Ga0315906_10003814_pt1 | contig 19745 bp, 17 predicted proteins | sample LakEriMetagenome_4_FD_203526 | JGI IMG/M metagenome (GOLD analysis project Ga0315906, IMG submission 203526) | Freshwater fungal communities from buoy surface, Lake Erie, Ohio, United States - Buoy 2 MA122 | ecosystem: Environmental > Aquatic > Freshwater > Lake > Lake biofilm | place: USA... | reverse complement strand
TCGCGGCAGTCGTGATCAAAATGTACCGGGTCCTCCCCTTTTTCGGTAAGTTGGTCATTCAAAACGTCCAACATTTCCAAGAAAGACATGTCTTTAGACACATGCTCTGCTACATAAGTAACAAATCCCCCTTTGTCTGCCGCATTTTTCTGTCTCCAGATTTTTAAAGTCAATTTCATCTGTCTACGCTAGTTTTATTTTGAGTCAATCGCCTTGGATCTCAGCTTAAATGATTGTCAATTACTTATTTGTAGGAACGCTGGGTAAGCTTCACATTTTCAAAGACCAGTTCTTCTTTGACCAACTCTTCCTCTTTTCCTTCACCGCGGTATTTCCATGCTGCCACATAGGCGTAATTTTCATCGTCACGCAAAGCTTCCCCATCTGGTGTTTGGTATTCTTCACGGAAGTGGCCTCCACAGGATTCATTTCTATTCAAGGCATCATCTACCATCAGTTCTCCAAGCTCCAAGAAGTCAGCCACGCGGTTGGCTTTCTCGAGGGTTTGATTGAGTTCCTCATTGGTACCTAACACCTTTACATTTGACCAAAACTCTTTTTTCAAGGCTTGAATCTCTGCTTTGGCTTCCTTTAATCCTGGTTCTGTTCGGGCCATACCGCATTTATCCCACATGATCTTACCCAATCTTTTGTGAAAATAATCCACTGGCTTGGTACCATTAATTTTTAATAGTTGCTCAATACCCTGTTCCACCTCTTCTTTTGCACGAGCAAATTCCGGATGATTTTCGTCGACTTTGGTTGGGGCAAGTTGAGCCAAATAATCTCCTACCGTGTAGGGAATTACAAAATATCCGTCAGCGAGACCCTGCATCAGAGCCGAGGCACCTAGACGATTGGCTCCGTGCTCGGAGAAGTTAGCTTCACCCAAGGCATACAATCCAGGAACGGTGGTCATCAAATTGTAATCCACCCAAAGACCTCCCATGGTGTAGTGCACCGCCGGATAGATCATCATCGGCGTTTCATACGGATCCTCTCCAGTGATCTGCTTGTACATATCAAAGAGGTTGCCATACTTCTGTTCAATGATCTTTCGCGTATCTCTCTTGATCGCATCACGGAAGTCTAGGAATACTGCCTCACCGGTTTCGTTTACTCCACGACCTTCGTCGCATACGTATTTGGCATTACGGGAAGCCACGTCACGAGGTACGAGGTTACCGAAAGAAGGATACTTACGCTCCAAGAAATAGTCGCGATCCTCTTCCTTAATATCGTTTGCTTTGATTTGCCCTTTTCTGAGTTTCTCTGCAATTTCTTGCGTTGCCGGTACCCACACTCGTCCATCGTTACGAAGCGATTCAGACATGAGGGTCAACTTAGACTGGTGGTCTCCCGAAACTGGGATACAGGTTGGGTGAATCTGAGTAAAGCAAGGGTTGGCAAAAAGTGCTCCACGCTTGTGTGCTCTCCAGGCTGCAGTCACGTTAGAACCCATGGCATTGGTAGAAAGGAAGAACACGTTGCCATAGCCCCCAGTACACAATAGTACGGCGTGTGCAGCATGAGTTTCGATGGCACCTGTGATAAGATTACGGGTAACAATCCCTTTGGCTTGGCCATCAATGACCACCAAGTCCATCATTTCTGTACGCGGAAATAATTTTACTTTTCCATTGGCAACCTGACGGCTCAAGGCAGAATAGGCCCCCAACAACAATTGCTGTCCCGTTTGTCCACGGGCATAAAAGGTACGGGACACTTGAGCTCCCCCGAAGGAACGGTTGGCCAAAAGCCCTCCATATTCTCTTGCAAAAGGAACCCCTTGCGCCACGCATTGATCGATAATTTTTACCGACACCTCTGCCAAGCGGTATACATTCCCCTCACGAGCACGGTAATCCCCTCCCTTAATGGTGTCGTAGAAAAGTCTGTATATAGAGTCCCCGTCGTTTTGGTAGTTTTTAGCTGCATTGATTCCTCCCTGAGCTGCAATGGAGTGCGCTCTTCTCGGGCTATCTTGAAAGCAAAAAGCTTTGACATTGTATCCAAGTTCAGCCAAAGAAGCTGCAGCAGATGCACCAGCTAGACCTGTTCCCACTACAATCACTTCATACTTTCTTTTGTTGGCAGGATTGACCAGCTTACTTGAAAACTTGTGCTTAGTCCACTTTTCTGCCAAGGGGCCAGCAGGTATTTTGGAATCTAATATCATAAAGGACTATTTATAAACTTGAGAAATAAATGTAAAGAGGCATAGATGCAAAGGTGGCTGGAACGATCACGCAATAGATTCTACCTATCCATTCAATCGCAGGAGAATATTTTTTATGGCTCAAACCCAGGGTTTGAAAAGCCGAACTGAACCCATGGGAAAGGTGGAAACCTAAAAAAATCATAGCTGCTACATACAAGGCCACCAACCATTCTTGCTTAAATGCTTCGCTGACGATCAGGTATAAGTTTTTATAATTTTCTCCATCATAACTGATGGTAGGTACCTCACCCCAATGCATTTCCGCCCAAAATCCTTGCAAGTGAACGACAAGAAAAATAAGAATGATGGTTCCCAAAATACCCATATTCCGAGAATTCCATGAGCTATTGGTTCCACCCTTGCTGGTGGAATAAGACACAGGTCTCGCCGAGGCATTGTGACGAGTTAAGAGAATGGAATAAATTATATGACCAATCACAGAAATGTAGGTCAAGTAGGAAAGTAATTTTACTGCAGGGTTGGTAGTCATAAACTTGGCATACATATTAAACGCCTGACCACCATCTCCCTTAAATAGGAGTAAATTTCCAGAGACGTGTCCTGTCAAGAACAGGATTAGGAAGAGGCCCGTAAGTGCCATAATTAATTTTCTTCCTAAAGTGCTATTCAAGGTTTTGGTAACCCAAGTCATAAAATACTTTGATTTGTTTTAGACGAAATTAAGCGCGAAAAGATTGCCAAATTTACATGCGAGATGAGTAGTATCCAATCTGTCTTTTTTTCTATTTCTTATTTTAAACGATTCTAAATAATAAAGTTTCGCTTAACGGTTATCTTTTTTTTATGGGGTTCCAACAGTCTGTTCATTTTTATTGTTTTAATTTTTGAAGGTTTTTCACCTTACTTCCATTTACTTCGTATAAAGGCAAGTAAAGGATGAATTTTAAAGAAGAATTCTTCTGCCATCGCTTCATTATTTTGAGAAAAAATCAGTCTTCATGAACAGGATGAAATTAAGTTTAATTATTCCATTTTTTATGCTCAGCCTGCTGATATCGCTCAGCTCCGCATGGGCTACTCACATCCGTGCTGGAGAAATTATAGCGGAACGAATTTCGGTACAGACGCTAACCTACAGGATAACGGTAGTAGGGTACACCGATACCCGATCTAGTGTGGTTTTTGGACCAGGAAGAATAAATTTTGGAGATGGACGTGAAGAACAGCTCAATACCAAGAGCGATTTTTCTTTGGTGGAAGACCTTGGTGATCTGATTGAGAAAAATACCTTCGTGATTACCCATACTTTCCAAGGTCCGGGTAAATACAAAATCAGATTTCAAGAATTCAATCGCAACGACTTGACCTTGAATATGGATAATTCCGTAGATACTCCTTTTTATGTGGAAACGGAAATTACCATAGATCCTTTTATAGGGGTGAATAATTCCCCTGTTTTGACTATCCCACCCGTAGATAATGGAGCGGTGAATGTTCGCTATATCCACAACCCAGGTGCTTTTGATCCGGATGGAGATAGTCTTTCATACAAGTTAGACATTCCCAAACAAGGTTTTGAGCGTAATGTCAACAACTACCGAGATCCTGCAAGTTCTGAATTCAGTAAAAAAAGAGAAGACGGTTCCGTGCCACCATTTTTGAGAATTGATCCCACCTTTGGGGACTTAGTCTGGGATGCTCCTGGTACGGCTGGGCAATTCAATGTGGCCTTTCGTATCATAGAATGGAGAAAAATCAATGGAAAATACGAACAGATCGGCTATGTAGTTCGTGACATGCAGATTATCATTGAAAACTCCAACAATCGCCGACCCAAACTCATTCTTCCCCCGGACCTTTGTGTGGTAGCAGGAACACAGATCAAGGAAATTATTCAAGGCCAGGACCCCGATGGGGATCCAATTAAGATTGAGGTTTTTGGAGAACCCATGGAAATAAACGCTTCACCGGGGAGTTACAAGCCCGAAAATAAATTTCAGCCTCAACCGGGAATTGTCAATTTCACCTGGCAGACCGTATGTGCACACGTCAGAGAAAGAGAATATGAGGTGAGGGTTCGCATCACCGACCAACCCAAATCTGGGCCTAAATTGGTGGATATAGTGACCTGGAAAATCAAAGTTATTGGCCCACCACCGGTCTGGGACCAGTTGGAGCAACTTACGGGACGGGAGGTAAAACTTTCTTGGGATCCTTACACCTGTGCCAATTCTGCAAGTGAAATGCAAGTTTGGAGGAGAATAAATTCAGATCCATACCAACCTGATTCTTGCGAAACAGGCATCCGAGCAGGTTACCAACTGATTGGAACGACCAATATGTCAACGCTTTCCTTTACAGATAAAAATGGAGGGGAAGGATTAGCCCCAGGAAACACCTATTGTTATCGCTTGGTCGCTGCTTATCCTAGTCCTAGATTGGGAGAAAGCATAGTATCAGAGGAAATATGCATCACCATAGATGTAGATGTCCCTTTACTCACCAACGTTAGCATAACGTCTACCGACGAACAAAACGGGGAAATTTTTGTCAAGTGGACACCTCCTTACGATATAGACAAAACCCAGTTCCCAGGACCTTTTACCTACCAACTGATACGAAGTGAAGGATTTACTGGGAATCAAAATAGAGTTTCTCTGGGGGTCACCCCCGATACCCTTTTTACAGATAAAAGATTAAACACCAAAAATTTGGTTTACTCTTACAAGGTGGTGTTGCTCGATAGAAATACCAAAATTGACACTTCCTCTTCTGCCTCATCGGTTAGATTAGAGCCCACCATCATCAATGAGGCCATAGAACTCAAGTGGTCCTATACCGTGCCTTGGAACAACTCAATTGCCAGTTACAAACATGAAGTATACCGGAATCGAGCGGATGCAGCTGCCCAAGACATTTCCAATTTTGTAAAAATTGCAGAGGTGGATGTGACCCAAAAAGGAAACGTCTACCTCGACGATGGATCCTTCAATGGAATAAAACTCAAAAAAGACTTGGAGTATTGCTATTACGTGGTCACTAAAGGAGCGTATAATGTTGCGGGACTGGTATATCCTTTGGAAAATAAATCCCAAATCATATGCGCCAAACCCGATGACAATAGATTGCCCTGTGCTCCTGTTTTGACCTTTGATGGCCCATCCTGCGAAGTGTATGTTGCAGAGCAACCGTGCAACAACTCAACTTACACCCATCAACTAAGTTGGAAACCAAATTTCAGTGGCAATTGCGATACCGAATTGAGTAGCTACCGCCTTTACTTTAATCCAGAAGGTCAAGAAGGGACATTTACACGAGTAGGTCAATTCTCTGCTACACAACTGAAGGCCACACTCAATAACCTTCCCAATTACAGGGGATGTTATTACCTCACTGCTGTGGATAGGTCAGGCAACGAAAGTCCGAAAAGCAACATCGTCTGTGTGGACAATTGTCCCAATTATGTGCTGCCCAATACCTTTACTCCAAACGGTGATGGGCTCAACGATACCTTCATGGCATTTGACAATCCATTTGTGCAGTGTCCACGGTTTGTGAAGGGAGTGGAGCTATTTATAGTAAATCGCTGGGGCACAGAAATCTTCCGATACAATTCTCTGACATCCAGCGAAAATGATCCATTTATCCGCTGGAATGGAAAAGACAAAAATGGAAATGAACTTCCGTCTGGGACATACTTTTATTCTGGCACGGTATATTTCGATGTTCTTGACCCCAGCAAACGACAACAGCAACTCAAAGGTACCATTCAACTTCTTCGGTAGACGTGCAGCATTCCATTTTGCTTTTTGACGGGTATTGTAACTTATGCAATGCAGCAGTAGATTTTGTCTTGAAGCGAGATGTGCAAAACCAAATTACCGTAGGTAGCTTACAAAGCACCGAAGGAAAGGTTTTGCTGAGGCATTTTGGATTACCTGAAGATTACCTTGCTTCTTTGATGCTGATTGAACAGGAGCAGTATTATGTGGGGAGTACTGCGGCATTGAAAGTAGCCAAAAAATTGGACGGACTTTGGTTTTTGCTGTATCCCTTGATTCTTGTTCCTCGTTTTATTCGAGAGCCTATTTACGGATGGATCAGTAAAAATCGATACCGATGGTTCGGCAAAACATCTACTTGCAGAATCGCAAAGGAAGAAGAGGTAGGAAAATTTTTAACTAAAGCTCACCCTTTTTTTAGAAGTATTGAATGAGCATCCAATAGATTGGCATCCCCAGGGTAAGGTTAAAGGGAAAGGTAATGGCTAAGGCCATAGGGACGTATACGCCTTCCTCAGCCTCGGGATTGGCCAGCTTCATCGCGGCAGGTACAGCGATATAGGAAGCCGAAGCTGCAAGAATGGCAAGAATTAATCGATCTCCAGGGGATGATGCAATCCAGTGACTTGCTAGAGCAACTAAGACCCCATTGAATAAGGGTACAAATATGGCAAAAAGGCTAGCCGTATAGCCCGATTTCAAAAAGGCCTTCAGTTTTTTTCCACTCGATATTCCCATATCTAATAGAAAAACGGCTAAAAATCCTTTAAAAATATCTGTCACAAAAGGTTTAATCCCTTCCGCTTGCTTTTCATCGGCGATTAATCCGATAAGTAGGCTTCCTAAAATCAATAGTACTGAGCTATTGGTGAAGGCATGAAAGATAATTTTCCTTAGGCCACCTTGCGATTTATTGGGAGAATATCTCCTCAATAAAATCACGCCAGATACAATTGCTGGAGCTTCCATCAATGCCATTACGGCTACCATATGCCCTCCAAAGGTAGCTCCCTGAATTTCTAAAAAGGATGCCGCTGCTACGAAGGTTACTGCTGAAATAGATCCATAAGATGCGGCGATAGCTGCAGCATTGGGGACTCCTAATTTTCTTTTGACCAAGAAAAAGGTATAAAAGGGAGTAGCTGCAGACAGAATCACTCCAAATAAAAGGACTAAAACGATTTCTCCATTGAATGCACTATGCGAAAGCTCCTGTCCACCTTTAAATCCGATGGAAAGCATCAAGTACATTGCTATAAATTTCGCACTGGTGGCAGGGATTTCTAAGTCACTTTTAAACTTTACCGCCAATATGCCCAAGACAAAAAATAGAAGGCTTGGATTAGTTAAATTATTGAGCAGTATTTGAAAATCCATGGTGCAAATATCTTTTAGAACAATCTCTTAAAAAAGAAAAACATAATATTTTTTTATTTGTTATGATTTTTAAATTAATTTTATTTATGAATTTAACCTTACATCAACTTAAGGCATTTCAGGCCATAGCTAAGTTTCAGAGCATCACCAAGGCAGCAGAGGCCATGAACATGACTCAACCTGCAGTATCCATTCAATTGAAAAATTTACAGGAGCAGTTTGAAGTTCCCTTGACCGAAATCATCGGAAAAAAAATTCATATCACAGAATTTGGACAAGAGTTGGTGGAAACAGCCGATAAAATTTTCGGGGAATTGGATCAGATAGAGGAAAAAATGTTGGAATTGAAAGGTTTACTTGGAGGGAAAATCAGGATTTCAGCGGTATCCACTGGCAAATACATTCTCCCCTATTTGGTGGCTGATTTTATGAAAATATATCCTCATGTTGAATTTAGCCTAGAAATATCCAACAGATTTAATGTATTGGCTCAATTACAAGAAAACACTACCGACTTGGCCTTGGTCTCCCTTTGGCCGGAAGATCTGGAATTGGATAGCATTCATTTGGCAGAAAATCAATGGTTTTTGGCATGCAGTCCAGAAAATAAAAGCAAGTATGTAGCATCCATTCAAGCTGGGCAATGGGAAAAAATTCCTTTTATCTTGAGAGAAAAAGGTTCAGGTACCCGAACCATGATGGAAAAATTCTTTAACGAGCGAGAAATTCATGTGGCAAGCAAACTAGAGCTAACCACCAATGAAGCGGTTAAACAAGCCATTATGGCTGGACTTGGGGCATCTTTATTGTCGAACTTTTCTATAGCTCAGGAAGTGAAAGAGGGAAGAATCTGCATCTTAGATTTATCTGGCTTACCCTTGAAGGCAGATTGGAGGTTAATTTGGCTAAAACAAAAAAAGCATTCACCAGCCGTACATGCTTTTATTCGTTGGCTTTCTGAAAACAAATCCATCTTGGTAAGAAATCATTTTCCTTCCCTTGTTTAAGGAAACCAGCAGATTATTAGCCCTTAAAAATTCTATATTTGCGGGAAATTAATTCAGGCAAATTTATGAAAGCAGTAGTTTTTCCCGGTCAAGGAGCTCAATTCCCTGGTATGGGTAAATCCCTTTACGAAGAGAATCCCAAAGCGAAGACCCTATTTGAGCAAGCCAATTCAATATTGGGGTTCCGCATTTCAGATATTCTATTTGAAGGATCGGAAGAAGAGCTGAAGCAAACCAACGTCACTCAACCTGCCATCTTTTTACATTCTGTGATTTTGGCAAAAACCTCTTCTCAATTTGCCCCAGACATGGTTGCAGGACATTCCTTAGGTGAATTTTCCGCCCTGGTGGCTAGCGGAGCTTTAGAATTTGAAGATGGACTTCGCCTAGTATACCAAAGGGCTTTGGCCATGCAAGAAGCCTGTGAAATCAATCCTTCCTCTATGGCTGCTATCTTGGGATTAGACGATGCTCTAGTAGAAAAAATTTGTGCCGAAATCTCAGGTGAAGTGGTGGTCCCTGCCAATTACAATTGCCCAGGACAATTGGTGATTTCAGGAAGCACCAAAGGCATAGAAATGGCTTGTGAACTTCTAAAAGTAGCCGGCGCAAAAAGAGCCCTTCCACTTCCCGTTGGGGGTGCTTTTCACTCTCCACTCATGGAACCCGCTCGAGAAAAGCTTCAAAGAGCAATAGAATCCACCCAATTTAAAGCTCCTTCCTGTCCCATTTACCAAAATGTGAGTACAAAAGCGGAACTAGAGGTGGAAACTATCAAGAAAAATTTGATTGCTCAGTTGACCGCTCCCGTCAAGTGGACTCAATCTGTACAACACATGGTGGCAGATGGTGCTAGCCTATTTGTAGAATGTGGTCCTGGAAAAGTATTGCAAGGCTTGATTAAAAAAATCCATCCTGAAGCCGAGGTAGCAAGCCTATGATTTCCATACTATTTTGACTCAGTTTCCTCAAAGATTTACCGAGAAAGGCCTTACCCAACAGGTATCTACACATTCCAACAGCATCTCCTTGGACGTTTTACCTGTAAGGGGATGTTGGAAATCTGGTAAAATTTCTGCTAAGGGCAAGAGTACAAACTTACGCTGGGAAAGGTAGGGGTGGGGAATAATCAAGGATGAATCCTCCATTATCTTCTCTCCGTAATATATTAAATCTATATCCAAGGTTCGATCCCCCCATGGCTGATCCCTTTTTCTTCCACTGGCTTGCTCTATACTTTGACAGAAAATCAATAGTTCTAGAGCACTTAAAGAAGTCTGCAGGTGAAGTAATTGGTTTAGAAAATCCCCCCCTTTCGCTATTCCTCCCCAAGCCTCACTTTCATAGAGAAGGGAAGCTTGCAAAATTCTTGCCTTCTTAGCCAAAGAGTCCTTGGCTATGAAAAGGAACCTTTCCCTATCTCCTACGTTACTTCCTAAACCTACAACAACCTCTGTTTGCATTGCTCATCTTCTAAAGATTTGTGAAACTAGCCCAAATTAGACTAAATTTACATCCTAAATCAAAATCTCATGAAGTTTCTTGGAAATGTATTGGCCGTCATTGTTGGCCTCTTCGCTTTTACCATTTTATCTCTCCTGCTCCTATTTGGACTTGTGGGGATGCTTGCCTCCTTCTCCGAAACGGAGGTCACCTTGGAAGAAAATACCTTGCTTCATTTAAATCTAAATGGGCGTACACTAGTGGAAAGAACCACCGAAGATGATTTAGAATTAGGCGCATTTTCAGACCCTTTTGGATCAGAAAGCAATGCAGGCTTGGTCAACTTGAAAAAAGCCATTGCAGAAGCAAAAACCAATGAAAAAATCAAAGGAATCTACCTTGAAACGGGTCTTATCAATGCAGGACAGGCTGGCTTACTCGAACTTCGAGAAGCACTTATTGACTTCAAAACATCTGGAAAATTTATAGTAGCCTACGACGAAGCTTTTTCTGAAGGAGGATATTTTTTAGCCTCTGTAGCCGATGAAATTTATTTAAATCCACTTGGAGGAATTGATTTTAATGGGTTATCTTCTGAAACCATCTTTCTAAAAGGATTTTTTGACAAGGCAGGAATCAAGCCTGAGGTGTTTAGGGTAGGAGAATTTAAAAGTGCCGTTGAGCCTTTTATCCTAGATAAAATGAGTCCTGAAAATCGACTTCAAACGCAATATTTCCTCGACGATATCAATGCCCATGCCGTAGAACTTATCGCAACTTCAAGAGGCTTATCCAAGGATAGTGTAATGCAAATCAATAGCAAAATGCTAGTCAGAAAGCCTCAAGACGCAGTTACCTACAAGTTGGCTACTGCCCTAAAATACGAAGACGAAGTACATGCCCTACTCAGAGCGAAATTAGGACTGACAGAAGAAGATGAACTTCCTACCATCAATGCCACAGATTTGGGAAGTCTTGCAAAAAGCAAGAATATCACTTCAGATAACCGCATAGCAGTAATCTTAGCTGAGGGAGAAATCGTGGATGGAAATGTAGAAGGGGCCATTAGCTCCGAAAAATTTGCAGAAGAAATCAGAAAGGCTAGAAAAGACGAAAATATAAAAGCCATAGTCTTGAGAGTCAACTCCCCAGGAGGTTCTATTCTTGCTTCCGACGTAATTTGGAGAGAAATGTCAGAAGCTAAAAAAGCTAAACCTGTCATGGTCTCCATGGGCGAAGTAGCAGCATCAGGAGGGTATTATATTTCTGCCCCTGCTGACACCATTGTGGCCCAACCCAATACAATCACGGGCTCCATAGGAATTTTTGGTATTCTGTTTAATGTTCAGGAGTTGGTCAACGATAAGATGGGGGTGACCACAGATGTGGTATCTACTGGAGAACTTTCCGATTTTATGAATGTAGCTAGACCATTGACTGAGGTGGAACGAACCATCATCCAATCCAGTGTAGAAGATGGCTACGAAACCTTTATTTCTCGAGTGGCAGAAGGTAGAGGAATGCATCCCGATTCGGTGAAAAAGGTTGCCTCAGGCCGGGTATGGACAGGATCCCAAGCCAAAGAAAGAGGTCTTGTAGATGTCTTAGGTGGATTGGATACGGCAATCAAACTTGCTGCAGAAAAAATCAAGGTAGGTGACGATTATCGTGTAGTGTACTTTCCGGAAAAAAAGCCTTGGTTTGAAGAGCTGATGCTTTCCTTCTCTGAAGAAGTACAATTAAGATTTCTACAGCATCAATTGGGCCAGCATTACCCACTGTATAAAAAATTAGAGCATATTAAACGCTACCATGGGGTACAGGTACGAATGCCTCAGGACATTACTATCAAATAGGTAAACCTCAAAAAGAACAAAAAACTCAGTCTAGACGGCTGAGTTTTTTTATTGACTAGAATCTATTTTAAAGTTTCTGAAGTAAAATTTTCCAAGCCAATTCCACATGGCCTGCCTCAAGTTCTTCCTTGGCCCATAGGTGGAGATGATTGATCCAGGACTCAGGATCCATGTGGAAACGCTTTTTCAATTCTTGTACTTCTGGGTTCAAGGCAAAATCGGCAATAGCAACAGCATCGGGTAGCTGCTCTACGTTGCCTAAGCGCCCGAGATGATTTCCGGTCAACACCGGGCTCATTCTAATATGTTCGGGCAGTTGATCCACGCCTATACCCAAGGTGGTCAAGGGTTTAGGAATTTGGAATAGGCTATCTGAAGTCACCTGGCTATACCAATTGCCTCCTAGGCGAGCTACTGGGTTCAATTTAAGGGGATGAATTGCCCCATCCTGATCCAAAATCCTTTCGTCTAAGTGAATGACTTGTACCTCACAAATCACCAAATTGCCCGCACCGCCCTGGTCCCCCAAGGGCATTACCTGATTTACTTTGCATTCAAAGCTGATGGGGGCTTCTTTCACTCGAGGGGGACTCACCACTTGGGAGGGGATGGGGGTTAAGCCTGCCTTGATAAATTCATTTACTCCCCGAGGATATTCGGTACTTGCAAGAGACATTTGTTCGACCAAATCAAACCCTACCACATGAATCACGACTTCCGGTACCTCCAATACATTTTCTAAGGTGTGTTTGGTACTATTGTCCCTTACCCTTCGGGAGGGAGAAAAAATTAAAATGGGAGGCTGGGCACTAAATACATTAAAAAAACTGAATGGACTTAAATTTACCTCTCCCTCTTTGCTGAGGGTACTGGCAAAGGCTATGGGCCTTGGTGCTATCGCCCCCTGCAGGATGGCCTGAAGTGCGGGAGTAGAAAGGTCTTTAGGAAAAATTGTTTTCATTTGATGAAAATAGCATGCAATTTTAACAGAACCTGCTTACTTCTCGAATAAGTTTTTTGTTTATGACTAAAAATATCACAAAGATCTTTCCTCTACTCCTAGGCCTTAGCCTAGGCATCATGAGTACTACCCTGGCCCAAAATCATCGCATCGCCACCTTCAATATCCGCTGGGACAACCCCAAAGACAAAGGCAACTTGTGGAAGGACCGAGTCACTCAGGTGCTTCAACTCATTCGATTTCATGAAATTGGCATTGTAGGTACTCAGGAAACCTTAGCGCATCAGCTACTGGCAATCAATGAGGGCTTGGGGTTTGCTTCCATTGGAGTAGGTCGTGACGATGGAGCTGAAAAAGGAGAATTTTCACCCATCCACTACGATCCAAAGCTCTACCGCGTAGAAAAATCAGGTACCTTTTGGCTTTCTTCAAGTCCAGAAGTTCCCAGTAAAGGATGGGATGCCGCTCTCCCTCGCATCTGTACCTGGGGAAAATTTAGGTCTTCGGAGGGGCAGTATTTTTACGTTTTTAATGTGCATTACGACCATATAGGTCAGCAGGCCAGGGAGGAAAGCAGTAAGTTGGTTTTGGCTAAAATTGAAGAAATCAATACCGAAAAGCTTCCTGTCATCTGGATGGGAGACTTCAATGTAAGTCCTGAAAATCCCGCCTATCGCGTGATTCTAGAGGACAATTCCTGGAAGGATACCCGACTCATCTCCAAGCTCCCTTCCTACGGTCCAAGAGGCACATTTACAGGATTTGATTGGGAGCGCCTGCCCACTGATATTATAGATCATATTTTTGTTTTAGGAAAAATAGAAGTAGTGCGTCACGGCATCCTTAGTGACAATTATGGAAAAAAATATCCCTCCGATCACTTCCCGGTGTTGGTAGAATTTAAGCTAGATGAAAGAAAAGAAAGGTGAAAAAGGCTACACTTTTGGAAAGAAGCAGCCTTTTTAAAAATACAGGAACTAGTCACGCCACGAGCTTATTGTGCCAAGGCAGCTACTCCTGGGAGAATTTTCCCTTCCATATGCTCCAATAAGGCTCCCCCTCCTGTAGAGACGTAGGACACCTGATCGGTGTATCCAAATTTGTTAACCGCTGCAGCCGAATCACCTCCACCAATAAGAGAAAAGGCGCCTTTTCGCGTCGCCTCTGCCACATACTCCGCAATGGCTCTGGTTCCCTTATCAAAGGATTCCATTTCAAATACCCCCATGGGCCCATTCCATAGGATAGTTTTTGAAGATAAAATTACTTTTCCAAACAATTCCCTAGTCTTAGGCCCTATATCCAATCCCATCCAATTGTCTGGAATCTCTCCCTTATTCACGAGTGACTGATTGGCTGTATTGGAAAAATCATCTGCAATTACGGTGTCAACTGGCAAAATCAAGTTGACTCCTTTTGCCTTCGCTTTTTCCATCAGGTCCAAAACAAAATCCAATTTGTCTTCCTCCAAAAGGGAAGTTCCAATCTGGCCTCCCTGGGCTTTGGCAAAGGTGTAGGACATCCCTCCTCCAATGATCAGGTTGTCAACCTTCTCCAACAATCGCTCGATAATTAGGATTTTATCGGCAATTTTTGCTCCTCCCATGATCGCTGTATAGGGCCTTTCCGGATTCCCTAAAACTTTATCGGCATTAACCAACTCTGATTCCATGAGGTAGCCTGCTACCTTTTGAGAAAAATTGGCTGCGATGATCGCCGTAGAGGCATGCGCTCGGTGCGCGGTCCCAAATGCATCGTTGACGTAGACATCACCCAACTGGGACAACTCCTTCGCAAAGGCTTCGTCACCCTTTTCTTCCTCTTTATAAAATCGAAGGTTTTCTAGCAACAATACTTGCCCCACCTGGAGCTGTGCAGCTTTTTGACTAGCAACTTCTCCTCTACAATCTTCAGCAAAGAATATTTTTTGACCCAAGGCTGATTCAACAGCAGGCACAATATGCCTCAAGGAGTATTTATCCTCAGGACCGCCTTTTGGTCTCCCCAAGTGAGACATCAAGACGACAGAACCTCCATCCTTGAGTATTTTTTTAATCGTAGGCACAGCAGCTTGAATCCTGGTATCGTCAGTGACATGAAAAGCTTCGTCAAGAGGAACATTAAAATCAACCCGTACTAGGGCTTTTTTTCCAGCAAAATTCAGGCTATCTACATTGCGAACATTAGTGCTCATAGGTATTGAGGTCAGAGTGAATAGGATTAGGTTTAATACAAGGACGAATTTACTTTAATTTCGTTCAAATAGGAAAATGTTAGAAAGAACAAGCTCTTCCTTAGCCTTGAGAGGACGCAGAGGCCCTACGTAGGCGATCGTTGATGGCCCTACCCAAACCCACCTCAGGAACCTCTTCTGCAAGGATCAGGTCCACTGCACTTTCATCCAACTGTCGCATGGCGGAAAAAAGCTGTTGGGCAGCTTCTCGAAGATCTCCTGAAAGACTTAAAATTCGTTGATTTTCTAAAGGAAGCTGCTGAAAATTGGTAGAAAAGCTCAGTACCCCAATTTTCTTACCATGGGAAGTATGTTGAGCAATGAGATCAGAAAGATGACCCAAGAAAAAGGGTTTTCTAGGAGCGTAGTGGCTTTCAAGCTGCCCTGGAGCATTGGGCTGGCTAGAACTATGAGCTTGCACCTGTACTGGTCCAACCCATTTTTCTATTTCATTTACTTCCTGGCCTCCCAAGCGGTAAATCACTACCTGGTCCCCTACCATGCCCACAATGGTACTTTCTATTCCTACTTCACAACTTCCTCCATCCAAAATATAGGGGATTTTATCACCCAATTGGGCATACACATGCTGGGCCTGGGTGGGACTAATGTACCCAAAAGGATTAGCACTGGGAGCAGCCAAGGGAAATTCCAGGGTCTGAAGCAAGGAGAGGGTAAAGGGATGACTGGGAACGCGCACTGCTACTCGATCTAGACCAGAGGTAAGCAAATCGGGTACTTCAGCAGCCTTGGGTAATAGCAAAGTAAGTGGCCCTGGCCAAAATTTTTCTGCCAAAGTTTTGAGCGGTGCTGGAAAACTTGAAATATATGGCATTACCCTCTCCAAAGAGGCCGAATGGAGAATCAGTGGGTCAAAAGTGGGTCTATTTTTAGTTTCAAAAATCAGGCTCAAGGTTGGGACATCCAAGGCATTGCCTGCAAGTCCGTAGACCGTCTCTGTGGGTATCCCTACCAACTGTCCTTTTCTCAAATAGGAAGCTGCTACATCAATGGCTTTACCTACGCTTGCCTTCATTTTGTTTTACAAAAATCATTTATCCAGGTAGCCGCTTGGCTATATCCCAAAGAAAGCGCCATTTGTAGGTCGGCACAACCCTCATTTTTTTGTCCAAGAGCACTCATTCTGGTGACTCCTAACAAATAATAGGCTTCTGCATTTTTGGGATCAAGGTTGACCGTTTGGGCCAAAGACTCTAAGCCATGGATGGGATCATCCATGCCCAAGGTTGCCTTGGCCAAACGAAAATGAGCTTCTGCATTTTCAGGATCTGCTTTTACCACGGTTTGGAAATCCAGCAAGGCATCTTCGTAGGCTTCCATGGTGAGTAAGGTGGTTCCTCTATTGAAAAAAATATCCAGTTGACTTGGGTCCAAGGCTGCGGCTAAATTAAAGTCGGCAAGAGCCTCTTTGTACATTTCCAATTTCATCTTGGCATTCCCTCGATTAAACCAAGGCTTGTACACCGTGGAATCTGCCTGTATGGCTGCATCAAATATAGGAATAGCCTCCTGTATTCTCCCTTGCTGAAAAAGGGCTACCCCTTTGGCATTCAGTGCTTCCGCTTGGGTAGGATTTTTAGCTAAGACTTGGTCAAAATAAGTTTCGGCTTCTTTCCAGTCCTGAGTATCCATTTTTTGAAACCCTGCCTTCAAAAGTTCCTCCTCATTAGGGGAACAAGCACTTAGAAAAGCGCCAAGTAAACCTATTATCCAAAAGTACTTCACAGGGATTTTTTTTGGCAAAGATAGGGAAATCGCCTTAGGTGGTGCCTAGCTTTTCCCGAAAAGGATCAGGAATAGGTACAGGGATGAGTGCCTCTTTGTCCACAGAGACCAGCACGCATTTACAGGAAGCAAAAACCCGTTCCTCCCCGTCACTGCCTTTGCCTATTAAAAATTGCTCCAGGTCAAAAGAGGTATTACCCAGTCGGGTACATTTGACTAAGGCCTCCACCTGATCCTGGAGATGAATGGGTCTCAAGTAGTCAATTTCAATCCTACCTACTACGGTGCCTACGCTCAACACGTCCCAGCCTATCCTTTGGTACAAGAAAAGGGATCTTGCATGTTCGAAATAGCTAAAATAGACTCCATTATTTACATGCAAATACCCATCAATATCTGAAAATCGAAGTTGAATGGGGCAAGAAAAAGAAAAGGATGCCCTCAACTGGGCCAGGTCGTAGGTACGCATTAGCCAAAAATTTCAGATTTACTTGTTTTTTCTAGCATGCGAAGGATGGAGGGATTGTACCCTATAAGATCTACCACTGAATCAAAGGTAATCCAAGCCAAAGAAATGCTTTCGTCACTTTTGATTAGGGGCTCGGCGAGGTCTGCTTCAAAGAGGTAGCGTACGTCGTAATGAAAGTGCTCGGCCACATGGGGTCGCTCGGGAATGATGTGTTTGTCCAGATCAAAAATAGACGAATCCATGAGCTGCAAGCTGGTCAATCCACTTTCTTCCCATGCCTCTTGCATAGCCACATCCATAAGATTTTCATTCCCATCGGCATGACCTCCCAGTTGAAGCCATCTCCCCAATTTGCGGTGCAGGGTGAGCAGGGTGTGCGTTCTTTCTTTATTTACAATCCAGGCTGAAGCCGTAAAATGCCCAGCTACTCTTTCCCTACTGAAAGCTAGGGGATCTTCAGTCAAGGCAAGGAAATCTGGGGTAAATAAAGATTCTTCTTCATAGGGAGTACGGTAGGACTCCAATTGCGCGCGAAGCGAGGTTCTATTCATGGGATGGGTGTTCAAATAGTTTATCCATTAATTCGTCAAATGGCTTGGCCTCTTGGTAATTTCTATCCGAGTAAATCGCAGCAAGTAACTTGATGTAACTGGGTGTATTGTTTATACTTACTTTTTCTAAGGAAATATTCCCATAGAGTTGGGTAATGGGTTCTCTCTCCTGTGGCATTTGTAGTGGAGGCTTAAAGTAAAATTTTTCCGTCTGTTTTACTTGTTCATTGATTTCTTCTAGTTTTCTATCCAAGCTCACCTGCTGGTACCCCAAAGCTAAAACACGGCGGCTTAATCCCAAGAAAAGTAAGGAAAAAGAAGAGAGATCTAAAGGCGCCTCGTAACTAATTGCAAAACCATTCGCATAGGAAGAAGTAAAAAGATGAACTTCAGGAGATTCGTTGATTTGTGTCCTCTTGTAGTGGTAATTCCGGTAAATCAAAGAAAATAAAGATTTCGCTGCCTCCGAGTGAATCCAATCTTCCAGTTCTTGTACTTCCTTGTCCTTCAGGGTAAAGTTTTCCTTCATTTGCAGGGGGACAGTTTCTTTGGAGGGAAACAATTTTTGCCAAACCTGATCAAAGTAATTACTCATGGGTAGGGAGGGAATATTTGCCTAGTTGGGATGCTACTATTTTTCCTTGGTCCACCAATTGCCTGAGCCAAATCAAGTATTGGTCTGAAGCAGGTTTGTTGAGGAATGCAAACACATCTTCTTCAGCTAACTCCCCATGAAGGGCTAAAGTTTCAAGAAGTTTATTTTTAAAAATTTCCTCATCTTGAAAGGCTCTGGATTGCTTCTGCTTTTGGAGGCAGCAATCACAAATCCCACAAGGGATATCGGAATGCTCCCCGAAATAGTATTGAATAAGCTGGGACCTACAGACCTCTTGTTGGTGAGCATAGGCCACCATTCGTTTGGCTTTTTCCAAAGAGAGCTCCCTTCTCGCGTGAATACGTTTGTGTTGCAAGGGGAGAAGGGCCGCATCAAATCGCTGCGTTAGGAAGGAAAGTTGAGGGCCATCCTTTCTTTTGTCATAATCAAGGACCTCCATTTTTGCCAAGAGGGTAAGGAGTCGAATTACCTCCGCTTCTGTCGTCCCCAAGACTTTGGCCAATTTGGATTCTTGTATGGGTAAGTATTCTGAAAACAGATTTCCTCCATAACTTCTCAAAAGCATTTTTAAGATAGGGTCTAGGGCAGCATTCTGAATTTGAAATTCATACAACCTGCTGGGGTCTACTAAAAAGTGTACTCGAGAAGGAGTAAAAAAACTTTCATTCAAGGACAAGATGCCCTCTTCTCCCAATACTTTCAGCGCATAGTACGTTTCTAGAGAAGGCAATTGATAGGTGCTACAAAAATTATGGAGATCAAAATCAAAACTAGTTGCGGGTTGAGTTCCTACAGCCAACTGAAAATAATTGGCTAGGCACTGGTAGACGCGTTTGAGGTAATCTACGGGAGGATAGACCAGGGCTGCCTTATCCATCAGGAGTTCGAAATCTTGGGCATTGGTCAACAGGACGGCAAAGGCCTTTAGCCCATCTCTTCCTGCCCTACCCGCCTCTTGATAGTAATTTTCCATATGTTCAGGAAGGTCACTGTGGATGACAGCCCTCACGTCTGGCTTATCAATTCCCATCCCAAAGGCATTGGTACTTACCATTACCCTGATTTTATTGGTTTTCCAGGCATCTTGTTTGGCCGATCGTTCCAAGCCAGACATCCCTGCATGGTAGCTTTCTGCAGCAATCCCCATTTGAACCAAGGCTTTGGCAATCTTCTGTACTCCTTGTCGCGTACGAACGTACCAAATGGCTGAACCAGGAATTCTTTGAAGAATCTCTATTCCTTTTTCTAGCTTATTTTCTACCAAGCGTACGCTGTAGCTGAGGTTTTTACGAAAAAAACTTTGTTGAAACAGAGCCGGGTTCTTAAGCAGAAGTTTCTCCTGAATGTCTGCTACCACCTCTGGGGTAGCCGAAGCAGTGAGCGCTACTACCGGTACCTTAGGATGAAAGCTACGAATCTGAGCTATTTCTAGGTAGGAAGGCCGAAAGTCATATCCCCATTGAGAAATGCAATGGGCCTCATCTACAGCGATTAAATTGACTTTCATTTGCTTGAATCGCTC
>Ga0315906_10003812_pt1 | contig 19749 bp, 17 predicted proteins | sample LakEriMetagenome_4_FD_203526 | JGI IMG/M metagenome (GOLD analysis project Ga0315906, IMG submission 203526) | Freshwater fungal communities from buoy surface, Lake Erie, Ohio, United States - Buoy 2 MA122 | ecosystem: Environmental > Aquatic > Freshwater > Lake > Lake biofilm | place: USA... | reverse complement strand
GCACAAGCCTTGCGAACTTCCAATTTCGGGGGACACATCGGCGCCTTTCTTAACCAAGGCAGGCGTTCTTGGGCCTTGGGACCGGCCCTCGCGAAGCGGATGTCCGGGAATCCGGGCTTGATTTCTTGCGCTGCCGGGCTCCGGCAGCACCTTCCTGCCGGCACCGTTCCCGGCCCCCAAGCCACACAGGGCTGCCACCAGGACCCCATGAAGCGAATCCTCCGTCCGATGTGGCCCCCCAGGCGTGCCGGGGACCTTGTGTCTGCCTCGTTGGTGTTCGTTCCGGCATCCATGGCTCTTGCCGGCTTCGACGTGCCGGTGGCGGTCCCACCGGGAGCGACCGCCACCATCACGCTCGCGATCACGGTCACCGATGGTGTCGACAGCGAGACCGATGTGGACTCGATCGTCGTCGCCGTCGACGGCACGGGGCGCTTCACGATCAGCCCGAACCAGCCGCCGCACGACGGTGCGATGATCCAGGAGGGTCGCTTCGGCTTCGGTGGTGGAGCGCTCCAGTACGACCTCTTCTGCTCCCCGGTCTTCGGCTGCATCCCGGTCACGGTGAACCTGGCAGGACTCTCGGCCACGCTTGTGGCTCCGTCGCAGGCGACCATCATTCCCTCGGGCCGCGCCGACTTTGGCACGACGTGGCGCGTGCAGGGCGACTACACGATCACGAGCCCGCTGTCGTCGTCCGCTGGCGCGATCGACGTGAACTCGCCCTCGCCGTTCGGCGGCACGTTCGCGATCGGTGGCGGGTCGATGCAGGTCTCGCAGCTCACGATCGGTGCGATCGACAGCCAGACCACGGTCGATTCACTCCCGGGGGTCACGTTCCTGCTGCACACTGAAGTGGCCTTCGGCAACACCACGATGGCGGGCACTTACGCGCCGCCGCCACCCGAGGGCTGCGGGACCGGTGCCAACTGCGGCCTCGAGCACCCCGGGCCAGGCTGCAACGATGTCGCGTGCTGCTCGTCGGTCTGTGCCGCCGACCCCTCATGCTGTGCATCGGACTGGGATGCGCTGTGCGTGAATCAGGCGACGGCCCTGTGCGGGATTGCGCCGGAGTACGACAACTGCGGCTCGCCGCGTCCGCTTCCTTTCGGCCGCTTCCCGTTCACGACCCGCAACTGCAACACGGATGGCCCGCTGCTCATCACGGAGTGCCAGGATCCGCAGACTGGCGGCGCCCTCACGAACGATGCGTGGTTCATCTGCACGGCACCGTTCGACAACGGCATCGCGGTCTCGACGTGCGGTCATGCTGGGTTCGATACGCGCCTGGCCGTCTATGACGCCTGCAATGGCACGCTGCTGGCTTGCGGCGACGATGCGTTCGGCTGCTCGGGCGGTACCTCGCGCACTGCGTTCCAAGGGATCGGCGGACAGTCGTACTTGATCCGCGTGAGCGGGAAGAACGCCTCCGGTGACGGCGAGATCGACCTCTCCCTCGTCGACGTCACGTCGCCCTGGCCGACGAAGGTCGCAGCCACCTGGCCGGTCTCAGCCGGTGGCAACGGCCACTCGTACGCGGTGGTGTCATTCCCATCGCCCACGCCCTTCGCTCAGGTCGCAGACCGGGCCACCGAACTGGGCGGCTACCTCGCCACGATCACGAGCGCAGCCGAGCTGTCGTTCGTTCGCAGCGGCGTGCAGATCCCGACCTTCGGCGGTTCGACGGCCTTCGGCCTGGTGCAGGGTGCAGGCCCCGAGCCGGCCGGCGGTTGGGGCTGGATCACCGGCGAGCCGCTGGTCTGGACGAACTGGAATGTCGGTGAGCCCAACGATGCCGGCGGCGAGGACTACGCGAGCATCTATCCCGACGGCACCTGGAATGACCAGGGTGAACTCTTCAGCTACGCACTGGTCGAGTTCGACGCGACGCCGTCGCTCCAGGATCGCACTTGGACCGTTGACGAGGGTGGTGCAGGCCAGCGCTACCGCTCGGTCATCTCGCCGATGCGTGTGACATGGGAGCAAGCCGCCGCTGCTGCCGAGGCGATCGGCGGCACGCTTGCGGTGCTCGAGACGCCCGCCGAGGCCGAGTGGGTTTTCCGTGAACTGGTGAGCTTTCCGGCACTCTGGAGCATGACGCCCTACAACGGCGGGCCATGGGTCGGGCTGCGGAAGAACGGCGGTTCGGGCCAGTGGACCTGGCTTGGTGGATCGCCTCTTGCATGGAATCCATGGGATCCCGGCGAGCCGAGCGGTTTCGGCGACGCGGCGTGCTTCTACTCGTTCCAGTCCGGACCTGGCATCGGCTTCGATGACACGTGGACAGGCAACCAGCGACGGGGCTTCATCGTTGAGCTGCCGCCCAAGCCATCGTGTCCGGCCGATCTCGATGGCAATGGCATGGTCGGCGGCAGCGACTTGGCCCAGGTGCTTGGTGCATGGGGCGCGTGCGGTGCCTGCGTGATGGACATCAATGGTGATGGCGTCGTCGCTGGATCCGACCTCGCGATCGTGCTGGGCTCGTGGGGCGCCTGCCCCTGACGATCCCGGCCCCATGAACGAACACGGTGCCCCGGAACATGCGGAGGTCCTGTCTTCCGGTACGGCGAGGGATGATGCCGCCCCGTGATGCCATCGCTGCCTATCACGCCTCCCTCGCTCCGTCGGATCGACGCATCGGCGAGGCGCTTCAGTCAGCGATCGATCGCGGGCTGCCCGGTGCCGACAGCATGATCTGGCATGCTCATCCGGTGTGGTTCCTCGACGGCAACCCGATCGTGGGCTATTCAAGATTGAAGGATGCCATTCGGCTGATGTTCTGGAGCGGACAGTCCTTCGATGAGCCCGGCCTTGTGGCGGAACCGCCCGGCACCAAGTTCAAGTCCGCTGGGGTGCGCTTTCGATCCGTTGAGGAAATCAACTCGACGGACCTGAAACGATGGCTGCGCAAGGCTGCCGAAATCCAGTGGGACTACAAAAACACCGTGAAGCGCAAGGGCAAGCTGGTGCGCCTGAAGTGACGAGCGGGCTGGCGGGATGTGAGGCCGGCGCAGCCCGCGCAGACCGACCCCGGAACGACGAAGCGGAAGGCGCTTGGGCCTTCGGCTTGGAAGTGGAGAGCGGGAGTGAAGGGATTTGAGGCCGGCGTAGCCGGCCCAGAAGACCGCGCGGCCGCAGGCCGCAGCGGCGCGCAGACCGACCCCGGAACGACGAAGCGGAAGGCGCTGGGGCCTTCCGCTTCGGAGTGAGGAGTCGGGCTGGCGGGATTTGAACCCACGACCTTTTGACCCCCAGTCAAACGCGCTAGCCAAGCTGCGCTACAGCCCGAGAGGGGGAGGAGTATAGCGGGATCCGCCGCGTCGCCGAACCGCCACATAATGCTGCAGTGCTGCAAGGCATCCGAACCTTTCTTGCCGGGCTTCAAGCCCGTACCGCGCGTACGTGGTCCGCACGGTGCCTGACGTGCGGCCGAACGTTCCCCTTTCCGGGGATCCGGCTCGGTGCCGCAGGGCGACCCATCAAGCTCTTGCATTGCCCGCAGTGCGCACGATGGCGCATGTGCCGCGTCGAGCGTTGGGATGACCTCAGGTAGAGTCCGTTGCCCATGCATCGCGCATTGATCCTTGTTGCGGCTCTCACCGTCACCGGCTGTGCCAGCACCCCCGAGCACGCGCTCCAGCCTGCCGAGGTCCAAGGCCCCGCCGTGGCGCCAGCCCTCGAACCGCTTGCCTTCATGGCCGGCGCATGGGCCCAGCAGCAAGCCAACGGCGCCATGATCGAGGAACACTGGATGCCCCCGCGTGGCTCGGCCATGCTCGGCTCGTTCCGGCGCATCCTCGGCAATGGCGCGGTGCCCTTCTACGAGTTCACGCAAATCGTCGCCGAGAAGGACCGCGTGGTGCTGCGGCAGATCCATATCCATGGCAACTTCGAACCCGACCCCAAGCGCACCGAGCCCATGGAGCTGGTGCTGGAGCGAATCGGCGCCGAAAGCGCAACCTTTGTCCCCGCTGGCGACCGGGCCAACGCAGGCGAGCTCGAGCGCATCACCTACGCCTGCGACGGCGCAGACATGCTCGTGCTGACCGTGCAGCCAAGGGCCCGCGAGGGCAAGCCTTCGGATCCTCCACTGGTCTTCCGCATGCAGCGGTGTGGCGGAGGAGCCGCCGGGGCTTCGCGCCGCGGGACAGGTCTCGCGGCCGTGTCCGAGGGGCAATCGGTCCCGAGGGCACCGGCGTCGGTCACCGAGGCCGAGCCTGGAACTGTCGCCTACGACCGAGACGTCTGGCAGACCCTGCTGCATGAGCATGCATCGATCCGGCGGTCCGTGACGCAGCTTCCCAATGGACTGGCTGCGACGACCGAGAGCGACAACCCTGCCGTCGCCATGCTCATCAAGGACCATGCACTCGCGATGAAGCGGCGCATGGAGTCCGGAGCGCGGGTCCGAGTCTGGGATCCCGTCTTCAACGAGCTCTTCGACCGACACGACAAGGTTCGGCTCGAGGTCACGCTGACCGAGAAGGGGGTGAGCATCGTTGAGACAACGGACGATCCGGAGACCCTGCGGCTGCTGAAGTCCCACTCCGCCGGTGTCACCGACATGGTCCGCGAGGGCGGCGCTGCATCACGGCGACCGACGCCCTACGTCGATGATTGAGCTGGTGGGCATTGGTGCATCGTCCAACCCCGAAACGACAACCGCTGCGTGCCCCGGGGTTCCGAGACACGCAGCGGCATGAAGCGGACAGGGGGAGATTCGAACTCCCGATACGGTTACCCGTATACAGCATTTCCAATGCTGCTCCTTCAACCGCTCGGACACCTGTCCAAGGTGGGCCACTAGAGTAGCGACATGAGCGCGCCCGCTGCGCCGCCTGATCTTCACGGCATCCTGGTGATCGATAAGCCGCTCGGCATGACGAGCATGCGTGTCGTCGAGCGCGTGCGGTACCGGGCCCGCAAGGCTCGCACCGGCCACGCGGGCACGCTCGATCCACTGGCGACTGGCGTGCTGGTCGTGGCGATCGGCCGCGCGACCAAGTCGATCGACCGGCTCATGGCCGGCGAGAAGCGCTACGAGACCACCATCGATCTCTCGGCCTTCACCACGACCGATGACAGCGAGGGCGCGCGCACCGAGGTCGCGGCCCCCGCACCCACGCTCGAGGCCGTTCGCGCCGCATGCTCGCGCTGGGTGGGTGAGGTCATGCAGCGGCCGCCGGCCTTCAGCGCGATCAAGGTTCAGGGGCGGCGCTCGTACGACCTGGCGAGATCCGGCGAAGCGCGTGAACTCGCAGCGCGCCCCGTGATGATCCACGGCATCGAGATCGATGCCTACGACTTCCCGATGCTCTCGCTTCGCGTCCACTGCGGGAAGGGGACGTACATCCGAAGCCTTGCCCGCGACCTGGGCACCGCGCTGGGGACCGGCGGGCATTGCCGCTCCATCCGGCGTACGACGGTCGGCATCTACGACATCGGGCAGGCCATCCGCATGGATGACCTGCCCGAGTCGATCGTGCAGGAGATGCTTCGGCCGCTGCCGGAGTGAATGGCGGTCAGAGCGTCCAGGACGAGAGCATCAGGCCCAGATCGTTTCCGTCAACGGCGCCGTCGTCATTGATGTCTGCGATCGCGAGCGATGTGCCCCACGCGGCCAGCAGGACGCCAAGATCCGCGGCATCCACCGAGCCATCGCCATTGAGGTCAGCGGGCAGGGACGGCGCCGGAGTGATCGTGAGGTTGGCGTTGTAGAGCTGCAGGTCGTTGGTCGTGGTCACCGGAGCCACGCGCAGGTAGTAGGTGCCGGCCGTGGCGAACTCGTAGTTCGAGATCACTTCGGCCTGACCGAGCGCGTTGGCATCCTGCGTGAACACGGCGGTGCCGGCGGAGTTGAGCACGTCGATCTTCAGGTTCTGGATCGACGTCGCGGTGATGCTCGTTCCCGTGTTGCAGGCAGAGGTCTGCGGCCCCGCGGTGTACGTGCCACCCTGCGGAATCACCGTAAGCGAGACCTTGGTGCCGGCGGTGGCCACGATCTTCCACAGGTCGACGTCGGCGTTGTCATCGATCGACAGGTTGGTATAGCTCGTCAGGCCTTCGGCATTCGTCGGGATCGCCGCGTTGGCCAGCGCATCCGAGGCGGCTTCGAGGTTGTCGCCATACTGGCGCTGGGCGCCGCGGATGTCATCGATCTGCGGGCCATCCACGTTGGTGAAGATGAAGGGCTCCATCAACTTGGTCGACGCCGCCGGGCACACATGCTCGAGCCCGATGCCATGACCGTGTTCGTGCGCGACGATGTTGCGGAAGTAGCGGTAGTTGTTGGAGGTCGGGCCCCAGCTCGCATCGGAGTTGAGCACCATGTCGCCGTTGTTGGGGAATTGGTTGTAGGCCAGGATCGAGGTGTTGGTGAGACCGCGCCCGGCGATGCGCACGTCGCCACGCGTGGCGCCGCCCGCGCTGCCCCAGGCAGCCCCGTCATCGGTGACCTCGACGTAGGACAGCCCGGTGAGGTCGGACCAGCGCTGGAAGACCTGGCGAATCAGGTTCTTCCCGTTCTCAGTCGAGCCGAATCGCGCGGCAAGGGTCGCGTTCACGTTGTTGGGTGCGCTGCCGATGCCCAGGCCGATCTCGTCGGGGATGGTCACCCCATCCGGCACGACCGACCATCGGATCTGCAGCGGCTGGCCTTGCGCGCTGCTTCCATTGAGGTTCCAGCGGGGAGCCAACTGATACGCAAGGCCACCGTCCATGCCGCCATGGAGCCACACGTTGATCAGGCGTTGCGTGACGTCGGCCACGAAGGCTGGATCGGCATCCTCGGTGAAGCACATCGAGATCGGCAGGCCCGCCGGCAAGTCCGCGCACTGGATCCCGTTGGGCTCTGCGTGGTGGTTGCACCCTGCGCCGCACGCATGCTTCGGGCGCTCCGCCGGGGTTGGGAAGGCGCTCAGGCCAGCAGCCATCGAACCGGCGAGCAGGGCGAACGCAACAGCAACCTTCGTGGGGCCGTTCTTCATGATGCGGAATTCTCCGTGGGGTGCCTGACTGGATTCAGGGACTTCTGAAACAGTAGCCCGATTGGGCGGCAAGTCGAGCCCGGGGACACATCGTTTGGGCAAATCGTTGACCGGCAGGTTTAGCCATCCTGTAGGTGCGGCGCCGCGGGGACGTGTCGGTCCGCCCCGAACCAGTCGTCGTCCGCGGCACGAGGGGAGACGCGCTCGACCACGATGCGGCGCAGGAATCGACTCCCATCGGGCCAGTCCGCGATCACGGACACGAGTTCGTTGGTTCGGGCGTCGGCAACGAGTCGCACGCGCGACGGCAGCGGCGGCGCGCGCATGCCACGCCGACCCTTGCGGACCGAGGGGCCGTCGCGATCGTGCGGCTCATGCGGTGGCATCGAGGGCCGGGTGGCGGCCACCGGATCCGATCGAAGCGTGGCCTCGATGACGACGAGCGGCTCGCCCTCGGCCGTCTGCGACTGTGCACCCGCCACGACCGCGAGGTCGAAGCCGTGCTCGAGTCGCTCGAGGAGCGGCTGCAGCGTCAGCAGTTCCTCGTCCTCGTCGTCGCTGCCCTGCTCGTTCGCCGGACCGCCCATGAGCGGCATGGGGTCGCGCATGCGCAGCGGATCCGCGCTGCGGGTCACGACTCCGTCAAGGTCGACTTGCCAATACTCGCTTCCATCGAAGCCCCACGCGATCGGCGGCGCACCGTGACGATCCCCAAGCCCAGGGCCATCCGGGCCGCGGGGCATCGAACCATCCGCCCGTGGTCGATCGCCGTGTTCGGGCCCCCGTCGGCCGCGAGCACCGGGAAGCGGCGGTGGGCCGTTTTCGCCGCGCATCCCGGGCTGCGACGTGCCCGGCGGTGCGACGCCCGGCTGAAGGCGTGCGCCACCGCTGACCGGCGTGCGCGGGCCCATGGGCAAGGCACTGAGATCGATGGCGAAGACGAAGCGACGGCCCGTGCCGACGTCGACCGTCGCCTCGCGCAGGGATTCGGTGCCATCCCGGTTGGCCAGCACGATCGTCTGGCGATACGAACGATTGCCCGTGGCCAGTCGATTCGAGATCGACTGCAGCGTGGCGAAGGCGGAGTTCGTGGCCGGGCCGATGGAGAGGATCACCGCGATGGTGAGCGTGGCTGCGAGTGCTCCCGCCGCGGCGAACCGAGCCACGCCGAATCGGCCCACGCGCGCGAGCACGCCGTCGCGGCGGTCAATGCGCGCGATCGCCGCACGCACGCGTCGATCCTGCTTCGCCGCATGATCCGGAGCGAGGTTGGCCAGCAGGCCGTGCACCAGCCGCTCGTTCGCCCCAGGTCGATCGGTCTGGTCGTCATGCGGCGTCATGCTGGTGCTCCGTCGAGGAATCCCTTGAGGCGCAGGCACTCGGCGAGTTGCAGCCGCGCACGATAGAGGCGCTTGCGGAAGGTCTCGTCGTTCGTGCCGGCGGTCGATGCGGCCACGCGGGGATCGAGCGACTGCGCGTACACCAATTCGACGGCTTCACGCTGTTCGGGCGCAAGGCGCTGCATGCAGTCCAGGAGCGGCTGCAACCGATCGGCGAAGCGATCGGCGGGCGTGCTCTCGATGCGCGCGAGCTGCTCCTCGATGTGCAGCACCGCGGCCTCGCCCGCGATCTCGTGCCGACGTTGCTGCTTGCGCGCGAGCCCGAGCAGCGTGTTGCGCGCGATCCCGCGGAGCCATGGTGCGAAGGGCCGGCTGCGATCGAAGTCGGGAAGGCGACGCCACGCGACGATGATGGCCTCCTGGAATGCATCCTCGACGAGCGCATCGTTCCAAGCCATGGCCCGCAGGTACGCCATGAGCATGTCCGCATGCTCGCGCACGAGGATCTCGAAGGCTTGGCTGTCGCGGGGGTCCATCGCGGAGCATTGTCGCAGGGATCGCCGCATGGGACACGCCGCCGGATAGAGTTCGGCTCTTTCCCATGCTGCGGATCGCGATCAAGATGCTCTTTGGCGACGGGGCCCGGTTCTACGGGATCCTGCTGGGACTGGCGTTCGCCAGCCTGCTGATCGCCCAGCAATCCAGCATCTTCGTTGGCCTGATGAGCCGGACCAGCGCCTTCATCCGTGACACCCCGCAGGCCGACATCTGGGTCACCGACCCGGACCTGCTCTCGGTGGACGATGCCAAGGCGCTCCGGGACACCGACCTCCAGCGCGTGCGTGGTGTTCCAGGTGTCGCCTGGGCCGTGCCGCTCTTCAAGGGACTGCTCGGAGTGAAGCTCGGCGACGGGCGGCGCACCGTCTGCGAGGTCGTGGGCATCGACGACGCCACGCTGATCGGCGGGCCGCACACGATGCTCGACGGCCAGGTTGCCGACCTGCGCCAGGCCGATGCCGTCATCGTCGACAATCGGCGGCTCGCGCGCGAACTTCGCATGGCCACCGGTGAGCGTGGACCCGACGGCAAGCCCATCTACCGGCCCATGCGGATTGGCGACGAGATGGAGCTCAACGAACGACGCGCCGTGGTCGTGGGCATCTGCGACAACGGCGAGAGCTTCCAGTACGCGCCGCAGGTGTACACGACCTACTCGCGCGCGCTGCAGTTCCAGCCTGCGGTGCGGCGGGTGATGAGCATGGTGCTCGTCAAGGCGGAGCCCGGGCAGGATCCCGCTGAGCTGGCGCGCCAGATCGAGGCACGCACCGGATTGAGCGCGCTGCCGGCATCGCCCTTCGAGTGGAAGACGATCGGCTTCTGGATGCGCGAGACTGGCATCCCCATCAACTTCGGGATCGCGATCGCGCTGGGCTTCTTCGTCGGCGTCGCGATCGCCGGCCAGATGTTCTACAACTTCACGCTTGAGAACCTGAAGTACTTCGGCGCCATGAAGGCGATGGGCGCGAGTTCGTGGCTGCTCCTGCGCATGGTGGCGCTGCAGGGCGTGGTCGCTGGTGCGATCGGCCTTGGCCTCGGGCTCGGCCTGGCCAGCGCATTCGGGCTCTCCAACAATCCCGACCGTCTCGCCTTCGTCATGACCTGGCACATCCCCGTCATCACGGCCGGGGCCGTGCTGGTCATCGTGGTGGGGGCGAGCCTGATCAGCATGATCCGTGTGATCCGGCTCGATCCCAAGAGCGTGTTCCAGGGATGACTGCCGCCGCCAACAGTCTCGCGATCGACGCCACCGGCGTGACCAAGTCGTACGGCAAGGGCGAGAATCGCGTGGTCGCGCTTGCTGGTGCCGATCTGCGCGTGCCGTACGGCGAACTCGTCATGCTCGTGGGCCCTTCCGGCTGCGGCAAGACCACGCTCATCTCGATCCTCGCTGGTTTGCTCACGCGCGACGACGGGTCCTGCAGCGTGCTGGGCGTGGATCCGCAGGCCTTGCGCAACGGCCCGAGGACCGAGTGGCGCGGGCGCAACGTTGGCTTCGTGTTCCAGCAGTTCAACCTCGTGCCCACGGTCACGGCGCAGGAAAACGTGGCGATTCCGCTCCTGATCCAAGGCACGCCGCGCGCCGAGGCCATGGCCCGTGCGGGCGAGATGCTGCGCAAGGTCGGGCTCGGTGGGCGCGAACGCAGCCTGCCCCTGCAGATGTCGGGCGGCCAGCAGCAGCGCGTGGCGATCGCGCGGGCGCTCGCGCCCAACCCGCGGCTCCTGGTGTGCGATGAACCCACGAGCGCGCTCGACGGCGCCACCGGACAGAGCGTGATGGAACTCGTCGCCCGCGTGGCCCACGACGATGGCCACGCCGTAGTCGTGATCACGCACGATGAACGCATCTACCGATTCGCGAACCGGATCGTCCACATGGACGATGGCCGCGTCACGCGTACCGAGGTCCCATCGAAGGAGCACGCATGAACCTGCGCTCGATCGTCCTGCCCGTGCTGGCCGTTGCCGGCCTCGTCGCCACCGTCGCCGCCGTGAAGAAGATGGAGTTCCGCACGCTCGACGTGCCGGTGCCCGTGTCGCCCGCGCCAAGTCCCTTCGAAAGCCGCATCGCGGCCACCGGCCTGGTCGAGCCGCTCGGCGGCGTGACCTACGTGGATGCGGCCGATGCCGGCGTGGTCGGTCGTGTCGCCGTCGCGGAGGGCGATTCGGTCAAGGCTGGCGATGTCCTCTGGGAACTCGATCACGCTCGGACGAAGGCCGAGCTCGGTCTGGCCGAAGCCGAACGCGCCGTGGCCATGGCCCAGCTCGTCGATGAGCAGGCCAGGCTCAAGGCGCTCATGGAGAGCGGTGCGGCTGAGGTGGTGCCGCAGGTCGAGCGCGTGGCGCGCGAGCAGTCTGCCAAGGTTGCGGCGGCGCGGGTCCAACGTGCTGATGCGCAGGTCGAGGCAGCACAAGCCCAGCTCCACCGCGAGACCGTGCGCAGCCCGATCGACGGCACGGTGCTCTTCGTCGATGTCCGGCCGGGTGAGTACGCGCCCCCCGGCGGGCGCCGCATGGCGATCGGCTCCATCGACCCGATGCAGGTGCGTGTGGACATCGATGAAGTCGAGTTCGCACGCTTCGCGCAGGGTGGCAAGGCCCAGGCGAGCCTTCGGGGCGTGCCGGGCAGCTCCCTGCCGCTCACGTTCCTGCGCGTGGTGCCGCTGGTGCAACCCAAGCGGACGCTGACGGGCGAGGCCGCCGAACGCATCGACACCCGCGTGGTGCAGGTCATCTACGAACTCGGCCAAGGCACGCATCGCGTGCAGCCGGGCCAGGTCGTCGACGTTTACATCGAAGTGCCCGACACGGCGCAGTGAGCATTGCGCCGTCGGCCTCAGGCCGGGTGCACCATGTCCTTGGGCTGCACGATGCGGTCGTAGGTCGCCGCATCGACGTACCCGAGCGCAAGCGCCGCTTCCTTGAGGGTCGTGCCCTCATGGTGGGCCTTCTTGGCGATCGCGCTGGCCTTGTCGTAGCCGATGTGGGGTGCCAGCGCGGTGACCAGCATGAGCGAGCGGTTGACCAGATCGGCCACGCGCTGCTCGTCGACGGTGATCCCTTCCGCGCAGAACTCCCGGAACGCGTCGCAGGTCCCGGTGATGAGTTCGCAGCTGTGCAGGAAGTTGTAGGCGATCACCGGCTTGAACACGTTGAGCTCGAAGTTGCCCTGGCTTGCTGCGGTGAGGATGGCCTGGTTGTTGGCCATGACCTGGACGCAGACCATGGTCATGCTCTCGGACTGCGTGGGGTTGACCTTGCCGGGCATGATGCTGCTGCCCGGCTCGTTCTCGGGGATCACCAGTTCACCGATGCCGCAGCGGGGGCCGCTGGAGAGCCATCGCACGTCGTTGGCGATCTTCATCAGGCCGGCGGCGAGCGCGGCGAGGCAGCCGTGCGCGACCGCCACGTTCTCGTGGCCGGCGAGCGCCTGGAACTTGTTGGGCGCGCTCACGAACGGCACGCCGGCGGCTGCCGCAAGTTCCGCGCTGACCTTCTCGCCGAAGCCCTTGGGTGCGTTGAGTCCGGTGCCCACGGCCGTGCCGCCGATCGCCAGCCGATGCATGAGCGGCAGCGTCGCACGGATCGCTTCGAGGGCGACATCGAGCTGCGCAACCCAGCCGCTCATCTCCTGACCCACCGTCAGCGGCACCGCATCCTGCAGGTGGGTTCGGCCGATCTTGACGATGCCATCGAACGCCTTGGCCTTGGCGGCGAAAGCATCGCGCAGTCGGGTCACGGCGGGGATCACCTCGCGCTCGACCTCAAGCGCGCACGCCACGTGCAGCGCCGTCGGGAACGTGTCGTTGGACGACTGGCCCATGTTCACGTCGTCGTTAGGGTGAATGGGCTTCTTGCTGCCCATCGTGCCGCCGGCCAGCTCGATCGCGCGATTCGAGATCACCTCGTTCACGTTCATGTTGGTCTGCGTGCCCGAGCCGGTCTGCCAGACCTTGAGCGGGAAGTGATCGTGGAGCTTGCCCGCGATGACCTCGTCGGCAGCCCGAACGATCAGGTCCATCTTCTCCTTGGGGAGCCGACCGGCACCGTTGTTGGCGATCGCGCAGGCCTTCTTGAGCATGGCCATGGCGGTGATGATCTGCCGCGGCATCGTGTCGCCGAAGGGGAAGTGGTGGTGGCTGCGCTCGGTCTGGGCACCCCAGTAACGGTCGCAGGCGACCTGGATCGGTCCGAAGGCATCGGTCTCGGTGCGGGTGGCGGTAGTGGTGGGCTGGCTCATGATGAGGTCCTTGGAGTGGGTCGGGAATGGTAGAGGCGTGGTCGCGACCACGAGGTGCGGTTGGCACGGCTTCAGCGTGCGGTCCACGCCAAGTCACTCGGCACGGGCTGCAGCCTGCCGTCACGATCGATGCACGCGAGCGTCGTGGCGCCCTCAACCAGGAGCGTGCCGTCGCGGACGACGCGGTAGCGATGCTCGATCTTGACTGGACCGCTCGACACGAGCTCGCAGCGCACGGTGACGAGATCGTCGTAGCGCGCGGGCGCCCGGTAGCGGGCCTCGAGCCTGACCACGGCGAGCAAGAGCCCAGCCTCTTCCATCGCGCGGTAACTGCCGCCCTTGGAGCGCAGCAGTTCCGTGCGTGCCATCTCGAACCACACGGGATACACCGTGTGGTGCACCACACCCATCGGGTCGCACTCGACGTAGCGCACGCGGACAGGGAGGTCGATCGATGCGATGGGCGCGGTCGTCATGCGGGCCCCAGCACGGCCATGCGCATGCCACTGTCCTCGGGGCTCCTGAACATCAGCGTTCGGCCGTTGCGCGCCAGTTCCATGGAACTCGGATCGGCCCAGGACAGCGGAATGGCTCCACTGCGCAGGCAGAACTCGCTCGGATCGAAGGACTGCAGCCCCGGCAGGCCGATGTGCGAGGCGAGGTAGCCGTGGTAGGCGGCCGTGCGCGCGCGGATGTCCTCACGCATCAGGTGGTGGGCCAGCCCGAACTCGATCACGGCCCGGTTGGAGGGGTGGAACGTGAGGGCCGCTCGCAGCAGTGCGGCGAAACGGTCCGGTGCGAGGTAGTACGCCAGTCCCTCGGCGACCCAGAGCGTGGGTTGATCCGCACGCCAGCCGTTCGCACGAAGCCCCATGAGCAGCATGCCGAGGTTCGACAGGTCCGCCTCGATCATCCGCATGCGCGTGGCGGCGACCGGGAAGAGTCTCTGCATGAGTGCTTCCTTGTCGGCCTGGTGGTGCAGGTCGACTTCCCAGACGCGGGCCTCTACGCAGTGGTGCACCCAATCGATGCCCATGGCGCTCCACCCGGCACCCAGGACCACCACCTGCCGTCCGACCGCTGGCGTGTTCACGGCGATCGCGTTCATCCAGGTCCAGAGCTGCCACTTCCGCAGCACGAAGTGCATGCGCGCGTGTGGCCACTGCTGTGCGACATGGTCGGCCATCTCGCGGCCTGCTCCGGTGTCGAGCGTGCCCACGAAGGTCCGGCCGGCATCGGTGTGCGCGGCCTCTTCTCCTGCGAGACGCATGACCATGGCCGCGGTCACGCCCACGTGCAGGCCCTGCAGCGAAACGTCGTTGGCATCCGGGACCTGATCCACGATGCGATGGTACGGCCCGGGCGCACGCGCGCGGTACGCTCTCGCGCATGAGCACGCTCTCCTCGATCGTTGTTGCGTCGTTCGCGCTGCCTGTCCTTGCGGCCCTTGCCATGCAGGCGCCGCCGGCATCGGCACCCGCATCTCCCGGCACCGCTCCCGCCACGACCGACGCGGCGAAGCCCGCTGACGCCGCTGCGCCCAAGGATGCCGCCAAGGCAGAGTTCGCGGTGAAGAGCCCCGCATTCAAGAACAACGAGCGCTTGCCCGTCGAGTACTCGACCGATGGCGAGAACGTCTCGCCGGAGCTCACCTGGGAAGGCACGCCAGCGGGCACCAAGTCCTTCGCGCTGATCTGCCATGATCCCGATGCGGGCCAGTTCATCCATTGGATCGCCTGGAACATTCCCGCCGACTGCAAGGGCTTGCCGCGTGGCCTGAAGCGTGCCGCCACGCTCGACGATCCCAAGGGCATGCGCCAGGGCTTCACGGGCTGGGGCAAGGCCAAGGGCGAGGGCTACCTCGGGCCTGCGCCGGGCAAGGGTTCGGGCGATCACCACTACACCTTCACCGTCGTGGCGCTCGATACCGACTTTCCTGCGGACAAGGTCTTCACCGCGCGCGAACTCCGCTCGGCGATGAAGGGTCACGTGCTGGGCAAGGCGGAGCTCGTCGGCATCTTCAGTCGCTGAGCGACGGCGTCGCGCATGCTCACTACATGACGCATGCGATGTCGGGTCGATGGATCACGCAGGACCCTGCACCGCCCACCGAGGCCAAGGGCCCGGGTGCGGCGTCAGGGCGCGCCGGCAGGCGAGATCACTGTGGGCTGCGTGCCGGGAGCCGGCTGTTGCGCGCTCTCCGGTGACGGCGGCGGCGGGAAGAGGATCGCCGTCAGGCTGGTCGCGCGCCACGAAGGCAGTTTGAACTCGAAGCCTGCGCAGCGGGCTCCGGCCTTGTCCAGCGCCGTGACGCGGTCGCGCTCGACCTCCTCGGTCGGCTCGGGCTGGTCGGCCACGCGTTCGACGTTGACGTTCAGCCACAGGTCATTGCCGTCCTTGGCGATGTCAAGGTCGATCGCGCGCGAGCGGGAGAGCACTCGGATCAAGCGATGTTCCGGGTACTCCTTCGCGGCACGGACATCATCGATCTCGAGGCGCGAGAGCAGTTCGGGAATGGTGCGCTGTGCGCTCTCGCGCTGCATCTCGAGCAGCGTGGCCGCGGGCTCGACCTGTGCGGCGGTCCAAGCGCCGGCATCACCGCGCGTGAACTCGACGCCACCGACCGTGAATCGATCCAGATCGCCGCTGGGCAGCGTCATGAGCTGGCGATCGATGTAGTTCACGAGCTCCAGAGTGCTGCGGAACGTGCCCGAGCACTTCCAAGCCTGCGATTCACCAAGGAGCCGCGCGAACTGCGCCTCGGGGCTGAAGCGCTCCTTGCCGATCACGACTTCGGCGATCGGTGCCTCGCCCGCCAGCACGCGCACGAGCTTGGCCGCACCCTGGTCATCGGGCCACGCCAGGCTGAGCTCCCCCAGACGCTCCTTCACGCTCGTCATGGCTTCGACCTTCTCAAGGCTGGCGAGTGCAGCGAGGATCTCGTTCACGCGCACGGTCTCGGCGCGGAAGCCGCCGGCGTCGGGCAGGATCCAGCCGTCGCCGTCCTTGCGCAGGCGGAGGGTCTTCGCGCCCTGAGCCAGTTCGATCGTCGAGATCTCCTTGGCGCGCGGGGCAAGCGTGGCCAGGAGCGCCTCACGCTTGCCGCTGGGTGATTCGCCGGTCTCGGCGGTGGGCTTCACGAGGATCGCCACGACGACGAGTGCCGCCGCGACCATGCTGATGGCGAGGATCGGTCGCTTCATGGTTCAGGCCTTCTTGGTGGTGCGGTGCAGGTGCGAACGGCGGACGAGCATGATGGCAGCAAGCCCCGCCACGACGAGCGGCCACGCCACCACGTTGACCAGCATCAGACGGGTGCCCAGGCCCTCGTATTCGCGGCGCAGGTTGAACTGCACCGAACGCAGTTCCTTGCGTGCGGCCAGCGTCTGCTCCTCGAGCTTGACGACCTCGGCTTCCTGCTCTGGCGACAGGATCAACTGATTCTCCGGAGTCTTCTGGGCCTGCAGCTCGGTGAGCCGTGCTTCAGACTGCCGGATCTGGTTCTGCAGCTCGCGTTCACGATCGAGGTACTGCTTCTCGGCGGCCTTGCGGATCTCCTCGACGCGGTCGAACGGGCGCTGGTACTTCCCGCGGGCACGAAGGTTTAGCAGGGCCTCGTCGCCCGTGAACATCTCGAGCACGTTGAGCACGAACGCGCCGTTGTCGGCCATCACGCGTGAGCCGAGCACGAGGTTCCCCATGCGCTGCTGCTCGATCCAGTTCTGGTCGGCGAGAAGGTCGGCGTCGGCGACAATGACGATGTTGCCGGTGCCGGTGCGCGGAGCCTTGGAGGGTGATGTCGGGGTCGATGCCGACGGTGTTGCCGCCGGAGCTTGCTCCGGTGCCGGTGAAGGCTGAGCAGGGGCAGGCGCGTCGTTGGTCGGCGCCGGCGCCGGATCCTGGAAGGGGCCCTTGCCCGGAGCCGCCGGGATCTCGCTTCCATCCGGTGCAAGCATCACGGGCTTGCTCGACTCCGGCGGCGCGATGGTCGGGTTGCCGGCCTCGTCGTACGCAGCCTCGATCGGCCCCTGCACGCGCACCGCAAGCACGTTGCGCTTGCCTTCGGGCTTGAAGTCGCGCATCAGGCCTTCGGGATCAGGGAAGAACTGGATGCGCACGCCATCGAGCCGCATGGACTCGGCGCTCGATTCCATGAGCGGCTTGACGGCCGCCTTGTTCGACTCTCGGATGTCGATCGCGCCCATGGTCTGCGTGTTGACCTGCGACAGTCGGCCCGTGCTGGGGTCGTCCTTGGCCAGCGCGTCCTCGCGAAGGGCCAGCCAGATCAAGTAGTCCATGACCTGCACCGGACCTTGGCTGCGCACGCGCACGCGCTGGGCGTAGGTCGAGTCGGCCACCACCTTGCTGCGGGTCCACTCGATGCCCCAGGCGCGTGTGAGCGGGCCCAAGTCACTCGACTTGTCGCCCGAGCCACCGCTGAAGCGATCCTCCGAAGGCTGCGCTTCGCAGTGCGGGTCGAGGAACGCCAGGATGCGTCCACCCTTGAGCGCGAAGTCGTCGATCGAGCGCAGCAGGTCGGTCGAGAGTTCGCGTGGATGCACGAGGATCAGCGCATCGAGGCCTTCCGGCAGCGCCGAGTCGGTCGTGGCGATGTCCTTGACCTGGTAGAGCTGCTTCAGCTGCAGGTAGATCTGCCACGGCTCGGCAGGCTGGCGCGGGTCGGCTGGATTCACCCCGCCGCCGGCCAGAGGCAGCGAGGACAGCAGGCCGATCGTCGGCTTCTTCACCTTGCCGATTGATTGCACGAGCCGCATGACGTCGTACTCAAGGAACGGCTCCTTGTTGGGGTCGAGGAACGGCATCGCCTCGGACTGGTCGACGGAGTTCTTGGCGACGAGTCCCAGCATCAGTTCCTTGCCCGAGCCATCGAGCCGCAGTGGTGCGATGCCCGCAGCGCGCGCTTCGTCCTGCGCCTCACTGAAGGGTGCGGGGTCGATCACGCGAAGCGTGATGCGCCCCTTGCTCGCTTGCGCCACTTCCTGCAGGAATTCGCGCACGCGGTTGGCGTAGGACTGGATCTGCGGCATGCCTTGCGCCGCCTCGGCCGAGTAGTAGAAGTCGAGCTTTACCGGCTCATCGAGCCGCTGCACGAGCGGCGCGACGGCGGGCGAGAGCGAGTAGAGGCGATCCTCGGTCAGGTCCAGGCGAAGGCCGCGGACCGCGTACGTGCTCGCGACAGCGAAGGCGCACAGCGCCACGGTCACGCCAGCGAAGGCACCGATGATCCCGATTGTTCGTGCGTTGGTCATGGCTCAGTCCGCCTTCTTCCACTCGATGAGCAGGATGTTCAGCCACAGGAACGCGGCCACGACGGCCGCGAAGAAGAGCACGTCGCGCAGGTCGATGACCCCGCGCTCCATCGGCTCGAAGTGCGTGAGCAGGCTCACGCTGGCGACCGCCTCGGCCACGCCGGGGCTGGCCCAGCCGCCAAGGAAGTCAAGCACGACCGGGTATCCAGCCATGAGCAGCAGGAAGCAAACTACGGCGCAGAGCACGAAGGCCACGACCTGGTTCTTGGTGACCGCGCTGAGGGCGCTGCCGATCGCCAGGAACGCACCGGCCATGAGGGCGCTGCCCACGTAGCCGGCCAGGATCGCTCCGCGGTCAGGCTCGCCCAGGTACTCGACCGTCAGCCAGATGGGCACGGTGAGCGCGAGCGCGACGCACGCGAACGCCCATGCTGCAAGCCACTTGCCCACGACCAGGTCCCGGATCGAGATCGGCAGCGTGGTGACGAGCTCGATCGTGCCGATGCGGCGTTCCTCCGCCCAAAGCCGCATGCTGATGGCGGGCACCAGGAACAGGAAGAGCCAAGGGTTGAAGTCGAAGAAGGGCCGCAGGTCGGCTTGGCCGCGCTCATAGAGCTGGCCCACGTTGAAGGTGAAGATCCCCGTCAGGAACAGGAACATCACCAGGAAGACCGCTGCGAGCGGCGTGTTGAAGTACGCCGTGAACTCGCGGCGAACGATCGGTGCAAGACGGCTCATCGTCGGGACTCCGTGTCGGCGGTCGTCAGCGTGCGGAAGACATGATCCAGTCGGTTCTTGGCGACCGAGGCCGGCGCCTTGCCGTCGAGTGCCTGCGGCGTGCCGTCAAAGACGATCGTGCCGCGGTTGATGATCACCGCGCGCGTGCAGACCGCCTCGACTTCCTCGAGGATGTGGGTGCTCAGCACGATGGCCTTGTCCTTGGCCATGGTGCGGATGAGTTCGCGAACCTGGTGCTTCTGGTTGGGGTCCAGGCCGTCGGTCGGCTCGTCCATGATCAGGACCGGCGGATCATGCAGGATCGCCTGCGCCAGGCCCACGCGGCGCTTGAAGCCCTTCGACAGCGTTTCGATCGGCTGGTGATAGACGCCCTGCAGGTTGGTGCGCTCGACTGCCGCGTCGACTCGCCGTGCGCGTTCGGCACCGCTGAAGCCACGTACGGCGCCGATGAACCCCAGAAACTCCGCGACGGTCATGTCGGGGTAGCACGGCGCACCTTCGGGCAGGTAGCCCATGTGCTCCTTGGCCTTCAAGGGTTCATCGAGCATGTCCGTGCCGCAGATCCGCACCGTGCCCGCGGTGGGCGCGAGGAATCCCGTGATCATGCGCATGGTGGT
>Ga0315906_10003810_pt1 | contig 19761 bp, 13 predicted proteins | sample LakEriMetagenome_4_FD_203526 | JGI IMG/M metagenome (GOLD analysis project Ga0315906, IMG submission 203526) | Freshwater fungal communities from buoy surface, Lake Erie, Ohio, United States - Buoy 2 MA122 | ecosystem: Environmental > Aquatic > Freshwater > Lake > Lake biofilm | place: USA... | reverse complement strand
GTGGTCGCTCAAGGAGGCAGTCGTCAATGCCGCGACCATCCCCGCGGGGGAGGGCGACCGCTACTTCTCGGTGGATGCGGACTACTGGAACAGCGTCTTCGAAGAGTTGCGCGCCGCCGGGCAGTTGACCATCTTCCCGATCGCCGAGGGACTCGCCCCCATGGCGCGCGACGGCGTCGTGGCCGCCGCGCCGCGATTCACCTACGGCTCGACGAACATCTGCAGCAACCGAGCGCTGGGCATCGAGTTCGCGTTCATGCGCGAGCGGCTCGACGATGCCGGCGACCCGACGGGCCAGGAAGAACTGCGCTTGGACGTGCGGCTGGACGAACACCTGCCGTTTCCCGACATCCATCCAATCTGTGGAGGTGGGTCATGATGAAGCGCTCGAAGCCTTCGCGCCGCCGTGGTGCGGCACTCGTGATGGCACTCTTCGCGCTCGGTGTGGCGGCGACCGCCGGCACCGCCTTCGTGAAGACGCGCTCTGGCTCCGTCGAGATCGGTTCGAGCATGGCGCAGGCCGCCCAGAGCCGCCTGGCCGCGGCCGAGGGGCTGGCGCTGTCGCGCGAAATGCTCGCGCGGATCTTCCAGGAGCCCGATGCCACGCTGGCTGCCCAGTGGCGTGCGTCGCTGAGCGACGGCGTGCTCCTGCAGAACTACACGATGAGCAACGGCGCGGTGCTCAATGTCACGATCTCCGATGTAGCGACAGGTGCGGCGCCGGGCGCTGCCACCACCGAATTCGAGGCCGGCATCACCGTCACGATCGGCGGCACGAGCTACGGCATGACGGCGCAGCTCTCGCTGCAGAGCCTGGTGAAGGGGCAGTACGCGATCTTCGCGAACAAGCTCATGACGATGGAGGGCGACAACTTCATCGGTCGCTGGGAGCGTGCTCCGTCGAGCGAGCAGGAGCTGCCCATCAACATCGGCACGCAGGCCGAGCGTGGGTGGTTCGGCCTCGAAGGCGTTGAACTTGGCGAGGGCGCGTACTTCGAGGGCGCGCCCGTGGATGTGCCCGGCACGCAGGCATCGATGGCAACGGCGATCGCCAGCGAGTCGGCGGCGGTCCAGCGCGCTGCCCGCGCTGGCGTGGCGCACCTGGAGTACGGCACGTCGGACCTGCTCTTCCGGTTCCTTGGCGGCAATCCGCTGGTCGCCGCCAACTGGGAGGCGCTCCCGGACTCCTACGAGTACGACATTGGCGCTTACCTGCACCATCCGTATGGAGCGGAGAGCGTGACGGTGTCGGGCGGCAGTGCGGACGAGGTGGATCTGGTGCGCATGCCCCAGGGCGAGAGCGCTCGACCGATCCAGCCCCCGGCCGAGCCGACCTTTGCCGGCGGCACCACGATCACGGGCAACAAGACCTACAGCGCCACAACGGTCACGCTCAACCCGACCCGCATCAAGTGCAACGAGTTCTTCGGGATCCCGATCGGCGGCGGCGACATGAACATCGTGAACGGCAGCACCGTCACCATGAACAGCGGCGTCTACCGGATCGATGACAAGCTGAAGCTCGAGAACAGCAAGCTCATCATCAACGGCAACGTGAAGATCGTGATGAAGGCCCGCATGTGGTTCGACCTCGATGCGCGGAGCTTCACCTGCTCCAACAGCACGATCGAGCTCAAGGAGAACTCGCAGCTCCTGCTCTTCGTGGCGTACGACATGGCCATGGCCAACTCGTGGGTCGGGAAGGACTGGACCTGCTCGAGCGAATCGAGTGCCTCGCTCAAGCAGGGCGATCCCCACAAGAAGGCGTGGATGGGCCAGTGGCAGGCCAATGCCTGCAGCGACCATGCGCCCAGCGAGCCGCAGTACATGGAACCCTGGCGCGTGCGCATCTACCCTGATCCGGCGTTCCTGAGCGCGATCTTCCTGTGGGACTTCAACAACTGCTCGGTGATCGGCTCGATCTTCATGCCGACCAATCCGGTGTGGCTGCGCGGGACCACCGAGATCTATGGCCGCATCTGCGCCAACCACGTGATCATGCGCAACTCGGCGAGCTTCTTCTACGACCACGCGCTCGATGACATCACGGGGCTCACCGAGGGCGCACCGCCGCCGCGCGGCGGCTCGCAGACGATCCCCACCCGCATCCGCGTCGACTTCTGAATGGAGCCTTCCATGCGTCACCGCATCCGCCGAGCCTTCAGCCTGGTCGAAGTGTCGATCGTGCTCGTGATCGTCAGCAGTCTTGCGGCGGTGGCGATCCCGGCCATGCTCGACTCGGCCCATGGTCGACTCGTGGCCGCGCGTGAACGCCTGGTCGCCGATGTCATGGCGGCGCAGGCCTGGAGCCTGGCGAATCCAACCGAGCCCGCCGTGCTGACCATTGGGACGCAGGGGTACACCTTGGTGCGCGGCGATCTGGACACCGTGGTGACCTTCGGCCCGGGCGGCTTTGAGGAAGCCATGAATGTGCGGCTCGCGATCGCCGGAGCGGCCTCCGGCGTCCTGAACTTCAATCATTATGGGGCCTTGGCAGTGGCGCCTGATGCCGCGGCACCCATCGTTGAGCTGTCCATTCCAGGGGCGTCGGACAGGTTGGAACTGGAAATCGCTCCGACCACAGGAGGCGTGACGGAGCGCTGGTACGCCGGCCCTTGAACACACCAATTCTCACCGTACGTCGCGCGAATGCCGATGCAGCCGAGGTGCCGGAGTCCCGGCACCGCCCGCAGGACGCGGGCAGGGAAGAGCCGATGCACGGAACGCGCAGGACAACTTCGCCGTGCTTCATCGCCACTCGCGAGCAGGGTGCGCCTGCCGTGATCACCGCGGCCATCGTGCTGTCGGCCTGTTGCTTCGCCGCACAGTCGCACGGTGCAGCAGCGCCCAGCCCAGCAGCCCAAGGCGCACCGGCGCCGCAGGCTGGACCTGACCAGAATGCAGGTCCACAGTCGGCGGCTGCCCAAGGCGCGCCGGGAACGCAGGTACCACCTGTCGCTCCAGCTCCACCATCCACGGCTCCCACAACTCCTGACGCGCCGCCTGCCGCGGCTCCAGGCGCCGCGCCGACTCAGGAGTCACCAGCGCTCGAAGCTCCTGCCGCCGAGTCCGCCGAACCCGCGACCCCGCCCACGATCGAGATCACGCCCCACGGCACCGTGACCCTGCAGGCTCAGGGCATGGACATCGTCACGCTGCTTGAGCTCTTCAGCATCAAGACCCAGCGCAACATCGTGGCGAGCGAGGGCGTGAAGGGCAAGGTCACGGTCAACCTGTTCGATGTGCCCTTCGATGCCGCGCTGCAGGCCGTGCTCGAGGTGCGCGGCTTTGCGAGCCGGCAAGAGGGCGACTTCATCCTGGTCTACACCAAGAAGGAACTGGCCGAACTCGATGCTGCCCGCCGGCAGATGGTGAGCCGCGTGTTTTCGCTTGAATTCCTGGGCGCACAGGATGCGGAAGCCTTTGCCAAGCCGCTCCTGAGCGAGAAGGGCACCATGACCGTTCGGGGCACCGTGCCGCGCGGCATGCAGCCCGACTTCGATGACATCGGCGCCGATGACTTTGCACTCGAAGCCAAGCTGCTCGTCTTCGACTTCGTCGAGAACGTCGACCGCATCGCGCAGCTCATCGAGAAGCTCGACGTGGCGCCGAAGCAGGTGCGGGTCGAGTGCATGGTCGTCGAGACCGCCATCGATGATGCCAGCGCGTATGGCTTGGACATCGCTGCTGCAGGGAGCGTGGATTTCGGCAGCGTGCTGAATGGCCCGGAGGCGATCGTCGACAGCCTGCTCACTGGCCCGAAGGGTTTCACCGGAAACAAGTACCCAGACGATGCCCAGTCCGGCACCGTGCGGAATTTCCAGGCCCCACCGGGCACGAGCCCGAACTTCCAGGTCGGCATCCTGGGTAACCATGTCTCGGCCTTCCTGCAGATCCTGGACCAGGTGAGCGATTCGAACGTGCTCGCCCGGCCCAGCGTGACGTGCCTGAACCGCCAGCGCGCTCGGGTCAACGTGGGCGAACGCGTGGCGTACTTGAGCACGACCGTCAACGACAACGTGAGTGTGCAGACCGTCGAGTTCCTCGACGTAGGCATCCAACTCATGTTCCGGCCGTTCATCACAGACGATGGAATGATTCGACTGGAGCTCTCGCCGAGCGTGAGCGACTACAAGCTGCAGAACCTGACCTACAACGGCGAGGAGTATCAGGTTCCCAATGAATTCAAGCAGGAAGTGAAGACCAACGTCCGGGTGCGCGACGGCCAGACCGTGGTGCTCGGCGGGCTCTTCCGCGAGACGATCATCAGCAACCGTCGGCAGACGCCCTATGTCTCGGACATCCCGGTGCTGGGCGATGCCCTGACGGGACAGGACGACATCGTGAAGAAGTCGGAGATCCTCTTCCTGGTCACGCCCACGCTCATGGGCGACGAGAAGTCGAGCGCCGAGGGCCGCGCCGCGCTGCAGTTCAGTGAATCGGTACGCGTGGGCGCACGCCAGGGACTGCTGCCGTTCACCCGCGAGCAACTGGTCTTCAACCACCAGATCAAGGCCGAGGATGCGCTTCGCAACGGTGATGCGGCCAAGGCACTCCATCACGCGGAGAGCGCGCTGCGCCAGGACAGCGTCCTGCCGGCCATGATGCGGATCCGCGAAGGCGCGGCCGTGACCGTTCCGGGCGGTTGGCGCGAGCAGATGGATCTGCTGCTGCAGGACACCGCCATTCCGCAGTTGCACGCCGAACCTTCGCCGCAGCAGTTCGCGCCATCCGTTGCTCCCGCACCGGTTGCGCCCGCTCCCGAAACCCCGCCGCCCGCTGCGCCAGCACCCGCCGCGATCGCTCCCGCAGTTCCCGCAACGCCTGCGCCAGTCGCTCCTGCGGCTCCTGCAACGCCTGCCAATGGAGGCACGCCATGATGACCAATCGTCCATGCGGCTTGGTGCTGGTCGTCGCTGGCCTGTGCACCATCATTGCCGCTGGTTGCCATGGCCCGACGGCGCGCGGCATCGAGAATCGCCGAGCCGCGAACGATCGCTTCGACCGCGCCGGCGCCCAGATCGCCTACGACCAGGCCCAGCAATCCCTGATCAACGGCCAGTACAAGCTGGCGCTCGACACGATCGACCAAGCCATCCGAAGGTTCCCGCAGGATGCGTCCTACGTGGCACTGCGCGGTCGCATCCAGCAGGAGATGCGGCAGTACGAGGGTGCGCAGCGCACCTTCGAGTATGCGCTGTCGATCGATCCGACCTGCCATGAATGCCTGTACTACCTCGGCGTGGAAGCACAACGGCGTTCTGATGATGTGACTGCCCTTGCGCGATACGACGCCGCATGGTCGCTCGAGCCTTCACGCCTGCAGTACGCAGCGGCAGGGGTGGAGTGCTGCCTCGCGATGGACGATCTCGTGGGCGCCGAGGAGCGGCTCTGCACGGCGGACCAGTTCTTCGGCCAAGCAGCGGCGCTCAGCGCCTTGCGTGCTGAACTCCACGCGCTGCAAGGTGACGATGCACGCGCACTCCAGCACGCGCGCCAAGCGGCCTTGCAGTCAGGCGATGGCCTTGCCGAAGAGTCGCTCTGGCGCATGTTCCGAGCGGGCGATTGGCGCGGGTGCCTTGATGCGCTCGCCAAGCCGGCAGCGGTGGAACTTGCAGAGCGCGAGGATATGCAGCGCCTTCGCGCGCGATGCCTCATGATGACTGGTGCCGCTGCGGCAGCGCGCGACCAGTTGGTGACGGCAGAGCTCTCCATGCGCGAACCCACGCAGGAGCACATGGTGCTGCTCGGCCAGGCAGCGTGGGCGTGTGGCGATTGGGCCCGCGTGGAGCGCTCCGCGGCGTGGCTCATGGCTCGACAGTCGGATGCGGCCGACGGCTACGTGCTCGCTGCGGGCGCCGCCTTCGCCCGGGGCGAACTTGACCGCGCGAACGGGTACCTCGACCGAGTGGATGCCCTTGAGCCCGGTCGTTCGGTGGTCGCCAGCCTGCGTCGAAAGGTCCTCGCGAGCCAGATTCTGGCAGCCGGAGCCCATAACCCCGCTGAACCACAGCCACTGCCGGTGGTGAGTGCCGCAGCCTCGGGAGTTGCGATCGCGCCCCCCGCGGCGGCCTCCACGACCACTCGGCAGTCCACCGCGACGCCACTCGCTGCTGCATCTCCATCGCAATCGGCTCAGATTCCGTTTGCGGAGTGAGGCTTCGGGCCTATCTTTCAGCGACCGTCATTCCGTGACTCGGGTGCATTCCGCCCCGGGTTGGCCATTCGTCTCGAACCAGTTTCCAGAGGAGATCGATCCGTGAAGACCTTCATCCTGTCGGCGGCCGCCCTTGCTTGCGCGGCTTCGGCCCATGCCCAGATCGTTGTCGATGGCACCCTGGATGCCGCCGTGTACGGCGCTGAACTCTGGGCGCAGGACACCGCGACGCAGTTCGGCAACGCGACCGACGGTCTCGTCGGCCAGTGCAATGGCAGCGAGATCAACAACGTGCACGCCGTGCTCGATGTGCAGGGCGGATTCCTCTACCTGTTCATTGGCGGCAACCTCGAGTCGAACTTCAACAAGTTCGAGCTCTTCATCGACTGCGCGCCGGGCGGGCAGAACACGGTGCGTGGGGACAACCCGGATGTGGATTTCAACGGGCTCAACCGTTTGGGGACCGATGCCACCAACCCCGGCCTGACCTTCGATGCCGGCTTCGAGGCTGACTTCTACGTCACCACGACCAACGGTGGCGGCCCGATCGCCTGCTATGCCAACATCGCTCAAATGCTGACCAAGGGTGGCGGCTCGGGCGGTTACATCGGCAGCGCCGAGCCGGGCTTCCCCATCGTGAGCCAGGAAGGTGTCGAGATCGCCACCAACAACAGCAACACGGCTGGTGTGCCCGCGTACGACGGCACGACGACGACCGGCAGCGGCTCCGGCTGCGGCACGGGCATCGAAGTGAAGCTTCCGCTCAACATCATCGGTTACCCCGGCACGGGCGACATCAAGGTCATGGCCATGGTCAATGGCGGTGGCCACGACTACCTGTCGAACCAGTTCACCGGTGGCTGCAACGGCTGCCCCAACCTGGCCGAGCCGCGCCTGGTGAACTTCGAGGCCATCCCCGGCGTGCAGTTCGTGACGGTGTCGGCGGGTGGCGGCGGCAATCCGTGCCCGGGCGACATCGACGGGGATGGCGCGGTCGGCGGGAGCGACTTGGGCATCCTGCTGGCCGGTTGGGGCGGCACGTCGCCCGACCTTGACGGCGATGGCTCGGTGGGCGGCAGCGATCTGGGTGCCATGCTCGCAGCATGGGGCCCGTGCCAGCCGTGAGTCGCTGACCTGAACCTCTGGAATCTCCAAGGGTCCCCTTCGCGGGGACCCTTGTGTTTTTTTGCCTGCAAAGTGGCGCGCCCCGAGCCCCAACCTAGACTTCGCAGCCATGATGGCCCGCACCCTGACGACCGTCGCTGCCGTGCTCGCCTGCGCCGCTTCCGTGATGGCGCTCCCGCCGTCCACGCGCCCCGGGATTGGCGCGATTCCGTACTCCGCCAGCGGTCAGTACGGAACCACGTTCCGCGTCTTCGCGCCGTTCGCGGACAGCGTTGCTGTCGGTGGCACCTTCAACGGTTGGAACTCGACGCAGTATCCGTTGAGCAACGAGTTCAATGGCTACTGGAGCGGCGACGTGCCGTTCGTGACCGCCGGACAGCGCTACAAGTTCTTCGTCAAGCGCGGCACCAGTTCGGCCTGGCGCAATGACCCGCGAGCGCGCGACCTCACGAGCTCCGTCGGCGATTCGGTGATCTACAACCCGGCCTCGTATACCTGGCAGCACCAGTTCACGATGCCGCAGTGGCGAAAGCTCGTGATGTACGAGATGCACCCCGGCGCGTTCTTCGCCCCGACGGCGGGTACCCCGGGCAGCTTCGCCACCGTTCGCCAGAAGCTGCAGCACCTGCAAGACCTTGGCGTGAACGCGATCGCGCTCATGCCCATCAATGAGTTCCCCGGCGACTACTCATGGGGCTACAACCCGTCGTATCCGTTCAGCGTCGAGAGCGCCTATGGCTCGCCGAACGACCTCAAGGCCTTCATCGACGACGCGCACTCGCGCGGCATCGCCGTCATGGGCGACGTGGTCTTCAACCACCTTGGCCCCAACGACATGGACCTGTGGCGCTTCGACCACTGGTACTCGGGCACGGGCGGCGGCAGTTACTTCTTCAACGACTTCCGCCTGAACACGCCGTGGGGCAACACGCGCCCTGACTACACGCGCGGCGAGGTGCGGACGTACATCAAGGACAACTGCATGATGTGGCTGGAGGAGTTCCGGATGGACGGACTCCGCATGGATGGCACGAAGTACATCCGACGCACCGACCAGAACGGCGTGGACATCCCCGAGGGCTGGTCGCTCCTGCAGTGGATCAATGACTCGGTCGATGCCACGCAGCCGTGGAAGTTCATGATCGCCGAGGACATGGACCTGAATCCGTGGCTCGGCAAGACGACCGGCGAGGGCGGTGCCGGCTTCGACAGCCAGTGGGACCCGGGGTTCTTCCCGAACATCCGTGGCAACCTGATCACGCCCAACGACGCCGACCGCAACATGTTCGCCGTCAAGGATGCGATCCTCTACGGGTACAACGGCCAGATCGAGCAGCGGATCATCTACACCGAGAGCCACGACGAGGTCGCCAACGGCAAGCAGCGCGTGCCGAGCGAGATCTGGGCGAGCAATCCCGGCAGCTGGTTCAGCCGCAAGCGCTCGATGCTCGGCGGCGCGATCGTCATGACGACACCGGGCATCCCGATGCTCTTCCAGGGGCAGGAGTTCCTGGAGGATGGCTGGTTCCAGGACAGCGATCCGCTTGATTGGAGCAAGGCCACGACCTACGCGGGCACGCTGCGCCACTACACGGACCTGATCAAGCTCCGCAAGAACGACTACGGGTGCACCGAGGGGCTGTCGGGCCAGAACACCAACGTGTTCCACGTCAACAACTTCAACAAGGTGCTCGGCATGCACCGTTGGGCGAACGGCGGCGCGGGCGACGACGTGGTCGTGGTGTTCAACTTCAGCACCAACCCGATCTCGAACTACCGCATCGGCCTGCCGCGCGGCGGACTCTGGCGCTGCATCTTCAATGGCGACTGGCCGGGCTACGGCAATGACTACGCCAACCATCCGTGCTTCGACACCGAAGGCAATGGTGTCGCCTGGGACGGCCTTGGCCAGAGCGGCCTGATCAGTCTGGGCGCGTACTCCTGCGCGATCTTCACGCAGGGAACCTGCACCTACCCGCCGCCGCCTGGCAACCCCGCGGACCTTGATGGGTCGGGGACCGTGGATGGCGGCGATCTTGGCCTGATGCTCGGCAACTGGGGTGGTTCCGGACTGGGTGACTTGGACGAGGATGGCACCGTTGGCGGCGCCGACCTGGGCATGCTGCTGAGCGCGTGGGGCAGCTGAGTCGCGTGGTGATCGTTCAGTGCACCGAGTCGCCGTAGTGGCGCTCGGCCTCGTCGTAGGCACGATCGAATCGTTCGCGGAGCTCGGGGCGGATGCGCTCGCGCCAGCTGCGATCGATGAGCCCGACGCGGAGCAGGTCGCCTAGGTGCGCGATGTCGTGCGGGCGCATGGCGAGGAGCTTCATCTCGAGCAGTGATTCAAGCGGGACCCGGGCCCAGACTGCTGCGCCGTCGCGTTGCACAGTGCCCAGGCAAGGCGTGGAGACGGGCTCATGCTTGGAGACGATCTCATCCGCAAGCACGATATGCACGGCGGTCTTGGGCGTGCCGTCGGGACCATCGAGGAACATGGGCACGCCCCGCACGTCGACCAGGGTGAACCCGGCCGGCGCCAGGGCAGCGACCGCCTGCGGCAGATCGTCGCGGCGCATCAGGACATCGACATCCTTGGTGGTGCGGACGAAGTCGGGGTTGCGGCTGCTGATCCACGCCATGACCGACATGCCGCCGCACACGGCGTACGGCACGCCTGCGGCGTCCAAGGCGGCGCAGAACCGCTGCGCCCGGTCGAGAATGCACGACATGGTGTAGCCCATCCGTTCGATGATGGGCATGCTTTCCCAGACGGCCTGGTCGAACCGCATGCCCGCAGCGTACGGCGAGCATCATCCGGCTCCAAGAAGGCAGCCCGGCGAAACGCGGCAAAAGTTCGCCACGGACCGCGCGATCAGCCGGCCCGCTGGCCATCGCCATCGAAGACGTGGAGGACGCTCGGCGTGCCCAGCGCGATCGACGCGCCCTCGCGCATGGCGCGCGCCGAGTCGGTCGGCACGCGCGCGTTGAGCGGCACGCCGCTTGACTCGACCAGCACGTCGGCGCGGTCGCCGAGGAACTCGATCGACTGCACGGTGCCGCGGAACGGTCCATCGGCCACAGGCGCAAGCGTGTCGGGTCGGATCCCGATGGCGGCTCGCGCGGTGGCGAGCGTGATGCCGGCAGGCAGCGTGATCCGCCCGCCCGGCCATCGAAGGGCAAGCCCGTTGCCGTCGCGCGCCACATCGCCCTCGATGAAGTTCATGGTCGGCGTGCCGATGAAGCTGGCCACGAAGCGGTTGACGGGTCGGTCGTACAGCTCGGACGGCGAACCGATCTGCTGCACCAGGCCATCCTTCATCACGACGATGCGGTCGGCGAGCCCCATGGCTTCCTCCTGGTCGTGCGTCACGTACATCATGGTCGCGCCGAGCCGCCGATGGAGGATGCGCAACTCGGTGCGCATCTCGCCACGGAGCTTCGCATCGAGGTTCGAGAGCGGCTCGTCGAAGAGGAAGACCGCCGGATCGCGCACGATCGCGCGGCCCACGGCAACGCGCTGGCGCTGGCCGCCGGAGAGTTCGCGCGGCATGCGCTGCAGCAGGGGGCGCAGGCCAAGCAGGCCGGCGGCCTCGTCGACGCGGGCCTGGATCCGAGCGCTCTCGGCGCGCCGCTCCGCGGCATACGCCGGGCTCAGCAGGGACCGAAGCAGGCTGCCGTGGCGTCGTCGGCGCTCGAGGCCGAAGGCCATGTTGCGGCCCACGGTCATGTGCGGATAGAGCGCGTAGTTCTGGAAGACCATCGCGATGTCGCGATCGCTCGGGGCGATGTCGTTGACCACGCGCCCGCCGATCGAGATGGTGCCCTCGCTGATCTCCTCGAGGCCGGCGACCATGCGCAGCGTGGTGCTCTTGCCGCAGCCCGACGGGCCGACGAGCACGATGAACTCGCCGTGGCGCACGTGCAGGTCCACGCCCTGCACCGCGCGCACGCCGCCGGGATAGACCTTGCCGACCGACTTGAGGATGACCTCTGCCATGGATGCCTTTCGTGTCAGCCCTTGACGGCGCCGCGGGCGAGTCCTTCGACGAACTGCCGCTGTGCCGCGATGAAGAGAAGGATGCAGGGAAGCATGGTGACGAGGCTCGCTGCCATGAGCAGGTGCACGTCGTCGAGCCCGCCGTACTGGTTGCGGAAGCTGTTGAGCGCGACCGCGAGCGTGGACTGCTCCTCGGCGTGCAGGTAGACGAGCGGCCCCATGAAGTCGTTCCACGTGCCGATGAAGGTGAACACCGCGCAGATCGCCGTGACCGGGCGGCACAGCGGCAGGATCACGGTCCACCAGATGCCGAGCCAGCCGTGACCATCGACCTTGGCGGCCTCGACCAGGCTCTCGGGCACTTGCAGGATGAACTGCCGGTACATGAAGATGAAGAAGGCGTTGCCGAAGAAGGCAGGCACCGCCAGCGGAAGGATCGTGTCGATCCAGCCCAGGCCGCGGAAGAGCAGGAAGAGCGGGATCAGCGTGACCTGCCCGGGCAGCATCATTGTGGCGAGCATCAGCGTGAAGAGCGCGCCACGTCCGCGCCAGCGCAGGCGCGCGAAGGCGAAGCCCACGAGGCTGCTGCTGAGCACGGTGCCGATCACGACCAGCGTGGTCACGACGATCGAGTTGGCCAGCGCGTTGATGAACCCGACCCACGGTTCGCTGCCCATCTCCGCGAGGGCCTCGGCGTAGTTGCCCCATTGCGGATCGGCGGGCCACAGCGCCACGCCATCCTGGCCCGTCATCGCTGCGCCGGCGCGCTTGGGGGTCTCGAGGCTCACGACCACCATCCACCAGAGCGGGAAGAGGAAGACGACCGAGCCTGCGGCAAGCAGGGCGGACTGGAACCAGGGGCGGAGCGACTTCATCGCGGCGCCCCCTCGTGGTGGACGAAGCGCGAGCTCGTGCGCATGAGCACCACCGTGAGCACGAGCACCATGGCCAGCAGCAGCCACGCCATCGCGCTCGCGTAGCCCATCTCGTAGAACTCGAAGGCCTGGTTGTAGAGGTAGAGCACGTAGAAGCGCGTGAGGTTGTTCGGATCGCCGCCGGTCATCACGAACGCCTGCGTGAAGACCTGGAAGCTGCCGATGACTGCCATGATCACGTTGAAGAGGATCACCGGGCTGAGCATCGGCAGCGTCACGCTGACGAAGCGGCGCAGGCGGCCTGCACCGTCGATCGAAGCGGCTTCGTGCAGATCGATCGGCACCTGCTGCAGCCCCGCGAGGTAGACCATCATCGTGCCGCCCATGAACCAGAAGCTCATGATGGCGAACGCGGGTGCGCCCCAGACGGCAGCGTCGGCCTCGAACCACTCCGGCGGAACGAGGCCAGTCGCGCCGGCGCCGAACCAGGACAGCACGGCATCCATCCCGCCGATGATGGCACCGAGCATGCGGTTCATGAGGCCGCCATCCGGATCGAAGACCCAGCGCCAAAGCACGCTCACGCCGACCCCTGCGAGCACGCTAGGCAGGTACCACGCCGCGCGCCAGAGCGCGATGCCGCGAACCTTCAGGTTCATGAGCATGGCCGCACCGAGCGCGATGGCCTGCCCGAGCGGAACGGCGATGAGTGCGTAGTACAGCGTGACGCGTAGCGAGGTCCGCAGGCGCGCATCGTCGGTGAGCAGGCGCTCGTAGTTCGCGAGGCCGGCGAACTCGGCTTCCTCCAGCGTGCTCACGCCCTTCCACCGTGCGAGTGAGAGCAGCAGGCTCATCACGACCGGGAACGCCATGAAGGCCAGGAACCCGATGACCCACGGCGAGGCGAGCAGCCAACCAGCGCGCTCCTCGCTGCGATGCGCGCGCGAACCCTTCGATGAGCGCATCCACCAGATGAACCACGCGGTTGCGGCCGCCAGCACGGCCAGACCTGACACGGCGAGGCCGCGCCACGGCATCGGCGCGAGGTCGGCCTTGGCCAGCGGTGACTGGCTCTCGCTGCGCCAGTCACGCAGGAAGGTATCGATCGCCTCGCGCACGCTGATCGTGCCGGTCTTCAGCGCGGCATCCATGGTGCTGGCGAAGAGCGACTCAAACTGCGGATTGACCGGCCACTCCACGACCTGCGCCCGCTCGGCGGCGAGCAGGTAGCCCGCATCGTTGGCGGGTTCTTGCGATGGATCGCTGAACTCGGGGCCCATCGCTGCGGCCTTGCGCGTGGGGATCGCAAGGCCCAGCTTGGCCAGGTCGCGCTGGCTGCGGTCATCGGTCATCCACTTGACGAGCTTCCATGCCTGCTCAGGGTGCTTGCTCCGCGACGCGATGCTCCACGAGACCGTGAGGACGATGTTCGAGGCCGCCGTGCCGCGCGGCAGCGGAAGGAAATCCCAGCGGAAACCGCCGGGCTGACCGGCTGGAGGGATCTTTCGGTAGCTCGGCACGACCCAGCGGCCGAAGGGGCCGGCCATGCCGACCTTGCCCGAGAGGAAGACGCTCGAGCCGGTGGCGATCTTGCTCTTGCCGCTCGTGAGCGTGTTGTCCTCGTCGTGGCGCCACGCGCGAAGGCGCTCGAGTGCAGTGATGGCGCGGGGGTCCTCGATGGTGAGCTCGTCGAAGTCCGCGCCCTTCACGTCCACGCCTTCCGTCATGAGGTACGCGCGCAGCATGGCGGCCCAGGTCACGAACTCGCTGCCGGTCGCATCGGGGAGCTGGCCGATCGCTCGGGCCGCCGCGATGAAGTCGTCCCAGGTCCAGTCGTTGCCCGGCACGGGTACGCCCGCGCGCTCGAAGAGGTCGAGGTTCAGGTAGAAGCCGACGGTCGTGAAGTCCTTGGGGATCCCATAGAGTGCACCCTTGCCGCTGGCCGTGCCGTCGAAACGGAAGGCATCGACGGTTGCTGGATAGAAGTCAGCCAGGTCGATGGCCGTCGGATCCTTCGCCGCGCGATCGGCCTCCAGGAATGGCTCGAGCGGGCGGATGAGCCCGATGTCGGCGAAGCTGGGCACGCGCTCGTTGCCGACGTAGAAGACATCCGGCGGCTCGCCGGCGGCGAGCATCGTCATGAGCTTCGTGTAGAAGCTGCCCGCATCGCCCGGGTTGACGCGACGCACGCGGATGCCCGGGTTGGCGTCTTCGAAGGTGCGCAGGCTGGCATCGACGATCTGGTCCTCTTCCTGGCCGCCGTCGCCTGACCAGTGCATGACGACCAGTTCGGTGCGCCCATCCGTGCCGCCCGATCGGTTCCACTCGCGCACGGAGACGTGGAGGAATGCCCATCCGATGATGAGTCCGACGATGACCATGGCCCCGCGACGCAGCCATGAGCCAGGACTCGTGCGACCATCGCGGAGCATCGTTCTAGTATAGGAAACCCGCATGCGCGCACGGCCGTTCATCATCGCTCTCGGCTGCGGCGTGGTGGCTCCGCCCTTCCCGCCGCAGGTGCCGATGGCCACGAGCGAACTCGCCGCGCCGCGCCTGCCGACATCGATCGACGCCACGCGCGGCGCCGACGGCATCTGGCAGGTCGAATTCTCGTATCGACCGCCCGCACCCGTCGATGCCGTGACGGTGGCGGGGGATTTCAACCGTTGGAATGCGACGTCGATCCCGATGCAGCGCGGCGCCGATGGGGTGTGGCGTGCGCGCATCGGCGTGGATGGCACGGTGCGCTACAAGTTCGTCCAGACACGAGGCGGCACCCCCGAGTGGATCACCGATCCGTCGAACGAGGACCGCGAGCCTGATGGGCACGGCGGATTCAATGCGGTGCTGCGCCTGGGTGCGCAGGCTGCACTCCAGTCGGCTCGTGGCGCGCGCGGCGATGGTCGCATCGAGGCCGCCGCGATCCTGCATGACGCGCGGACCCCGATGGGTGCCAGTGCGCTTGCCGACGGCAGCGTGCGGGTGCGCGTGCGCACCCTTGCCCACGATGTGGAGCGTGTGCGCGTGGCCGCCGATGGCGTGGACTGGGTCGATCTGTCGCCCGAGCCGACCCGAGGTGCGTTCACGTGGTGGTCCGGCTGCCTGGCAGCGCCACGCGGAACGCCGTACACCTTTCTTCTCACCGATGGAACCATGACCGTGCGAGACCCCATGACGTATTCGCTGGCACCCGCGCCTGCCTTCACCACGCCCGAGTGGGCCAAGCACGCGATCTGGTACCAGGTCTTTCCCGAGCGCTTCCGCAACGGCGATGCGGCGAACGATCCGCAGCCCGTGCGGCCGTGGCGCAGCTCGTGGTACGAGCCGAGCGAGTGGGAGGGGAAGGATGGCCAGACCTTCTTCAATCACTTCGTGTTCTCGCGCAAGTACGGCGGCGATCTGCAGGGGCTGCGCTGGGCGCTGCCCTACCTGAAGTCGCTGGGGATCAATGCGATCTACCTCAATCCGATCTTCCAGGCTCGCACGGCCCACAAGTACGACGCCACGAACTACCTGCACGTCGATGAGCACTTCGGCGTGAAGGGCGACTATGCCGTGGCCGAGGCGAAGGAGGACCTGCTCGATCCGTCGACGTGGACGTGGACCCCGACCGATCGGCTCTTCCTCGAGTTCCTCAAGGAAGCGAAGTCGATGGGCATGCGCGTCATCATCGATGGCGTCTTCAACCATGTGGGCACCGAGCACCCGGCGTTCAAGGATGTGCAGGCGAAGGGCAAGGAGAGCCGCTTCGCCGACTGGTTCGAGATCACGTCGTGGGAGCCGTTCGTCTATCAGGGATGGGCTGGCTTCGGCGAACTGCCGGCGTTCCGCAAGGACCAGGACGGCCTGGCCAGCCCATCGCTGCGCAAGCATCTGATGGACCTGACCCGGCGGTGGATGGATCCCGATGGCGATGGCGACCCGAGCGATGGCGTGGATGGCTGGCGCCTCGACGTCCCGCAGGAAGTCCCGATCGGCTTCTGGCGCGAGTGGTGCGCGCACGTTCGATCGATCAACCCGCAGGCGTACATCGTGGGCGAGATCTGGACGGTCGAGCCGGAGTGGGTCGATGGGCGCTGCTTCGATGCGCTGATGAACTATCCGTTCGCGAAGGCCGTGCTGCCGTGGCTCGCCAAGGGCAAGGACGCGATTCCCGTGAGCGAGATGGATGGCAGGCTCGCCGAGCTGCGTCGTTCGTATGCGGACCAGGTCACGTACGTGGCGCAGAACCTCTTCGACAGCCATGACACCGATCGCTTGGCGAGCATGCTCCTGAACCGCGACCTGGCCTTCAAGGCCGGCAGCCGAGAGCAGGAGAATGCGACATACCTGGGCACGAAGCCCGGTGCCGCCGAGTACGCGCGCATGCGGCTGGCCGCGCTGATCCAGATGACCCACCCCGGTGCGCCGATGATCTATTACGGTGACGAGGTTGGCATGTACGGCGCCGACGATCCAACGAACCGCAAGCCGATGCTCTGGAAGGATCTTGAGCCCTACGCGCTCGCCGAGGACGCCGTCGATGCGCGGCAGTTCGAGTGGTACCAGCGCGTGATCGCGCTTCGCCATGCGCACCCGGCCCTGCGCACCGGCTCGTTCACCACGGTGCTCGTGGATGATGAGCGCGATCTGTGGGGCTGGCTGCGCGAGGATGGCTCGGAGCGGTTGCTGGTCCTCGTGAACGGATCGGACCGCGTGCAGCATGCGGCGCCTGATCAAGCCTTCGGCGAGCGCATCGCAGGCTCGTGGGACCTGGTCTTCGACAGCGATCCATCGATCGATGGGCGAACGGTCGAGGCGATCTCGATCCCCGCCATCGGTGCACGGGTGTGGAGGCAGGCACGATGAAGCCGTCGATCTTCGATGCGCGCACCGGTGGCGTGCTGCTGCATCTGTCGAGCGTGCCCGGTTCGTTCGGTGTGGGTGACTTGGGACCCGGCGCGCACGATGCCCTCGATTGGATCGCGCGCACTGGCCTGACGTGGTGGCAGATGCTGCCGGTCGGGCCGATCGGTCCCGGTGATTCGCCGTATGCGAGCACGAGTTCGTTCGCCGGCGAGCCGCTCTTCATCTCGATCGATGGACTCGTGCGCGACCGGCTGCTGCCGCGGTCGGCACTGCGCGCTGCGCCGGCGCTGTCGCGCGGTTCGAGCCGGTACGCCGCGGCGCGCGCGGCAAAGTGGCCGCGCTTCGAGCAGGCGTTCGACGCGTTCCGGCGCAAGGGCGGGCTGCGGTCGTCGTCCTTCAAGGCGTTCGAGCGGCGTCAGCGTTTCTGGTTGCCGGGGTGGCGCGCCTTCATGCAGGATGAGCGCGGACTGCATGCGTTCCTGCAGTTCGCCTTCGATGCGCAGTGGTCCGAGCTCAAGCAGGCCGCAGCAGCCAAGGGCATCCGGCTGCTCGGCGACGTTCCGATCTTCGTCTCGCTCGATTCGGCCGATGTGCAGTCGAACCCGTCGCTCTTCCGGCTCGATCGGCACGGGCGCCCCACGGTCGTGACCGGGGTGCCGCCTGATTGCTTCAGCGCGGATGGCCAGCTGTGGGGCCATCCGCACTACCGGTGGAGCGAGCATCGGCGGACGGGGTATCGCTGGTGGATCGAGCGCGTGCGCGCAGCCGTCGAGCGATTCGATGCCGTGCGCATCGATCACTTCATCGGTTTCTTCCACGCGTACGAGATCCCGGGATCAGCGACCACGGCACGAGCGGGGACGTGGAAGCGCGCGCCCGGCCGCGAGCTGCTTGGTGCGCTCGAGCGGGCGCTCGGCAGCCTGCCGCTCATCGCCGAGGATCTCGGCGCGCTCACGCCGCCGGTGGTGGCGCTGCGCGATGATTTCGGACTGCCGGGCATGAAGCTCCTGCACAACGCCTTCTACGGCGACGATTCGGGCGAAGCGCCGCATCGCCACCCGCGGCACTGTGTGTGCTACCCCGGCACGCACGACAACGACACGACGGTCGGGTGGTGGGAGCAGTTGCAGCCTGCGGCCCGGAACCGTGCGCGCGCCTACATGGGATGGGATGGATCCGATCCGGCGGCGCAGCTGAATCGGCTGGCGTTCACGAGCCCTGCGAACACGGCCATCGTGGCGATGCAGGATGCGCTCGGTCTGGGCGCCCAAGCGCGCATGAACCTGCCGGGCACGGCGAGCGGCAACTGGCACTGGCGCCTGCAGTCGCGTGGTGCAGCGAGCCTTCGGCCCCATGCAGCCGATCGGCTCCGCGCGCTCGCGGTGCTCACCGGCAGAGCGCGTGCAACGGTGCACTCGAAGGCGCGATGACGCCGCGCGGTGGGGTCGATCAGAGGTGAACGGCGTGGGGCGCGAGTCGGAGCGACGTCTCGACGAACCCATGGTCTCGAAGTCGTTGGATCAGTTCCTGGGCTGAGTACGCAGGTCGACGGAGCCGACCTCGAAGCTGTCGGACCGCGCCGCACACCGCTTCGGGCCATCGATCAAGGAGTTCGGCGACCAGGGCGTCGGGGTGCTGTGCCACGAGTCCGTACGGCGCAAGCCCCGACTGAGGAAAGTCACGCAGGTTCATGGTGATGATCCGATCGGCTCGGGCCTTGATTCCTGCTGCAACGACGTGACGATCATCTGGATCAGGAAGCACGATGCTCGTGATGAGCGATTCGTAGCCGTGGATCAAGCCATCGGGGACGGCATCATCCATGGCGCGACGGCAGTGCTCCAGCTGTTCGGCCGGGATGTCGGGGCGCTGCATCTGGACGCTTCGCATCCATTCGGCATGGATCGATTCGGTCCACCGTGCCCTGTACAGGCCCGTGCAGGCGAGTTGAACGAGCAGATTCCGGGCCAGCGCTGGATGCACAACGCAGGCGTCGAGAATCACCGTGAAGGTGCCGTGCATCGACCTGTCCCCCCGAAAATCGAATCGTCAGAGCAGACCGAGCTCTTGGTCGATCGCAGCCATCCGATCCAACGCGTGTTGCCGATCTGCATCGACGCGCTGCTTGTACTGCACCAGATCGCCGAACATCACGCGACGCCGGGTTCCCACTCGACGAGCGGGAAGACGGAACGCTTCAATCTCCTTGACGATGAACGGGCGCGACACCCCGAGCATGTCCGCGACCTGTTGGGTCGTGAGTTCCGCATGCGTCGGGATCAGCGTGACAGCACGGCCGCTGGCCATATGGTCGAGGAGCTCGACGAGCAGCCGGACCGCCGCAGCGGGGAGTTCAATCGCCTTGGCTGTTGACGCGGCGGGATGGATGCTCAGCGAACGATCGCTGGCTGCCAGTTCGCGAAGTTGCTCGCAGGCCACCTGGGCAAGCGCGGCATCGGACGGGGTGCTGGCGATGGTCGATCGTTCGAAATCGGGTGCTCGCATGGTGTCCTCCCGTGACACAACCTAGACGAGGGACGAAGCGTTCGCAACGAACGAATCGAACGAAATCAGCGAAACGTGTTATTGGACAAGCGCTCACAGCCCGCCGCGGTGGGCGGGGATGTAGGCCTCGCGCAGGTACTCGGCGAGCATGCGGTGCGTGTTGAACATCGGCGGCACGGTCGCGGCGCTCTGCAGGGCGCGATCGATCCAGCGCTGCGGCAGGCCGGCAGCGTCGCGGTCGTAGAACTCGC
>Ga0315906_10003808_pt1 | contig 19769 bp, 15 predicted proteins | sample LakEriMetagenome_4_FD_203526 | JGI IMG/M metagenome (GOLD analysis project Ga0315906, IMG submission 203526) | Freshwater fungal communities from buoy surface, Lake Erie, Ohio, United States - Buoy 2 MA122 | ecosystem: Environmental > Aquatic > Freshwater > Lake > Lake biofilm | place: USA... | reverse complement strand
CGCAATAGAAAAAAATGTACTGATTTCGATAAATCCTGATGCACACGTATTGGAGGGATTGAATGATATCAGATACGGTGTGTTAGTGGCGCAAAAAGCAATGGTCACACCGCAACATAACCTAAGCAGTTTCAACCTGCAGACTTTCAGAGAATACCTTCAAAAAATCAAAAAAATGAAAGGGATTTAATCTCTCAGCGGCAAATCCACCGTCATGATGGTTCCCTCCCCTTTTTTAGTGGAAAACCAAATGCTCCCCCCCGCCTGTTCCACCATTCGTTTGCACATTGCCAGGCCAAGACCGGTGCCGGAAGACTTTGTGGTGAAATTGGGGGTGAAAATAAAAGGTTGTAGTTCATCCTCTATTCCTGTACCATTATCAATCACTCTGATCAACAACCGGTTTCCTTCTCTTTCCTCTTCCAATCTGATTACGGGACTACGGCCTTCAGGTACAGCCTGAATGGCATTTTGAAGTAAATTGGTGAATATCCTGACGAGATGGGATTTATCTGCATGCAGTATAATATGGCCCGCCTCCAGCCGGGTGATGATATTTACCTGATCTCCTGACCGAAACAGGCTTAACACATGCCTAAGCACTTCCTGAATATCGACGTTTTCAGGCTTTGCATTTTCAATATTGGCAAATTGACTGAATTCATTGGCGATCTGGTTCAGGTGTTCAATTTGAACAATCAGTGTATTAGCTACATCATTGGTAAGCTGAAGAACATTGGGTTCATTGTTTTGTATAGCCCGCTTCAAGTATTGCATACTCAACTTCATCGGTGTTAGCGGATTCTTTATTTCATGAGCGATCTGTCGTGCCATTTCTCTCCAGGCCTCCTCCCTCTCGGATTGAACGAGCACCTTTGCGCTCTCATCCAATTTCTTCACCATTTTGTTATACTCCGTCACCAGTGCGCCGATCTCATCTTTCCGTTGCCAAATGATAGGCTCATTAACAGAGCCCAGACTCATTTTTTTCATTTTTTCGACAATAAAAGAAAAGGAGGAGGTGATCTTATTGGTGATGAAAAAGGCGACCATACCGGCAATCAGAAAAATGAATGCGTTGAGATTGATCAGCGTGATCATGAAATTGGAGATCTCTTGCTTCAATCTACTTTGCGTGGTGAAATACGGGATGTTCAGATAAGCATAATATTTCCCCTCTGCATCAGAAACAGGAAGGTAGATGCTGGAATACTGCAATGCGCTTATTTTCTCCTTATGATAATATCGGGCCTCATACAGGTCCTTCAGGTGGTGATATGCCAGAGGATCCATTTTACTACTCAGGATTCCTTTCTCATAGGGCATTTGAAAAGATGTAGCCTTTAGGGTACCTTTCAAATCATAAAGGTTGATATCTACCTCATGTACACCCGATAGCTCACTGACCCTCGCCCCTAAAGTTTCAAACAGAGAATCTTTTCCGGATGCATCATAGGTTGTTTTTTCTATTTTCAATTCTCGTTCAAGAATCTTAATAGTCCGGCTGAGCATCTCTCTGTTACCGGTTTCGAATCGATTCCGGAAAATCAGGACAGTTACCAACCCGATCACTAGAAAAGAAAATAAACTTAACATGATAATGGTACTGTGCACCTGGTTTCTTATCGTGGTCTTCCACATTCGCTGCAGGTTATCAAGCCTGAAAACAGTACCTACCATGTTGCTGAATGCCCAAAAAATAAATGTCAACAGAAGGAAGGAGCAAAAAACATAGGAAAACATAGTGATCCCTTCCAGAACCTTGCGATTCCGCCTCGCGATGATGACCATATTCCCGGAACCCGCGTAATGCCGCAGTTCATCATAACCATTCTTCCCCTCCTGCATCAAAAATTCAAGAGGAGCTCTTTGGGGAGTATTGATTCTGGTAGCGAAGGGGTAATCATTAAAACTGCTTTCAAGCTTCCAGTCACGATAAATGGCTATTGCATAAAGATTGGACTGTTCAATACCACTGCTTCGGCCTCTGCCAAAAAGTTCAGGATATAAATTAGCTAAACCGAATTCTTTAGGTCGCGAAACCACAAAAAGATATCCGAGCAATACAGACCTGCCATCCTTCACAACGATCCTGCTGATATAGCTGAATTTATCGAAGGATTCATCAAAGTAGAACAACCCCTTTTTGCCGGTGGGTCGGGACATTGACTCAAAAATGGTATTTAGTTGATTGAACCCATCAGGATTGGTGTTGAATAAAGGTTGTTCATTTGAGTCAAAACTAAAGATGACAGTTTCATATTTTTCTGAGTAGGACAAAGAACTTTCCGCCAGCAGGCTATCCTTTAATTTAATATTGTCAACAGAATCAAAAAGCCTGTTGAAACGAGGTGACAGATAATCGGGATTGAAGTCAGTCAGCATGCTATTCAGTATCGTTTCATTGACCGGGTCAGCTTTGGTAGCAAGCAGCCTGGCATATTTGCGCCGTTCCTGCCCTTCCCGAACCTTATTTTCGGTAATCAGCATCAGGGTCAGTGACACGGAATAAAAAAACATCCAGAAAATCAATCTCGAGGAAATCAACCTGGAAGCTATCAGATTGAGATAAGTATTATTGAGGAGAAATAAGAATATAATAAGCCACAGTAATATCAAGATGAAGTTTACTCCAATAACCGGAGATGGAAAAAAAGTCAGCCATAGAAGCCCTGTGATCGCAACCAATATCACAACAGGGTTGATTTTACCTGTTTGAAACGGTTTCAGAAAATAGAATATAAGTTGTATCAGGAAGTAATGAAAAATTGCCAGACATCCGATAGCAATAAAGCCTGCCAAACTGAAAAAATCAATACTGGAAAAATTAAGCACATCCAGCGAAATTCTTTCATCCCTTATTACCTCCTGCAAAGACATGCCGGAGAAAAAGGTAGTAGCCACAATAAGCAAAGCGCCTGAAAGCATGGAAATACGGCTGAAAACGCTGTTTATCTGCGGAAGTCTTACCATTCTCGCTTGGGCATGCAGTCTTACGAAAAATAAGAACCATAATCCGAGCAACAGATTAATCACGAAATCTCCCAGCGAGCCAATCCAAACATAAGAGACATAGTAACGTCGATCAAACAGATCATATCGGGAAAGTTCGAAGGGGCTGTAGCCGATCAAGGTAAAAATCCTCAATCCTCCTACAATCAGAATGAATAACATGGACCCCTTCAGTAAGCCCCGCTTCTCTACTTGTCTTGTTAAAAACAAATGCAGGAATACCAGCAGGCAGAGTAAGGATATGAAAATAAGGATATCATAAATGACAAGATGCCTAAGGATATTACCCGATTCCGAAAGCTGCAAACAGAAGAGAGGAGATCCATGAATGGAATGAACGGGTTTACCCTTTGACAAATCGGTAATGATATTGAAATTTGCAGATTCCAATCCGGCAACAAATTCATTCTTCAAATAATCATTAGTTACAATAAATTCAGACCGGACCGGAATGAGACAAATCAGGTACATACCTTTTTCGGAATGTGCATTCCAGACATAATAACCATTCTTCAAATGAGTGAGCCCTCCTTTCTTTTTTGATTTTAAAATATCAAATGGAGGCAATACCAATGAACTACTCCAGAATGCCAAAGAGTGCACCGAATCAGCATTAGGTTCAAACAGATAAATGAAAAGGCCTTGCCTTGTCCAATCTTCAATCTGACCATCCTTTATCTTTCCTGATCGAATTTTTGTAATCAACCCCGAATCCGATATGAGTTTCTGAAAAGTGCGCTCTTTTTGACGGATATGAGACTGTAGCTTTTCGCCCGCCTTGTCAAGTGATGAATTGGGAGACCAAAAACCATCAATTGCCATAGCAAGAGCTGCTATCAGGATCGCAGATCCAATTAGTACGAGATATGTTCTTTTCAGAGACTTCAAAATGAAATTAGCAGTTGGTTATTTTTCTTTTTTGATCTTGTTCCATAATGCATCCATTTCAGCCAGATTCATCTCCTGCAGCGATTTTCCCAGAGTTACCGCTTCCGATTCCATTCTGGTGAACCGATAAATGAATTTTTGATTTGTCCTTTCCAAGGCATTTTCCGCATCCAATCCTAGAAATCTGGCATAATTCACCAAGGAAAAAATCACATCACCAAACTCCTCCTCCATCGCAACCTTGTCAGTCGAGTCAACTGCCTCAAGGAGTTCAGTCAATTCTTCCTGTACCTTGTCCCATACCTGTTCCCTATGATCCCACTCAAATCCCACTTGCTTAACCTTTTCCTGTATTCGCATGGATTTTACTAAAGCGGGCAAAGAGCCAGGCAGTCCACTAAGTACAGACTTTTTACCTTCCTTGAGTTTTATTTTTTCCCAATTCCTTTTGACATCCTCCGCATCACGGACAGTCTCAAGCCCTAACTCTTGAGTGTCTGCGTAAATATGAGGGTGCCGGTCAATCAATTTCTTACAAATTCCGGATATGATTTCTGTGAGATTATACTGGCCCTGTTCTTTAGAAATTCGAGCATAGAACACAATATGAAGCATCAGATCACCCAATTCCTCCGCAATCGAAGACCAGCTCTCTTGAGTGATGGCATCAGCAAGTTCATAAGTCTCTTCTATGGTCATAGATCTCAGACTTTGAATAGTCTGCTTATTATCCCAGGGACACTTTTCTCTAAGCTCATCCATAATCTCTACCAGTCTAATAAAAGCATCCCCCAAAGCCTGTTTTTCATCCTTTTTTGGTTCTATCATGGTCTAAAATTAATGAAGTTAGCGCTAGTCCGACGCAAGCCTTTTCCACTATAAAAGTCAAATTTGAAGCAAAGGCGTTAATTTTATGCAATTCAAAGCGTAATCATGAAATTTCTACTGACGTCGGTTTTGTCCCTTTTATTGTCAAGCGTGTTGACAGCACAATTTTATTATAAGGATATATTGAACGGCAGGATCCTTAGAGAAGAAGTGAGCATGATAAAAACCTCAGGAATCAAGAGCATCAGCGTTGACAGCTATGAGGAAGACGGCCGCCCAAGCAAGGGATTTTTCTGTAAAAAGCAAATATCAAAAGATTTCAGAAAGATTGAAATGGGAATGCGATCTCCTGAAACAGCCCCTTCGCTGGTAATCACCCTTTTCAACGAATCCGGCAGCATCCTTTCAACCTATGACAGCTCTGATATTTCAGTTAAAAATATCCATTACCTGTATGACGCTTCAGGCAGGATACAGTCTATCGTTTCAAGAATTAAATCAAGCGATGAGGACTTTGTTACAGAGATCACCGAAGAGCACATCTATTCTTACAATTTGGCCGGTATGCCTGAAAAAATGATCCTTAAACGTAATGGAAAAGAAATCAGTGATATTTTATTCGCCTTGGATGAACAGGGAAGAATTTCAATAGAAAAGGAGATAAATTCAGGCAAGAGTGTTTATTATTATTACGACAGCAAGAGTAATCTTACAGATATTGTAAGAGAAAATGAAAGAACAGGCAAAATGCTGCCGGATTACATGTTTGAATATGATGAAAAGAACAGACTTATTAAAATGCTCAATACGGAAGATGGCAGCAGCAACTACCTGGTATGGCTTTATTTCTACAATGAAAACGGATTGAAAAGCACTGAAAAAATATATTCCAAGGAGAGAAAACTGATAGGCAGGCTAGAGTATACTTATAAGATGAGATGATCGACCTTAGAATCACTTACGTCCATTTCCCATACTTAATATTTCAATTCTGACCGGAGCAAGCCCTTGTTTGATGAAATCAAGTTTTTTTGCAGCCTCCATACTTAGGTCAAGTATCCGCGGATTATTCTTATTGAGTCTGTCATTGATCCTCACAACTATGAACTTATTATTTCGTGTATTGATAACAATGACCATGGTACCAATGGGCAAGACATTACATGCGGCAGTCATCAATTGCATATTGAATCTTTGACCCGAAGCGGTTTGTTTTCCATGAAAATCATCGCCATAAAAACTAGCTATACCGTAAAGTGCTGCAGACTGATAGTTCTTGTCAGTAATCTGTGAAACAGCATCGATTGATTTCAATGAAAAAACCAGCGCAGTCAATATGAACAATACGTATTTCACGCTTTTAGGAAGGGTATGATTCTTTGTTTGGAAAAATATTTGTCCCGCAATTCCTTATCTCTGTCATAAATATCTTCAAAAAAATGTAAACTACCGTTCTGGTTCTTGCAGCCTATATAATTGATATAGAGCGGGATTCGGTGTCTAAGGAAGATGGTTTTATTGACACCCCTTGATATCCAAGATCTTACAGAGTCTGAATAGCCGGATAAAGTATCCGGAGCCTGCCGAGTGGCACTATCGTGGGAAATAATAATGGAAGCAAGTTTTTCCCATTCCTGAACTCTAACGCAGCCATGGCTGAGGGCCCGTTTGGTCTTTTGGAAAAGATATCGCTGATCAGTATCATGTAGATAAACGTCATAAGGATTGAAAAAATTAAATTTGATCACCCCCAAAGCATTTTTTTCTCCGCTACCCTGCTGCACCTGGTAAGGAATGAACTTATTGAACCTACTCCATTTGATGGTATCTGCATTCACTCGCTGTCCTTTTCTGTTCAATAAATACATATTGTGCTTAGCAAGATATTTCGGATTTTTCTTTAATGCCGGAAGTGTTTCCTTGGTCACAATACTGAGCGGAACTGTCCACGTAGGAAAAACCACCACATTACTAACAGCACTGTTGAGGGAAGGCGTAGGTGTAGCGGGCTTGCCGCAAATAATTTTCGACTCGAGCAATAAGGTATCTTTCTCCCACACATGCAGTAGGAATTCAGGAAGATTTACCCAGATGAATTTTTCCGGAAGCGAGTCCGGCAGTTGCTTGTAGCGGTCAAGCGTAACGACCAGTCTTCTATAGCGTTCCAGATCATTATCATTCAAATATCTTATCAATTGTGAAGAAATCTTTCCGGTCACAGGCAATTTTTTCCTGGCCTGATAACGGCTGATCAAGGACGCCATGGCTGATGAATCCAGCTCCTGATAAAGGCTGTCTGAGAAGCCTTCTTCAGCCAACCTTATCCGAAGTTGTTTTGTGAAGCGAACAGAATCAGAAGGATCATTTTTCTTCCAAGGATATTCGAGATAGGTGAATTCTCTTGCATTCATACTATCCAAATAATCTCTGACTTTGCACTTCAGCGCCCTGTATGCCTTGTGCTTTGGTTCAAGAGAGTCGGCAATAACACGAATACTGCCAGAATCCTGAAGCCATTTCATAGCCGGCAAAAACAAGCGGGTGATTTTCTTGTCATCATGATGCCATGAATTACTGTCAGATTGAAGTCGACCTTGTTTCAAATCTCTTACCAGCTTCATGAAGGCGTCCGAATGCAGCATATCAAATCTAGCCCATAATTCAGGGTCTCTACGATTGATTGAATCCAGCAGCAACCGGTGACAAAGATGCAATTCCTCGTGATGATAATCCTCCGGAAACAGCCCTTCCTGAAGACCATGATCAATAAAGTTTAGCAGGCTGTCGGAAATGGCTTTCTTTTCCATTTTAGCGGACCATACAGGCAGAAAATCTGTTTTCTCATAATGCCGGATCAAGGGCTTCATCATCTTCAATTTCACCAAAGGATCGATTCGACCATCGTCCTCTTCCGCCTGCAATAGACTTCCCTCTAGAAGCTCGGGAATGGATGCGATTAAGGAAGCTGAGTCTCTATCTGATACATCAGTGAATTTTCCACCATTGTCATAGCAGGAACTCAAAAGAATCGTGAAAAGAAAGGAAAACCATAAGAAGAAAAGGTTTCGCATAAGGAAGTACTATAACAACAAGTTAATGAAAAAAATCATAGGACATCCGACCCATATAAATAAACATGGACAGGTTGATTCCTTTAAGAGAATGTTAGCTTATTTTGGAGGAGAATTTTGATCCATGAGATATTATATCATTGCCGGAGAGGCCAGTGGTGACCTTCACGGAGGGAACCTGATCAAAGAGCTTTTAAAGCTCGATTCCAAGGCAGCAATACGTTGCTGGGGAGGAGAAAACATGGAGCGTGCAGGCGGTAAACTGGCCATGCATTTCAGGAATCTCGCATTCATGGGCTTTTGGGAGGTAATAAGTAATTTACCTACTATTCTCAGGAACTTTTCCTTTTGTAAAAAGGATATAATGGCATTCGCTCCTGACCTACTCATCTGCATAGATTATCCGGGCTTTAACCTAAGAATGATAAAATGGGCTAAGAAGCGGGGAATCAAAACGGTTTATTATATCTCCCCGCAGATTTGGGCATGGAAGGAAGGAAGAGTGGAGACTATCAGAGCCTATGTAGATAAAATGCTGGTAATACTGCCATTTGAAAAAGCCTTTTATGATAAATGGAATTATACTGTTGATTATGTAGGTCATCCTTTAATTCAAGTAATTGATGATTACAAAAAGTCAAACAGCAAGCCTACATACTTAGCATCCGAAGATAAACCAATCGTTGCATTGTTGCCGGGCAGCAGAAAACAGGAAATACTCGCCAAACTTCCTATTATGCTCAATACCGCCGACTTATTTCCGCAATACAAGTTTGTAGTAGCGAAAGCGCCTTCTCTGGAAGATAGCTTCTATGAAAATCTATTAAAGGGTCATCCTCAGGTTGACTCTTTGGCCGGAAATACTTACGGTCTGCTTTCCATGGCAAGGGCGGCAATGGTTACGAGTGGCACCGCAACCCTTGAGACAGCGCTTTTTGGAGTTCCGCAAATCATTTGTTACAAGGGCAATGCCATATCCTATCAGATTGCAAAAAGACTTGTAAAGATCAAATATATCGGCCTTGTAAATCTGATCATGAATAAGGAGGTTGTAAAAGAATTGATTCAAGACCAGTTAACCCCTGAAAATCTGGCTAGCGAGCTAGAGATGATCGTAGCAGAAACAGAGTGCAGAAGAAAGATACTAGAAGATTATGGTACGCTGCACGAAATGCTCAGCAAAGATGGCAATGCATCCATGAAGGCTGCCCGCATCATAGCCGATTTCATCGGATCAGCGAAAAATTAATTTTATCAAGATTATAAGGATAGCTAACAGAAAAAGAAGTACAGACAACCTGTTGATGCCATGCATATATTTTACCCATTGGCTATCCGGCCTGTTCGGGTCACGCTTTTTGAGATAGAGATATTCAGCAATTTGATTCCAGATACCCATAGGTTTGGTTTGTCCTTCAAAATTACGAAACCAAGATCATATTGAAGATCCCGCTCGCTGCGGACAGTAAAAACCTTATCCCTATATTTACAAAAAGGAAAAAATGACCAGGGAAGAGAAATTCATGCTCGAAGCCATTGCCCTGTCCCGCAAGGGAGTGGAAGAAAACGAAGGAGGGCCGTTTGGATGCATAGTAGTAAAAGACGATGTTATAGTAGGTAGAGGCAATAATAAGGTCACATCCAGCAATGATCCTACCGCACATGCAGAGGTGGTAGCCATAAGAGATGCCTGCCGGAATCTTAACACCTTTCAGCTGGAGGGATGCGAGATCTATACATCCTGCGAACCTTGTCCTATGTGCCTTGGAGCCATCTATTGGGCGAGACCAATTAAAGTATATTTCGGAAATACCAGGGAAGATGCCGCAGGTATTGACTTTGACGATTCCATGATATATGAGGAAATTTCGAAGGATATTTCCGAAAGAAAAATCCCCATTCGTTCCATTTGCAGAGAAGAGGCCCTTAAAGTATTTGAAATGTGGAGGGAAAAGCCGGATAAGACCCTATATTAGATCTTGTTTTTTTCAGCGATGATTTGAGCCGCAATACTGACAGCGATCTCAGCCGTCGTTTCACTTTTAATTGGCAGGCCTACGGGAGCGAAAATTCTTGAAAGCAGATCTTCGCTTATAGTTTCCTTTCTATAATCAGCAAACATCTTATCTATCTTTTTCTTACTACCCAACAACCCGAGATATCTGAAAGTTTTATGGATCAGAGCCCTGAAAGCGACATCATCCGTTCTGTAACCGAAGGTCATGATGACCGCATAATCACTTGAGCCCCCTTGTATTGTTCGCTTCAATTCGGAATAATCCTGCAACTCAAACTTTTCATGGGCGTAATCATTCTGCAGCATGGTAACAAGATCTTTCCTGTCATCATATACCCTAATGAAAAAATCCAGCTCTCGCATGATTTTGCAAAGGGCGAGCGAACAATGCCCCCCTCCTATGACATGAAGAATATTTCTGAATCCTGTTTTCTCAATATAAACAAATTCCTCCCCTGCAGACCTGAAGAAAAAATCAAATTCAGGAGTTTCTTCACTAAAAAAAACACCTGAAGGATTTAGGGTCAGACTTCCGTTTTTGAATTGCCTGACCGAGTGATTCATTGCTTCTATTGAAGCAAGGTCTTTTAGCTGAACCGGATAAAAAAAAATGGTTTGTTCTCCGGAACAGATCATACCGCTTTGTTCGCTTGAAGACTTATCATGTAATTGTCTGAACAATTTCCCGGATGGGCTCTCTTTTTTGAGATGGAGCTTTGTCATCTCCACCAGTTTATGCTCCATAATTCCGCCTCCGATCGTACCCCGGAATCTGCCATTGGCGGTAACAGCCATTTTGAAGCCTTGTCTTCCCGGAGAACTTCCTTTAGATTCAACCACACATAAAACGGCCGCAGGGATGCCCTTTAGCAGACTGTCGCTTATCAAATCCCAAACCGCTGTTCTTTCATCCGGAATCATCAGGCTTTATTGAGATATCATTTCTTTCTGTTCTCCAGAATTTTCTTGAAGGACCTCCCACGAATCTCTTCAATGGTGAGACCTGTTGCCAATACTTCCTCCATATGAATAGCTCCGCTGTTGAGGGCTCTCAGAAAATAATTCAATAATCCCTGCCCGGTGGCGGCATCATCAAAAACATCTCCTATCAGAGTAGCCCTGGCCGCTTTTTCAACAAAGGTCTTCAACCTGTCAACCGCGTCATCATAGCTCTCCAGGAAGAAGGCAAATACCGCAGCATAGCGCATGGGTAACTGGGCGGGGTTTAAGTCCCACCCCTGGTAGAATCCGTTCCAAAGGGAATGTCTGATATGGTCATAGCCCTTCTTCCAGGCACGATGCACCACCTCTCTATTTTCTTTGAGTTGCTCAGGCGTGAGATTTTCCCCGCGGTGAGGTCCTATAGGCATGGTGTTGGTTGCGCCATCAGAGAGCCAAATACCTGTATGGGCTAAAGCAACCTTGGTCATATGATGTGCAAAATCACAAACAGGATGGTCCATTTCCTGATATCTAGCTGTAATGCTGCAAGAAGCAGTATAGTCATAGGTTCCGAAATGGGTAGCGATCAATCTGCCTTGTCCTGCACGAATGAACCGCATGAGCGGATTGATCCCCTCATCATCCATGACCGCCTGTGTAGTTTCTACCATCATCTCCATCTTAAGTGAACCGGAGGTAAGACCCGTGGTCTCCTCTAATATTCCAAAGAAGCTCACTAAGGTGCTAACCTGCTCCGGAATAGTCACTTTGGGAAGCATGACAACAAAGTTTTCCGGCAATTTATTTCCGGATTTTTCCAGCAATGTCGTCAGAAAAATATCCAACGTTCTCAAGCCTCTTTCCTTCATCTCTTCCGTAAAAGGCTTTATTCTTATCCCAATGAACGGAGGCAAAGTGCCTGTATGCATTCCTTTTGCTACTTCAATTGCCGCTGCCACCGCAGTTTCATCTTCTTCTTCATTGCTACGATTTCCATATCCATCTTCGAAATCAATTCTGAAATCCTCAATAGCTTCGGATCTTAATTTATTGAGCACCTTGTCATACACTTCAAAGGATAATCGAGCCGGATGCTTTTTACGAGCTTCAGAGGACAAGGAAAGATACTCACTTGCCAATACACCGGCATCGGCTCCCGATGGAAAGGACTGTATCCCATCAAGTCCAAAAATGCGACCAAAGCTGATAAAATCCGGGGCATAGGCCTGAAATACCTCGAGGGCCTTATTTCCAAGTTGTTTTGCAGAATCGAATTTGAATAAATTGGCTCCTCCATATACCGTATGAACGGGTTGACGATCCGACCTGTCACCGGGATATATTTTTTGGAAAGCAAGATTGGCCTGCTTCAATTCTTCAAATAATCTTTCCTTACTGGCTGATGGAATACTTGTCTGCATGTTAGTATTATTTTTAGCTGCCTCTGTAGGTACTGTAACCGAAGGGGCTCAGCAACAGAGGAATGTGATAATGTGACCCGTCAAAAATTTCAAATTGTATTTCGGCAACGGGATAGAAGGTTTTCAATTGTTTTTTAGCGTAATAGCCGCCTGTATCAAAAGTCATCCTGTAATGCCCGGGTGCAACAATACGACCCGGAGGTAAAAGATCTGTTATCCTTCCGTCGACATTTGTGAGTCCCTGAGCGATCACGTGCGCATGATTGCTCAGCCTTATGGCAATTCCTTCGGCAGGCCTGCCTGCAGCAGTATCCAGCACATGCGTTGTTATCTGACTAACCTTCAGAAAACCCCAGTCGGCTTCCATCGAGTTTTTTAATCTTAAAAGAGTGATTTTATGTTGCTCCCCCATTGCAATCCTTATTTCGGATGAACGGTCATTATCCAGTCTTCCTTCCAATATCTTCAGCATCTCCTCCGCTGGCTTTCCGGTAGCGCAAATGATGAAGATAAAACCGAATTTATTTTGATATTCTTCATTCAATCTGGCAAGTGAGGAAATCACCTCATCAGTAGCCTGTGACACGGTTGCTTGCTCATTTCCCGCCAAATGAGCGGTAGAAGCAAATTTATCTTTAAGGGACTGAAGATCTCCAATTTTGGGATGGTGGGAGAAGGCTTCCAACCAATCCTCTTCTTTACATATCTCGTACCAAATTTCTTCTGCAAATCTTGCCATTTGCATGACATCAGAAAATGGCATGCGATGCAGCATTTGTTCTACCCATTTGGAAGAACCACAACAACTCTTCAGCATTCCCGCACTCTTCTCTTTCAATTGCAGATTAAGATTTTCCAAATTCATATTACTCATTTTTTGGCTCCTTGCTCTATCCAGCACCCGATCAACTTTCTCTCTTCATCAGTGATATTAGTTTTATTGTTGGGCGGCATTGTTTTAGTTACAACTACTCTTTGCATGATCTTATCCCTTAGCTTGATGATATCATCCGGTGTATCGTATTTAACTCCATTAGGAGGAGCTGTATATACATCATCAGTCGGGTTGGAGGCATGGCAGGAGGCACATCGCTGACGGATAATGGGCATGATATCCTCTGAACTCAACTCCTTATTACAATCGCCCTTGGAGGCCTCAGGCGCAGACATGAATGCCGCACCCAAAAGGATTAGAATAGAGACAGGTAACACCCAAACCGAATATTGCCCCTTTTCCCTAAGGTTCATATAATGCTTTACTCCTGCTGTGCCCAGCGAAATGACCAGGAGAATGATCCATTGCCATTCATTTCCAAAAGTGCTGGGAAAGTGATTGCTGACCATTACAAACAGCACCGGCAGGGTAAAATAATTATTATGTATGGAACGCATCAGTGCATGCTTTCCAATAGCCGGATCGGGCATCACACCTTTTTTGGCAGACTTTACCATCAATTTCTGAGAAGGTATGATGATAAAGAATACATTAGCAACCATGATGCTGCCCATCATAGCGCCGAAATGTATATATGCCGCCCTGCTGTTGAAAATCTGACTATAGCCGAATGCGAATGCCGCCAACAGTAAAACACCTACCAATACAAATAAATAGGGATTTCGGGCAAGAGGACTGCGGCAAAGCCTGTCATAAAGTATCCAGGAAATGATGAAAGAACCAATACCTATCCCGATGCCGGCAAGAGGGGATAAATCCAGCACCTGTTTGTCAATAAGCATGGCAGATGCATTGAAATAATATACTACGAACAACAAGCTGAAACCTGTCAACCACGTAAAATAGGCTTCGTATTTGAACCAATGAAGATGCTTCGGGATTTTCTTTGGAGCAACTTTATACTTTTCAAGATAATAAAAGCCCCCGCCATGAACAGCCCAGAGATTTCCTGCCAGTTCTTCTCTAACGCCCTCCGTCCGGTTAAGGGCGTTTTCTAGAAATACAAAATAAAAAGAGGCTCCTATCCATGCGATACCAAAAGCAAAATGCATCAATCTGATGATCACATTGAGCCATTCCAGCAAATGTCCTTCCCAAACAGTCCCTTTAAGGAGATAATATAAAGTGCATACTGCTCCGATGGAGGCTACCACCAGCGCAGCATATAGGAATGACTGAATTTTCTCAAGTCCCTCCTTTTGAAGCTCTCCTGCTTCAATATTTTCTTCAGATTCATTTACCCGAGAAACAAGCGCGCGTAATTTATAGGTCATCCCCACAAGGAAAATGATGACCAACAAAAAAAATGATAAGGTTAACGTTCCTGCCATATTAAATCGATTTCCTTCCAATCAATCTCATTCTGCTGATGCCACCATCTGGGAAAATATTCAGACGAACATGACTGAATGGCCCCCTGGCTTTAATCTGTTCTTTAAAACAGTGCTCCGCATCCGCCTGCAACTTCGACTCAGGAAGGATCTCCTGCCAATTCAACTTATCTGACATTAAATTATGTTGACCTTCAACCAACACTCCTTCAATTGAACATCGGTCAGGATAGTTCCCTTTGAAATGGCAGGTGTCTACAATGATCGAATCAATGAATCCGGGTGTGGCCAACGCTAATATCACCCAGTCACGATTTCCGGGAGTACGATTACGTTTAGTTTCCCAACCATCGCCCATATTCACACCGCGCCCCGGCATTATCAGATTTGACATAGAGGAAAAGAACATATCATTACAGGCAACAGCCCTTCCACCTTGAATGGCAGCAGCAAGATCGAATAATTCATCACTACTGACACGCGACCAATCTTTGTCAACTACACCGTATATACGAAATCTGGCCACTCCTCCGTCAGGGTATATGTGAAGTCGAACATGAGTGAATCTGTCATCATTATTGCAAGCGTAAAAGTTTCTGCTACCTGCATCCAGTGGAGATTTAGGCAATATTTCATTCCAGGAGAGGCTATCCCAGTCCTTGATGGAGGTATCATCGGCAATTTCTATTGCTTCAACGGAAGCATGGGGAGGATGATTGCCAAGAAAAAAGTTAGTATCAATGTCAAAGCCCATGATTTTTCCAGGCGTGGCCAATCGGATTATCGCCCAGTCATGACCAGGGACCCTTTTTCTGCGGCTTTCCCAACCGTCCATCCACTTACCCCTGTCAGTATATTTATCAGTGATGAAGACCCCCCTGCCGGGTTTGATGAGGTTTTCTTTTTCAGCAAAAAAATCATCTGTTGCATAAAGTACTTTTCCGCCCAGTCGTTCGGCAGCTAAATCGGTAAGTCTGCAAAAATCAGGTTCTTCCTTGATGATCTCTTTTACAGAGGATATCATTGCTTAGATTTTTGGTTAAACTTCAAATATACTTATACAGATTGAGTTTAGGAAGCATTGCTGCCAATAATTGTATTACCTGATCCTTGTATGAACTGCCCATCATGGAAGACCAATTCACCGCTAACCCAAGTCTTGGCAACCCTTCCCTTCAGTGTCATTCCAACATATGGACTCAACTTATGCTTATGCATTACGGAATTGGGATCGGTATCAGCCGGGGCATCCGGATTCCACAAGACCAGATCCGCATCATATCCCTTACGCAGATAGCCCTTGCAGCCGTCAAGATGAAGCATCTTTGAGGGATTCTCCGTCAGTAGTGGGATGAATTTTTCCAAAGACACATGTGCAGACATTGCCGTATAACTTGCAGGCAATAGATATTGCAGCCCTGCGATTCCTCCCCAGGCTCTTTGAAGGTTACCCGTATTTGTCTCTTTAAATTCAGGAGGCGCAGGTGAATGATCAGACCCAATCAAATCCAGCGTACCGTTGGCGAGGGCACTGATCAAGGCAAGGTTATTTTTTCTTTCTCTGATCGGCGGAGCACATTTGTACATTGTTTGCCCGTCAGGGATATCTTCCTGATTGAACAAAATATAATGCGGGCAGGTTTCCGCCGTAACTTTCAAACCTTCCGCTTTCGCCTTAGCTATACTGTCAAGACAATCTGAAAAAGAAACATGAACTATATGGATAGGGCAATCATATTTACGAGAAAGTAGAATCATTCTGTCGACAGCTTCCTTCTCCCAAATACCGGGCCTCGATTTTACGTATTCTGTATAACTCGATGGATTTTCTTTTATTCGGGAAGGTGCCTCATGTTGATCAAGCTCACAATGCGCCAACAGAGGCAATCCGCTTCGGGCAATGACAGGCATGGCTTTTTCAAGATCACTCATTTCAACATTTGGAAACTCCTCTATACCTGAATGAACCAGAAAACACTTGTAACCGAGTACACCTTTTTTTGCCAAAGGCAATAATTCATCTATGTTACCTGGTATCACACCACCATAAAAACCAACGTTTACAGAGAGCTTTGATTGGCATGCAACTAGTTTTTCATTGAAAGCTTTCACTGAAATAGTAACAGGACTCGAATTAAGCGGCATGTCTACCAAAGTGCTGATACCGCCCGCCGCTGCGGCAAGGGTTGCAGTTTCAAAACCCTCCCAATCTGTTCTGCCTGGTTCATTGATATGAACATGAGCGTCTATCACACCCGGCATCAGTATCCAATCCGCTTCAGGATTTTCATCTGTGCGCTCTCCCAATTCCACGGACTCAATCCGTCCATCTTTGATGTGCAGGGTGGCAGGCCGCAGCGCGCCATCAATCCAACACTTACGGCTGTAAATACTTTTGTAAGACATCGCTTGTATCATATAAAGCCATCAACACTTTTTCAGGTGTCATAGGAGCATCAAAACCAACCTTACTGTTAGGATTAAACGCTTTTACCGCATTCCGAATAGCAAAATAAGTTCCAATACCATACATCAAAGGTGGCTCCCCCACTGCTTTAGATCGGAAAATAGCCAGATTATCCCTGGCGCTTTCAAGAAAATGAAGATCGATCAGTTTCGGCACTGAATAAATATCGGGAACCTTATAGGTAGACAATGCATTACTTCGTAGTTTCCCATCAGCATCGTACACAATTTCCTCCATCGTCATCCAGCCAATTCCCTGCACCAGCCCTCCTTCAATCTGCCCCCTGTCCACCATGGGATTGATGCTGACTCCAAAGTCATGAACCAGTCTGACCGCATCAATCTCATATGTTCCGCGTAAACAATCTACTGTCACCTCGGTAATAGCAGTTCCGTAAACATGATAGGCAAAGGGATGTCCTTTTTCTCTGATATTATCAAAATGAATATCGGGAGTGGCATAGTGAGCATGCTCGCTAAGACTTACTCTATGCAGATAACATTTCATGACCAGCTCTTCCCAGAGCATTACTTGTTTTTCTCCATTCCACAAACGTCCGCTTTCAATCCTCAATTCATGCTTGTCGAGCTGAAGTGATTCAGCAGCAAACTCTATTATTCTATCAAGAATATTCTCGCAGGCTATTTGCACAGCCTTGCCGTTCAAATCAGCTGTGGCACTGGCTGCAGAAGGGGATGTATTGGCAATACGAAAGGTGCTGGTACTATTTACCCTTATATTAACCGGATTGACTGAAAACACAGTGGAGGCCACCTGTAGCATTTTAGTATTTACACCCTGGCCCATTTCTACCGCTCCGGTACTGATATTAATGCTGCCATCCATGTAAATATGCACTAATGCTCTGGCTTGATTCAACAAGATCTTGGTAAAGGAAATACCAAAGCATATTGGCATGAAGGAGATCCCTTTTTTGCTAAGCGCATGTGTGGCATTGAAAATATCAACTTCTTTCTTAAGCGATAAAATATCATATTGTTTCTCAGCCTTTTCCCAGCATGCTATGGCTTCACTTTCTGCTTTTTGACTATAAGGAAGCTCATCCCCATCCTGCAATAAATTCGATTTTTGAATTTGCATGGCAGGAATTCCCAATTGCTCTGCCGCAAAGGCAATTGCAGATTCTATCACAAACATTCCCTGGGGTCCGCCAAAGCCACGGAAGGCAGTATTTGGGGGAAGATGGGTCCGACAAGAATAGGCAGAGGCTGTTACATTGGGAACGTAATAACTATTAGTACAATGAAATAAGGTCCTTTCCAATACAGCAGGGGAAAGGTCGGCTGCGGCACCGGCATTCTGATAAAAGGTCACCTCATATGCAAGTATCTTCAAATCTTTGGATAGTCCAATTTTAAAATCGGAACTATATGGATTCCGTTTTCCGGTCATACGCATATCTTCCATGCGATGAAGGGAATATTTCACAGGCTTCTTGAGATGCCAGGAAGCCAACCCGCAAAAGACCGCCCATGCGGTTGCCTGATCTTCTTTTCCTCCGAATCCTCCACCCAAACGACCAACCTCAATTTCTATGCGATGCATGGGGATACCCAAAACCCTTGCCACTTGTTTTTGAACTGCAGTGGGTCCTTGGGTAGATGAGTAAACTTTAAGACCCTCACCCTCGGTAAATATCGCATAGGCCCCCTGCGTCTCGATGTATAGGTGCTCCTGACCGTTGGTCGAAGCAATCCCTTCAAATATATGTTCGCAAGATTGGAATGCAGCATTACTGTCTCCCAGACGAAAGGTCCTGGGTGGAACGATCAATTCTCCTTTTTGCTGAGCCTCCCTTGGATCGGTGATCACCGGCAAAGGCTCGATATCAACTCTGATTTTTTTGATGGCATGATATGCCTCCTCTTTGGTAGTAGCTACCACGAAGGCGATGGGCATACCATTGAAATGCACTTCCTTCTCAGCCATCAATGGCTCATCCGGAATGATCCCTCCTATCTGATTTTCGCCGGGTATGTCTTTGTAGGTAAAAATGCGAACTACACCTGGCGATGCGAGGGCATCTTTGAGGTCCAACGATCGGATCTTACCATGAGCCACCGGTGAGGGAAACACTGCTCCGAACAATGTTCCATTCAACTCTGGAATATCATCCAGATAAACCGATTCGCCCCGGGTATGTGTATATGAATCAATGTTTCTCATGACTCCAATAGCATTTGTACCGGCAGATCCGGAAACAGTTTTATGAAATGAGCCTTGATGAGCTGGGCTAATAACAGTCTTTTGTACTCGGCTGAGCCCCTTGCATCGCTGATGGGAGATATTTCGGATTGAACGACCGAAATCAGCTCCAGTATCATCGAGACGGAAACCTGTTTTTCTTTCAGAAAGGCAGAAGAACCGTAAAGATACATGGGTATCGGTCCCACTCCACCTGCCGATAAGGCACCGCTCAGGATAGTATCATCTTTCATTCTAAGCAGGATGGCACTGTTGACACTCGCAATATCGAGATGCGTCCTTTTGGAAACCTTTTCAAAATTGAAGAGATCGGCAGCTGAAGGTAATACAAATCGAATTGACTTGACAAACTCCTCAGGATGTCGATCGAGCTGCTTGTACCCTTTATAAAAATTCCGAAGCGCCACTTCTCTTTCACTCTCTCCATGGGAGAGCATGAGCTTGGTATCTAATACCTGAAAAAAGATGGTTAGATCCCCAATGGGAGAGGCATTTACAAAGTTCCCGGCCAATGTCGCCATGTTGCGTATGGGCATAGACGAAACAAGTCGAATGTATTCCTTCAGGCGAGGAAAAGCATTTTGAAAGATGTCAGACCCTGCAATATCTGA